>Ga0116221_1002156_pt1 | contig 12856 bp, 9 predicted proteins | sample Sb_taG_5_FD_88965 | JGI IMG/M metagenome (GOLD analysis project Ga0116221, IMG submission 88965) | Peat soil microbial communities from Weissenstadt, Germany - Sb_50d_8_FC metaG | ecosystem: Environmental > Terrestrial > Soil > Wetlands > Peat | place: Germany: Weissenstadt | collected 2010-09-21 | reverse complement strand
GAGCGCGACCCGGTGAAGGGCACGTTTCGCGGCAACCAGGTGCTCTCGATGCCGCCTTCTTCGAGCGGCGGCACCACGCTGATCGAGATGCTGAACATCTTCGAAACGTTCCCGGCGCAGCTTGGACGGGAAGGCTCGGTGGAGCAGCGGCACTACATGATCGAGGCGATGCGGCGGGCCTTCCGCGACCGCGCGACGACCGCGGGCGATCCGGGATTTGTGACGGTGCCGATCGAGATGCTGACGAGCAAGCAGCACGCGCAGGAACTGGCGGCGACGATCCGGCCGGATCAGGCGACCCGGTCGGCCGCGGCGGATGCCGGCCCGACGGGGTACGAGTCCGACGATACGACGCACTTCGCGGTGATCGACGCGGCCGGCAACATCGTGAGCAACACATACACGCTGAACAGCTTCTACGGCTCGCAGGTGATGGCGCACGGCACGGGCGTGCTGCTCAACGACATCATGAGCGGGTTCAGCAACCAGGCGGGCGGGCGCAACGAGATCAAGACGGGCAAGCGGCCGGTCTCGTCGATGACGCCGACCATCGTGTTGCACCCGGATGGCTCGCCGTGGTTTGCGCTGGGCTCGCCGGGCTCGGCGACCATTCCCAATACGGTGTTCCAGGTGATCGTGAACATCGTCGATTCGAAGATGTCGCTGCGAGATGCGGTGGAGTTCCCGCGGATCCACCACCAGTACCAGCCCGACCGCGTGGATGCCGAGCCGGCGGCGTTGATCTTCGACGTGGCGGAGAAGCTGCAGGCTTTTGGCCACACCATCAATCCGCGGCTGCGGTCGCAGGGGGACGTGCACGCGGTGATGGTGGAAGAGGGGACGGGCTGGAGGCTGGGGTGGTCGGACGGGCGTCGCGGCGGGCGGGCGGTCGGCTACTAAGAGCGGGGGTTGGGGGTGGGGGTTGGGGATTGGGGCTTTGTGAGAGCGTGGTTGGGTTGGCAGCTAACTACTCGTGTGGTCGTGGATGATCTTCCAGCCGGAGGAGGTTTGCCGCAGGATCAGGGTGAAGCGGCCGGAGGTGTCGCCTCCGCCTTCGGCGGTTCGCTTCAAGGCGAACCTGCCGGTGGCCAGCGCCACGCCTTGGGCGAGCGGACGCACGGCGATCTCCGAGAATGCCAGTGTGCCCATGGCGTCGCGGGTCGGGTAGGCGCGGCGGTACCGATCGAGGATGGCTTTCGTCCCGCCGCGGACCACTTCACGTCCGATGAAGGTGGTGTCTGGAGAGTCCTCGTAGTACGACGCGAAGGCCACCAGGTCGCCGCGGTTCCAGGCGGTTTCCGAGTCTTTCAAAAGTGTCTGGATCTCAGCGTTTTGGGCTAGTAGGAGAGGAGTGCAGAGGATCAGGAGGGGCAGTAGTCTGCAGGAATTTCTGAATGTTGACAATATTCTGTTTGGCATTGTTGGCTTCATCGAGGTCGGGGTTGATGGCGACCACTTTCTGGAAATGAGTCAGTGCCGGGTACAGCTCGGCAACGCTGCCAGTCTCTTGCGCATCGTGCTCATAGTCAAGACCCAGCGTGTAGTGAGCGAAGGCATCCTCAGGATCGTAACTCAGTGCCTGCTGGCAGTACGGAATGGCAGAGTGGAATCGCTTTTGCAGTCCCTCCGCGTCGCACAGGCCGTAGTATGCCAGGCTGCGCTGCTGCTTCCAGATATCCTGCTCGGCGGCGCGCTTCTTCTTGCCGAAGCCGATCAGGGAGCCGAGGATATAATAGTTCAACTGACCGCCCAACTTGCTGTTGAGGTTACTCAGCTTGAGATACTGAACATACTCCGGCTGCGAGTCCGCATACTTGCCGCTAAGCCTCAGGCTATCGGCCATCCAAAGGTGCGGCTCGGCAAGAGTGGGTGCGAGTTGCACCGCCTTGCGCGCGGCATCGATGGATTGCGGATAGAGCGCCTTGAAACGGAGCGCCTGCGCCTGCTGGGTCAGGGCATCCACGTTGTTCGGGTCGCGCACCAGGACGGTGTTGATCTGAATGAGGGCTTCGTCAACGCTGCCGGTGTCGAGCAGCATGCCGGCATAGGTGGCGCGGGCCTCGACGTAGTCGGGGTCGATTTCGAGGGCTTTCTTGAAATATACTTCAGCCTTCGGCTCCTGATACAAGGCGTTGTAAGCTCGCCCGAGGTAATAAGCGGCCTGGCTGTAAGTGGGGTCGAGTTGGAATGCCTTCTCGAAAGTGGCCGCCGCCTTAGTGTAGTTAGCGTCTTTGAGATACTCCTTGGTCCCCTGCATGACTAAGTCCATGGCTTCCTTATTATGGTGGCGGGGGACAAGGATCTTGATGCTGACGGTATCTTCGCGGCCGGGATAGACGGTCACCTGGCGCGGGCCGTCGGGCTCATACCCGTTTTTGACGCCCTGCACGGTGTGCTGGCCGGGAGTGAGACCGGGCGAGGAAAGCGTCTTTCCTTTGCTCAGAACGCCGACCGAGTTGCCGTCCAGGAATACCTCGACCCCATCCGCGTTGGATTCGAATACCAGGCCGCCGGTCTTGGGCGCCGGCGCGATCGCGGGGTCGGCATTGGCCGGCACGTAAGAGAGCAGCATGTTGGGGTCGTATCCGCCACGGCCGGACGTGGGGTTCTGCGAGCCGCCGCCGTGCGCGGACACGTATTCGCGCACCTGGGTGTGCACGTACTCCTGCAACTCGTCGGCGGTGACGATTCCATCGCGCGGCGTGAGGTCGGCCGCGCCTTCGAGACCTTTCACCACGTAGTAAGTGAAGACTCCGTGGCCGCCTTCGAGATCGGCAGTCTCAAAGGAGCTTTCACGATCGCGGCTGGCGGTAAGTGAGAAGAGGGAAGTAGTCAAGTCAGTTAGTTTCTGGTTGACTTTCTGAGTATCTTCGGGCGAGATGGCGCCGCTGTGGCAGGCGTCGGTGAAGAGTATCTTGGAGGTGGCCTGGATCTTACCACCCATGACCGACGCCAACTCTTCCATGGGATAACCCGTGGTATCGATGTGCCGGGGATCGATGTCGTAAGGCGCCAGATAGCCTTTGCCGTTGGAGGGATCGATGAATCCATGGCCGGCGAAGTAGATGAGCACGCGGTCGCCGGGCTGGGCCTTGGATGGCAGCCAGTTGTCGATTTCGTCGCGGACGCGGGCGAGCGTGGCTTGCGGGCCGATCAGGACATGGACATTCTCTTCCTTGAAGCTGCCGCCTTCGGGATTGATCAGAATCGTCTTGATGGACTGGGCGTCGCGCTCCGGAAACTGGAGCTGCTGTTTGGCAGTGAGGTTCTTGTACCTGGCTATGCCGACGATCACGGCATAGCTGCGCGGGATGGTGACGGCCTTGGGCGGGGTGGTCTCGGTTCCAAGCTTCTCGATGGTGAGGTCGCGTTGCTGCTGCTGCGGCGGGCGGGGAGGCGGTTGTTGGGCCGCGGCCAGCGCGGCGGCGAGGGCGAAGACGGTGGCGATGCGTGTGATGGTCATAACGATCACTTGTGAGCCAGGCGGAACTCGTAGATCACGGGACCGGGAAGCGGCACGGGAGACGAGATCACTTCCTTGTCGTTTTGGCGCATGAAGAAGAGGTCGCGGCTGGTCTTTTCGTTCGCGCCGGCGAGGGATTGCGGCAGTTGTTCGCCGCGGGGCACGAGCTTGGGGCCGGCCGAGTTATCGATGCAATCGCCGCGGGCGCGCCAGATGCTGTCGTCGCAGCGGGGAGTCAGATTGCCGGTGCCGGTGGGTGCGGGAGCCTTGTAATCCTGGGGCACCGGCGGCGTGCGCGGCGGCGCCTCGGAGAGACGCGCGGGAGTGACCAGCCAGTAGACGGTCTCGTATCCGGGCGGTCCGGCGATGGTAAAGACCATGGAGGTGGCGGGCACCTGGTACTCTTTGTTGGCGGTAACGTGATTGTCCTGCCCGGTTTCGCGGAGGGGGAACAACTGCTGGTACGCGCCGGAGCTGCTCTGGTTGGTGACGTAGAGATAGCCTTCAAAGTTAGTGCGGAAGCGGAAGCGGACCTGGTCGCCCTGGGCCAGCACCAGTCCCGGATCGACCGTGCTCCAGCCGCTTGCCCCGTGCCGCTCGAGCATGATCTCCATGCGGTGCGGGCCCTTGGTCATGGTTTTGCTCTGGGGCAAAGACCGGCTCTGGGAGAAGGCTGTCGACAGGGCCAGCACCACAATGAGGCCGCGGATCATTGGTGCTCCATGGAAATGTCGGCTACCAGGCGCGAATTGCGGCTGCCCGTGGGATTCACCACGTACATGGCGAATTCCTTCTTCTCGACTTTGTCGCCGGCGGTGTCGGGATTGACTCTCTCGATGATCAGGTCGCGCGAATAGAGTTGCCGCATTTCGACGATCTTGTTATCGGGGATATTCAGCCGGGCCTCGACGACAGCCGACTTACTCTGGGGCAGAGGCTCGGGCTGCGCCCGCTGAGTGGGCTTGCCCTGGAGGCCGTAAATCTGGTCCTGGATATCGGGCACGGGCTCGCGCGACGCGATGATAAAGAGCTTCTCGGCGCCTTTCGGGTCGTGGAAGCCAAAGGCCTGCTCCTTGGACGGGAAATAATAGGGACGCATGGCCTCGACATGGTTGTCGGGGACATCCGCGGAAGGGACCTGCACTTTCCAAGTGCCGCTGGAGCCCTGGCTGATGATATAGAGGTAGGCCGGCTGGTTGGCCTCGATCCTGAGTTGGACCTGATCGCCGGTGTGGAACACGGTGTCGGTGGCGATTTCGTTATCTTTTTGCAGCAGGGTGTAGCGGAGGCCGAGCGCGGGTCCCTCGGTGGGAGGCGGAGCGGTCTTGCGAGTCACAGCCACAGCCTGGATGATGCGGCCTCCGTCGCCCGGGGTTGGGATGGGCGTGGTGGAGACCGGCGGTTCGGGCGCCTTCTCGCGGGTTGCGGTGGCAACCTGGGTGACCGTGCCTTTGGTGGTGGACTTGCCTTTGTCTGGGGCGGTCTTGCGCGGCACGGCAGCGGAAGCGGTTTCCTCCTGCACCGGGTGATAGAACATGTCACGGGCGCTGAGTTGTTCGGGAGGTTTCTGTGCGGCGGCGGTGGATACCAAGGCCGCGGCGCATAGAGAAATTAGAAAAGAGGTAGGCGACATAGCGTTTTGTTCCGGTCCCCCGGGACCGGCCCCCATAGGTATTACGATACCACCGGCGGGGACGGATGAATGTCGGGCGCCAGGGGGGAAAAGGGGGTTAAGGGTTAGGGGCTGGGGGTTGGGGGCTAGTGCTGCCGCCGGGGGTGGCGCAACGGCTGGGGACCCGCTTTTTGCCAAACGAAACCATTTCCCGAGTTTTGGTTGTAGTTTCATTGGGTTACTCTGTGGATAAATCGGGGGTCGGGGTATCGGCGGGTTAGAAATGGGGTCAGGGGTTGTGGGCTGGGGGCTGGTGCTGCCGCCGCGGTTGGCGCAATGGCTGGGGACCCGCTTTTTGCCAAACGAACCCATTTCCCGGGTTTTGGTTGTAGTTTCATTGGGTTACTCTGTGGGTAAATCGGGGGTTGGGGTATCAGCTCGGGGGCCAGGGGTCGGGGGCCGGGGGCTGGGGGCTAGTGCTGCCGCCGCGAGTGGCGCAATGGCTGGGGACCCGCTTTTTATCAGACGAACCCATTTCCCTAGTTTTGGTTGTAGTTTCATTGGGCTACTCTGTGGATAAATCAGGGGTCGGGGTATCAGCGGGTCAAAAATGGAGCTAGGGTCAGGGGTTGGGCTCGCCAAGGCGCGAGTGGGCTGGGGGCTAGCTCTGCCGCCGGGGGTGGCGCAGCGGCTGGGGACCCGCTTTTTGCCAGACGAACCCATTTTCCTGGTTTTGATTGTAGTTTCATTGGGTTACTCTGTGGGTAAATCGGGGGTCGGCGGTGCGTCGGGGGCCGGCCCGGCTTCGGGATCGGATGCGGACTCGGACTCGGATCCGAAGAAGAGGCGCTCGGCTTCGAGGAGGCGGAACTGGTCCAGGTTGCGGTGAAGGGCGCGGTCGGCGGCGTTGATGCCGTTCTGGAGGCGGAGGAACCGGGTGCTGGCGGCGCCGAAATCCTGGCCCGGGGGGAGGCGGCGTTGGGCTTGTACGTGGTATCGATTTCGTATTTCATGAGTTGGGCGTCGATGCGGCGATAGCGCCGGTTGAGCCGTGCGGCGTGAACGATGTTGTCGAGCACCTCGCGCTCGGCGGGGTCGCTGTCGAGTTTCTCCAGGGCGGCGGGATCTTCTCCGGGGACTATCTGGGATTGCGCGTAAATGCCGGTTTTCAGGGCGTTCGATCGGGATCGTTCCTTGCCGGCATCGGAGCGAGGGCCAGTACACCTCTTGGCGTTCAGGCGGTTGGCGTGGAGTTGTTTGAGAGTCATAGGCTGGATGAGGAAGCGAGAATCTTCCCTCCCAATTCCAGAGTAGCTGGCAGGCGCGGGCGTTCTGGAAGGATTGGGTGCACTTTTGTTGAAAAGAAAGGAAATATAGTTGGAATCCGGACGTGACCGGGGTTTTGGGAATTTCAGGAAATGGCTAGCTAGCCAAGCTAGCCAAGCTAGCCAAGCTAGCCGATGTGGGCGCGGCCGGGGGCGGAGCGGCCGTTGGATGGTCGTGTTTAATAGATCGTGTTGAGGACTCTGCTACTCTTCTACTCTTCCAACAGCCGCCGCGCCCCGCGCAACAGCGAAGATTCGCCGCCTTCTGTAAACTGCCTAAGCACCCTGCGTAATAGGGTCCGGCCGCGGCTTATGTCCCCCCGCCGGCGATGCAGTCGAAAGATGCTCTTTGCCGCGCTCAACTCCAGCAGGCGACATCCCGCTCGCCGCGCCAGGCGCAGAGCGGACGCAAACTCCGCCGCGACCGCGGGCAGCAGCGAATCCTCACCGGTAGCCAGCAACGCCTCCCCTTTGATGCGATGTGTCTCCGGCTCGTAGCATCGGCACTCCGTCCGCGCCGCGAACTCGAGCGCTTCGTCGCATAGCGCCTGCGCCTCGTCTAGTGCACCCCGCGCCACAAGCGCTTCTGCCAGCAACGTCAGGTGATACGGCCGGTCGAGCAGCGATTTCATATCATTCTGCCGGTCCAGACTTCCGCGCAACTCCGTAATCGCTTCTTCGGCACGACCCATGCGGCCTAGCGCCGACCCCCTGACGATCCGTGCCCACTCCAGAAACAAAGGCAGATCATGCTTGCGGCCCATTCCGATCGTCGCTTCCAGGTCGCCGCAGCATTGGGCGTTTTCCTCGCGCGTGTGGCGAATATAGCCTCGCCAGAACAACGCATACGTCAGGCTCGGAGGATGCACGAGTCGTTGCGCGAGTTCAATCGAGATCTCGGCCTTCTCGAGTGCCTGGTCAAGCAACCCCGAATAAGCGAGCGCCCGTGCCAGCAAGCTGAGCGACGTAACGCACGGATCCATCACATAGATGGATGGCTGCAACACGTGATCGCCCACCGGATAACCCTCGAAGATCCTTTCCAGGGTCTCGCGCCCCTCTCGCAATCGGCCCATGAACAGGAATGTCGTGCCAAGTGCGTGCAACGCTTCCACTCGCGCGATTGGTTCGGCAGAATCTTCGGTGGTCCGGACCATCTCCCGTGCGACAGCCAAGGCGCTTGGCAGATCGCTCCGGTTGATGTAGCAGGTGTGCAGGCCCCAGAGGACCGGCACCAGGCGCCGCCTCTCCTCCACCAGAAGACAGAGTTCGCGCGATCTCGTGTACGTCTTTTCCACCTCCGGCGCCGCATACCCGCGTGTGGCCATCAGCGCCAGCCCGCGGATGAGCGAGAAGCGCAATTCCTGGCAGTTGCGCTCCCGCGATTCCGCCAGCCATGCCAGCGCCTTCAAACCACGCTCGCACAGTGCCGCAGCCTCCGCGTAAGCGAACAGGCGAGCCGCGTTGCGCGCCGCACGCAGAAAGTGTTCCGAAGCATTCGCCATGTCCCGGCCGGCTTCGAACAGCACGGCGAGGTCGGACGCGATCTCCCGCGCCCCCGCGCCGGTAAGCCCGGCCAGGCAACGAGCCGTCTCCAGACAGAGCCCTGCCCGCCGGGACGGGACCAGCGACTTGTATAGAGCGTGCTGGTAGAAGAGGTGGATAAAGCGATAACGCACCGACAACGTCCCGTCCGAAAACTCCCGCTCACCCACCGCCCGCACGAAGTCGTGCTCTGCATCGAGTGCCTGCAGCCGCTCCTCGACCTCGGCCGGATCGCGGGACAGCACTCGTGCCACTACCGCCGAGTCGAACTGGAGTCCCTGCACCGCGGCCGTTAAGAGAATCATCCGGTCTTCCTCGCCGGTCTTCTGGACCTTCAGCCGGATCATGCTCCTGATCCCCACTGGAATCAACTGGCGAATCTCGCTCGGCGGCTGCGTGCAACTCCAGATCCCGCCCTGTTCGACCAGGACGCGGTGGTCACGCAGATAGCGCAGCATTTCAGTCATAAAAAGCGCGTTGCCCTCTGTCCTCTGATAGACAATCTGCGGCAATACTTCAGGAAATGTGTTCCGGGGGAATTGCTGCGAGATGTAGCTCGCCACGTCTTCTCCAGTCAGAAACGAAACAGGGATCTCCCGGCACTTCCCTCTCCGCTCGAGATCGAGCTTGAGTTTGGCCGGCGCACGGTCGGCGGCAAGGGCCGTGGCCGGGCGATACGCCATCAGCAGCAGGAGGCGCGTACGGTTCATTCTCGCTCCGACATACGTCAGCAGATCGCACGTGGAGGAATCAGCCCACTGCACGTCGTCCAAGAACAAGACGACCGGCCGGTCTCGCGACAACTCCTCGAAAAACGAAATGAATTCCCGCCGCATCCGCTCCGGTGAAGTCTGTCTGCTCTGGCTGGACCGGTCATCGGCGGTCTCCCCCGCGACTTGCGCATACCAATCGGGCGCCGTGCTCTTCATCAGCCGAGTCAAGTCGCCCGATGGTTCGCGGTGCAGCAAATCCTCCAGGATTTCGAAAATCGGCGCAAAGGCTTCGGTCTCGGCCAATCGCTCGGAGCACTGCCCGGCGCCAATGAACGCTCCGGCCCCGGCGTCCGAAAGATGGGAAAGAAACTCTTCCGCCAACGTAGTCTTTCCCACACCTGCCTCGCCGCTGATCATGACCGCCAGCCCGCTTCCTGCCGCCACAGAGGCAAACCCGGCCTGCAAATCGCTCAACTCGGCCGCGCGACCCACGGAGCGGGAAGGCGCCGGTTTTGCCGCGGCAGCCCGCTCTCCAAATGCTGCACTGCGCCACGCCGCCTGGGGTACGTAACCTCCACGAGGAAGAGCGACCACCACCAGGTCTGCTTGCCCGGTGCTCTGGTAGTATTCCGCCAATTTGGCTCGCAGGCGTCCTGCCACGATGCGGACCACAGGATCTTCATGCGGGTCATACGACGGACCGCGGCCGAACACTTCGGTCCCGAGCACGGATTCCTTGATTTCCCCGCCTCGTCCTGCCAGCGCCATCTCCACAATGAAGCGAAAGAAGGCGCTCAGCCGCTCCGAGCGCAGGAACAGCGGATCCCTTAGAATTCGTTCTAACTGACGGCGCACATCGTTCTCACCGGGTGCAGGTGCGGGTGCGCGTCCGGCGGCATCGGGCATGCAATCCTCTTCCGATCAGTCCAACAGTTGTAGGTATCATACCCCAAGTTACTTCCGCGTGAGCTGGCTTTGCGGCATACTTCTCGCATGGGACGCGATTCAGCGTCCATTAAGAAACGATGACACCAATGGCCGCTTTCAGACTGGCCGTTCCGCTTGTACCGGCGACAGGAAATCATCCTGCTTGGAGGAAATATGAAATCGAAATTGATTGCGGGCGTGAGTCTGATGACCTCGCCCACGTGGGCCCTTCTGGGGTCGCGACCGCAACTAAAACAATCCGGCGAACGCGATCCTCAGCTAGGCATTTCAATTAATTGCCACTGCGGGGATACAGAAGAGAAGACCTTTGTGGGTGCCCACGCGGACCCCACCGAGGGATTCTTAATGACGACTTTGCCGGGCAGACCCGGCCATCTGAAAGGAGATGAGCATGCCGCTCACGCTTGACGATTTTACGCAGGGAGCCTATCAAAAAACCCTACTGCCCGGCCAATCGGACTCCAATCTTCAACAACCCCCCGGCCGTCAAACAGTTTTTACCAATGGTGCTACATCCTCAAATCCGTGGAACCAACCGTCCTCACTTGCTATCGGCATTCAGAATCGCAAGGGCATCTTGATAGTGAGCCCTGGTTTCGGAGCCGCATGCAGTTTGTTTTTGAACTACGGGACCTTTCAAAATGATCCTCCCGGTTCTCCATTGCACCTGAATCTCCGCGCATATTCGTCTTTCCAGATAAACCTTGCAGGCCTTTCCGCCAGCGTAGGCCTGACCGCAACTGCAGTTATAGCCCCGCACAGCGGCGGCCTGCTGTATGACGCGGGTGTTGGGATAGTGCGGCCGCCTTCTGAAAATCCCTTCTCCATAAACTATCCGTGGACGAGCTTTAAGAATGGGGCGCTCCACCTCAGCGATATCGACGTCAGCGATATTGACGGCATCCAAGTCGTTCTGGGGGGCGGCGGCACAACCGTTACTTACGGAATATTGTCCTTTCAGGCGCTACCCTAGATCGGACGGTATCTCCACTAGTGGCGTGGTTCGTCGCGGCTTCCGCTTCCTCGTCGACGTTCATGAAGTCGCAGACGACAGGAGTCGCCGTCACGGACTTCGACGCCACCGTGAATATGAACGACCGCGGTGGCCGTGCTACGGGCGCACGCAAGCAATCCGCAAACATGCAGCTACCCGGTTTGACAGTGCCTAAGCTTGGGTGTACATTTTTTTTGCACGCAAGATGGAAATCCCGGCCAACTGTACGTTGTAATTAGTCACGCCAATTTTGCCAAGGGAGGCTAAAATGTTGCAGAGCAACTGGCAGTTTTGCAAGAAATGCGAAGGGCTGTTCTTCGCCGGTAACAACCTGGGGCTTTGCCCCGCGGGAGGCACTCACGACGACAGCGCCAGCGGCGGCTATGCTCTCGGCAACTCGGGCGCCGGCCAGTCCAACTGGAATTGGTGCAACAAGTGCCAGGGCCTCTTCTTCGCTGGCGTCAACCTCGGTGTTTGCCCGGCGCACTCGCATAGCAACGTTGGGAGCGGCAACTACGTTCTCCCCAACTCGGGCGCCGGCCAGTCCGGCTGGAGGTGGTGCGATAAGTGCCAGGGCCTGTTCTTCCCCGCTGGCAGCGACCTTGGTGTCTGCGCGGCGGGAGGCTCCCACAACGACGGTGCCAGCGGAAACTATGTTCTCGATAATGCGGGGGCAACCATCCCGCCCGGCTGGCGATGGTGCAACAAGTGCCAACTCCTCTTCTTAGAACTGACCCCTGCGAAGAGCTCATCCCCCGGAGGGCCGATCGTGAACAACCTTGGTGTCTGCCCGGCGGGGGGCACACACGATGCCACCGGCAGCGGTAACTATAATCTCTCCGCCTCCGGTGCGGGTCAGTCCGGCTGGAACGTGTGCAATCAGTGCCAGAGCCTATTCTTCGCCGGCGGCAGCAGCATGGGTGTTTGTCCGGCACCGCTCTCCCATAACAGCGTTGGGAGCGCCGATTACGTCCTCCCCAACTCGGGCGACGGCCAGTCGGGTTGGAAGTGGTGCAACAAGTGCCAGGGCCTCTTCTTCCCCTCCGGCACCAACCTTGGTGCGTGCCCGGCGGGAGGCGCCCATGACGACAGAACGAGCGGCAACTATTTCCTTACTCTCCGTGGCGGCAATATCAACGACGTTCTGTGCAACAACTGTCAGAACATTGAAGGCCTGTGCGTGAGGTTGGACGTTACGGAAGATCTTGTCGCGCCTAAGACGGCGCAGGATCAGGGCGGCTTTTCGCTGCAACTGAACGCTTTTCCTCAGCCTGGCCAAACCAGTCAAGGTCAACAGCTCAATTGGCTGCAGTACGTGTGGTATGTCACGGGCGGGGCAGCGTACGGGGAGGTTCAGTACTGGCAAATAGGAGCCCCACACTCCTGGCCTTCCGGGTACACCCCTGTTCCCGGCACGACACCGTGGCTGCCCAGCGTCGACACGCAGCAGTCGCTTGGCGTTAGCCTGCCTGGTAACGTCGTTGGGGCGGGATCTGTTGTGGAGATCGCGCTAGCGACGGACAGCTCTGGAAATGTTACAAGCGCGACATTTAGCCTTACTGACAGCGCTGGACACGTGTCCAGCGCGGTCGTATCTTTCGCCGCAGGCCAGCAGTACGCGATCGCTGCGTTCCAGGTAAACCTGGTCGCGCCGCCCAGCGGGCAGGCGACGTTTACTTCCGGAGCGGGAACTCTTACGTACTCAGTTTCGTCTGGTAATCTCAGCGTCACGCCCGGCGCGGCGGCTCAGTGCTCGGTGCCCTATTGGGCTGGACAGGAGCTTGGAGATCAGGCCGAGACGGGCGAGACGTCAAATGCGCTCTACGGCGCGATCACCCCCTCCTCCGGATCATCGCTGACTCAACCAGTCACCACATAGGCGGCGTGAGTAGTCCGATTTAGGGCAGGTGGAAGGGGCTCCAGGAACGGCGAGGGCGGGCGCAATGCCGTCGGCGTGTCCGATATCGAGCAGCATTCCCTCGGAGACTACGCCACGCATCCGGCGGGGTTCGAGGTTCACCACAAACAGCGCCTGCTTGCCTTCGATCTCCTTAGGATTGGGGCGTTCCTGTTTGAGCCGGCGACAATCACCCGTTGGAAAGCTCCGAAACTCACGCGGAGCGCGACGAGTTTGCCGGCGCCGGGGACGTCTTCGACCGCCTCGATCGTTCCCACTCGGATATCCACCTGGTTGAGGAGGTCGATGGATATGTTGGTTTGGCGGCGGCTACATCCATGGAAGTCAGTGTAGCTTTT
>Ga0116221_1002146_pt1 | contig 12880 bp, 17 predicted proteins | sample Sb_taG_5_FD_88965 | JGI IMG/M metagenome (GOLD analysis project Ga0116221, IMG submission 88965) | Peat soil microbial communities from Weissenstadt, Germany - Sb_50d_8_FC metaG | ecosystem: Environmental > Terrestrial > Soil > Wetlands > Peat | place: Germany: Weissenstadt | collected 2010-09-21 | reverse complement strand
CCTTCCAGGAAAACGTCCGGCAGGAAGCTGTCGACCAGATCAAGCGCCTGCGCGATCATCCCAGCATTGTGATCTGGTGCGGAAATAATGAAGTAGAGACCGGCTGGTGGCACTGGGGAGACCGTCAGGACTTCAAAGCATCCATCTCGCCCGACACGCGCGATCGCGTCTGGCAGGATTATGTAATCCTCTTCGCCGACGTCCTCAGGAGCGCGGTCGCGCAGTATGGCGATCCCGTGCCCTACACGCCAAGTTCACCCAGCGCCAATTTTGAAGAGATTCCCGACAACCAACACAACGGAGATATGCACTACTGGCAAGTCTGGCATGCGCAGGCGCCAGCCTCGGATTACACTCTGCAATTTCCGCGCTTCATGACGGAGTATGGATTTCAATCGTTTCCCGAGATGCGTACCATCCGCACGTTTGCCAAGCCCGAGGACTTTGATATTCGTTCTACCGTCATGCGGGCGCACCAGAAAAATAAAGGCGGAAATGAACGCATCCTCACCTATATGCTGCGCGAGTACCGTGAGCCCAAGGATTTCGCTTCGTTCGTTTATCTCAGCCAGGTGCAACAAGCGGAGATTATCAAGATCGGCACTGAGCATTTGCGCCGCCAGCGTCCGCGGACCATGGGCTCGCTTTATTGGCAGTTGAATGATTGCTGGCCAGTTGCTTCATGGGCCAGCATCGATTACTACGGCCGTTGGAAGGCGCTGCATTACTACGCGCGACGCTTCTACGACGATGTGCTGATCTCACCGTTCCTGCACGACGACAAAGTTGACGTGTACGTTGTTTCGGATAAGCTTCAACCACTCTCAGGTACGATCCACATGCGCCTGCTCGATTTCTCCGGTAACTCTTTGCTGGATCAGACAAAAGACGTTCAAGTATCGGCGCAGTCGAACGCAATTTATTTCAGCGTTGACAAGGCTGCCCTCTCGGCGAAGGCTGATCCTCGCCGAAGCTTTCTGGTGTTTGACCTGGATGTGGCTGGAAAGCGAGTGTCGCGCAACCTTGTATTCCTCGATGTAACGCGCAATCTGGAGCTACCGGTTGCTCCTAAGATTGAAACAACTATAAGTAAGACAGGCGAGGGCTATACGATCACGCTACAGTCAGCAAAGCTCGCCCGAAGCGTTTATCTATCATTCGGCGACCTCGACGTCCAAACCTCGGATGACTACTTCGATCTGCTTCCCGTCGAGCCCGTGACTATCACACTTAAGTCGCCTGCGACGGCTGATCAAATTAAGGATTCCCTCAAAGTAATGTCGTTGACTGAAGCGTTCAATTCGAATTGACGCTTCATGGTCGGCTCACACGATTTACGCAGATAGAGCTAAGGTGAACCGTGCCAAAAGCTGGCTGCTGCTTTGGCTAGTCCTCATCCAGATATTCGCCAGGCACGTCGTCCTCGGGCACCTCATGCGTGTGCACTTCACGCACGCCACTTTCGTCAGCTTCTTCGACACCGGTCACCACGCCGGCCTCAAACGCATTTCCTTCTTCAATCAGCTCGTCCACACTTTCGGAGTCCGGACCTTCAATGTTGGAGAGTCCTTGCAGATCTCCGGATTGCCCGGCCGAACTTGGCCCCGTCAGCTCACGCGAGAACGCCGACTCAGCTCGTGCCGGCTGTTTCCTTCGAGGTGCGTCGGTGCCGACTCTCGGCGTCTTTCCGCTGGCCGCCTTCGTGCCTATACCTTTTGTCGCAGCTACGGATTTGCCTTGAGTCGACTTTTTCTGAGCGAGCCTTTTACGAGCCGGCTTCGCCGACTTCCCGGAAGATTTCGCTTTCCCTACCGGCTTCTTCTTTGGCTGCACCTTCGCCGCAGTTCTCTTCGACTTCTTCTTGGATTTTTTTTTGGTAGCCATTGGCGAAGTCTAGCACTGGGCCAAGCGTGAGGCAAAATCGTTGGCATTCTGCGTGACGGATGATGGCTACAGGAATTGCGATGCGGGATTTGCCGTTTCAAGCGGTCACGCGCCAATCATCCAAAGGGCCTAATACAGAATCGTGATGCAGGCGCCGCATCAGTATGACTGCAACTAATCCGGATTCGCCGGGTTTGACGCTTGCGTAAGTATTCTGGCATCAGGTGCATCAACGTCTAACGAGCCAGCACCGATGCACATTTTGGTACGAGAATCACCGTAGAGCAGAGCTTTCAAGAAGTTTTTTTGGAAGAGCTAAACACGTTTCACCTCGGTATCGACCTTCCGTCCGAAAGGAGCAGCATCGTTTTGAAACCAAATTCAGCTTTGTGTTACTCCTCGCCACTGGTTTGCCGGCAACTATCGCCCACGCCCAGTACGGTACGACTCCGACTAAGTCCAAGGGCGCCCGTCGCGGATGGGCATGCGCACAACAAAGGACCTTAGGGCGCACAATTCTGCGACAGCGAGAGAAATAGGCTTAGAGATCAGAGCACTGAAAGGAAGTCCCTCCACGGCGTTGCGACCAGCGTTTCCGTTGTCGAATGTCCATATGAACGGATGATCATTGCGGCCTTCTCAATCTGCTTGGATCATCTGCTTCGACGAAGTCTACGACATCGAAGCGGCCTAGGGTTGCGAAGCTGCCCTTCCAGGTAATGTCCGGACATAGCTGCTTGATCTTCGCCGACACTGCGGCGGTCAAGTCCTTAAAGTTTTTGGGATCCTCGAATGCCTCGGGGGAGAAGCGACTCAGAATGATATAGGTAGTCACAGAACACCTCCTTCATTCGCCAGCTAATACGAGTTTAGTTCCCTGGGATCATTCTCGGCCTCTATATAAAATCATACTCTCCTCCAGCAACGTTGTAGACTGACACGGAGAGACCTACATCACCGGGTTTGGGGTTACCGACCTGAGGCAGGGCGAATCCGAATCTCGGATGGGTTGTGACCGCTCAAAGTTCTATTGCGATTCGCACTTACAAGGGCCAATGTCTCAAATGCGCAAAGATGTCTTTACTGGCCGCTGGGTAATCGTGGCTGCGAACGCGACGCTACAGCCCTCGAATTTTCATTTCAAGAAACTCGCCAGGGAAACGACATTCTGCCCATTCTGCGAAACCAACGAAGCCTCCACTCCGCCGGAAGTCTTTGCAATCCGCAACCCGGGTTCGTCGCCGAACGGCCCGGGTTGGTCCGTTCGAGTGGTACCCAACTCCGCTCCACGATTACGGGTCGAAGGCGAATTGGGACGGCGCGCCGAAGGGTTCCACGATCTGATGAACGGCGTGGGCGCACACGAGATAATCGCCGAGACGCCCCGCCACGACCATAGCCTCCACCAACTTGAAGTCCACGAAATCTCCGACGTAATCCGAGCCTATGTAGCGCGCATCGTCGATCTGGAAGGGGATAAGCGGATGCACTATGTGCTGATCTTCAAGAACCATGGCGAGGAAGCCGGCGCCCACACCATTAGTCATTCAATTTCGCAATTGATGGCCCTCTCGGTAACGCCACGCGCCGTGAAGACGAAACTCGTGATCGCTCGCGACTATTTCGCTTCGAAAGAACGATGCATTTACTGCGATGTGCTACAACAGGAGCTAAAGGGACGAAAGCGATTGATCGCTGAGAATGAGGACTTTCTGGCGCTAGCTCCTTTCGCCTCGCGCTTTCCGTTCGAGATGGCAATATTTCCCAAGGCTCACAACAGCGCGTTCAGCCGGATCAGCGCAAGGGAGGTTGAGAGTCTGGCTCTGATCCTGCGCGATGTCTTGCGCAAGTTGGACCGCACTCTGGGCGGGCCGCCCTACAATTTATCGCTCCAGGACAGACCATTCCTACGGCCTCGCGCGGGGTACTGGAACACGATCGAAGAAGACTTTCACTGGCACATGGAGATCCTGCCGCAGATTGTCCGGGTTACCGGATTCGAGTGGGCGTCCGGGTTTTTCTACAACCCGGTACCGCCAGAAGCTGTGCCACAATGTCTTTCGTCCGTTGCAGACGCTTGACCACCGTGCCGTCAGCGCTCCGTTACGTTGTGCGGTGGCGAATGCGACTGCTCACCAAGAAAAATCCTTTGACGCGGTCTGTGACAGAATGCCGGTGCGGCACTGGGTTCGACCACGCAATCACTTCCCCATCGTCGGCAAAACTTCCTTAATCCGAGCATGGTAACGCTTTCCGTAACTCGCGAAGTGTTGCAGCCCGGAAGGCCGCCGGTCGGCAAGGTAAATCAGTAAGAGGCTAGGCCTAAACATTTTCGAGTCCAGAAAGTGCCGTCCTGTGAATAGATGCCCTTCTGAGTCAAACACAGGTAAGGAACTCGTTTACAATACCGCCATTCCCGGCTCGTGAGGTGCCGTGATGATGACACCGGCGAGAATTAGGTCCAAGAGTCTTGGCGGAATATTGGCCGTGGTCTTGATCACATGTGGCTACACCTTGGGCCAAACCAGATCAGCTCCGGTAGACCCAGGCGTGCGGGGTGGGGCGGCGGGTGCGGGTGGTCCGCTGCAGGGCCTTACAGCGGACGAGACCGCATTCTTCCTGGATGGGCAGGCGAGGTTCGCTGAAATCGAGGTTGTAAACAAGGGCGCGAACAACGGCCTTGGTCCACGCTTTAACTCAAATCAGTGTTTCTCCTGCCACTCGCAGCCCAATATGGGCGGAACGAGCCCGGCAAAAAATCCCCTGCCCGAAGTTGCCGCCTTGGATGGGGCCAAGAACGCGGTGCCATGGTTCATCGTGCCAAACGGCCCCATCCGTGAAGCGCGGTTCAAGAGGAGCAACGGCAACGCGGATGGCGAAGTGCATGATCTCTTCGTGATCACGGGGCGAGTGGACGCTCCCGGCTGCAATATCGCCCAATTCGATTTTTTGCCAGCGGGAAATCCCCTTACGGGCCAAGGCGGGAATGGAAACATTATTTTCAGAATCCCGACTCCTGTTTTTGGCGCGGGGCTGATTGAAGGGATTTCCGATTCGGCCATCATTGCCAACCAGCAGGCCAACGCATCGGCAAAGTCAGTGCTGGGCATTCACGGCCACGCAAACGCACACCTCAGCGGAAACGTGAATCTCAGTGCCAACGATGGAACTATCACCCGTTTCGGGTGGAAGGCGCAGAACAAATCCCTCCTCATGTTCGCGGGCGAGGCCTATAACGTCGAGATGGGAATTTCGAACCAGCTATTCCCGCAAGAGCGCGATGAAACACCCGGCTGTATCTTCAACCCCACTCCCAACGACAACCTTAACTTCACAACCACTCCCTCGACCACCGGCAATTCGAGCGGCATTTCGAACCCCGCGGTCATCTCCGACATCGAAGCGTTTGCCAACTTCATGCGGTTGCTCGCTCCACCCACGCCTACCCCACCCACACCGCCTACCGAAAAGGGACGCGACTTGTTTGCGAAGGTTGGGTGTGTGCACTGCCATACACCGTCGTTTACCACCGGAGCAATGATTGCGAGCGGCTCCGCGACCAGTCCGAGTGCTGCGCTTTCCAATCAAACTGCGAATCTTTTCTCCGACCTGCTCGTGCACCACATGGGCAAAGGCCTGGCCGACGGCATTACGCAAGGTGGCGCCGGCCCCGACGAGTTCCGGACCGCTCCTCTCTGGGGTGTCGGACAACGCGTCTTCTTCCTCCATGATGGGCGTACGTCCAACCTAGTTGAAGCCATCAGGGCTCACAAGAGCCACGGTAGCGAGGCCAATAAGGTCATCGAACACTTCAATAAGCTGACCGTTCAGGAGCAACAGGAAATCATCGATTTTCTGCGCTCACTCTAGATGCTGTCGACACATTGCCAAATTGTGTCCTCACTGCCTGGTTCCGTGGGAGATGGCCGGAGGCTCTGGCTACGAAGTTCGCAGGTAAGGGACAAAGAACTGCACAGTGCGTTTGCAATGTCGGAAAGTTGGAGCCAGCTTCTCCCGAGACCCACCTATCTCATGAATAGCTCCTGGGTTGTCGGCAAACAGGAGAGCGCCGGGATAAACCGCCCGCGCGTGCGCATCTGCACCAGACGATGTCGATGCCATCGCAGTTGCCGTAAGTCACGATTGGCTGCGTCTGGCACCCAGATCCGCGGGAAGCGATCTTCGATCATCAGCCGCAATAACAGCTGCGCATCCTGGCGATCGGTCTTTTGCCTGCGCACCCGTTTCGTGCGAATCTCCGCCGCGTCCCCGATCCACAATTCGAACTCCAAGCTGCGCACCAGACGCTCGAACCAGCGCGAGTGCCCGCTGGCTTCCATCCCCACCCGTGCGGCTAATCCTCGCTGCTTGAGTTCCTGGTAAAACCGCTCAGCCTCTTCGCGATGAGCTAGCCGCCGTTCGTTTAACTCCCCACTCTCGGTGTCCACAAAAGCAATCTGTTGAAAGCCCGGATGATAATCTATAATCAGCATGTTCGGCTCCTTTCCTCCGAGCCATTTGGTTGGTTTGCGCCTCCAAAGTCTACTCGGGCCTGGGAGCCGACATTGTTATGGAATCATTACACTTATTGACCGGGGGCCGCTCGAAGTAGTCAGGAATGCGAAATGCTTAGACCTCAGAAACACTCACTCCGCAAGGGCGAATTGTGGTAATAGTTGCTCATGAATAGGTGATCCCCATGTTCTCTGTTCGGGTGATTCTCTGGACGGTAGCTATGGCGTATACCGGATTCATTCTGACCGGCCAGGGGCTGCGATCGTTCAACAGCTTTTCAATTACGGAAGCATTCCTCGGATCTTTAGCAGGATTTTTTCTTGCGATCATGTTCACTCTCCGAGAGCGACGGCGGCGACAAAGACCTGCCTTCGTTGCGTATTCCATTGCTCAAATCTTCCCGGACTGGGGCACATCCCGCGAAAACCGAGACTCACGTCCGAAGCCAAAGCGTTGATCGCAACAGACAGGCCGAGTTCGGGCTGATCGTGCTTAATCAGTCCGCGTGTATCGCCTGATTGGGTCACTCCCTCCTGACAGCCGAATCGCGGACGCAGCGGAAACTTCGATTTGCGGGAATGGGCGTAGAATGGCAGTGAGACAGAGGTGCGACCATGAGTCATCTTCTTCGCAAGCTGTGGCGGCGCGATGAGGGCCAAGACATAGCCGAGTACGCAGTGATGCTGGCGGTCATTCTGGTACTTGTAGTTGGTACGATCCGCTTGGTGGGAAGCAATGCGAACAACGTATTTTCGAATGTAGCCAGTTCAATTCAATAAAGCTGCCCCATGTCGGCAGCAGGCCCACACCACAGTGGTTCGCTGCGGCCTTGAAAGATCACTGTTGAAATAACACAGGTTTCTCCACCACTCATGCAGAGCAGGAGTTCTCCCGCGGAGGGACGGACGCTTTGAATAACATTGCTCGATCGCCACTTGCGCGGAGGACATAGTGTATTCCGAAGGGAGCAAGAATGATGGCGCCCCGGGTGAGTGCGGTGCTGCGGCCATTCGCACCTTTATCTGTGCGGACGCCAACTTGAACATCGTGCCAGGGTTGTGGAGGACGATATGACAAAAGCTGGTTTATCTGAAAATCCAGAGTCGACCGATGAACTCGTTCGTGATATCGAAGAGAGTGGTTACCCCGTCGATGGCTCGACGGAGGAGTTTGTCCTGAAAACAGATGGTCTGGCGGTGGAGTCAGATAGACCTGGACTCCCTCCGGTACATCCCGACCGTACGCACAAAATATCCGCTGCTCCAAGCGAAAACAAAAGCACAAGCCGTAGCGACGTCGACGAACAAGACCACGCTGCGAACGTTGCCTGAGGAAGTTATCCACAGCGGCGGATTCCCGATCTGCGGTTGAGTCGCGGGCTCATCACCCACCACCCGCGTCGATTATCAAAACTGTGCAGTTTGGATCAGCAAAACCATGCTCTCCAGACCCATTCTGTATGTATCGCATCTATCGGTGAGATAACCCCGTGGGAGCGAAGAACAGACTAGGTTTCCTGGAAAGAGATTTTGGATATGCCTCACATTGGCAATAAGCCGACGCCGAAGCTGCGTAAAGCTCCGCAACCGCCGTTGTCACACCCCCGGGGCGCCGCCTGATTCAGACCGTGCCAAGAAGCCACCGCTTGTCGAACCTTCCGCCACTGGTCAAGAGTTGAGTCCTGGAGATCGTGTCGAGGGTTTAGGCGACTTCGGAATGCCGACTGGAGAATTTGGCACAGTTCGGCAAGTGAACGAAGATGACGCGGTCGTCAAATGGGATGACGACGGTCGTATAAGACTCCACCAACCGTCGCTCAAGAAGGTGTAGGCAGCAAGCCGTCTCCTTTTGATGGGCAGCCCTTTAATCAACTTGGGAGCGCAGCTGACGGTTAATACTGGTTCGCCCGCACCACAAACCGCCTCGGTGCCGCGCCGACGAAATAAAAGGGATAGCAAGTCACTAGGGTGACAGTCGATTCTTTGCTTGACGGCTCAAGGACGGTGGTGTCAGTAGGCTGGACGACTTTCATCCAATCTACCTGGTACCGAAACAGCCCAGTTGCCGTCTGAATCTGAATTTCATCGTTCAGTTGGATGTCTTTCAGTTCGCGGAAAAAAGTGTCGCGGTGCCCAGCGATGCCGATGTTCCCGGTTTCCCCTGGAAGCGCAGTACCTTCGATGTGTCCCGCACCCAGCCGCAACATTCGCGAACTGGTCCCTTGCAGAACGGCGACGGAAATTCCCAACCTCGGTATATCTATTCGGCCCAGAACGTCGCCTGTTTTGACCGCAGATTTGGCCTGTGGTTCGTGGCGTTCCTCCTCCCGTTGGATCTGGGTCTCCAGGGATCGTTTCGCCGAAGCTTGAAAGAGTCTTGCGTCAAGCAAAGTGAAGCCGACGTAACCGAGGGCAACAGCGCCAGTGATGACAAGCAGGCGTTGACTCCAGCGCAACTCAGTCGGTTCGAGGTGTAAGAAAGTCGAGAAACTCTCAAATCGGCGCGGGTCCAATTGCTTGGCCTGCGCCACTATGTTTCTGCCTGCGCGCAATCACCCGAAGGTCGTGGAGACCTGACTCACGCGTTGTCTCGCCCGCAGCCTTTCCCGAGCCATCTGATCGCCCTTTCGATCAGCTTTTCTGCACTGAGCAGTTTTGACCATCAGAAAACTGGAGAAGCGCCTATAAGCAAAGCAGCGAAAAGGAGCACAATATGCTTGGAACTATATTGATCGTGATCTTGCTCTTAGCCCTGATTGGTGTGCTGCCACGCTGGTCGCATAGCCGAGAGTGGGGTTATGCTCCTACCGGAGGCTTAGGGCTGGTCCTTTGCGTTGTTGTTATTCTCCTGGTACTCGGCCGGATTTAAACCATGCCTTGGCCGACAATCTCGTCAGGCGCTAGCGCTAGAAGTTGGCGCCTGCTTTCTGTCCATGTAGTGACCCTTGTGCTCGTCGTGCTCATGTGCGGCGGCGGTTCGTCCGCGTACTCGGTTTTGACGCACGAGGAAATCGTCGACTTGCTCTGGACAGACGAAATCCGTCCCCTGTTGCTCAAGCGATATCCGGGACTGTCGGAAGACCAAGTTAAAGAAGCGCACGCCTACGCCTACGGAGGCGCTGTCATCCAGGATCTGGGCTACTACCCATTCGGCAGTAAAGAATTCAGCAACCTGGTGCACTACGTTCGCAGCGGGGACTTTGTTCGAGAGCTGCTGCTCGAAAGCCAGGATGTCAACGAGTACGCCTTTGCGCTGGGCGCGCTGTCGCACTATGCGGCAGATATCGCCGGCCACCCCGCCGTTAACCAATCCGTCGCAATCGAATATCCGAAGCTGCGAGCGAAGTTTGGCAAGTCCGTTCGATATGCCCAGGACAAGACAGCGCATCTGAAAACTGAGTTTGGGTTCGACACAGTGCAGGTCGCGAAGAATCGTTACGCGTCGCAGCAGTACCACGACTTCATCGGATTCCAAGTGTCCAAGCCACTGCTGGAGCGAGTCTTTCCCGTGGTGTACGGAGTTGAGTTGAAGGACGTGCTTACTCACGAGAATCTGGCGGTGGGTTCGTATCGTTTTGCAGTCAGCCGCATGATCCCGGAGATGACTCAGGTCGCGCTGCAAACCCACAAAAAGGATCTGATGCGCGAGACCCCGGATTTCTCGAAACGGAAGTTCCTATACCGTCTTTCGCGCTCTGACTACGAACGGGAGTGGGGGAAGGATTACGTGAAGCCGGGCGCAGGTACCCGGATTTTGTCAACGCTCTTGCGATACATGCCGAAAATCGGTCCCTTCAAAGGGCTAGCGTTTAATAACCCCACTCCCCAAACTGAGGACCTGTATTTCAAGAGCATCAACACGACCGTCGATCAATACCGGGCCTTTCTCGAAGAAGTGCGCAGCGACAAACTGGTTCTTCCCAATTGTGATTTGGATAGCGGCAACGTAACCAAAGCAGCGGAGTACTCGCTGACGGACGACACCTACGCAGATTTGCTGGCTCAGCTGTCAAAGCGAAAGTTCGAGGGGACGTCGCCGGAGCTGCGCGATAACATCCTGCAGTTTTATTCCGACCTCTCCGTACCGATCGAAACGAAGAAGGACCAGCCTCGCTGGCAAGCCGTGCTGACTGAGCTCGACCAGTTGAAGGCCGCGGCGCCGGTGCCGACTGTCGCCAGCAGTCCCGCTCAGTGATCTCCCGTGCGGTTACTTCACTTCAAAAACGCGGCGTCCATGTAATTCGCGACATGGAAAAAGCATTGACATGGTTCCCGTTGGGGAATGGTTTGATATGAATTTGGGGCCCGATGACACCTCGTTGATGTTTGCCGCTACTGCTAGTACAGCTAGAGTTGCCGAGTTACAAAGCTTTCTGAAGTCGTGATGGAGCACCTCTGAGACCAGGGGATCTTGCCTCGCCAGCCTCTCTGCGCTCCTCCCACTCTCGTCTTAGGTGCCATAGAGGCTGATTCAAAAGACGATCAATTCTGATCAGCTTTCCCAAGCCCAAGAGTCTGATACTGGCATTCACAAGCATTCTGACAAGAACGAGAATCTTGTGTACCAACCTGGTTGTGGAGGTTTCAATGAATCTGAATCTGCTGGATCCGAAGCTGATTGTGCTCGCCGCCGTGGTGATTGTGATCATCGCAGTAGCTGCCTGGTTGTACGTGCGAAAACGCAGGAGTACCACTGCAGACCTGCGGCAAAAGTTTGGGCCCGAGTATGAGCGGGCCGTGCAGACGCATGGGTCAGAACGAAAAGCAGAAGCGAAATTAGCGGATCGCGAGAAAAGAGTTGAAAAGCTCAACATTCGCGATCTTGATTCGATGGAACACGAACGTTTTTTGAAACGTTGGGAGTCCGTTCAGTCTCGCTTTGTCGACTCCCCGAAAGGGGCAGTCGCGGAAGCCGATGACCTGGTCTCCTCTGTGATGAAAGCTCGCGGCTATCCCGTTTCCGAGTTCGATCAGCGTGCCGCCGACATTTCTGTCGACCATCCTCGGCTGGTGGAAAACTACCGGTCGGCCCATCAGATTGCGCTACGCGTTGGCAAAGACGCAGCAACCACCGAAGATCTCAGAACAGCGATGATTCACTACCGCTCTCTATTTGAAGAACTCGTGCAGGTGCCAGTAGCTGTGCAGAGAAAAGAGGTCGCGTAGTGACCGAAAGGAAAGAGAAAAACAATGATGAAACCAAGTACGCAAGACCGCACGGAAGGCAAGCTTCACGAACTGAAGGGGAAGATCAAAGAGAAAGTCGGAAAGGCGACGAACGACCCCGATCTGGAAGTCTCAGGGAACGCAGAAAAGAAAGCCGGCAAAGTTCAAGAATGGATCGGCCGCGCTGAAAAGGCGGTCGGCGAATAGAGAAGTACTGGGCGCCCCGTTTTGCCACAAGCGCGGTAACGACACCATTGAGCACCACAATCATTTAACGATCGGTTGCTGAAAAGGAGAACCACGATGACAACAACTGAGCAGACTAAGTGTGCTCACCTTCCCTGCAAATGTTTAGCGAAGCCTGGCGACAAATACTGCGGTCAAGCCTGTAAGGAAGCGGGATCCAGCGAAGTCGAGATAGCGTGCCAGTGCGACCATGGAATGTGCCCTCTGACCGTATAAGAACAGACCCCGCTGTTGGAACTCTTAAGGAGAATCGCGAAATGAAATCGCAGCGAACAATGGTCTTGCTGCTGGCCCTGCCAGCGGGGGCGCGAGTGCCGCCTCGGTTCACTTTCACCACAAACTTGATATTTTCATGATTTTTCCCTGCCGATTTTAAAGTGATAAACAAATGGGAGGCGATATATTCCACCTCCCATTTCTCTCACTACTCTACTGGCGCTAGGCGGCCTTGCCGTGAACCTTGGCTTCGAGGGCCTTCTCGCTGCCCACATTCACCTTGATTTGCTTGGGCTTGGCTTCCGCCTTCTTGGCAAGGCTAATCTTCAGGACGCCCTTGTCATAGTTGGCGCTCACTTGCCCCGGATCTACCGAACTGGGGAGCGTGAACGAGCGGGTAAAGCTTCCGTACTGCCGCTCGACGCGACGGAAGTTCTCCTCTTTTTCTTCCTTCTCGATTTTGCGCTCGCCATGAACGGTGAGGGTGTTGCCCTCGATGCGGACATCAATGTCTTTTTCGTCGATGCCCGGGACTTCCATCTTTACAGCAATGGTGTGCTCGTCTTCGTAGATGTCCACCGGCGGTGCAAAGCTGGTGGTCGTCAAAGCCTCTTCTGGGCCTTCGGGGCTGTACGACTCACGGACAAAGCGGTTGATACGGTTTTGCATGGTGGCCAAGTCACGAAGCGGATCCCAACGGGTCAATTGTGTCATAACGCAGTTCCTCCTTCAGAGGGAAGCTAAGAGGAAAAACTTCAGGTGGGCTGACTTAGTTCAGAGGACCTGAAAGAGTAAGAAGAGGTAGCTTGCTCATCTTTAATGCTAGGCTTCTGCGCAACCGTTGTCAAACTGTG
>Ga0116221_1002137_pt1 | contig 12917 bp, 17 predicted proteins | sample Sb_taG_5_FD_88965 | JGI IMG/M metagenome (GOLD analysis project Ga0116221, IMG submission 88965) | Peat soil microbial communities from Weissenstadt, Germany - Sb_50d_8_FC metaG | ecosystem: Environmental > Terrestrial > Soil > Wetlands > Peat | place: Germany: Weissenstadt | collected 2010-09-21 | reverse complement strand
CGGCCCTAACCCGTCCAAAGGAACGGCCAGCGAGCACGGTGGAGTTGCGGGCTTCTGGCTCGGCCTCTGGCAAGGCTTTATTGCGCCCCTTGTGTTCGTGGTCTCGCTGTTCCGGAGAGACCTTAGTATCTACGAGGTCCACAACAACGGCGTTTGGTACAACTTCGGCTACCTGTTCGGTCTAGCCTGCTTCTTCGGTGGCAAAGGCAACCGGGCGGCGCGGCGGGCGGTGAAGTCTGGCACCCCTCACGGAGGCGCGGGTCAATGAGCGTAAATCGCCTGTTCACGACAGTTTGACTGTGGTTTGCGTATCTCCACGCGATTGATCGGCAGCGCCATTGCAGATTTTGTTTTTGCTTTCCGGTCCTGCGTGCTAGTTTGTGAATCCGCTGCGTGAGCCGCTGCCGCGCTCGCAACAGAATTCGCTCAAACGAGGTCAATGTGAAAAGAGAACGCCTAACACAGATCGTCCTGGTGATCGTAGGGCTGTTGAATCTGCCCCAAATTTATTTTCTATATATGGATCTGCGGCATTCCAGCTGGCTTTTGGAGGGGAAGTGCGAGTGCGGACCGATGTTTCTGAGCTTTTTTATTCCGGTCGGGGTCTTTCTACTCATAGCCGCAAGGAGACCCTCTGAGCATCGCTCGATGATTGCTCTGGTAGCTTGGTGGAACATCTCCCATGGCGCTGTGATGGCTATTCAAACCGTGGAATCGTGGATTCACGGCGTCCACAGGAACTTTACTGATGTGATCGTAAACCTTGTGATCGGAGTTGTCCTGTTAGCGCTTCTGCCAGCAAAACGAGAGGTAGTCGCGCCGGGAGTTGCCTGAACGAGCGCAGAAACCCCACTCGTCTTCTTCTCACGGGTTTTTTCCCGAGGGGATGACATTGGTGGCGCACAGCGGCTGGGGCAGATTGGCGTACGCTGTCCGTAAGGTCGAGTCCAAGCTATTACAACCGCTCATCCCCTTTCGAAAGCGTGCTTCTTCTCCAACTCCTCCAGCGCCCCGTGCATATCGGCCTCAAACTCCGCCGCCCGCTCCATCAACGAAGCATTCGCCGTCGCCCACTCTCCGTCTAGTTTGATCAACCCCTGCGCTTCTAATTTCCTGGCAATGTCCAGAAGATGCTCGGCAGAAGTCTCGACATACAGCGCCTCCGCGGGATCTCCAATCCAATCCGACCCGCCCACCAGCCGCGTCTGCCAATACACCTTTCGCGCCAGTAGCAGCGACATTTCTTCATCACTGGCTTTGCCGAACATCCATTTACTGCGTTTGAAATCGTAATGGCGACTGGAAAACTGCACCGGCACAAGCTTGCCCGACTTCACGAACTCCAATTGCCGGTGGTCCACTTCCTTCCGCAACGCACTGATCACCGGCCCTTCTACATCCTTCGGCTCAAGTGACGGCATTACCTCGCGCACAGTAGCCGAGAGATTCACCGCCACGGGTGCATGCAACCCAGCCGAGTTCTCCAACCGGATGTCTCCATGCAGAAAGAAAAAATCTGCGCCCGAAGTAGATTTGCGAAAAGGCCATTCCAGATGAAACGAAAGCGGCAACCCACTCAAAGTCACATAAATTCTCTTCTCTGCGGCGGCGTCATTGCTCATATCCGCAATATTCTACCGCGAGCCCAGCGAAAAACAGTCGTCTCGTCCCACTCTTACCATCTTGATACTTGCCCGACGAGATGCCAATAAGAAAGGCGGCCCTGGGCCGCCTTAAACTGAGAACCAACAACTGACAACCGAGTTTCTAATTACTTGCCGGCCACCGCACCCCGCGCCAGCCCATGCGAGATCTCGCTACTCGACATCAGCGCAGCGATCTTTGCCACGACGTCCGCCATGCTCCGCCCGGTATCGGTATTGGCATCCACTGCCGGATGGCCTTCGCCGTCGGTGTGCATGACCAGAACCCGAGTCGCCGCCTGCGCCTTCTTGATTACATAAGGAAGATGATGCCGGTCATTCTTGGTCAGCGTGGGACCAAGGATCACCAGATCGAACGCCCCCCGCCGCACCGCTTCATCAATCCCCTTGCGGCCCACCGCCGTCTCCACCTGATGGCCCGCCTTTTGAATGGAAACTGCTTGTGAGGCAACCACTTCCGCGTCGCCCTCACCGTAAAGAATCTTCAGCTGAAATGACGATTTCTCGCTCTTTGCCATGATGTGATCGAAGCCAGCCTTTCTTCCTGCTGGCTTATCACGGTAGCAATGCCCGGGCGATTAGAGAACGTCACCGAAGACCAAGCCCGGATACGACGCATTTCCCACTCGGACCTGACCCGTTGCGTCAACGAACGATTCGGCTTGGTCCATGCGACGGGCCAGTCTCCGGCCAGCAACCCTCACCGCAAATTCCACCTGCAATTACCGCTTTGCCGACGTACAATGTACCCGCTCTAGTTCCGCGGAGGAATATTTCATGCGTGCGCTAGCCGTTTGCTTCGTCTTGATCACTCACTCTTTTCTATCCGCCGCCGCCCAGCAGTCGGACGCTACCGACCAGACCTCAACCGTCACCTGCGATTTCGACGACACGCGAGAGATCACTGTCCAGTACAACAACTCCGCCATCAGCTCCAAGGACGAGCCTCGCAACGGCAAAGTCTGGCTGCCCGCCGGTTCGCCCATGACTCTGTATACCCAGGTCGCGCTAACCTTGAATCACGTGGACATCCCCGTGGGCGCCTTCAGCATGTACGTCATCCCCAACAAGAAAGAGTGGACTCTGATCGTCAATAAGAACGTCACCACCCCGAAAACCTACGACGATAAACAAGACCTCGTCCGCGCCCCCATGGAACTCGGCGGTGTCGACTCCCCACCCAAGCACCTCCAGGTTTCCTTCGCCCACGTCGCCCCGAAGCAATGCAGCATCCGCCTCTACTACGAGACAACGGGAGCGTTCGTAGAATTCAACGAGAAGTAGGATATAAGCCGCGAAGCGGCGGAAGAATGCAGCCCACGGCGCAAGCCGCGGGAAAGAGTGGGGAACCCGACAAGCCCCAGCGGGGCGAAAGACACAACCTAGCGACGTTCCAACCGCGCCAACACCTCCCGCACCACTCCCGCGTCCGTCACCGGATAACGATTCTCCGCCGGATACAAAGCCCCGCCGAACGTAATCTCCGGCCGCGCCCGCGTCGAACTATCGGACGCCGTCCTCCACGCCGTCAAATGAACCTGTCGGCATCCCGTCCGCTCAACCACCTCTTTCAAGTTCCAAACCTGAATCCCGCCGCCCGGCAGAATCTCAATCCGATCGCCCGCCCGCTCAATCAGCTGCTTGATCAACTCCACGCCCTCGGGCACGCTATCTTTTTGACCGCTGGTAAGGACGCGCGTAATTCCCAGATCCACCAGCTGCTCCAGCGCCTCAAACGGATCAGGAGTCACATCGAACGCCTGATGAAACACCGCGTGCCGCGCCCCAATCAACTGCCGAATCCGCCTGCATCGCGCAACATCCACTCGTCCATCCGACTGCAAAATACCAAACACCACACCGTCCGCCCCGTTCTCAATCGCCGCCTCCGCGTCGCGTTCCATCGTAGCCATCTCCGCCTCGGAATACGCAAACCCTCCGCCGCGAGGACGAACCATCACCATCACCGGAATCTTCACCCGCCGCTTCGCCTCCAGTATCGTCCCCAATGAAGGCGTCAATCCGCCAAGAAAAAGCGCGGAACAAAGTTCCACCCGGTCTGCCCCACCCTTTTCCGCCTCAATCGCATCATCAATCCCACCACAACAAATTTCCAGCAGAACCTGCGCCATGGCATTCCCTCTTTGGTCGGAAATATCGACTGAACAACGCAAATCATGCAGACTCGACCCGCAACTTCTGGCACAATCATCGCATGTGCCTCCGCTTCCTCGCCGTGATGTTCCTCGCCGCCACTCTCGCAGCTCAAAACCCGACCACCCAGAAATCCAACACCACCGCCAATCTTCGTGGCATCAGCGTGCTTCCCAACCAGGTCGCCTGGGCCAGTGGCTCTCACGGAACCTATCTCCGCACCACCAACGCCGGAAGTTCCTGGCAAGCCGCTCAGGTTCCCGGCGCCGAAGCCCGCGACTTCCGCGACGTCGAAGCCTTCAGCGCCGATCTCGCTTACCTGCTGAGCGCTGGCCCCGGCGACCAGGCGCGCATCTACAAGACCACCGACGGCGGCAAAACCTGGGCGCTGCAATTCACCAACAAGAATCCCAAAGGCTTTTTCGATTGCATGGCGTTCTGGGATCGCGATCACGGCATCGCGCTGGGCGACCCCGTCGCCGACAATGCAGGCAAGCTGAAATTTGAATTGATCTCAACCGAAGACGGCGGCAACAATTGGAACCCGCTCCCTCCCGACTCCATCCCGTTCGCCATCGAAGGCGAAAGCTCATTCGCCTCCAGCGGCACCTGCATCACCGTTCAAGGCAAGACAAACGTCTGGTTCGCCACCGGAGGAAAAGTCGCCCGCGTATTCCATTCCACCAACGCCGGCAAAACCTGGACTGTCGCCGACACGCCCATAATCCACGGCCCCGAATCCGCCGGCATTTTCTCCATCGCCTTCCGCGACCCGACCCATGGCGTGATCGCCGGAGGAGACTACCGAACTCCCGAACAGAACGGCCCCCACCTCGCCTCGACCGACGACGGCGGCCTCACCTGGAAACTCTCCACCCTCGCCCCGCAAACCTACTTCTCCGCCGTAGCTTTTGCCAAGCCCAACTCCGGAGGCTCAGCCGTGCTGCTCGTGGGAACCAACGGAGCCGTCTACGCGGATGACCTCGCCCAAAAATCCTGGCAGAAAACCTGGGACTTCAATCTGAACGCCATCAGCATCAGCCCAACCGGCAACGCAATCGCCGTAGGCCCAAAAGGCCTGATCGTCAGCTTCACTTCTGTCCCTTGATCTTATTAATCGAAGATCCGTTATTCCAAAATGAAAATCCCCACGCACCTTCCCCAACCTCAAGAAAAAACTTTGGCCCGGCCCCCGCGCCCATAATCGCGTTTGTCTGTTCTGCATGCAATAAGTGACAAATCTCTGACAAACAAGACAAAAAGACGACGATGATTTAACGAGCTGATGACCGCCCCGTGACAACGCCATCTATCACCTGCCCTAGTCTTGCCATACGACGCTGAAAGATTTCGTCAACCTTAGCCTAGAGCTTGCTTAGCTCAAGGAATCGAAACCAATGAAGACACTCTCTCTGTTTGCATTAGCGGCCGTACTCGGGATGGGAACCGCCTCCATGCTGCGTACGCATAACCATAATCAATTCGCCGGTCTGACCCAGACCGACGCCCAAACCACCGACGCGGCATTTCGCGACGGATTGTATCTGGGAAGACTTGCAGCCGAGAGCGGCGCCCAGCCCCACGTTGCCGTCGGCCGATGGGCGGCAGCTCAAGATCGGTCGTCCTTTACCGCTGGCTATCAGCAAGGATACAGCGAGTTTCTCGCCAGCCGAGCCAACACACCCGGTCCCCGGGCCGACTAGGTTCCTTGCGAACAAAATTCTTGAGGCATCGCCCTCTACGAGGTGCAGTATGAAATTGAAGAACTTTCCTTTTGCAATCGCTCTGACGTTAACCATTTGCGTTTCCACTCTGCAAGTCGTGAACGCGGGAGCTCCGGCATCGGCTTCTACCAATGCTGGCGCGGCAGACGTAAAAGGCGTGGTCAAGTTCGAAGGGGTTCCGCCCAAGGGCAAGCCCATCAGCATGGCCGCTGATCCAAGCTGCGCCAAACAACATTCCGGACTCGTCACTACCTTGGACGTTGCTACCGATTCCAAGGGCGGACTACAAAACGTACTCGTCTTTATCTCTGATGGATTGGGTGATCGGACCTTCGATCCTCCCAAAGAACCCGTCGTCATTACCCAAAAAGGTTGCCTGTATGAGCCACGTGTGATGGCCGTCCAAGCCAACCAACCCATCGAAGTTGTGAATGACGACCCTACATCGCACAACATCCATCCCACGCCCGCCAACAACCGGGAGTGGAATAAGGCCGAGCTTCCCGGCGCCAAGGTGGAAGAGGCCTTCGCCCGCGAAGAAATCGCCATCCCTGTCCGCTGCAACATTCATCCCTGGATGCGCGGATACATCGCAGTTCTCAAGAATCCCTATTTCGCGGTTACCAAGCCCGACGGCAGCTTTGAATTATCCAACCTGCCGCCCGGGACCTACACCATCAAAGCCTGGCACGAGAAACTCGGTACCTCAACCCAGACCATCACTATCGGCGCAAACCAAACTAAAGAAATTAATTTCGTTTTCAAAAGTATGTAACCGGGAATTCTCTTGCCGCTGCCAGCCACTCGCGCCAGAGCGGGTGGCGGTCAGCGCTCACCGTCCGGAGCCCAATCAGTAAGTCGCCGAGAACCCCTCCAGCGCGCCGGTTTTCTCATTGGTATAGGCTCCAACAATAATGTTATGGTCGTTGATCCCATAACCAAACGTCCGATCGCCCTCCGGAACATGAAACTTGTAGATCTTCCCACCATGCCGCAGCGCCCCACCGTAAGCCGACGCGCTTTCCCACGAATAAACGATGTCTCCCAGATTGTTGATGCCGGACACGTAGGAGTCAGGCTCGCCCGGAACATTGATCGTCGTATACTTCTTGCCGTTGTAAAGGGACGATTCCACGTTCGAGCTCGAATCAATCCATTCCTCAGTCATCAGGTCGGCGTTGTTGATCCCGCCGCCGAGCGTGAACGCAGCCCCCGGGACGTCCTGCGTCGTATACTTTCCGCCCTTCAACAGAAATCCATGCCCACCCTTTGAATCGCCAAAATTGCCGTTCACGTCGCCGTGGTCGTTGATCCCGATCCCTTGCGAACCAGTCGAGCCCGCCGGGCCGATGTCGCTGAACTTTCCTTTCTCATACAAGAAGCCCTGTGCATTGTTGCTCGAATCGGCGTAATAGCCAACAATCGATCCCGCTTTGTTGATGCCAAAACAGTAGGTCCCCGTGCCCTTCGGATCGTCGATCTTCTTAACCTTCCCGCCGACCAGAATGAAACCGTGCCGCACTCCGCCGCTGTCAACGTAGGATCCAACCATCGCCCCCGCGTTGTTGATTCCATAAATCCCTGTGCTCTGCGCACCCGCAACGTTGATGGTTTTGAACTTAAACTTTAGCGCCGTCGTTTGCGCACTCGCAGCTACGGCAAGCAACGCAGAAATTAATACCAAACTCCTTCGATGTGCGCAGCAACATCTCATGTTTTTTCTCCTCACCAGGATAAGCACGGCGTCCGAGCCTATATTTGATCCAATCCCCTGTCAAGCTGAAAACATTTCCCACTCACCCAGAATTTTCCCGTATAGTGCACGTCCCGATAGCCGGGAAACGCCCCTATTGTCCCACGCTTAACTATCTTGATTCATCGCCCGTACTCCGTAATTTCCCCATCCACCGCCACCGCGACATACTTACGCGTAACCACATCCCGGAACTGCACCACCTGATGTTTCTCCCGCGCCAGTTTTCCCCATCGGCTCGGCTTCTCACGATTCTGCTCAATCGCCTCAAACATCCGTCCATTCAATTTGAACTGCACCATCCGCAATCGCCCACTCCCCACCCGCTTCACCCGCAGCTGCTGACCATCCTCATCAAGTGCGACCTCGTCTCCATTCATAAGCTGCATGGCCACCGCCTGCAGCACCTTCTGCTCAACCGTCACAAACATTTCCCACTTCTCCCTAAGAAACGTGTGGGGCGGGCGCCCTCGCCCGCCTTTAAAATACCCGTGGATGCGCTTAAGATCCCACAGTTTACTGCCCAGATGCTTACACCGCCCGATTACTCCGAGAAAACCTCTGGGTCGACTAGCCACAAACATTTCCCACTTCTCTTCAAGTCGCAGCCCCGCCGAGGGCCACTAAGTCTCTCGCCCCACAGAATTATGGCCGCTCGTCCCACCGATTACTCTTCAGATACGTGTCGATCTGAATGACATTCGGGCAACAAAAAGGGCGGCCCACTGCCGCCACTCACCAACGCTCGTTTCTTTGTTGCAATAGGGTACTACTCGGTGATCACGTGGTCTGCCCATTCAACCAGCGACACGAAAATCGCTGGGTTGCCAAACTTCGCACCATAATTGCTCAGGTCCGCTTCGGTTACACCCCTGGCACGGGAGCACGCGCCACAAGCATAGATTTGAACGTGCCTGGCAGATAGCTTATCCAGCGTTTCGCCCACAGCTGGCCATCCGACCGGCGTGACCTGGTTGGCAAGCGTTTTTCGCATCAGCACGACCGCTTCTCCGAGCAAGTAAATCTGCACTTCGTGTCCAACTTCCGCCAATGCAAGCCCGTGCGAGAATGGAAAGGCCGCCTTGGTAGGATCGTCGGAGCCCCATGCACTCTTCATCAGGATTTTGAGCTCCTTGTGCGTGGCTTGTGCCTCGAGAGATCCGGCAGCCGCAACGAAAGGCAGACCAACCGCCAGTTGTGCCAGTCGTGACAGAAATAGTCGACGCGCCATAAGCTTCTCCTTCGCGTAGAAATTGCCAAGTCTCAATCGTCGACAACTGAACCAACTGAAAGCCTGAAGCCCGAAGCCTAACGCCCGAAGCCTGAAGCCCGAAGCCTAACGCCCGCTTTTCAACATCCCCACCACCCGATCAAAATCCTCCAGCGTGGCGTACTCGATCTCGATCTTCCCTCGACCCTTGCGATCGCGAATCCGCACTCGCACGCCCAGCGTCCGCTCCAACTCCGTCTGCACATGCCGCACATTCGGATCCACCCAGCGCGCCGTTCCCGGCTGCTTCTCCTTTTGCAAAGGCACGTTGGTGTTGAACACCAGGTCTTCCAGTTGCTCGACCGACAAATGCTTGCGCACCGCCTCGTCGGCAATCTTCGGAATCATGTTCGGATCAAGCAAGGTCAACAAAACCCGCGCCTCGCTGAAGCCCAGCCGCCCTTCCTGCAAATACTGTGTTACCGAAGCCGGCAACCGCAGCAGCCGCATGTAGTTTGAAACCGACTCTCGCGAAATCCCCACCCGCTGCCCAATCTGCTCCTGCGTCAGCTTGAAATCCTGACTCAACTTCGAGAACGCCTCCGCCTGCTCCATGCAATTCAAATCCTGCCGTTGCAGGTTCTCGACGACGGTCATCTCCGCCGCCTGCTGGTCGGAAACCTTCCGCACCATCGCCGGAATCGTAGTTCTGCCCGCAATTTTCGAAGCCCGGCAACGACGTTCGCCCAGAATCAGAACATAACGCCCGGCGCTGCCCGGACGAACCGAGATCGGCTGTATAACTCCATTAACGCGGATCGAATCTGCCAATTCATCCAGCGTGGTCGCAACAAAATCCTCCGAAACCGCCTGGTCTTTGGCGAAATACCGCGTCTGGTAAGGATTCTCATCAATCAACTCCAGCGGAATCTCGACCACCGCATCGCCCCGCGCCGCCTGCGCCTGAACCTCAGGCAAAACAATCGGGTGCGGCTCAGACTCCACCACCCGCGGCCCCGAAGGCAACAAAGAATCCAACCCCCGCCCCAAAGCCCGCCGCTTCTCAACCACCTTATCGGTACCAGTCGCCGCCGTAGTTGTCATCGTTTCTTCATCCCCTATTCCCTGTCATCCCGAGCGAATCACCGTTACCCCCAGACCCGCCGGCATCCTGAGCGGACGAAGTCCGCGAAGGATCTCGCGCGTACAACGCAACCTCTCCGCCCGCGAACACATCGACGCTCATCGATCTAATATATTGATGGTCGTCAATTTATTCCGCTCCTTGATCCATCGCTTCCACCGCGGAGCATTCACCACCTGCTTCTCCTCAACCTCAGCCGGCGCAGGCATCTCCACCGGCATGCTGTGCCCAATGATCTCCTTAGCCAACTGAATGTAGCTCTCCGCCCCACGCGAGCGCACGTCGTAAAGCAGCGCCGGCTTGCCATGGCTCGGAGCCTCCGCCAGCCGCACGTTCCGCGGGATGGTCGTCTGGCAAAGCTTGTCCCCAAAGTATCGACTGAGTTCCGCAGTGACCTGCTGAGCCAGGTTCGTACGATCATCAAACATGGTCAGCACCACGCCCTCGATCACGAGTTCAGGATTCAAAGACGCGCGAATGCGCTCGATGGTATCGAGCAGTTCGGACACGCCCTCAAGAGCAAAGTACTCCGCCTGCATCGGAATCAGAATCGAGTCGGCCGCCACGAGCGCGTTGAGCGTCAGCAGATCCAAAGCAGGCGGGCAGTCGAGCACAATGTACTTGAAGCGCTCGCGCAGAGGCGCAAGCGCATCCCGCAAGCGAAACTCTCTGCGCTCGCCGTCGATCAGTTCCAGGTTCGCCCCAATCATGTTTTTGTGCGCAGGGATGAGCCACAGCTGATCAAGCTCTGTCTTCTGCAAGGCGTCCTGTGCACTGGCCTCGCGCATGAGCAGATGATAGGTGTTGATTCGTTCAGGATTCTTAACCAGTCCAAGCCCGCTCGTGGCGTTCGATTGCGGATCGCAATCGACCAGCAGCGTGTCCACCTCTGCTGCCGCAATGGACGAGGCCAAGTTGATGGCAGTCGTAGTCTTGCCGACGCCGCCCTTCTGGTTGGCAACCGCGATGACGCGTCCCATTTTGTTTTCGGAGTATCGGAGAGACGATTGCAGAATAGGCCGAACCGATGTGCATTTGCAATGACAGATTTCAGTGCAACCAACGCACAAGGACATTCTGTTGACGAGTTAGCGAGTTACAGATGCAGTCGAGCTATCTTTCCACAGGAATGTTCCACGTGGAACATTTCGAAAATGTCTTCGTAGTGTTCCACGTGGAACACTTTGAACCTGCGCGAATGTTCCACGTGGAACGTTTCGAGGAAGCACGTTATTCTCTTGCGCCGATTCCTGAGGGTCGAAACCAAATAGACTTATTGCTCATCTCCCACATCGTGGTTGTGGCGGGCCTGAACTCGCTCACGGGCATACGTAAACTGCTAGGGTTTTTGCGCTGTGTTCCCACTTTTTACTTAGTTGGTGCTTGGCTGTTGTCACCCTTGGTTCGTACGGGTCATGATTCCCGGCGGCCGATTGCGAGGACGCGGGTTGACGAGTGGGGGATTGGGGTGGGGGGTGTCCACGTGAATCCTGGCGTTAGGTCACGGGCGGCTGCGAGTTGGGGCTCGCTGATCAGGAGGGCCAGGCGGCCTTTGGGGGCTAGCAGGCTGGCGGCGATTGGGAGGGTGATGTCGAAGTGCTCTACTGCGCGGAGGGTTACTGTTTCGGCGGGTGGGTTTGGGTAGGCTTCGGCGCGTCCTGGGAATACATTGATATCCGTCAATGTAAGGGTACGGATTACTTCGCGGAGGAAGGTGGCTTTCTTTTGGTTGGACTCGATCAGGGTCAGGTGGATTTCGGGCGCCCAGATTTTTATGGGGATGCCGGGGAATCCGGCGCCTGAGCCGATGTCGATGAGAGTTTCCGACGGGCTGCACGAGCGTGGACGCTCGCGCCTACATTGGGGGAAGAGGTGGCGGGCGGCGAAGAGGGATTCGCCGAAGTGGCGGGTCACGATTTCTTCCTCATTGCGGATGGCGGTCAGGTTGACGCGGGCGTTCCAGCGGAGCAATAGATCGATGTACGTCGATATTCTTTGCAGATCGTTGGTCGTTAGTCGTTGGTCGTCGGGTGACCCGAGGAAGGGTTGAAGCAGTTCGACGATGCGGGTGGTGTCCAATTGCGTTGAGATTGTGCGAGTTCAGGTCGTATGCGTTTAGATTGTTGAGATTGTAGATGGTGGGGAAGAAATCTCAAATCTCAGCGGGTGTGCAAAGCAGGCATTTTCAGCCGAATTCATGTCGTTAGTACCGCATTCATGGTGTATCATCTTCGCCGTCTATACTTTGGAGAGTGAGCTGTGAAGCAACGCAGGCCGATTTCATTCATCACCTTAGCCTCGGCTATATTTATTTTGGTATCGACGACTTCAAGTTCCGGCCAGTCGGCCCACCGGCAAATTGCGGCGGGAATGACGGAGGCTTCGCCTGCTGACTTCACCAGACTGCCTCTTGCATTTGAACTTAACCGCGGACAGACCGATCTTGCAGTCAATTACCTTGCTCATGGGCAGGCCTACACCGTATTCCTGAAACCCACAGAGGCCTCTGTTCTGCTTCCCAACGGAGGAGGACACGCAGCCGTCCGTCTCCGATTTGTTGGTGGAAACCCCACAACGCATTCGGTCGGGTTAGAGCGTTTGCCGGGAAAGACCAATTACTACATCGGGAAGGATTCTACTCGCTGGCTAACCAATTTGCCGAATTACGCCCGCGTACAGTTCAAGGAGGTGTATCCAGGCATCGACGTTGTCTACTACGGAAAGCAGGGAGAACTGGAATACGACCTCGCGCTCGCTCCTGGTGCAGACTCAGAGAAGATTCAGTTACAAGTGGAAGGCGCAGAGGACATACAGATCGATCACAACGGCGACCTGTCAATCACAGCGGGGAGCGGCGCAGTCCATTTTCGAAAACCCGTTATTTATCAGGAGGGAAAAACTGGGAAGCAGGTGATTGCCGGTGGGTTCGTCCTACTAAGCAAGGATACGATTGGCTTCGCAATAGGAGCACATGACAATCAGTTACCTCTAGTTGTCGATCCGGTTCTCAGTTATTCCAGCGTCATTGATGTAAACAACACGACTCAGCCTCAGGGGATCACGGCTGATTCAGAAGGCAACGCCTATATCACGGGGTACACTTCGGCCACAAACTATCCCACAGTTAATGCGTTCCAGTCTGCGAACAATTGGACCCAGACTGTTTTCATCACGAAGTTTGGCCCTTCCGGGAACGTGATTCTGTATTCCACCTATTTGGGTGGAAGTAACGTCGACAGTGGCCAAGGTATTGCAGTTGATAATTCGG
>Ga0116221_1002135_pt1 | contig 12926 bp, 13 predicted proteins | sample Sb_taG_5_FD_88965 | JGI IMG/M metagenome (GOLD analysis project Ga0116221, IMG submission 88965) | Peat soil microbial communities from Weissenstadt, Germany - Sb_50d_8_FC metaG | ecosystem: Environmental > Terrestrial > Soil > Wetlands > Peat | place: Germany: Weissenstadt | collected 2010-09-21 | reverse complement strand
GAGGTCTGCGAACGTGAAGCGCGCGCGCAAGCTTCGAGAGGCTTGGAATAAGCTGCCACCTGGATCCGCCACCCTTCCAATTCGCAAACCCGTTTTTCGAGAGCATCGAGAGTGTCCATGAGTCAAGTTTGTGAGGGTTTGGTGGTGCGGTCGAAGTTGGCCAACAGGTAGCCGGCGAAATTGTAGAGCCACAGATAGAACTGAGAACCCTTCGGCTCGGGCTTTGGCAATGCGCGGGCAGCCGCTGAAAGGATGAGAGCCGCGGCGCCGCCCTGCAGCCAGGTCAGGAGTTGCTGTTTCATTTTTGGGGTTGGCCGGCAGTACTTCCGGCCCTTGATTTCGCTCGCGGCAGGGGCCATCCTGGTATCAGGTGCACCACTGTTCGGCGAGGGAGTTTGCCGTCTCGCCGCGCGAGTGCCGGGAACGTCACTAATCCTTCCGGCAGACAGGGGAACTGATGAGCGGCCGGAAGGGGCAATCGTTCCTTCCCTCTATTTCGGGGTTCCGGAGGCGTCGGTAGTTTCTCCGGTGGGCCGCTTTGCCAGCCGGTCATACGCCGTAAGTAACCACCTCTTCGCCACGCCATCGTAATCGAGGCGCACCGCCGCCCTTTGCTGCAGGCTGTCGCTTGCCAGGATGATCCGGTTCGGTGACTCGGAAACCTTCTTCAACTTCGAGATGAATCCCTGCAAGTCGCCGATCACCTCGGGGTGCCGGTCACGGAGTTTCGCGGCGATATCGCCGGTCAGGTCGAAATCGCCCACCTCCGGATGATGAAGGGCGCCAATCGCGTCACCCGTTCCTTCCCGCAAAAGGTGCGCAAGCGCGCCCTGGGCGTCATGCTGGAATTGCCGCAAGATCGGCCCGTGCGGTCCCACTGCCGGTGTCGGCGAACCCGGCGCCGGCGGATTAGGGTTTGGCTGCGTTCCAGGCGGTCGTAGCATCGTGGCGACGTCCGCGGGTGAGCGTCCCGACGAGCTGAGGTGCTGGCCGATTTCCGCATCCGTGTAGCCCGCCTGGCGGGATCCGGCGACGTCAAACCCCGCGCCATCCGCGAAAGAGGAAAGCGGGGGTTTCTGCGCCGCCATCTGCCGAAGCGCATTCCCGGCAATCACCGCGCCCGGACTGCCAGGCGTGCCGAGGCTGTCCGTTAGGAGGGAAATGCCTTTGGGCGTGAAAAACAGTTTGCTGCCGACATATCCCGCCGCGATGCGAAACGGATTCAGGCTGGTGGCCGAGCTAACCAGCGCCGTTCCGGACGGGTTCGGCGCGTGAGATGCCATGTCGGCCACCTTAAAAAAGTTGTCCAGGTTGGATCTGAGCTGCTGCTCGGGAAAGAGGAGCTGCTTGGTTTGCGGTCCCATGTCGCGCCAATCGTTCAGCAAACCCAGGGTCTTCGAGAACCCGCCCTCCCGCGAGGCGCGCTCCATCTGCTGCTGCACCCACGCGCGGCCGCCGCCGTGGGTCCCGGCTGGTTTCTGCTCTCCGGTAAGGAACGATTGGCGGCCGTTGTAGTGAGGGTGACAAATGTCCATGAGACTTTTTGGCAGTCTAGCAGCACTGGTTGTTCTCTCCGCTTATTGTGTTTCCGCACAGGGCGTGATTTACTCCTATGACAGCGCCGGGCGCCTGATGAGCGCGAATTACGGCGCCGCCGGCACGGTCACCTACACCTGCGACGCCGCCGGACGTCTCATCACCCGCGCGGCGCCGGCGCCCGTCCTGGCGATTGCCAAGAGCCACTCGGGAAACTTCACGCAGGGGCAGACCGGCGCGTACACCATCACGGTGAGCAATACCGGCAATGGGCCGACCAATGCGGCGGTTCAGGTGTCGGACACGCTGCCTGCGGGCCTGACCGCCGCGTCAGTGCAGACAACTGGCTGGACGTGCGCGATCGGCCCACCGGTAGCCTGCAACCGCAGCGACGCCTTAGGCGCGACCGCGAGTTATGCGGCAATCACGGTGATGGTGAACGTGGCCGCCAATGCACCGGCCAGCGTCACGAACACGGCCACGGTCTCGGGAGGGGGCGCCGCCGCGGGCGCTACCGCCAACGACGCGACTTACATCAACCCGGGCGGCGCGCCGGCGTGGAAGATTACCAAGACTCACACGGGAAACTTCACGCAGGGACAGGCCGGCGCAACCTACACCATTACGGTAAGCAATACCGGCGCCGTGGCGACCAGTGGGGCCGCTCAGGTTTCGGACACGCTGCCCACCGGGTTGACCGCCGCGTCGGTGCAGGCAACCGGTTGGACCTGCAGCATGGGACCCCCAGTAAGCTGCAGCCGTAGCGACCCGTTAGCCGCGGGTGGGAGTTATGCGGCGATCACCGTGATGGTGAACGTGGCGGCCAACGCACCGGCCAGCGTCACCAACACGGCATCGATCTCGGGAGCGGGCATCGCCGGAACGAGCGCCAACGATCCGACTACGATCAACCCCGCCGGCGCGCCCGTGTATCATATCACCAAGACTCACAGCGGAAACTTCACGCAGGGACAGAACGGCGCGGTATATACCATCACCGTGAGCAACACCGGCACGGCTCCGACGGCCGAGCCCTACCTGGTGTTGGACTACCTGCCTGCGGGGCTGAACTTTGTGTCGGCGCAGGGAACCAACTGGAACTGCGGGCAGAGCCTGGGTAACGATCCACATGCTCCCCCTTATGGGGCCGTAGTTTGCGGCAGTCAGACTGACGCCGCGCCGGGCACGAGCTTCGCGCCGATCACCGTGACGGTGAACGTGGGCCCAAATGCACCCGCCAGCGTCACCAACTCGGCGGTGGTCCAGAGCGCGGACTACTCGGTGAACAACCCCGGCAGCGTCCTGGCCAGCGCCAGCGACCCCACCACGATCAATCCCTCCGGGCCGCTGACCCCGCCGACGCCGGTGTCGGTGAGCCCGGCGGCCGGGAGCACCTCGGGCTCAACCTACACCTTTGTCTTCACCGATCCGCGCGGATACCAGGACATGAACGTGGTCGATATCCTGGTGAACAATTTTCTGGACGGCCGCAGCGCCTGCTACCTGGCTTACGTGGTCGGAGGCACCTATCTTTTGCTGGTGGATGACGGAGGGCACCCGGGCGGACCGTACGCCGGCAGGGTGACGCTGGGAAGTTCCGCCGCGATTCAGAACAGCCAATGTTCCGCGACCCTGGTTTCGGCCACGGGGAGCGGCAACAATCTGACGCTCGTGCTGACCATCGCCTGGAGCGCCACCTTCGGAGGCGACAAGATCATCCACATGGCGGGCGGGGATGTGTTGGGAAACAACTCGGGGTGGCAGAGACTGGGAGTGTGGCGCATGCCGGGAGCGGCATCCACCGGGACCATCGCGGTGGTGGGGATGACTCCCAATCAGGCGAGCGGCCTGGGGCCGGCTGCGTACACCTTCAATTTTTCCGACACTGCGGGGTTTGCGAACCTGCGGGTGGAGAACATCCTGATCAACGATTTCATCAACGGCATCAGTGCGTGTTACCTAGCTTACATCCGGGATTCGAATACGCTGCTGCTGGTGAATGATGCGGGGAACCCCTCGGGACCATTCGCGGGCAACTCTTCCCTGGGGGCGCCGGGCTCGATGCAGAACAGCCAATGCGTGGTCAGTTGGGGCGCCAATCCAGTGACTGGCAGCGGCAATAACCTGGCGGTGACTTTGAACATTGCGTTCCTGGCGGCGTTTGACGGGAACCGGGTGTTTTATGTGGCCGCGCGCGATGTCAACGATCTCAACAACACGGATTGGCATGCGATGGGAACGCAGGCGGTGAAACAGTGAGGGCCTTAAACATGAACGGAAGCCGGCACGGGAGCCTTTTCAAGACGTCATCCTGGTTGAGAACGCCGGGCCCGATCGGGATCATGCTGACCGTGTTACTGGTCTTGTTCCCGCTTTTCCAAGGAGATCTGATGGGTCAGCAGGGTCCCGTGAACCGGCAGCGTCCGGTGAGACCGGTCCCGAATCCTCTTCCCGTGGGGAATCCCGATGGGTCCGTGGTCACTCCACACGCCACCGCGGGCAGCACCATCCTGGTTCTGAACTTTGACGCCCTGCAATGCGGGGAGGCGATTGGAAATTACTATTCCGGCAGCACCGGCAGCCTGGGGAGCGGCCCCGGCCCGAATTACGGTGTTTCGTTCACCGCACTTGCCTTGGTCACCACCGACACAAACTCCCCGCAGACCGGAACCTGTGCCGGCAACCAGACCGTCAGCGGCATGCCTTCGGAGTCCAATGCGTTCTCTTTCTCCCCCGACGCCGGCGCCGCCGCCTCCATGAACGTTCCGGGGGGATTCACCACTGGGCTCTCGTTTTTCTACCTTCCCGATGGTTCCCAACATTCCCTTACGTTGTGGGACGGCGTGAATGGGTCCGGGGATCCGGTGACGGTAGTGAGCCTGCCGCCCGGAACACAGGGCCAATGGACCGCAGTCGGAATCGCGTTTTCGGGAACGGTAAGGTCCGTGAAATTCGGGTCAGCCAGGGGCGTCTTTTTTGACAACATTACCCTGGGAGCTTCGCAGGTAACCAATCCAGGGAAGTCGGCGGGAGACCCATCCAAGCATCCGGGGAGCTGCGCCTGCGGCGATCCGATCAACCTCGGCACGGGCGCTTTGTTCGAAAAGGCTACGGACTACACCACCACGGGGGCGAACCCGTTGGCCTTCATCCGGTATTACAACAGCCTGCTTTCGTCGCAAACCCAGGCATTCTCAATGGGGCCCCAGTGGCGCTCGAATTACGACCGTTATCTCAACGTCAATTCCTCGACCTCGGTCACCGTGGAGCGAGCGGATGGGCGGCAGGTGGATTTCCACCTGGTTGGAAATACCTGGACGCCCGACGGTGATGTGGATGCCACATTGACGCTATCGGGAGCGGCGCAATCGGGCACCTGGACGTTCAAAGACAGCACCGACACCACGGAGACCTATACGACCGTGGCGGGGCAGAGTTTCACGCTGCTCCAGACCATCCAGGCGCGGAACGGCTATACCCAGACTTTGGGCTACGATACGAACTTCAACCTGATCTCGGTCACCGACTCCTACAATCGAAAGCTCGCATTCACCTACAACAGCGCAACAGGCATTTTGCAGACCGTCACGACGCCGGATGGCCTGGTTCTCACGTACGCCTACACTGCCATCGCCGCGGGACCTCAACTAACCGAAGTCTCGTACTCCACCACTCCGGCCACCAGCCAGACTTATGTTTACGAGAACCCTTCGCTGCCCCTGGCGCTTACGGGGATCGTCGACGAGCTCGGCAACCGCTTCGCAACGTGGACCTACGATGCGTCGGGCCGCGGGCTGACGAGCCAACATGCCGGCGGCGCGAATCTCACGACGTTCACCTACAACGACACTGACGGCAGCCGTACGGTGACGAACGGCTTGGGCGAGCAGGAAGTCTACCGGTTCACGACCCTTCAGGGCGTGCCTAAGTTGACGGAAATCGACCGCGTGGCCGCGGGCTCGATTCCCGCCGCCACCCGCCTGTTCACCTACGACGCCAACGGGTACACGGCAAGCCAGATAGACTGGAACGGCAACCTCACCACCTACGTGAACGACATTCACGGCCAGCCGACCACCATCAACGAGGCGGTAAACACGCCGCAGGCACGCACCACCACCATCACTTACGATACGACCTGGGTGCACCTGCCGAAGACCATAGTCACACCGGGCCTTACCACCAGTTTCCTCTACGACGCCAACAACGGCAATCTGCTGAACAGGGTGGCAACCGACACTACGTCTTATTACACCAACGGCACGGCACGGGTCTGGACCTACACCTGGTCGAACTTCCTGCTGGCTTCCGCGCAGGGACCCCGCAGCGATGTCAATGCGCTAACCAGGTTTACTTATGACGCCAGCGGCGCGCTTACTAAGATCACTAACGCGCTGAACCAGGCTACTCAGATCACCCAGCACTTGCCGGGAGGGCTGCCCCAGACTATGGTCGACCCAAACGGGGTCACCACGCAGTTCAGCTACGACGCGCGGCAGCGGTTGCTTGCCGGCAACATCGCCACGACCACAGGCCCGCTCGTCATAGCGCTGGCCTACGATGGGGCGGGCAACCTCCTGACCGCTACGCTGCCCGACGGCTCGGCCCTCACCGCGACGTACGACGGGGCGCACCGCGTGACGGCGGTCACCGATCTCTTCGGCCAGAAGATCGCCTATACCCTCGATGCGCTGGGCGGCCAGACGCAAACCAATGTGTTGAGCGCCACCGCCGCGGTGGTACCCGGTACCAGTTTGACCAGAGCGGCATGCTGCTGGAGGAAAGCAACAACCAAGGCAATCCGACCGCCGCCGACTACATTTACCTGGACGACGGGCGGCCCATTGCGACTCTATCGCCCGGTACCGGCGCGCTGTATTTCCTGCACGACGACCGCCTGGGAACGCCGCAAACGGCCACCGACGGCAGCCAGCACGTGGTGTGGAGCGCGAACTACCAGCCCTTCGGCCAGACCGGCAGCACGCAGGGCACGCTCGTCCAGGACCTCCGCCTGCCGGGTCAGCAATTCGAGATCGAGACCGGGTTGAACCACAACGGCTTCCGGGATTACGTGCCGAACCTGGGAAGGTATCTCCAGAGCGACCCGATCGGCCTCGGGGGAGGCGCCAATTTATACGCGTATGTGGGAGGGAACCCGCTTCGCCGCACCGACCCGCTGGGCTTGAGAACGGATCCCTCCGACAGCTCCTCCCAGTGGAAGATCCAGCCTCGCCTGGACTTCCGCTTTGGAAGCGAACTTCGCTACGGCGGCGGCTTCGCACCCTGGCAGCCGGCACAGGACTGCCCGGCGCTCCGGCGGGCGCCGCGGATTTGCAGCTTCCGGAGGCGGCATGACACTCCACGTGATTTCGAGCCACACCGCGGACCACAAGGGCAAGAGGCGCAAGATTACCTGTGTGACCTGCGATCTCAAGGGGTGTCTGGGCCGGTGCCGCTTTGAAGCGGTAAGCTGTCCGCAACCACCCAAAGCACCGTAGTGCTGGAGACCCTCATGGCGCCTTGCACCCAAGCAGCGGGCGTGGTTCACCACCGCCTGATCCAAATCCACAGCGGATTCAGAACCGCCTGGTGCGATCTCTCCTTGTCCGTGGAAACGGGCGCGGAGGGATGGACGGCCAAGGTCGACCGTGGGGGCCGGGCGCTGTACACGGCGCAACGCAGCAGTCTGCAAGCGGCCAAGAACGCCGCCGTGGAGTTCGTCTTATTCGGCGTGGCCGGCGCGACGTGCTGGGAAAGCCCGGAGCGAATCGCCGGACGCCTTCGCTGGAGCGAGTACTGGTAGCCTGGGCTTCAGCCGGCTTCAGCCCCGCCCGATGAACGGCATGTTGCTGGCCATCACGGTCATGAACTGAACGTTGGCGCTCAGCGGCAAACTCGCCATATAAAGGACGGCGCGGGCCACGTCCTCGACGTCCATGCGAGGCTCGGGTTTGTTGGTTCCATCGGCCTGGGGAACGCCGGCGGTCATGCGCTTGGTCATCTCGGTGGCGGCATTGCCGATGTCGATCTGGCCGCAGGCGATGTCGTATTTGCGGCCATCGAGCGAAATCGAGCGGGTCAGTCCGGTGATGGCGTGCTTGGTCGCGGTGTACGGCGCAGAGTTGGGCCGCGGTACGTGGGCCGAGATGGAGCCGTTATTGATGATGCGTCCGCCGCGCGGGTCTTGCGCCTTCATCATCCGGATGGCCTCTTGCGCACATAGGAACGCTCCCGTCAGGTTGACCGCTACCACCGCACTCCATTGTTCGTAGGTCAGATCCTCCATGGCGATCGCCGGCGCGCCCGCGCCGGCGTTGTTGAAGAGCAGGTCCAGGCGGCCAAAAGTTTCCGCGATGCGGGCGAAGAGCGCGCGCACGGAGTCGGGTTGCCCGATGTCCGTGGGCACCGCCAGCATGCGGCCGCCCGGAGACCCGGCCGCGGCGGTCTGCTGCAGTCGTTCGGCGCGGCGTCCGGCCAGCACGACGGAATACCCCGCGGCGTCGAGCGCCAGGCTTACGGCGCGGCCGATGCCGCTGCCGGCGCCGGTCACGAGAGCGATTCGTCCATTTGTCATATGCTTTCTATTGTGCTGCGAAATATTGCCCTGCGAAAACTCTGCCTGCTGTTTCTGGTCCCGCTGGCGGCGATGGCTCAAGAGGGTCCCCCCGAAGGGAACCGGGGAGGCAACGTCGCGCCCAAGCCGCTTTATCGCGACCCGGTCTACGACGGCGCCGCCGACCCCGTGCTGGTCTGGAACCGCGCCGCAAAACAGTGGTTCATGTTTTATACCAACCGCCGCGCCAACATGCCGGATCTCCCCGGAGTGGCCTGGGTTCACGGCACGCGCATCGGCATCGCGGAATCCTCCGATGGCGGCGCCACCTGGAGGTACACCGGCACCGCCGAGATCCCATATGGCACGAAGGATTACACGCACTGGGCGCCCGATATCCTCGACCACGATGGCGCCTACCATATGTTTCTCTCCATCGTGCCGGGCATCTACCAGGACTGGAACGCCGCGCGCGAGATCATCCACCTCACCAGCCCTGATTTACGCCAGTGGAAATACGAATCTACCCTGGACCTGGGGTCCGACCGCGTCATCGACCCCAGCCTGATCCAACTGCCCGGCGGCGGTTTCCGCATGTGGTACAAAAACGAGCGCGCCCAGGACGGCTCCATCTACTACGCCGATAGCCCCGACCTGTATCGATGGACCAGCCAGGGCCCCGCGATCCCGGGCTCGCGCGGCGAGGGGCCCAAGATTTTCCGCTGGAAGGACCGCTACTGGATGATGGTGGATGTGTGGGATGGAATCGCCGTGTACAGCTCCGCCGACTGCCTCGCTTGGACGCGGCAGGCGGACAACCTGCTGAAGGAACCGGGCACGACCCCCACGGACCGCTCCAAGGGCCAGCACGTGGACGTCGTAGTGAGCGGCGGGCGGGCGTACCTGTTTTACTTCGTGCACCAGGGCGGGAAGGATGGCGAAGGCAAGGGCGCGGAATGGCAGCGGCACACAGTCCTGCAAGTGGCGGAGTTGGAGTTCCGGGACAGGCGGATTACCTGCGATCGGAACAAGCCCACCAGGATTGCGCTACGCGCGCCCTGAACGGTCTACGCCGGGTCGCTGCCCTGAATGTCGGCGATGATCGCCAAAAATTCGCGGGCGGTGACAATGCGGGTCTTTTTCCAGTCGTCGGGAAAATCCTTCCGGTTGCCGGTCACCAGATAATCGGCCTGGGCTTCCTCGGCACATTCCAGGAAAATATCGTCGTCAGGATCGGAACACTCCCGCACTTCGACCGTGGGAGCGACCATAGCACATTTTTCCCGGATACGGGCCAGCGCGTTTGCTGCCTTCTCCGGTGGTATGGCCAGGCGGGGGCGACGCAACACCTCTTCGTACTCGGCTAGCACCGGCTCCGAAAGGCAAAGCCGGATCACGCCGTCGATGGCTAGGTTGAAAACAGCTTCGGGCAATCCGCCCGCCCGGAGCGTCGCCGAGATAACGATGTTGGTATCCAGGACAACCCGAATCATCCGCCAGGCTGCCGTTGCCGCTCTCGGCGCTCGCGCCGCGCCGCAGCAATCTCCGCGTCGATGTCGTCCATGGTGAGTTTGTCGAGGCCTTTCCGCCTGGCGTGATCCTGGATGTCTTTCAGCCAGTCCGGAGCCGGCGCCAGGGTCTTCACGAAGTCGGTCACGCTCATGATCAGAACGGCGGGTTCACCGTTCCGCTCTACCAGGAACCGTTCGTTGTGGTCGACCGCCCGGTCTACGATCTGGCCGAATTGAGTTCGGGCAGTAACGGCGGTGATCTTTCGGATCATGGTCCTCTCTCTGATTGATTGATTAATCGTTCTCCCTTATCATAGCGAAATTCATGGCAATCGCGAGGGCGTTTTCGAAAGACACGCCGTCCTCCATAGAGTCGGCGATCGGGGCTTTATACCCGCCGAAGATCGCATGTCCGGCCTGCAGCCAGAAACAATCGGCAATGTCGAACCCCGCTTCCTCGATCCACCGCAGTTGATGAAACAGAGGCGACGGACGGTCGGCGGCATCCGGAAAGCGATAGTGATTCCACCTGCCCTCGTCGAACCGCCGGCGCAATCGATCGTCGCCCGAGTGCGCCACCGAAGCCTGCGCCACCCTGCGGTCCCACGCGGCGGCGAAGAGACTCCCGGCGCGCGAATGTTGCGGCTCGACCAGGTCCGCAATCAGCAACGCGCCTCCGGGAGAGAGCCGCGAGTGAACCACCCGGAACAGAGCGCGCTTCTCTCCGGCGGGCAGGTGGTGGATCGAGAGCGAGCTGAACACCACACCCGCGCCATCCAGGAATCCGTGCCAGCTCGAGCCCGCCAGATCGAACGCGTGAAGCTCCGCGCGGCCCGCGAACTCGCGCAGCCGTTCGGCCGCCCGGTCCCGCATGCTCGCCGAGCCATCCAGCCCGACATAGGAAGCCTTCGGAAAAGCCGCCAGCAACGCCGCGGCAAACAGCCCTTCGCCCGCCGCCAACTCCACCAGGCGAAAGGACTCATGCCCGCCGAAAGGAGCCAGCGCCGCGATGACCGCGATCTGTTCCGCGCGATCCGGCACGGCCACCGCAGCAAGCTCGCGGTAGAGGGCGGAATCGTCTTCGGTCCACGTCGGCTGATCCGGCATTTTTCCAGTATCCCCCTTGACAAGTGCAATCAAAATGATATCATAATGATGTCAGATGAAACGGAGATGACTTCAAATGCTGGCGGAAAAAGACGTTAAAGCGATCTCAGGCTGGTGGATGTTGTTTTTTCTGGTGGCAGTAGCGATCGCGTCGGCCACCTTGCTGATCGGGGCCATTCCGGCGGAGCAAGGGGTGGCTATCGTGCTATGGCTCCTCGTGCTGATCGTGGCATTGGCGTGCCTCGGCGGGTTGACAGTGGTCAATCCGAACCAGGCCCGCGTGATCCAGTTGGCGGGCAGGTACAAGGGCTCCATCAAGGAGCAGGGTTTCTGGTGGGTGAACCCGCTGACCACGCGGCGCAAGGTTTCGCTGCGCATCCGCAATTTCGAAAGCAGCAAGCTGAAGGTGAACGACCAGGACGGCAATCCCATCGAGATCGCCGCGGTGGTGGTATGGAAGGTCGTGGACACCGCCGATGCGATCTTCCAGGTGGACGACTACGAGCACTTTGTCCACGTGCAGAGCGAGGCCGCCCTGCGCAACCTGGCGACACGGTATCCCTACGACTCGCATCGCGAGGGCGACACGTCGCTGCGCATGTCGGTGCTGGACATTGCACACCAGTTGCGCGACGAAATTCAGGAGCGCCTGGCCAAGGCGGGCGTGGAGGTGGTCGAGGCGCGCATCACGCACCTGGCGTACGCGGCCGAGATCGCGGGCGCGATGCTGCGGCGGCAACAGGCCAGTGCCATCATCGCGGCGCGTCAGAAGATCGTGGAAGGCGCCGTGGGCATGGTGGAGATGGCGCTCGACCAACTCAGCGCGAAAAAAGTAGTGGCGCTCGACGAAGAGCGCAAGGCCAGCATGGTGAGCAATCTGCTGGTGGTGCTGTGCAGCGACCGCGAGGCGCAGCCCATCGTCAATGCGGGGACGCTGTACCAGTGAGGCTGAATTTTGGCGCAACGGAAGACATTCCTGCTGCGGTTGGATCCGGCGACCCACGAGGCGCTCCAGCACTGGGCCGATGCCGATCTGCGCAGCCTCAACGCGCAGATCGAGTTTCTGTTGCGGCGGGCGTTGCAGGAGTCGGGAAGGTTGAAACCGGCCGGCCATGCCCAAAGTGAGGAGTGAGCCATGGATCGCTACGAAGAAATGGAGGACTTGCGCCGGAAGTGGGTGCCGCCCGCGGGGCTTGCCGGGGCGGTGCCACGGCCCGTCCGGCTGGCGGCCGCGGGAGTCGCCCTAGTCGTCCTCGCGGCGGTGATGTTTGCAGGCGCAGTCGCGGTCGTCGTCGGGCTCGGCGCGGCCGCCAGGAATCAGTCCGAGGAGCATGTGCGGCTGCGCGACCATGGACAGGACTCGGAGGCTCGCATCACCCGGCACTGGCGGGATAGCACCAAGGAGCACCGGCCCATGGTGGCCTACGAATTCGAGTGGGAAGGGCGTACGCATGCGGGGCGCTCACCGCTGCCCCTGCGGATGTGGAACACACTCGCGGTTGGCTCACCGCTGGCCGTGCGTCTCCTGCCGGAGAACCCCAGGCACAACCGTCCCCGCGACTGGGAGGCCTCCCCGCTGCCGGCCTGGTTCCCCTTCGTGGCGGGCGGTGTGCTGGCAGGCGCCGGATGGCTGCTGGTGTACCTGGTGCGCAAGCAGATGCGCCTGCTGAGCGAGGGACGGCCGGCGCCCGGATTGGTCAGGCGCTACTCTTACGCGCAGCACGGCAAGAAGCACATTCATTACGAATTCTGTCTGCTGGGCGGCGGGATCGCCAAAGGCAAGACCGGGCCATCCCGCAAGCTGCCGGCGATCGGCGCCACCATCTGCGTGGTCTACGAGCGCGACAATCCCCGCAACAACGCGCCCTATCCCATGGACCTCGTGAAACTCGCCTAACCCAGTGCGCCGCCCGAGCTTTCCAGAAACCTTCATGCAAGTCGTTGAAGCGATGTGGCGCAGGCACTCGTGCCTGCCGCGTCCCGACTCATCGGGACGCTTGGTCCCTGCCGCCCGCGACGCCCCCGAGGGACCCTGCCCCGCTCCTGTCGATGCTCGCCTGATAAGCCTCCCGCACCTCGTCCCGGCACGCTAGAATCGCCTGAGAGGAGCAATCCATATGAAGTTCTCAGTTGTCACCTTACTCGCGGCTGGCGCCTTGGGATTCGTGCTCGCGAGAGCCATTGACCAGCCACGCCCCCCCGTCGCCCTGGCCCAGGCG
>Ga0116221_1002131_pt1 | contig 12946 bp, 3 predicted proteins | sample Sb_taG_5_FD_88965 | JGI IMG/M metagenome (GOLD analysis project Ga0116221, IMG submission 88965) | Peat soil microbial communities from Weissenstadt, Germany - Sb_50d_8_FC metaG | ecosystem: Environmental > Terrestrial > Soil > Wetlands > Peat | place: Germany: Weissenstadt | collected 2010-09-21 | reverse complement strand
GCGAGGACGAGTACCGGAAGTTGCCCGAGTCGATCATGGTGCGTGAACTGCGGTATCGGATCACGGCGCCGGGGTTCCGGACGCGCGAGGTGACGCTGGTGACCACGCTCTTGGACGCCGAGGTGTACCCGGCTGATGCGCTGGCGGAACTTTATGGGACGAGGTGGCGGATAGAGGAAAACTTGAAGTCGCTGAAGCAGACGATGAAGATGGATGTGTTGAAGTGCATGACAGTGGAGGGAAAGGGGGGTGTCGGACTTGGTTTTTGGTTTGCGGAGTTCCCGGGACACCATACCTAACTGCTTGGGCGAATTCAGGGAAATCAGGGAGAGAACAGATGGCGGGTACGCGGGACCCGGGCCGGTTTCCGGTTTTCGCGACGTGCGGGCGTTGGGGCCGGCTTCCAATCTTCGCGCCGTTTCCTGTGGTAATGCTGGCCCATAGCCAGACCATTGCGGATCAAGGCGAAAAGAAGGACGGGCTCTGCGTGTTTCATTCGCCGCGGAAAACGTTTTCTACTGTTTCATCGCCGCGGCCCTTGTGAACATTCGTTCCAAACCCTTGCAACCAAGACCCGAATGGGCAGGCAAATCGTAGGTTGGTGGCGCAGGCCCCTGGCCAGAAAGGAGCATTCGTCCCCGACTCTTCCGAGCGCCGGCGGGTCGACACCAAACCTCTGACGACGGACGCTCCATTGACTGCGTGGGGTACGTGGCAGGGAATCGGATTGTCCGATCGCGGCGACCTTGGGCTGGCGCCTCCAGGCTGGTTCGGGCACGGTCTCCTGACCCGCCCGTCCTCTGCGACCGCAGTTCCCGACGGGCGGCGCGTCACCTGGAGACCCACGGTCGGTCGAACGACGGGGTCTGGAGACCCTCGCCGAACGAAACGCCGAACGGCGGGGTCTGGAGACCCGCGCCCAACGAAACAAATTCGCAACGAAAGCAGTCGGGATCAGGGGGCGGTCAAGACCAACTTTGCAGCGTGCCACCCTTACTCTGCCGCCGGTGTATGATTTGTGATCATCTCACATGCCATGGTAATATATTAACCGACGATGTCCTCCCTGTCGCCGCTTTTTGGGATCGGGCCCGTTTCAGTAGGTCAGACCCCTTTCCGCGAACCAGCTTGATCGGGGTGCGAGGCTACCACATCAGGGCAGGGCAATTCCGGGATGCCCGAGTGGCCTTCGACCGGGATAGCCTTCTCCTCCCCGATCCGAGACCAGATCAGCCGGACGCTCAACGCCCAGGTGATCTCGAACGCGGGTGACTTCGCTCCACGCTTCTCCGGCCTCGCGATTCGCCCGGGGAGCGAGAATGATGAAAGGGATAGCTGGCTGCAAGCCACAAAGAAGCGATAATGGATTGCTGGGTTTCGCCCACCATGCGGAGTGTACGGGTCATGCGAATTCCAGTGCTCATGTTTGATTTCGGCAATGTCGTGGGGTTTTTCGACTACGCGACGGTTTTCCATCGCTTCGGACTGAAGTTGGGGCTCTCGGCGCAGCAATTCGAGTCGATGCTGTACGAGCGGGGCGCGGCCCGGCTGGGCCTCGAGTTCGAGAGCGGCCGGCTCACCGCCCTTGAGTTCGCCCGCCAGGTGACGGAGCTTGCGGGGCTGGAGATGTCGTTCGAGGAGTTCGAGGTCCACTGGCCGGATATCTTCACCCTGAACGAGCCGGTGGCGCGGCTGGTCGCCGCACTCAAGCAGCGCGGATACACCCTCTTGCTGGGCTCGAACACCAATGTCCTGCACGCTCGGTTCTACCGCCGCAGGTTCGCGGCAGCACTCGCCCCATTCGACCACTTTGTCTTCTCTTACGAGATCGGCGAGCTCAAGCCCGCCCCAGCTTTCTTCAAAGCATGCGTGGACCTCGTCGGGGCAGCCCCGGGTTCCTGCATCTTCATCGACGATGCCCTGCCGAACGTCGAAGGCGCGCGCGCCTCGGGCCTTCAGGCTGTGCACTATCGTGACACCCCGAGCTTGATCGCCGAGCTACGCCGCCTCGGGGTCGAGGTCCCAATCATCGAGAGCTGACTCCGCGCCGCGCCAGGTCAAGAGAGCGGATCGTGCCACTGCCGGGGGCGATATGCCCCAGCCGCCGGGCGGCATGAGTCGCCCAGAGGATGAATCCATCGGCAGGGTCGAAGTAGAGCCGGTGGATGGCGCGCTCGATCTTGGATCCCCGGCGCATTGCGAATCTCGAGATTCTTTGAATATACCCTTCCATCGGTGCCCGGAAGGTGTGCCTGGCCAGATCATCGACCAGCCGGCTCAACCTCAGGAATTCATCGGCTTGCCCGCTCCTGAAGCTGTGCACCAGTGCGGCCTGAAGCGCCGTACAAGCCGCCCCCATGCCGATCAGTGCGGCCCGGGCGCCGCACATCAGGCTATAGCCGAGGAACCGGTCCTCGCCGGTGATCAAGACCTTGCCGGGGGCGACCGCCGCGATCAAGCTCGCCAGGTCCTGGAAGGTGATGACACTGTCGAGAGTGGCCACCTTGATTCTCCTTACCTCAAGGGAAGAGGGCGGTGCAAGGAGACAGCGCTCCGTCGCCAAGAACAGCCCGAACAGCGGTCGCCGTTTGACTTCTTGAATCCAGAGGACAGACTCGTAGTAAATTAGTTCCCGCGTCGCGCGGGCCCCGGAATTCGTCAGTTCGACCCACCTCGCTTTCGGTTTCCTCGAATTCTCCAAAAAAGGGCCTTGACGAACGGAATCTTATCGGTAATGGCTGATTGGGTGCATGGCGCCAACCACACACAATTGATCGTGCAATGTGTTTCGGGTACGGCTTTGAAGCAGGGGCATCCGCAGCAGCATGAAGTTACTGGGTATTGATACGACGTTGACCCAGGGAGAATGAGACGGACCGCGATCTGGCGTTGGAGTGAGGCACCCTCTTGGAAGTAGGTTCCGGTCGATCGCCGGCATTGGAGGGGCGGATTCGCCCCGACGTTGGTCCCCGCAGCGAATTCTGGTGAGTCACCTTGATCGAGGAGGTTCCGGTTCTTGCGAGCGGAAACGCCGGTTCAGGCGCGGTACGATCGCAAGCAGCGGAACCCAAAGCGAACCGGGGAGTCTGTCGATGAGAAGCTTCAAGGCAAACGGTCGGGAACAGGGATCAAGAGAGCGTCGCACCACCAAGCTTGCGCGGCGGCGGGGCCTGCTGAAGCTGGAGTGGCTCGAGGAACGCGTGTTGCTCAGCACGCTGGTGCGCGGGCAGCCGACCTCGACCAACCTCGCCGATGTCCAGAACGGCCCGATGGCCAACCTGGGCCAGCAAATGATCGGAGTCTACGAGTCGTTCGTCAACGCCCAGGGTCAGACCTGCCAGCTTCCCTCGCAGTTCCCCTATTTCTCGTTCCAGGGGGACATGATCCAGGCAGAGTTCCAGGAGTACGGGACCAACTTCAGCCAGTTCCAGACCCAGCTCCAGAACCTGGGGATGCAGGTGACCGTCTCGAGTGCCTACTACGGAGAGGTTGATGGCTGGATGCCGATCAGCCAGCTTCCCACGGCGGCACAGGCGCCCGACGTCTCGACTGGGTTCCCCATTTTCAAGCCGGAATTGCACTACCAGGGAACCGCCGACAACGAGGCCGAGACCGCGACATTCGCCAACGTGGCCCGTCAGACGTTCGGCGTCAATGGAACCGGCGTCACCGTCGGCGTCCTCTCCGACAGTGTGAATCAATACGACGGCGGCCTCTCCCAGTCGACCAGCACCGGCAATCTGCCGACGAATCCGCCGGTCGACGTGCTCCAGGACGGCGCAGCGGGCGGCACCGACGAAGGCCGAGCGATGCTCGAGAACATCTACGACATCGCCCCGGGCGCGGGCCTCGCCTTTGCCACGGCAGAGGGCGGCGACCTGGCCATGGCCAACAACATTCAAGCTCTGGCAACCACGGCCAAGGCCAACCTCATCGTCGATGACGTCAGCTACCCCGACGAGCCGTTCTTCCAGGACGGCCAAATCTCGCAGGCTATCAACACCGTCACGGCGGAGGGAGTCACCTACTTCAGCGCGGCCGGCAACCAGGGCAATGGCGGCTACCTCTCCGCCTGGAGAGGAGCCACGGGAACCGTCACGGGCATCGGCTCCGGCACGTTCATGAACTTCGATCCCACCGGGGGCACCCTGCTGGGGCTGCCGGTCACAGTCAACAACACAGGCCCCAGCGTCCCGCTCACCTTCCAGTTCGATCAGCCGTTCACGACCCAGCAGCCCGCCGGTTCGACGGCCACGGTCACCTCGAGTCTTAGCTTCTACGCGATCAACACAGCGACGGGCGCCATCACGTCCAGTGTAACCAATAACGTCATGAGCCAGATTCCGTTCCAGTTCATCACGCTACCGGTGGGCTCTTACGACATCTACATCCAGCTCGTCTCCGGCCCGGCCCCCGGGCACGTCGAGTTCGCGAACACCGGTGATTCCCCCAACCTTACGGTCACCCAGACCTACGGCCCTCCAGGCACCTACGGCATCTACTATCCCACATCGGTCGGCCACGAGACCGCGGCCAACACGATCGGCGTGGGCGCGGTCCCCTGGTGAGCACCGGCGCCCTACCTGGGCACCAACCCGCTACTCAGCGAAGCCTACAGTTCCTCCGGCCCGGGCCTGTACACGCTCAATCCCAATGGCACGCCGATGACCAGTCCGGTGCTCGTCCAGGACCCGGCCGTCACCGCGCCCGACGGCGGCAACACCTCGTTCTTCATTCCGGGCAACATCATCAACACGAGTGACACCCCTCCATACTACCCCGGCGAGCCGTCGACCGCGACCAACCTGTCGCAGAACCTGCCCAGCTTCTTCGGAACTTCGGCGGCATGCGAGAACGCCGCGGCCGTGGCCGCTCTCATGCTGCAGAAGGTGCCCGGGCTCACGTCGGCCGAGATCCGGGCGGGGCTGATCGCCTCGGCCTCGGCGACCCCAATGAACGGAGCGACAGCCGGAACATGGGACGCTCAGGGCGGCTACGGTCTGGTCAACGCCATCGACGCCCTCAACGCCGTTACTGCCCTTCAAGTGACTGCCACCAGCCCGGCCAACAGCTCAACCGTGACCGTCACCCCCAGTGCCATCACGGTTACGTTCAACAAGCCGGTCGATTTCTCGACGGTGACGGCTGACCCCAAGACCAGCGACATCCTGACCTTCGTCACCACGCCGCCGAATGTCACGGTCAAACTGGGAACGCCGATCGCCGTTGATGACCCCACCTACCCGACCATCATCGAATTCCCATTCAGCTTCACCAAGCCACAGGGTACGCTGGCCAACGGCAGTTTCTCCTTCACGATCCAGAGCCCTCCCTCCCCCTTTCCCCCGATCACCTCGAAGGACGGCAAGGACCTGGTCGCCAGCTCACCTGTCACATTCAAGCTGGCCGATGTCACCTCGCCCCAGGTCGCTGCAACTTCGGTCTTCTCGCGGATCGTCATGATCACGTTCTCGAAGGCGATCGACCCCAGCACCATCACCCTCGCCAATATCTTCGTCCAGCGCGTCAACGGTGGGACTCCGATCGATCTGAACACCTTCCCCGGCGTCGTAATCAGCCATTCGCTCAACAGTGCGGGCCAGACGGTGGTCACGTTGGACTACAGTGCCCTACCCCAGACCGACATGCCGAGCGGTGACTACCAGATCGTGGTCAATGGCGGCGCCGTCACCGACTTGGTGGGCAATGAGCTGGCCGGAACCTTCAACGGTTCCTTCCCCTCGGGCGGGTTGCCGGGGAGCACGTTCATTCAGGATCTCGGGCAACAGACCCTTCAACCGCCGGTCGTCACAGCGTTCCAGATGACCCCCGCCACCGACACGGGAATTGCCGGTGACCAGAACACCAAGGACCCCCAGCCAGTTTTCATAGGACAGGTCTACAGCCCCTTCCCCGGCACGGTCGCCGGACTGAACGTGTACGTCCAGTTCAACTCGTTGCAGCCGGGAGGCATCTTGAACCTCGCTGTCGGTGCCGGCAACCCCCCCCGAGGCGTCACGTCCACCCCAGGCAGCGCGGTCGAGCAGGTGGTCACCAATGCTTCAGGCAGCTTCACAGTGAACGCACCCACGCTCCCTGAGGGCTTGCAGTCGGCCGGTATCGTGGTTGTGGGTGAAGAAGACCGAGTAGGACCCCCCACCCCCCCGCCAAATGATGGCTTGTCCTCGTTCCAACAGCACTCGTTCCGGATCGACACGACGGCACCCCTGGTCACCGGCTCTTCACTGGCAAACGGTGCGAACATCAACCTGCTCCAGAGCCTCTCGCTCAGCGTTGTCGACAATTCCAATCCGACCACGGCCCCGCTGGGAACCCCGTCCATCGTCTTGTTCCCGGCGATCGACCCGGCCAGTGCGTCGAACGTGAGCAACTACTCGCTGACTCTCACGAATCCTGACGGCACGACGACGAACGAGTCGCAGTTCATCACAAGCGCGACGTTTGTCGCCGGCGCCCCCGTCACGTCGGGCGGCTTCATCACCGCGTACACCGGCACCATCAACCTTACGTTCGGGGCCGGCTTGCCGGCGGGCAGTTACACCTTCACCGTCAACACAGCCGGGGGCCTTATCCCGGGCCTCGTCGACGCCGCGGGGAATCCCATTCAGCAAGCCTTCACAAGCACGTTCACGCTCCAGTCGCAGCCGGTATTCATCACCAACTTGCAGATGCAGAATAGTGCCGGAGTAACGATCGGCGGCCCCCGCTCTTATTACGAGATCGGCTCAACCGTTCCCGGCGCCCAGGCTAGCCCAACTAGCCCCACCGCGCCGCCAACCCAGTGGGCGATCGACCTCTCCAACGCGATCCCCTTCGTGAGTGCCGGCTACTACAACAACAAGGTGCAGTTGATCGGCTCGGCCAACACCTATGGCGGCACCCCCGACGGCAACTTCGGCGACCTGGGAGAAGGCGGGCTCGGCAGCACCGATCCCGCTTCGGGTTTCAACATCGTGTCCGGCACGACCGTCACGCTCCAGTATCAGATTTCCAGTGGCAACTGGGTCAATGCCACCGCAAGCAATCCGGGAACCCGCCTGTTGATGAGCCTGGCCCCGGGTGCGACCCTGCCGATGGACTACTACCAGCTCTACATCCCGAACCAGCTTGAGCCGGGCAACATCGACACCAGGATCAACGACATCTACGGCAACCAGCTCGACGGCGAATTCCTGGGCAATCCGACGGCCAACGGAACCTACCAGGATCTGCTCAACACGGGTGTGATTCGCAACGGCATGTCGGGCGACGGAATCGCCGGTGGTGCGTTCATGACCGGTTTCGTGGTTGTGCCCGCGCCGAGAACCTTGACCTACCTCGACGGAACGGGCGCGACCATCAGCGAGACCATCAGTAACATCATCTACGCCCGGCCCGACTACATGCAAGATCCGCTGCTGCCTTCCACATACTCCAACGGCAGCCTGGCCAATCCCTATTCAGCACTGGCACCGGAGGGCGACCCGAATGCAATGTCCACCTCTTATCCTGGCCTCACCGCAGGCAATCCGCAGGCGAACCCCGATCATGATCCCAACGGCGGGCTGAACTCGAGCCAGTTCTTCCTCTCGGGCTTCAACCCGCAATACGACCGCAACGGCAATGGCGTGTTCGACCGCTCGGCACTTTACGCCGCATCGCAACTGGCGTACTTCGGTCCGGTTGTGATCATCGCCCTTCCTGGAACGCCGCAGCGCGATCCGGTCACCGGCGTGGTCTCGCAGCAGACTTTCGTGCTCCAGGCCCCGTCGGGCAGCAACGCGGTGATCAACAACGGCAGCGCCTCGGTCCCGTTCGATACGACCCTGGTTTTTACGGCCGGCTCGACGCTCAAGCTCGAAAACGCCTCGCTCTTTGTTCAGAACCAAGGCAGCGCAATCGAGTCCCTGGGCGGTCAAGGCGCCAATGTGGTCAACTTCACGTCCTATGCCAACGATGCCGTCGCGGGAGACACCAATCACGACGGGTCGAATACGACCCCGGCCGCGGGCGATTGGGGCGGTATCGTGCTACGGAACTTCGATCAGGCTGTGAACACCAGCCAGACCTTCCCGGTCGACGGTACGCTCCAGGGAATCAACGGCCCGGCGATTTCCGGCGAAATCGACGACATGTCGATCTTCAACTACACCGACATCAGCTACGCCGGCGGCTCGGTGCCGGCGACCCAGGGTGTCGCGTATAGCGCGATCGACCTGTACAACAGCCGGCCGGCAATCACCAACGATGTGATCTCCTCCTCGGGAACCAAGACGGGCACGATCTCGACCGATGCAGCGATCGCCGCCGACCTCGACTCGTTCCGAGAGGACGACACGGCCCGCGGGCCTCTGATTCGTGCCACAACCTTGCAGAACAATAGCCTGAACGGAATCTGGATCCGGCCCCAGGTGACCGGGATCACTCAAGCCTCCGACGCCATGACCTATCCCGTCAACCCTGCTTCCCTGGGAGGAAGCATCAACTACACCCTGGATGCGCCACTTCCCTATATCCTGACGTCGCGGCTTTCTCTCGGAATCGTGCAAGACGTCGATACCAACAACACCTTTACCGCGGCGGACCGGCTCTACGTGCAGCCGGGGGTGATGGTCAAGTCCGCGCCAGGAGCCTCAATCGGAATCGACTACCCCACCGCCAGCTTGAACATCGGTGATCGGATTTACTTCAACGAGTGGGACCTGAACCACAATGTCGGTCCCTTGGATCCTGGCTTCCAGGCGCCTAGCGCGACTGATACCGGAATTCTGTTCACCTCGCTCTACGACGACACGGCAACCACTTACCACACCAACGCGGACGGCAGCAAAACGATCTATGTCCCGGCCATTGATTCGGCCAATGGCGGTGCCAGCGAGCCCACGCCGACCAAGGGATCCTGGGGCTCTCTCGACATCGTCTCGGGGGCCAGAGCCGTCATCAACGGAGCCGAGTTCCGGTATGGTGGCGGTTTCGTGAACTACCGGGGTAATTCTCAGCAATCGTCAAACGTGCTCAACTTCACCGGGGCCTTCAACGGAACGGGCGGCACCCCCGTCTTCATCACGAACAACACGTTCGACTTCAACCAGGATGCGCCCATGGCCATCTCGCCCGATGGCCTGCTTGCCGGCGACCCGCAGCGGCCGCTCCAGTCGGGACATCCGTTCTTCCGCGGCAACGTGCTGGTCAACAACGACATCAACGGGTTGGCCGTCCTGGCTTTGCCCTCCTATCCCGTCGGCGGTCCCGAGGAACTGGTCTTCGTCCCCAACAGCAAGGCTTACACGCTCTCCGTCAACTCCGTGTGGGACACCACCGACCTCGTCTATGTCGTTCGGGGTTCGATCATTCTGGCGGGACGTGGCGACGTCGTGTCATCCGGTGTGGGGCAGAGACCCCTGCCCTCCGCCACCAGCTTCGGCCAGGCCTTGCCTCCCGCGGTCAACCTGACGATCGAGAGTGCCTTGCCGGGCACGGTGCTGGCCAACGGCCAGGTGATCGCGCGTCCGGGCGAATCGGCGGTTGTCAAGTTTCTGAACGATCCGCTCAATGCCGGCCTGATCCCCCCCGGCGACAACGTCAACGGTTCCACCGGAGCCAGTTCGGCCGTGGATGCGGGTGCCGGCTTCATCGTGGGTGTGGACAACGGCATCGACCCCCCCGTCGCCCCCGAGCTGGGCTCGGGCATGGACAGCGTGATCCGCTTCATCGGCATCCCTGGTAACGAGACCACCGGCCAGGCGCGAGTCCCGGTCATTCTCACTTCGCTGCTGGATAGCTCGGTCCCCCTGACGGTCCGGGGCGTGGACCAATCGCAGACCTATGGCGACTCGGCTCGCTACGCGGCCTTGCTGGGCAATCGGACCACTCCCGACCCCGGCGACGGCGGCCTGATCTATTTCGGCAGCGCGTCGCTGATGTCCTATAACTTCGACGATCCCCGCGGTGGGAGCATCATCTACAACACCGACATCCGCTACATGACCCGCGTGGAAGTTCAAGGCGGCGGCATTCCCGACGTCTTCAATACCAACCCCGGAACCGGAACCGGACTGGATACTACTTACGATTGGGGCGCCACCAGTTCCGACTCCCCTCGAGAGCAGCTTTTGGGAACCTTTTCGCCCCTTAACCAGTACAACTCGGCCAAGTCGTTGGCAATCATCGGGTCGAACTTCAGCTACATGAGCAGCGCGGGAGTGCTGGCTCACCCGGGTCCGGCCAACGGCCAGGCTCGCAACGTGGGACCCACGCTGGGTTCGGGAACGACGGCAATCGTCACCGGCGAGGTCTTCCGAACTACCTTAGCGGGCGAGCCGGTCGACCTGTTCCTCTACAACAACACGTTCTCGAACATGCCCGTCGGAGTTCGCATGAACTCCGACACGGGGAACGACAACACTGCGCAGAACAACTACACCCTGACCCTGCTCAACAACACGTTCTACAACGTTGTGGCGGCCGTGCACACGAACGCGCCCAATTGGAACGGCAATGGGTTTTCGCCCTTCTTCCAGACGACTAATGTGTCGAACGACGCCTCGAACGTCGAATGGATCGCGATGAACAACATCTTCGACGGCAGCACGACGGCGATTCAGTTCGATGGTCAGCAGTACAACACGATGTCTCAGTACAACCTGTTCTATAACAACACGATCAACGTGGACGACGAGGAGAAGCCGCCGACCGGCGTCGGCGGCTACGGCGGCACCACCAACCCGATCTTCGGCAATCCCGATTTCCGCAACGCCGCCGCGGGAGACTTCCGTCTCATGCCCGGCTCGGCAGCCATCGATGCGGCCCGCAGCGAGATCGGCCCCACCTTCATCGGCAACGAAGTCCAGCCGATCGAGAACCAGGCCCTGACCGCCAACGGGACCGGTGGCACTCGCACCACGACCAGCCGCCTGGGCTTCACGAGCTACTTTTTCGGTCCCCTCACACCGCAAGACAACGTGACCCTTCCGGGCAGCCCTCTGGATCTCTTTTACGATCAGTGGGTTCCGGTCCTGTCAACGACACCGAATTCCTACAACGGAACAGGGTACCTGCCCGGCACCGCCAATTTCGTGCCGATTCAGGGCGTGCGTGATCAGAACGGCTACCTGCGAGTCGACGATCCCAACGTGCCCAACGTGGGGTTTGGTAGCGATCCCTTCTACGACGTCGGGGCCTTCGAGTACCGCATACTCAGTCCGCCCGAGGTGGACGCCGTCAGCGCGATCAGCAACGCGCAGTCTACCGGCGGCTCGCAGACTATCCCCTTCTACAGCACCACGACCCTTGTCGGAGCCAACCTGACGCCTGAGGAAATCGACGTCCAGTTCAACCAGTTGATCGACCCCAACTCGATCAGCGGCCTCTCCGTTCTACTCGTCGGCTCGGGTGGCGACGGCATCTTCGGCAATGGCAACGACGTCCCCATCAATCTGTCCGGCAAGCTGTCGTTCAACAATACGACCCACACGCTGGTCATCAAACTTGCTCAAGCAGGGCTCGTCCTGCCGACCGACAAGTACCGCTTGACCCTGCTGGGCAACGGCTCGCAGGTCCTGACAAATCCCCAGGGCCTGGCTCTCGACGGCGAGAATACCGTCAACGATAGTCCCGACGGAGCCCAGCTCCCGCTCCCCTCGGGCGACGGCTTCCCGGGAGGCAACTTCTACGACACCTTCGTCATTAACATGACGCCTCCAATCGTGAAATCTGGAAGCTTCGAGCTGGCACCTGCCAGCGACACGAATATCGTTGGTGATTTTGTAACTACCACGACGCAGCCCAGTTTCATCGGCTCGATCACAGAGCCCAATCCTACCCTGGTGCCTGTGGCAGGCCAGACCGCAATCCTGGACATCGGAATCGCTGTGGTGAGTTCGTCCGGCACGACAATCTACTTCGCCGACTCGTCCAACATCCCGGCCGCCCTGCAGCAGTATGTCCGCGACGATGCCGGGACGGCCACCACCGATGCCGACGGCAATTTCACCGTCACGGTCGGCCTGGACGGGGCCGGAACCGGCCTGGTCACGAACACGACGGCCCTGCCCAGCTCGCCCTACAACGTCGGCTCGAGCGGCATACTCGCGACAACGAACAATCCGCTGCCGGGCACGGTCAGCGGCTACTACGTGGCCCGGGTCCGGGTGACCGACCAGAGCGGCAACGTGTCGAATCCGGCCACCGCGCCCTTTGTGGTGGACACGGTGCCTCCCGTCGTCACCGTGGCCAACCCGGCGAACAACAGCGTGATCAACCCGAGCATGGCGCCATTGACCTTCGTGGTCGACGCCAGCCAGAACCTCGACCTGACTCACTTCACCCCGGCCCAGATCCAGCTTCTCCAGTCGGCGCCTGATGGCAGCTTCACCACCGGCACCACCGCCATCGCAATCAACCCAGCCATAACAGTTGATTACCTGGACGCGGGGATTGGTGGACCTGGTGCCGAGACGCTCAGCTTCACCACCGCCAGCGCGCTGGCCAACGGCCTGTACCAGCTCACCTTGATCGGCACGGGGACCAATGCGATCCGCGACATCGCCGGCAACACACCTGCCAGCGGCAATATCGTCGCGACCTTCGCCGTTTTCAATCCCAGCAACATTACAGGCGTGTTCGTGGGGGGGGCAAGCTACATCACCGATCGGACCCAGAACCTGGGTACCCGCGCCAACCCGTTCCCGACGATCACTGCCGCCTTGGCCAAGGCGGCGGTGGGCGAACGGATCGAGGTGTTGCCCGGCGTCTACACCGAGAATGTGACGCTCCAGCCATTCGTCAGCATCGTCTCGGCCGGCCCCAGCAGCACAGACACCTCCTATGTCCCGGGCAACGCCTTGAGCACGATCATCCGCGCCCCGGCCGTGGCCACGGCGACATTGAACGACACCGTGACGGCGACCAATCTCAGCGCCTTCGTCAACACCTCGACCGGGCAGGT
>Ga0116221_1002124_pt1 | contig 12973 bp, 9 predicted proteins | sample Sb_taG_5_FD_88965 | JGI IMG/M metagenome (GOLD analysis project Ga0116221, IMG submission 88965) | Peat soil microbial communities from Weissenstadt, Germany - Sb_50d_8_FC metaG | ecosystem: Environmental > Terrestrial > Soil > Wetlands > Peat | place: Germany: Weissenstadt | collected 2010-09-21 | reverse complement strand
GGGAAGAAGTGCGAACTTAGCACTGGCCAACCGCGCACCGAGCCCCATCGTGACCGCCGATTGATCGCGGCAGATTGACCCAAACGGTATGGAGCCTAGCAACGCAGCGCTAGGACACTGCCGCCGGAGTCGGTGGGGCCTGTCGGTGGGGCCTTGACCGATGGGAGGGGCGGATGTCAAACTGTAGCCGGCAGAAATCGGAGAGCAAGCGCTTCGGCGCGGTTTTCTCTTCTGCGGCGCTTTCGCCGTACAATAAACGTACAATGGAAGCGGGATTGTGGGGCATTTGGGCCTTTAGGCCGAATGCAAAATCAATAAGTTACGTGTTATCAACGTGATGGAGTAGTTCAAATCCCCCCTTCCGCACCAAGTCTACAACTTGCATCCCCGGCGTTCCCTTTGATCTCGGCTTACAGGTGTTGGCCCACACAGACGTTCGATTACCTCGTCCATTCGTCGCCGCGCCGAAAGCAGTCTCCGGTTGGCCACAGTTCGACTGATTCCGAGAATCGCCGCTGCCTCCGCAAGGCTATGCCGCTGAATATCGCACAGCAGAAACACTTCCCGACAACTTCGACGCAATTGCAAAGCGTGCATCAGTACCGCTTGCATCACTCCCGATGGGATGGTTGACTGCTTGGCCGATAAATGCTGGTGAATTGCTTTTATCTGAATTCGTCCGGTCATAGGTGAGATCGACATACGGGTTGCTGACTTTCCTGAGGCCACAGCGAAGAATCGGCAAACCACGCCTGATACGCTTGTGACCACGTCCCGAATTACGCCGAAGCCGTCGAAAAACGGCTCCGGCGAAGATCGAGGACAATGCCCCTCCCCCGAACGGCAAAGCCCTCCATCGGGATGCTGGTACCCAGCGAAGCGGTTTGCTTCGCGGGTGGACCCGCGAACAGAAAACCTGGGACAAGTCCACCAGTCACGGGGTGCCCGGTTCGATGTTCATTTCAATGGTGCGTGGCGGGCGCATTTCGTTTCATGCCGTCCCGGCACAATTGTTGGGCTTGTTCCGCCGGGGCGTGGGTGTAGAATAGCTGCCACTTGGGCAGACCTTGAGGCTCGCGTCTTGCAATTCCACGAATTTGATCAAGCGTACTTAGAACGGCTATGTTCGGGCGATTTCCGGACAGAAAGCCATTTTGTCGCCTATTTCAGTGAACTGATCCAGTTGAAATTACGTTCCCGGCTAAATTCTCCTCATGCCATTGAAGACCTGCGGCAGGAGACGTTTGCACGTGTTTTCGTTGCCCTGCGCAGTGAGGGGAGACTCAGACAACCGGAACGGTTAGGAGCTTTTGTGAATTCCGTCTGCAATAACGTATTACTTGAGCACTATCGCTCAACATCGCGGGAAAACCCAGTCGAAGACGAAGAAAGCGCGAACATTCCCGATCCCTCCCTGGACATCGTAGCCATCTTGTCGCACAAGGAAATGCAGCTACGAGTCCGGCAGGTTCTGGAAGAATTGTCGGAGCGCGATCGGCGCCTCTTGCGGGAGATATTCCTGGAAGAACGCGATAAAGACGCTGTCTGTCAAGACTTTGGCGTAGACCGGGACTATCTTAGAGTTCTGCTTCATCGCGCCAAGCAGGCCTTCAAGGCAGTCTATTTGAAGAACATGCCGGCCGGCATCCGGAGCACGGCTGCGGACTGAGAACATGAAACGATTTGTGCTGTTCTTTCACCATCCATACGAGGGACATTTGCGGACATGGACCATAGCGAAGCGATCCGCTTGATGGCAGCCGAGAAGTACCTGCTCGGCGAGCTCGCACCTGATTCACGCGAACAGTTCGAGGAGCATTTTTTCGAGTGCCAGGAGTGCGCTCTTGACGTTCGGGCCGGCGCCGCTCTTGTCGAACACAGTAAAGTCGTGCTGTCTGAGCCGGTTCCCGTGGCTCCCGCGAGGAATCCTGCTCGCGCGGATCGGGGGTGGTTCGCGTGGTTGCGCCCGGCCTATATCGTGCCCGTGCTGGCCGTCCTGATTGTGGTGGTTGGGTATCAGAATTTGGTGACATACCCGCAACTGAGGCAGGCGGCCAGCAGTCCGCAGATTTTGCCCTGGGCCTCGATCAACGTCAGCACCCGCGGCGCCAGCACAACCCAGATCGCGTCACACCCCGGAGAGGGCTTCCATTTGCTGGTTAACATTCCACCGGAAAACCGTTACACTTCCTACACGTTCGACCTGTCCAGCCCGTCGGGAAAGCTTAAATGGTCGAGCACGATTCCGGCGAACTCATCCGACGAGGCCCGGTCGATCTATGTTCCGGGAGCGAGTCAGGAGCAGGGAATTTATACGCTGGCGGTAAGCGGCAGCACGGCCACCAACGAGAGTTCAGACCTCGGTCATTATTCGATTGAAGTGCAAATTCAGAAGTAGCTCAATCGAGCGGAGGAAACACAATGGCGACAGCAATGAAACCACCGATGCCGCGAGGAGACTCGGCAAAAGAGCCATATCACATTTACTATGCCGACGCCGATGTTCTTCGCGCGGATTTCGAAGCACCCGTGCACGAGCAGATCAAGCCTCGGGCACAAGTGACATTGTCCGCGGACGGCCACTATCAGTTCAGGCAGGCGGAACCCTTCCGACTCGAGGGGCTAATTTCCTATCGCGGTGGCTATACCCAGGTCGCGGGTCATAAGAGCCCGAAACCGGGCCACGGCTTTGCCACGCTGTCGACTTCCGTTGTCGAGGACCTCAACGTTCTCGACGTGCTCACGGCCGATCGCGTGGTGGCCCAGATCATCACCGAACATCCTGTGTATGATCCTGCGAATGGGCAGACTGATGGAGTACCGTCCGTTAGTTTTTTGGGTACGCGTTTCGACAATCTGAGGATTGACGGACACAAGGTCGAATTGGAACGGCATCTGGATATTCTTGGTTGCAAGCCCGACAACGGGAGATCCTACTTTGAAGACGAGAGAGTCCTCGGCCGTATCTCCCAGCAATATGCCAACATAAACGAGGCCGACGATCTTCCCGATTGGGCAAATGAGCGATATCGTTGGGACCAGACTGCGGCCTCACGGCAGGACAAGCTGAAATGCTCATTGGTCGAACGTGTGACCGGGGCTCCGGGGACACCATTCGGGCATGTAATCGACGTACCACACTTTGGCAAGATATTCCTGGCCGAACTGACTCTAGAGCGTAAAAGAAACGGTGCACCGGGGCCCGAGAAATACAGCTTTCACCTGTCCATGATCCGGATGGAGCTAGGCTGCCCTGTGCAGGCCAGCGGCAACGTCGGGAATGCCGACGCAAACGGCACCGGCAGCAAAGGTACGCCGTAGGCGCGAACGTTTACGCCAAAGGGTCTGGCCTCTGATTGCAGCTTTGCCGATGCGAGGATTGAAGATCTACAGATTCTCAATCCTCGCATCGGCTAACGTGATGTTGTGCGTCCACAGATTCGTTGATCGGGGAAATTCCTTCGCCACCTTCTTGTCGCGGACACGGCGACGGTGATTGGGTTCAGCTTCTCACGCCCCCGTCCCACTGCCTTCTGTCAGATTTTCATTTCCTGGTTTCCCAGCTAAACTTTCCCAGCTAGACTCTACCGACAATGGGAATCGCCCTGCCTCTCCCGCGGAAAAACCAAGTTCGCCAGGATTCGTGGAATCCTACCTCGGGGAAATGGCCGACACGCGCAACTCTGCTGCTCCTTGCCGTTGGCTGCCTGTCAGCGTGTTCCGGTCGTCGTGATCCTCAGGCCGTATTCGATCATGCGACTCAGACCTTCCGGCATGGAGATATCAAGAATGCAGTGAAGGAAGCGGAGGATGGTTACAAGGAATTCCATGGCACCAGCGTAGATTGGGCATGGAGGTTCACCATCCTCAGAGCCAGAACGCTGCATTGGAGAGGTATGGATGGTGACCTGCTACGTCTATTGGCGTCAGAACCGTCGCCACCCTCTTCCGGAGAACTCGCGATTCGAAGGCTGAGAATGGAGGCCGTAGCCGACAACTCTTTAGGTCGATCTCAAGAGGCGGATCTCAATCTACAAAAGGCAGAGCAACTTTGCGCCGGGTCGGACGATCCTGCCTGTGCCGAGGCGGTCAGTGTGCGGGGACACATGGAGATGAGAAGCGCTCACTACGCTCCCGCCCAGGTTCTCTTCGAGCGCGTTCTTGCATCAGCTCGGGCGCACGGCGAACCGTTCCTTGAAGCCAACGCGTTGCTTGACCTAAGCTGGTCTGCGAATGAGCAGACGCATTTTGATGAGGCGCTCGATTGGGCCGATGATGCCCGCAAGATTTCCATCTCGCGGGATTTTGCCGATATCGCGCAGGCCGCGCTCGGCAACATGGGCTGGGCCTACTACAAACTCGGCGACCCCGAAAAGGCGGGCGATGTGTTCCTCGATGCCGAGGGGCAGGCCGAGAAACTCAGCGACGTCGCGGATCAACTGAAGTGGCTGCTGGATGTCGGATATGTCCACCTTGACACCCGTGACTTCACCGCCGCCGAGCGATCCTTTCGGCAGTCGCTCGACCTGGCGGGAAGACTCAAGAGCAGAGAAGACATCATCAACGCTTTGCAGGCTCTGGCGTTTGTTTCCGAGAAAACCAGCAAGCTGGACGACGCGCAGCACTACGCGGATGAAGCGCTCTCCATGGCACGCGCCGATGGCAATAAGCGTGACGAAGTCTATCCCCGCCTTGTCCAGGGACAGGTGGCCGCACAACAGCATGACGCAACTGCCGCCGAAAGCGCGTTCCGCGAAGTCGCGCAGTCTGAGGATAGCCCGGTGTTCTTGAAGTGGGAGGCGGAGCGCTCGCTCGCGCAGCTCTACGAAGACGAAAATCAACCGGACGCTGCCGAGCGCGAATACCGGACGGCGCTCAGCACTTTTGAAAACGCCCGCTCCGAACTGCAGCACGAAAACTCGCGCCTGCCCTTTCTCACTAACGCTTCGCGCATTTACGACGAATACATCCGTTTTCTTGTCTCTCGCGGAAAGACCGACCAGGCTTTGCAAGTTGCCGATTACAGCCGCGCCCGCACCCTCAGCGAGGGATTGGGATTGTTGCCGAAGGGAACCTCATTCGCTCCTGATCCGCTGAATGCGCAACAAAAAGCCGAACGCGCGGGCGGAACGATTCTCTTTTACTGGCTCGGAGAGAAGCAATCGTATCTCTGGGCGATCACGCCGCAGAAAACCAGTTTGTTTCCACTTCCTCCTGCATCGGAAATCGACGCGGCGGTAGAGCGGTACAGAAAAGCTCTGGTGGGGCCGCAGGATGTCCTCGAAACCGCGAACGCCGATGGAACCGCGCTCTACAGAATGCTCGTCACGCCGGCCAAGGCTCTGCTAATAAAAGACGCGCAGGTCTTCATCATCCCTGATCGCAGTTTGAATAGCTTGAATTTCGAAACGCTGATAGTACCCGATCCCAAACCGCACTACTGGATCGAAGACGCCACCATCGCCGACGCCAACTCACTCCGCCTGCTGCCGGCGTCGTTTCCCTCTGCCGGCGCCGGCAAGCTCCTGCTGATCGGCGATGCCGTCTCCCCCAATCCCGAAAATGGCGAATTGCCCAAAGCCGGGGTGGAGATCGAAAACATCGAAAAACATTTTTCCCCATCGGGTCGGGAGGTTCTTACGCGAGCCCAGGCGACCCCTCCGGCTTATTTCGGGAGCGCTCCCGAGCAATTTGCGTTTATCCACTTTGTCGCGCATGGCACGGCCAGCCGCCAGAGTCCATTGGATTCGGCCGTCATATTGTCAAAAGCTTCTGCGCAGGAAGATTCTTTCAAGCTGTACGCCCGCGACATCATCCAGCGGCCCTTGCATGCGGAGTTGGTGACGATTTCGACCTGCTACGGCGCGGGAGCACGCGCTTATACGGGCGAGGGCTTAGTGGGACTATCGTGGGCGTTTCTGCGAGCCGGGGCTCACAACGTAATCGGCGCGCTGTGGGAAGTCAGCGATGCATCGACGCCCCGCCTTATGGATCAACTTTATCGCGAACTCAAGAAAGGCCGAAGTCCGGAAGCGGCTCTTCGTTCTGCAAAGCTCTCGTTGCTCCACTCCGGCGACTTCCGCAGGCCGTTCTACTGGGCTCCTTTTCAGCTCTACACTGGTTCGTAGAACAGGTCAATATCGCGGTTTACTTACTCCGGCGCAGTCACCAACGCAGAAGCCGTAGCGTTCCCCGCAGCAAATCGACTCGGTTGCGGACGATATCCGTTTCGCGTTCGGATGTGGTACTTCTTCAAGCGATCGCCCACCAGTTTTACCGTGATACCACGCCAACCCCGGTTGGGATTCGCCTGCGGATAGTAGCTCAGCGAATAGAGATGCGCCAGGTCGTCCCGGATCGACGCAAACGCCCGTTGTTCGTCTCTCCAACTGCTGGCAAAATACACTTTGCCTCCGGTAGCTGCAGTCATGCGTTCAAAAACTGCGGTGGAAACCGGTTCTAACTTCGCCAATCGGGTGCTGATCATATAAATCGCGGTGCCGGTCGATTGCGCCAGTTCGGCCACATCCTCCGGAGGCACCATGCTGGAGTTGTCGGGGCCATTCGAGAAAACCACGACGACCTTTCTTCCGGTGTAGCGTGCGGCGTCTTTGATGGTCAGCAGCAGGCAGTTATAGAGCGCGGCATCGTCTCCGGCTACGGTCGTTCGCACACCACGCAAAACCTGGGCCCGGTCGGACGTCAGCGGAGCAGGCCGCGAAAGATCGCGGCTGTAGGAATAGAAGGCCACTTTGTCCGCGCTTTCCAGCGACCGCACAAAATCAGCGATGGCATCTTGCGCGAACACAAACCCCCGGTACATGTAGTTGCTGGTGTCGAAGAGAAGGAAAACATTCGCACCAGCAACCATCGCGCTCAGGCTTTGATCTTCTGCCGACTTTTGGTCCGCTGAATGTTGCGTGCCAGACGAAGCCGGAGTTTTTCCGTCGGCGGGCGCAGCGTCCGCGACCCTGTACGCCGGTTCGTTGCCTTCTCCAAAAGTGGCAAGCCTTTGCGGAATATTGTCTTCAACAATAACAAAATCCGAGGGATGAAGACCGGTGATGTAGTTTCCTTTGTTGTCCGTCACCGCAACATTCAACTGAACCATGTCGACGACCACGCGAATGTTCGGCTCGCTTTCCTGAGCGAGCGTGCGGGTCCCGTAACTGGAAAAGAGAATTAGAGCTAACGCGGGAAATAGAAAATATTTTTTTGCCATAAGTTTCCTGTTCTGTGCAAAACGATTCAGTGCGGAGTCACCGCGTCGTTCGGCGATAACGAAGCAATCTTACCCTCGCGAAATTCTTCTCCCGTTTCCCGCATGGCTCGAAGCATGGCCGGCCAATCTTCGAAGTCACTGGCAAAAATCTTTTCGACCATGCGATGAGTCAACTCGGGCACCAGCCGGTTCAGCATCACCGGGGAATAACCCTTTTCATCCGCCAAGCGGGCCCAGTACAAGTTGCTGGAATCCCAGGTCTCAGCCAGCAAGCGGCTGGAATAGCCTTCGAAGGCAGGAAACGGTTTCGTGTTCAAAAGTTCACGAGAGTAACTCTGCGTCAAGATTGGGTGGGGCACCCCGAAGTCTCGAGACAGCCGCTCCACGCTAAGCTCCGCCGGATACTTGCGGCTGAGACCTTCCAATTCCTGACTCGCCGGCCCCAACGTATTCGTCTCGGCAGAGAATCTACGACGAAACTCGGCCGCCAGGTAGAAAGTATCCGCCGGCGTGGTTCGCGGATAGATGTCAGCCACTCGTCCTGCACGCAGAGCCTGATCTACTCGCTCCAAAACCGCCGGATCCATGCGATCCGACAGAATTCTCGTCACCTTGCTCCGCAGTTGCTCATCTCCGGCCGAAGCCGTCAACAACTCTTCTCCGGATCGCTGGTAAAGGGTGACCGCATGAAGTTCGCTCGGACTCACATCCCACCAGCGCGGCAAGGTCGCATTGATCATGAGGCCCGGGACCAACTCCCTCCATATCAAGGCCTGAACGTTTTCCGGCGCGATGAAATCCTGTTCAACCTCCGCCAGGACGTAGGGCAAGTCGGCGAGCGAGCCGACCAGATGGGCTCCACCTCCCGCCGGCGAACCCTCGCCAAACAATTGAGGCGCTTGCCAGACGTGTTCCACGCCCGCGACTGTATCGCCTGAGAAGTCATGCGAACGGACGAAGAGCGGATTGTTGTGCAAAACCTGGGCGCCCGGCGGTTCATAGTACGCATAGTTCAAACCCACCAGAGTGTCTCTCAGGAACGGAGCAAGTTGGCCGCGTGCCTCTACCATCTGCTCGCGAGAACCCGGCGCCCTGATCACTTTCGTCAAGTCCGTGTTCATCTGCAATTCGGTATGTCGATTGTTGTAAACTCCGGTGGCCCATTGGGCGCGCTCACCGCTGCTGAAAATCGGCCGCGGCATCTCGAATTCCCGAAGCTCTCCAGCCAGCGAAATCAACCCATCGCCCGACGCTTCTCCCCGTGCCATCGCACCCAAACCATCGCCCAGCGCCAGTACCGTGTCCAAAGAAACCAGGCGTTGGCCGTCCAGAACTGACCGGATTCCATTGGTGATTTCCTGATGCATGCGCTGGCCGTCAGGAGTCTCCTGACGAGGGCCGGCTAGCAAATCGATGATTTCATCTTGCGAACTATTGCGCTGCCCGGTTGCCGCCAGAAGCAATTCTCCCAACGAATCTCGACCCGCGTCGAAAAGTTGCGAAGACGTGACGATCTTGTCAAAAGGCTTGATCACTTTCTGCCAGGACTCGTTCAGATCGGAACTCTTGATCTGTCCCTGACGCGCCAGGATTTGCCACATCCCGATGTTGGCCTGGAAGATTCCCATGGCGTTGCCACGCAAAGTGTGGTTGGGGATCTTGCCCACGTCCTCAGCCACATTCACGAAGCGAGTGATGGACGCGTCGGTCAGCTCCGGGAACTCGGAGAAGATCAAATATTGATTGCTGAAATGCGCGAACCGGTTGGCCAACAAGAGCAGGGTCTGCGGGCTCAAGTGATTCTCAGGCGACCGTCGACTGTCGAGTTCGCTCGCCATCAAATAAATTTGCAGCGGCCCTGTGTCAGTCTCCACGCGGCAAAGAGCGAACATCGCCTCTGCCAACTGTTCGGGCGAGTTCATGCGACCGGCGCGCTTGCCCCAGTCGCGGATGATTTTGGAATCGCTTTTCTGGCGAAGGATCTCCTTCCACGCGGCCAGGTTGCCCGGGACATAGGGTGCGCCGACGTCGTCCCACTGCAGCCGAGTCATTAGAAGCAGCAACGCCGGAGCCGGTCGAAATGCTGGCCTTGCCGCGTCCGGAGAAATCGCCTGCCCGCGAAAAGCTCCATAGAAGCGCCGCAGCCGTACCTCGGTGAAGTGCGCCTGTTGCGTTTGATTGACCCGCGACAGCGCGTCAAAATAAGCCGCCAGCCAGCCATTGTCTTTCGCTAACAGCCGTGGAACAAACTCTCCCGGCGAATCTGGACTCGCCCCCACCAACTCGCTCCAGGCGGACTCCGCGCCTTTCCCCCCGGGGACAATCACGCGCCCGGACCGAATGCAGATGTGACTTCCATAGAAATCGAGGACTGCAGCCAGCGGAAGCAGTTTTCCCAACCCTACAGACTGCCGCAAAGCGACTCTGGTTTCCGCATCGCTGCGTGCCAATGCCCAGTAAAGCCGCGACAGAACGGGATCGTGCAGAAATGTTTCAATCAAGTCGTTGCCGTTCTTCGCGCCTTCGCTGCTCACCGATGTCCAATCGCTTTCCGTGAACAGCACGGGCGCCTGAGAGCCGCGAAATGCGTAAGCAAAGGGCTTGCCTCCCTGAAGCGTCTCTTCGAGCTGAGGCAACGGAAAACCCGAGTCGATCGTGAGAAACGCTCTTTCTGGATCCGAGGTCACCAATGAAGTGCTGCTCTGTCCGCACTCCTGCCGGACTCGATAGCCTAGAACATGCAGCAGAGGCTTGGCCTCATCACAATTCGAAACATGAATCGTCCCGTCCGGAGCCAGCACCGCCAGTTCTCTCGCCTGATGCACATATCGGCTCAGAAGGATCAGAAACTCGGTTTGCCGGCCCCCATCTCGCGAACCCTCATAGCCCTGGGTGTACACGCTGTGAGTCAGCAGCGGAACAACTTCTTCCGCCGAGATCTTCTGGCTGATACCGGCCATCCGCAAAAACGAACGCAGCGGGCCGGGGATGACGACACTTGCTCCCTCGAAAGGCGCGCTCGTCCCCGCAGGTTCAGAAGCAGCCGCGCTGTTCGAAGAAACACAACAGATGCACAGCATCGCGAAAAGACAGGTAGGCAGACAACGAGGAGATTTCATGGCTGGAGTTCCTCTCCGAACCTTTCGGAAATCTTGCAATTAAATCCTGACGACTCCACGGAACCAACGGAAGGCTGCCTCTCCCGAGTTCGGCTGAGCCGTCCTGTTCCTTGCTTTCGTGTCGGCCACGATAAACCATCCTTCGCTGTATTCCAAGACTTTTTCGCGGCTGAAGCACTAGAAGATATGTCTGATCGGGAAATTGACCTTCGGCTGGGGCTGATCTTCTCCTTACTACTGTCCCTACGCCGTTTATGAGGTTGGGGTTATTGCGTAAAGCCGGCGAGCATACATCACGGAAACAGGAGCAGGAATAGGAGACGCGGACCTCAACTCTCAGTACAGCCGCAACAGATTGTTCGCCACAAAGCCGCCTTCGACCGCAAGCATGGTCCGCACCGCGATGCGCTCCGCTTTGTAGTGATGGGTCCTGTGCAGCAAGTAAGCGGTTCCGACGCCAAACCCAAAACCCAGGGCCGAGGCGGCTGCCTCACCGACCGCGCCCCGCGTAACCAGCGGACGCAACACGGGGTTGCTTTCTCTGAAGCCGTTGTTCAAACCCTGCTGGGTGGTTACAGCATCGACGCTAATCTGGCCCGCGAGAATTGAGAAATCAATCTTATTTTCCACAGTCCAGAATTTCTGCTGGTCTGGCGCATCCGGCAAAGAGCTGGACGGCAGTAAGTTTTTTTGCGCTTGCGCTGCACCGGCGAGTAGCAGGATGACGAACAGTCTTGATTTCACGCTTGCCTCCAAGGCGATTCGGAAACCCTGTGCCGAAACCAACTCCGACCCAGGCCGCGCAACCACTGAATCAAGACTAGCCGGTGCGGCCCCGGCAGTACATGGCCTAAAAGTGACCTCTCGCCTCCCCTAAGTAACCCCGCTCGTAACCTCAAAACCGGTTACCCCGCCGCGCCCGAGCATCCGGTTTGCACTGTTTCCAAACGAAGAGTTACCAAGGGCCCCGCCAGAATCTGCCGGTAGGCCAGGGCTTAGTGGCCTCTAGACGCACCGGGGATCTGTTCCGATAATTGTCACGTGCAGAAGAAATCCGCTCCATCCCGATTGCGCTATTTTGCCTGCCTTTTGGTGGCGCCTGTCATGCTTGTGCTTATCGGCTGTCAGGGCATTACTTCCGCATCCAAACAGGCTGGGGGCACCGGCGCTGGTGCAGGTCAGTTGGTAGTGAGCCCCACTACTATGAATTTTGGAAACGTGGCCGTGGGCGGCAACTCGGTCCTGCAAGGAAATCTAACCGCTGGCAGCTCCGAAATTACAGTTGCCTCGGCGGCTTGGAACGGTCAAGGCTACTCGGTCAGCGGGATCAGCTTCCCAGTCACGGTTCCTGCCGGGCAGAGTGTTCCGTTCAGCGTCACCTTCGCTCCCGAGACCACCGGAAGCATACCGGGCAGCATTGCGTTTGACAGTAACGCCACTAACTCCCCGACCACGGTAACCCTGGCGGGCACCGGCACGCAGAAGTCCACGCACACCGTAGCCCTTTCCTGGAACCCGAGCACCTCGCAGGTAATCGGTTACAACGTGTATCGCCGTCTTGGCTCCACCGGCTTCTACGCCAAGCTCAACACATCGCTAGAGTCGACAACCAGCTTTACGGACACGTCGGTCCAAACCGGACAGACCTACGATTACGTCACCACTTCCGTCGATTCGAATAATATCGAGAGCGCCTACTCCAACGTGGCGACAGCCGCCATCCCGCAGTAATCGCGGGATTCCCGTCAGAACACTTTCTCTTTCAGCAACTGCAGCAAGTACGCGCCATAGCGATTATTCTTCATCGACGAGGCCGTCGCCTCCAATTGCTCGGCGCCGATATATCCCAAACGAAAAGCAATTTCTTCGGGACACGAAACCATCAATCCCTGGCGAGTTTCAATCGTCTGAATAAATAAAGACGCCTCCAGCATCGACTCGTGGGTTCCGGTATCCAGCCACGCCATGCCTCGACCCATCACCACCACATCCAATTGCTTCTGCTTCATGTACTGTTTGTTCACATCGGTGATTTCCAGTTCGCCCCTAGCCGATGGCTTGAGCGACTTTGCGATCTCGACCACATGGTTGTCGTAGAAATAAAGCCCGGTAACCGCGTAGCGTGATTTAGGAACTTTCGGTTTTTCCTCCAGGCTCAGCGCCTTTCCGTCGGAATCAAACTCAACCACTCCGTAGCGTTCCGGGTCCTGTACCGGATAAGCAAAAACCCGCGCGCCCGCCGTCTTCGCGCTCGCTTCCTGCACGCACTTCACCAGATCGTGCCCGTAAAAAATGTTATCCCCGAGAACCAACGCACAGCAGGCCGAACCAATAAAATCTTTACCCACCAGAAACGCCTGCGCAATGCCCTCCGGCCGCGGCTGAACCACGTATTGAAAGTTCACACCGAAGCGCGATCCGTCGCCCAGGAACTGCTGGAACCGCGGCACGTCTTCGGGTGTGGAGATAAGCAAAATGTCACGTATCCCCGCCAGCATCAGCGTGGACAGCGGGTAGTAAATCATGGGCTTGTCATAAATCGGCAGCAGGCTCTTGCAAACTGCATGGGTCACGGGATAAAGCCGCGTGCCCGATCCGCCCGCCAGAATGATGCCCTTGTAAGCAGAGCTTC
>Ga0116221_1002123_pt1 | contig 12974 bp, 10 predicted proteins | sample Sb_taG_5_FD_88965 | JGI IMG/M metagenome (GOLD analysis project Ga0116221, IMG submission 88965) | Peat soil microbial communities from Weissenstadt, Germany - Sb_50d_8_FC metaG | ecosystem: Environmental > Terrestrial > Soil > Wetlands > Peat | place: Germany: Weissenstadt | collected 2010-09-21 | reverse complement strand
GGTCACTACGCCTACCATTCGACGAGCGCGCTTACCGAATTGCTGGCGATGAACGGCTTTTCGGCGGTGAGGGCGTGGCAATTCGATCTCTACGGAGGCACGGTCCTGCTGGCCGCCGCTCGGACGGAAGAAGGGGCTCGGCCGGATGCGAGCGTGTCGTCGCTCCTCCGACGTGACGACGAGATCGGCGTCAGGGATATCAACGTGCTGCGCGGCCTTCAGAGTCGGGCAGAGGATCATGCTGCGCGCCTGCACCGGTGGCTCGTGACCGAGCAAACCGAGGGAGAAACGGTGGTCGGCTACGGCGCGGCATCGCGTGCCGTCCCGTTGCTAGTTCGCGCCGGTATAGATCGTGTGCTCTTACCGGCTGTCGTCGACGCGTCGGCTGCCAAGCAGGGATGTCGCATGCCCGGAACCGACATTCCCATCGTCGCGCCCGCTCAGCTTGCTGAGTACCAACCAGCGAGCGTGCTGCTCTTCGTTCCCGATCTCTTACCTGAGGTCCGCGCCGCTCTTCCCTGGGTCGAGGAGTCCGGTGCCCGATGGGTGGACGCAATGGAGCTCGGGCCCGTGGCCGCAAAGTAGGGGTCGGAAGTCGCCCGCTCATTCCGGGCCCAAGCTCTCTGATGATGTGACATGTCTTGAAAGCAGCTCCACTGCGACGGACAGCCCATGGGTCCTTTGCGTTTCTCGTGACCTTAGGGGTCTGGTTCGCACATCAGAGGGCGAACACCTCGTTTTCCAACGACCTTGGATCCTTCACGAAGATGCAGTCTTGACCGTCACCGCTTCGGGTCTGGCAACGACTTCGCCGATCAAGAAAGGCGGATCAGCCATGCGAGCCGGCTCATCTTCTCGTATTCCCCGGTGTAAAACTCCCCGCACGGCAACCGGAAGACATCGGCTACTCGCCCATTGCGAGAGGTGGCCGTAACAGGCCCGCCGTTCAGCTGGATCCAGGGGAGCACGTTGGACCGCGCGTACAAATCCCCAGAGGTACTCACCGTAGAGCCGAACAGACGGGTTGCGTAGGCGTCCTGCGCGGCGCGGATCCATGGTGACACACCGTGCACGGGCTGAGTTCTTGATTCCGGCCTGCTCGGAATGACGCCGGCGGAAATGCAACCATTCTGGCACGATGAAAAATGGACCGTGCAACGCGATCTCGATGGTGAATGTCCGATCCGCAAAATGGTAGCTGGCGTGTGGCGACACCCGGCGAAGAACTTCCATCCGAGTGACGCCACCTTCGTCGTCACTCCATCCGTCGAACAGCATGCTGCGAAAGCGATCGGAGGGCCTCGTCAGATCCGTGGCGACGGGATAGTTGGGCAGGCTCGTCACCGTGCCCTGTTCGTCGATCAAGGCCGTCCAGGAATGGGCGAGCACCACTTCGGGATGCTCGTCGAGTGCATGGATGCAGCGCTCAACGATGTCACGCGCATAGAGGTCGTCGTGCGATGCCGACTTGAACAGTTCACCCCGTGCCTCTTGTATGACGAAGTTGTGGTTTGGCGAGAGACCAATGTTGTAGGGCTGCCGGATATAGCGAATTCGTGAGTCTGATTTCGCGAAGCGACGGCAAATCTCACTCGTATCGTCGGTCGAAGCGTTGTCGGAGATGAGGAGCTCGAAGTCCTCGTAGGTCTGACCGAGAATTGCCTCAAGAGACTCGGTCAGATAGTTCTGGCCGTTGTAAACGGGCAGACCGATCGTTAGGCGGGGAGTTCGACTCATCTTCGAGATTTGTCGCAGCTGTCCAAATTTCTTATCGGGCTTGGCTTACAAATATGAAAACCGAAAGCGGCTGCTGATACATCGAAACCCGTTCAGGGGGCTCCTTTTGGTATCAGGCGAGTAACGACGGACTCCTGAAGACCGCCAGTATTTTGATGGCGGATGGACCCTGCCTTCGAAAACGCCCAGCATCCGGCATGATTTTGGCGTTGGAGCGGCACGTTCCGGACGTCGGGGCCCCGAGCAGCGGAACCACTGGATCGGACGGGGTGAGGAAGGGGTCCAAATGGCGGTTGAGCCAACCAGTGCCCGCGATTCCTCCTGGAGAGCGCTTCGTTCTCCTTCGCTCAGGCCCAGAAGAACCCGGATCCCGATGAGGGCGGCTCGGTGGGCCAGGCCCTGATCGACCCCCACCTTGCCACGAACGAACTTCGACAGGTCCTCTACACCGCTCCGATGGGCTGGGGTTCGCATCGACTTGGCGAGGGGCTCGTTTGGCGAGGCTGAGCCACCGTTCGGACCAGTGCGGAGCCGTGGTCTTGGCCAGCCAAAGGGCCGCATGATTGCACGCCGCAAGTCCCTCGGTTTTCAGATCCACCGAGGCTCTGGTCACGTCCTCCTCCGCCGCCCCGAGAGCAGTATCGGCCAAGCGGTGCGTCAGACGAGCCACCTGAATCTCATCATCGTCCTTGTGACCTTCAGTGTCGGTGCAGTCAACCTCGCCGAACTTCTAAAGGGTCATCTCTCAGGCTTCTACGGGTCAGGCTACAACTCGCTCTACAACGAAGGGGTCTATTACGGCGCTGCTACCCAGTTGGTCCATGGCATTGCTCCGTATCGCGATTTTGTGTTTATCCAGCCACCCGGAATTCTTCTGATCCTGACACCCTTTGCTTTCTTGGGTCACCTCGTACATAGCACGGCCGTCGGTCTTGAAGTGGCTCTGGTGGCTACGAAACTGGTCGTCACGGCCGATGTTGCCATCATCGGTTGGCTGCTTCGGCGTCGCGCTCTTCCCGCATTGGTCGTCGGGATGGTCGTGGTCGGATGTCAACCCGAGATGTTTCGCGATTCCGCGTCCGTCAATATCGAACCATTCTTGATTCTGGGCTGCCTCATTGCAGTTGCCCTCGTCTTCGACGGTGAAATCCTGCGGCGATCGTCGGCACGTTGGATCGCAGCCGGTGTGGTATTCGGACTAGCGACGACCACGAAGCTTTGGGGGGCAGTCGTAGTCGTCGCGGTCTGTCTTGTCGCCGCCCGGGAACGGGAACGCCGGTGGATCCTCTGCTTGATAGCAGCGGCCCTGACCTTTGCGGTGGTCAGTCTCCCGTTCCTCATACTGGCACCAAGTGGCTTCATCCACGATGTGATCACTACCCAAGTGGGCCGGTCGCGGGCAGGCTATCCATCGACCCTTCAACGGCTCGCAATTGTCATGATCGGAGTCCAATCTCATGCTCGCATCACAGGTGCGCTCGCCATTTGTGTGCTGCTGGTTATTGGAGCGGTATTCATCATCACTCGCCGTCGGGGCATCACCACCCTCGAAGCCTTCGGCCTTCTCGGCATGGCCGGGGTCCTTGCAACTTTTCTCGCCTCCCCATCGTTCTATGCGTACTACGGGGCCTTCAGCGCTCTATTCGAAGCTCTCGTTCTTAGCAGCACGATCGAGAGAATTCGCCCGGCAAGCAGAGCGGTCTTTCGAGTGCAGCTCGCTGCTGCCTTTGGATTCTTTGCTCTCGTCGGCCTCGCGCAGGGTGTCGATAGGATTGTCAAGGAACCGACAGCCGCAGCCTTGTCCCCGGTCGACGCCTACATTCCGGTCGGCAGCTGCGTGGTGACGGACTCGCCGTCGATCCCGCTCCTGGCCGACCGCTTCACCACAAACCTCTCCGGCTGCCCTTCAATCGTCGATTTCCAAGGTGTCGAACTCTCAGATCCTCGGGCATACAACGGAACCTGGCTCAGAGCGATTTATCACACGTCAGCGGTCATACTGACGAAGCCCCCTGGCCAGCAACCTGAATGGAGCCCTTCGCTGCATGCAAGGTTCGCCGCCAGATTCCCAGTCGTTCATCGCCTGAGGTTCGGATACATATACGAAACTCGGCACCTGGAATAGGGCGCCGCTCCGAGGTGGCAGTGAAAGCGTGTCGCAGAAACCCAAGGTTGTATTGGTTCACGTTTTGAAATGCATCCTGAATGGTTCGAACGGATCGTTCGAACCATCGCATGAGGCTGTGGCTACAAACTCGGCCACACATTGCACGCTTGGATGCCCCACTAGATCGACATGGGAACCCACCTGCAACTTTCGTGGAGGCGAAGGGACTTGAACCCTCGAACCTCTTGACTGCCAGGCTTGTGCGCTCCGTCCTGGCTGCTCACCACTGCTCTCATTGCCGCAGGTATCAAGCGCAAATCTGCCGCTACCGCTCACCCGGGAAGGAGACGCCCTGTTGAGTCGTCGACGTCACTCACTGGCCCCGGCGTTGGTCCCCAGGTCCTCCGGGCTCAACAGGGTCCTTGGATCTTTTGCAGGATTGGGGCTTGATCGGTGAACGTAGACGCGCTCCAAGAAAGAAGGCCACCGAAAACGTGAAACAGAGCCGCTACGGCAGAGGCGGGTCCTAGTGGCCAAACTATTCGGGTCGTCCTCTTTCCAATTGACACGGCGAATGGACTGGTGCAACGGTTTGATCAGCTCAGTCGTACCCGTCAAGAGAGCCATACTTTGATCTTGCGACGACGATCCGCACCGATTGGCGACTCGGGAATGCGAATCGCAATGGTCGTGGGGGTCGCGTTGGGCCTCCTCGTGGCCTCAGGGGCGAGCGGAGCCGCGACAACACCCACGACGACGCCGGCATCTCCCGAGCGAGTGACTGGTGGGCCCACCGGTAGCTACATCGTGCCGCCGGGCATCCACAAGATCCAGCACGTCATCGTCATCGAGCAGGAGAACCGTTCATTCGACAGCTACTTCGGAACCTTTCCGGGGGCGGACGGCATCCCGACGAAGGGCGGTAAGCCAACGGTGTGTATTCCCAACCCGGCGACGAAGAGCTGCACCAAGCCCTACCACGACGCGAACGATGTCAACGGTGGCGGACCTCACGGGAAGAGCAACGCCCTAGCCGACGTCAACGGGGGAAAGATGAACGGTTTCATCAAACAGCGCAACAGCGCGCCCAAGTGCCCGAGCATTCCGAACCCGGCCTGCAACCCCATTCAGACAAAGGCCCCCGATGTCATGGGGTACCACACCGCGGGAGAGATCCCCAACTACTGGACCTATGCCAAGGACTTCGTTCTTGATGATCAGATGTTCGAACCGGTGAAGTCATGGTCGTTGCCCGATCATCTCTACCTGGTCTCGGGATGGTCGGCCAAGTGCAAGAACACCAAGCCATCAAGCTGCGTGAACGCCCCCGCCGACCCTGCAACCGTGGTTCAAATGCAGCTCGCGGTCGCTCAGGCCCTCAGCACCGGCACGGCCGACATCGTTGCCGCCTGGACCGACCTCACCTGGCTCATGTACATGAAGCACGTCTCCTGGGCGTATTACATACAGACCGGGGTACAGCCTGACTGCGCCAACGACTCCGCCGATGCGTGTGCCAAAGCTCGACAGAATGCCAACACCCCTGGCATCTTTAATCCGCTGCCCATCTTCGAAGATGTACAGAAGGATGGCCAGCTCAAGAACGTCCTGCCTCTCAGCTCCTACTTCGCATCGGCCAAGGCGGGGACCCTACCGGCCGTCTCGTGGATCTCACCGTCGGTCGCCGACAGCGAGCACCCGCCCTCTAGCGTGCATCAGGGTCAGGCATATGTGACCGCCCTCATCAACGCGGCCATGGAAAGCCCTGATTGGGACTCGACCGCCATCTTCTTACAGTGGGACGACTGGGGCGGCTTCTACGACAACGTGGTCCCGCCAAACGTGGACCAGAACGGCTACGGCTTGCGGGTGCCGGCGCTAGTGATCTCGCCGTATGCCAGGACGGGGTTCATCGACCACCAGACACTCTCGAGCGACGCCTACTTGAAGTTCATCGAGGACGATTTCTTGGGTGGAGCGAGGCTCAACCCGAAAACTGACGGGCGACCAGATCCACGACCCGACGTCCGTGAGAACGAGAAGATCCTGGGCAACATGGTCAACGATTTCAACTTCAACCAAGCGCCGCGAGCTCCGGTGTTGCTCCCGACCAATCCTTCCACCGACTCACCCTCCATACCGGCATACTTCAAAGGCATGGGGCCCTGCGTGGGGTGTACGGCAACGCCACCCAGCGTGTGAGGAATCAGCCTTTCTGGGACCCGCATGATCCATTCTGGGCCGGATCTTCGGCGATACGTATCGGGGGGTTAAGACACCCCTCGGTTGAACAACCGGAGCTGTCGAATCCGCGAGGCCACCACCCCCGCCCTTGTCGCGTTCTTCTCACACCGCCTTGGCTCCACTCGCTCGCCGACTCGACGGTCCAGGGGGCCACCCGACCTCGGCCCCAAGAGTCGGGTGCGATCATTGGCTCGGTCCAGTTCGGTCGGCCTCCTCTAGCCACAGCGCCAGCTTCGGGCATAGCTCGACCGCGTCGTGGGCATCAGCTTCTCGGTGCCCCGAGATGACGCCCTGTTCGATGATCGGGAAGCCCCAGTCATCAAGGCGAATCAGTTCAGGGGCAACTTCGGCACAGAACCCCCGGCCATCGCAGGCAACTCGGTCGACGCGTAAGCGCACGCCACTCACAAGGTCGCACCGTGGACAGTCGGCAGGATCGGCTGCTGATCGGCGCCCGTACACCAACCTCGCTGATGTTCGACGAGCTCGCGAGCGAATACCTTCAGCGCGCTCTTGACGAGCCGAGCGACTCCGTCAGGATGGCTGCACGCTCCACGGCCTTCGATCTCCACAAGCCAGCGCTTGAGATCTTCCATCCGAGTGACGTGCCCGCTCGCGAGGTTCTCCAGTTGCTCGGCGATGGCCGGTAAGCCGAACACGCAGGGGCCGCACTGTCCAGCAGACTCGGACGCCAGAAATCGAGTGAGGTGAGCGGTCTCGGCCACGCCGCACGAACCGGTCGGGAGGGCGAACACGAGCCCAGCCCCGAGGCCGATCCCCAACCCCCGGGCGCTGAACGGAAGAGGCAAACTGGGCTCTCCTGGCAACCATTGTCCGAAGTAGCCACCTACGAGTAGAGCCTGCGGCGGGCTGGTCAACTCACCGGCCTCGGCAAGGATGTCGGCTACCGGCTTCCCGATCTCGATCTCGAATACGCCCGGTCGTTCCACCGCACCAAGGACGGTTATGAGCATCGTCCCCGGTTCCTCGGAGGTGCCCTGGGTCCGGAACCAGGTGGCACCGTGTCGGGCAATCAACGCCAGGTTGGCTAAAGTCTCGACGTTTTGCACGAGGGTCGGCCGACCGCCGAACCCGCACTCGGCCAACCTGGTCCGCTTAGCCAAGGGCAGGGGTCTTCGCTGGGCGACCCAGTTGACCACCGCGCTGGCTTCGCCGGCGACGAACCTGTCGGCGGCTGTCACCACCCGAAGCCGGGTCTTGTCGAGGCGGGCCCGCCGCCGCTCGTCGACGGCCCGATCGACGGCACCCCGGACGTCTCGATGCACGACCACGATGGCTTCGTTCGCATCGACCAGCTTGGCCGCCAGCGCTGCCCCGTCGAGCGCCAGATGCGGAGCCCGTGCCAGCAGGGCCCGGTCTTTCTGACTTGCTGGCTCACCCTCGGTGCCATTGGCGATGACGACAGCAAGGCCCGGTTGGGAAATGACCGCCCGCAGCTTCCTCACCGTCGGGAAGGCTGCTCCGCCCCGGCCGAACAGCCCTGAGCGCTCGATCTCGCCCGTCAGCGATTCTCGCCATCGGTTCGACTCAAGGTCCGAAGGGAGGTCTCCGTGACGGGCCAGATGGTCGCCTAGTCCGGGACCGGTCCCAGGGTCATCAGGTAGGAGCCGAGCCACTGCGCCGCCGCCGTTGTCTCGACCACCCCTTGAGCGTGGAGGGAGCCGATGTGCTGTCGTCGGTGTCACCCGGCTCTCCTTATGCCATTCGGGATCCTCGAGGGTCCGGATCCGATGCGCAGCGTCGACGCGGACGCAACAGCACCGCGGATCGCAGCGGTGACCCGGATGCTGACAACAAGGAGAACCGCACCAACCGAGCCCCAGATCAGCGCAGCCACCCACCAGATCCCCAGGTCGCCACCGGCACTCAGGGAGTGGGCAAGCGCGAGAGGCCAGGCCAGGTAGGCCAGCCAGTGCACGGCGCGCCACACCCGATGGCCGAGACGTCGACGCATGAGGCTCGTGACTACAACCGCCGCGCCAAGGTCGATCGTTAAGGCACCCAGCCCGAGAGCCACCGCCCGGTAGTGGGAGGCGAAGGGCAAGATTGTCGCCCACCATCCGATCGACACGAACGGGTCCAGGATCGCGGTCAGGACGTGGAGGGCGAGGAGGGCCACCGCGAAGAGCGCGAGAGTCCGATGTAGCTCTGCCGAGACGAACCGAGGCCAGCTTCGCGGGGCGGACCCCATTTGGGTAGCCACCCCGAGCACGACCACCGCGCTGAAGAGGACCAGCAGGACGAGCCCGCTGGCCCGAGATGTCAGCCAGAGCCAGGGAACCGTGGTGGCGGCTGCGGTCGTCGCACTCACGGTGTCCCCCTGAGGGCCGTGGTTCGAGGACCGAGGTGGTCGATCGGCTGGACCTGGAGCGCTCCCTGCTCCTCCTCCGGCCATCGCCCGAGGAGATACACAGAGCCGTCGTGGCCTACGAGGCGTGCCGGCAATCCGAACCTCGAGAGCCAATCCAGCGCTCCGCCGTCCACCATGAGCGCCGTGGAAGCGGCATTGGCCTCGGTGCAGCTTGAAGCAGCCACGGTGGCCGTGCGCCAGGGCCCGGCCGATGGCAGACCCGTCCGAGGGTCGACGATGTGATGGTGTTCCTGCTGTCCACGTCGCCAGCGCCGACAGGCAATCGACGAGGTCGCTACCGCGCCCCTGTCGAGCCGCACCACCTGGGTCGCTGCCCCCGGGTGAGAGTCCGGATCCTCGACCACGAGGATCGGCCATCCATGCACCGGGGCGTGGCCGGCCAGCGCGATGTCGCCTCCGAGGCTGACCAGGACACCACCGCAGTTCCCCAGTTGGCCGATCGCCGCCATTGCGGCACGGTCCGCGCCGAGCGCCTTTGCCGTCGCTCCTAGGTCCAACACGACACCGCGGGGGCGACGGCATAGGCGCCCTTCGAGCCGCACCGAGGACCAGCCGGGTGCCGGTGGCACTGGCAGGATCTGGTCACAGCCGTCGGGTTTGATCGTGGCGAAGTCTCGGTCGTAGCCGAGGGACACGAGGGACCCACCCACTGTCGGGTCGACCAGACCCTCAGTCCACCGGGCGGCGGCCAAGGCCACCGCAATGGCCTCTGCCAGGCCTGCACTCAAGAGGAAGTGCTCAGCCTGGGAGCGGTTGAGGATCGAGATCTCCGAGTCGGGACGGAATCGATTGGCCTGACGATCGAGTATCTCGAGCTCGTGATCGATCGCTCGAAGCGCCACGGTCAGCGACTCCGAGGGCCACACCACCACGCGGGCCGTCGTTCCGAGTGCGGCTCGCTCTGCGATCCCAATATCGTTGTCACGGGTTTCGACCAGATGCCATGCAGTCGTCGGGGAGGACGTAAGTTCGACGAGCGTCATCATGAGTCCCCCGCGTTGCCTGTCGCCCGTGATGCGGTGGCTGAAGAGGATGCGCCCCCTGACGGGGAAGCGACTACCGTCGTCACGCCCGAGGCGCTCGTCGTAGCGACGGGACCGGTGAGCGTCGGTGAGGTCTGGTTGGTCGATGTCGACGAGCCGGTCACCGAGCCTGGGGAAGCCGTCGTCACGGTGCCGGTGGTGGTCACCGGAATAGTCCTGGCCAGGGCCGCTGTTGCCGTGCCTACACCGAGCACCAGCGCCGCCAGCGACCAGTTCGAGACGCGTCTCACGTGGCGAAGCCCGCTCTCGCGGGGCGAGGCTCGCGGGGGCTCCGGCATGGTCGGGCCCAGGAGGCGTCTGCGGTCATGATCTCTGTAGTCCTCGTTCATCTGCTCTCAGCTCCAGTCGGCACATTCCGATGGCTCCAGCATGCGCCGTGCTCGATGAGCCGCCCGTGAGAGGCAGATGTAAGCACCTCACATCTGGCGGCCACCGCTTCCTCGGTTCTCATCGCTTTCACATCATTTGAGCCTTAGCGTGCGTCTATGCGAGTGCTTGTCGTCGAGGACGATCTCCGGATGGCCGGCCTGCTGAAGCGGGCGTTGGAGGAAGAAGGCCATGCAGTGGACGTGGCCGGCGATGGCCCTGACGGATTGTGGATGGCAACCGAGTTCCCCTACGGCGCCATCGTCCTGGACATCATGCTGCCTGGCTTCGACGGGTTCGAAGTGTGTCGGCGCCTTCGAGAAGCAGGGGTCTGGTCACCCGTTCTCATGCTGACCGCCAGAGACGAAGTCGGCGATCGGGTGCGTGGTCTCGATGTGGGCGCGGACGACTACCTGGTGAAACCGTTCAGCCTGTTGGAGCTGGCGGCCCGATTGCGGGCCATCACCCGCCGAGAGGACCATCCGCGGCCCGTCATGTCCACCGTCGGCGACCTTCGGCTCGATCCTTCCAGCAAGCGGGCCTGGCGGGGAGACACCGAGCTGCACCTCTCGCCCAAGGAGTTCTCCCTCCTCGAGCTGTTTCTGCGCCACCCTGGCGTTGTGCTCACACGATCGCAGATCATCGAAGCCGTCTGGGACTTCGCCTACGAGGGCACGTCGAACGTTGTCGACCAATACGTGAAGTATCTCCGTCACAAGATTGATACACCGTTTGGGCGTCGGGACATCGAGACGGTGCGGGGGATGGGTTACCGCCTCCGCGCCGAAGCCGATCGATAGAGATGTCGATTCGGCTGCGCCTGGGGTTGGTGTTCGCATGCGCCGCCGCGGCGGTGATCGCTTTCGGTGGCTGGTTGTTCGTCACGACCCTCTCGTCGTCACTTCTTGCTTCGATCGATTCACAGTTGAGCGTGCAGATCGCACAGGGCTCCAAGTATCTCGGATCGGCTGGCACGACCAACCCGACGTTGGGGGTCGCCTCCAACCCGCCTGAATACGCGGTCCAACTCATCGACGGAGCGAACCGGGTCCGTGCTGCGAGCGAGGAAGCGGGAAACCGGCCCATCCTGTCGAAGGCCAACCTCAATCGCGCTCGAGCGGGCCGAGTCTTTGTCACCCAGGTTCGTGACGGCGAGCATGAGCGGGTTGTGGCCCGACCCTTCGATTCAAGGAGAGGCTGGGTAGTACTGGCCGGCGTCTCGCTCGAGACATTCGACAGAACGACGAACCGGGTCATCGTCGAGCTGGCCATCGGCGGATCGGTGTTCGTGCTCATGGCGGCGTTGGGCGCCTTCGGCCTGGCCGGCGCGGCGCTCAGGCCGGTCGAGAAGCTCAGAGCAGAGGTGGCTGTCCTGGCGGAGCACCGTGCGCCAGGGGAGGTCACCGTCCCGTCCACCCGTGACGAGATCGCTGACCTGGCGAAGACCATGAACGACCTCCTGTTGCGGCTGCGGCAGGCACTCGAGCGGGAGCAGAACCTGGTGGCCGATGCGAGTCACGAGCTGCGGACTCCCTTCGCCATTCTTCGGGGGGAGCTCGAGCTCGCATCTCGGCCAGGGAGGAGTCGGGAGGAGCTTGTGGCCGCCGTGAAGAGCGCCTCGGAGGAGGCGGCCCGGCTCAACCTCCTCGCGGACGACCTGTTGTTGCTCTCTCGGAGCGACCAAGGACAACTCATCTTGCGGATCGTGCCCACCGACGTGACGCAATTGCTGAACCAGTGTGCTGAACGCGCCACTGGACGAGCTCGAGACATTGGCGTGACATGCCGTGTCGACGCGCCGGCAGGACTCAGCTGGCCTCTCGATCCCGATCGAATTGGCCAAGCAATCGACAATCTGATCGACAACGCGATGAGGCAAGCCCCGCCGGAGACAGAAATTGTCATCGGGGCGCGGGCCGAGAATGGCCGCCTGATCCTCGAGGTGGCGGACGAGGGACCGGGCTTCCCGGCCGAGTTCCTGCCCCATGCCTTCGAGCGCTTTCGCCGACCTGACGCCAGCCGTTCGAGAGGCGACGGGGGTGCCGGGCTTGGTCTCTCGATCGTGCAGGCGGTCGCCACTGCCCATGGCGGCGCGGCGACGGCGATGAACCTTTCGGTTGGGGGAGCATGTGTACGGCTCGAGATTCTTGGGGGTCACCCCGCTTCGCCGGGATGAACTCGTCCGTCAGTGCTCGCTGTCGTGGCGTCGCGAGGGCGATGGAGGATGGCTACCTTTCCGTCCGGGCCCGCCGAAAAATGAGCTGAACGCTCGCAAGTCGGCGGCCGCTCATGTCGATGCCACGGGCTCAGCGGACGCTCCGGGTCCGTCGCCCAGAGAGAGATAGCTCTCGTCCTCTTGGGCCGTGTGCAACTGGACGATCGCGTGTAGCCCATACAGGATCTGGCGCAGCTCGGCGATATCAACCTCGTCGGGTCGCTCCGGTCGATCTCATCCAGCAGCTGACCGAGACGTCTGGTCTGGTGGGCGATCTCCACGTGGGCCCGGCTCATCGGGCCAGTCGGATCAGAGCAGCCGAGGACGTGGCTGAGGACGGGGAGCTCCTCCGAAGCCTGATCCTCGATCCCTCCCTCGACTACCAAGCGATCTCTAGCACTACCCTCTGAGAGCTCGTCTGTCCCAGAAATCATGAGACATCACAACGGTGGAGGCGAAGGGACTTGAACCCTCGAACCTCTTGACTGCCAGTCAAGCGCTCTACCAACTGAGCTACGCCCCCGGGCGGCAGGCAGATTATCAGGCGGTCAAAACGCCCAGGCCGGGACACCGCGCGCAACCGGTCGCCCCCATCGCTTGATTTAGCATCTGTCGATGGCACAGGCCTACGACGCCGTGGCCGTCGAGCGGAAGTGGCAGAACCGCTGGCGGGAAGAGCGGACCTACGAGGTCGAGAACGACGACCCGCGCCCGGCCTTCTATTCCCTGTGCATGTACCCCTATCCCTCCGGGCCGGCCCATCAGGGTCACGTCCGGAATTACACCCTCGGCGACCTGATCGTCCGCCGCCGGACCATGCAGGGCTACGCCGTGCTCTCGCCGATCGGCTTCGACTCCTTCGGCCTCCCG
>Ga0116221_1002120_pt1 | contig 12978 bp, 9 predicted proteins | sample Sb_taG_5_FD_88965 | JGI IMG/M metagenome (GOLD analysis project Ga0116221, IMG submission 88965) | Peat soil microbial communities from Weissenstadt, Germany - Sb_50d_8_FC metaG | ecosystem: Environmental > Terrestrial > Soil > Wetlands > Peat | place: Germany: Weissenstadt | collected 2010-09-21 | reverse complement strand
ACGCAGGGGGCGTTGAGGCCGCCGTTGATCCAGGAGTAGCGCGGCCATTGGTTGTCAGAGCCATGGTCGCGCAGCAGGTGGAAAAGGTCGATGGGGGTTTGCACGCTCTCTGCCAGCGACTGCGCCCGTGGGCGTCGCAGCCGGCAGCCGGAAACGCCCGTCTTGATGCGATCGGAGTGCTTTTCCGCGAAGCCGGGGATGGTCAAGCCGTTGGAGATGCTGCGTGCACCCTCCACCGGTTCCATGGCCCAATGCTTGCCGGCAGTCTCAAAGACAAACGCTCCGCCAGGGTCTGCGATGAGAAAGCTGTTGTGATAAGTAAAGCGTTTGTTTTCGTGCCCGCAGCCGCCGCCCTGGCCATGCTCCTCAATGAGCTTGGCGATGACATCGCATGCTTCGCGAGCGGTCGCGGCCCGCTCCAGGGCGAGGCGAAGCAGGTCCATGCCGGTAAGGCCGGTTTTGGCGTAGGGTTCGTTGGTGAACACAGCCTCGTTGCCGATGACGACGCCATGCTCGTTGGCGCCCATCTCGGCGCCCCACATCCAGAATGGCCGACTGAGTAAGACGGCATGCGTGCGGGCCGCCTGTGGGATTTCGATCCAGGTGCAGCGTAGCCGGGCAGCGGGCGCATGCTCACGCCGAGGCTGCCAGTCCAGCGATTGCGCCTCATTCGGGTCGCGGTCGGAATTCTTGGCGAAGAGCACCTGGCCCTGCTGCACGACGACGATGGTGTCACACATTGCCGCGTCCTGCCGAGGTCTTGATGCGAACGCGTACTTCGTCGGCTGCCCGATGACCGGATTGGATTGCCCCTTCGATGTAGCCCATCCAATCTGTGGCGGTCTCCGTGCCCGACCAGTGGATACGTCCGCACGGCTCGCGCAGGGCGGGCCCCCAGCTCGTCATGGTTCCAGGCGCCATGACGCCGACGTAACAGCCCCGGCTCCAGGGATCTTCAAGCCAGTTCTTCTCAACGAAGGCGACCGGGTGTGCGGCTTGCGGACCAAAGAAACGGACAAACTCCGCCAGCACCGCTTGCTTCCGCTCCTCGGGCGAACGCTCCGACCAGACGCGAGCGACCTCGCCGTCACTGAAGGTCACGAGGGCCGGTTGGGCGCCATCCGCTGAGGTGTCGTCGAAGGTCGTGACGGCGGGGCCAGTATCGCTGAAGGCTTCGCCGGAAAGGCCCGCCTCACGCCAGAACGCACGCTCGTAGACCGCGAGGTACTTGATCACGGAGCCCATCGGCATTCGCGCCGTAAGATGGTCCCGCCTGGCCGGCAAGCTGGGCTGGTAGTCGATCCGGCCGGCCAGTAAAGGCGGCGTGGCGACGATGACGAATTGACCTTGAAACGGCCCTGCCGTCGTGCGCACCGTGACGCCATTGGCATCCTGTTCGATCGCCTGCACAGGGGCGCTCAGAACGATCCGCTCGCCCAACGCCGCCGCCATGCGTTCGCAGATCTGCTGCGCGCCACCGACAAAGCGATTTTGCTGAGCCCCGCCCGGGATCGAGATCAGCCGATCCAGCCCATGTCCCCAACGCAGATAGGACAGGAAATAGAGGAACGAAATATCTCGTGGTTCGGAAGTAAATACGGCTCGGGTGACGATGTCCAGAAAGAGGCGTGCGCCTTTACTGTGCAGGTGCCGGCGTTTCCAAGTCTCCAGCGTCATGCTGTCCCAAAGATCAGCCTTGCGCGCTTCCCAGGGTCGCTCGGGCGGAATCTGAGCGGCCATGGCGCCCGTCCGGCTGCGCAGCAGTAGCAATTCGACCATCGCCAAGGGCGACAACAAGGGAACTTCGCCCGAGAAATGGCGAAGCTTTCCGGCCCAGGAGAGGATCTTGCGTCCGGCATGATACTGCGGAAACATCTGGACGCCGAGTTCTCCGGCCAGGCTAGCTAGCCGGTCCTGCGTCGGTCCCTGCCATTGCCCTCCCAGGTCCAGCACTTCCCGGCCGACCTGCTGACTGAGCGTCCGGCCGCCAACCCGGTCGCGGGCCTCGAGCACGACGACGGAGAATCCCTGCTGGTGCAACTGTCGCGCGGCACAGAGCCCGGCGACTCCTGCGCCCACGATGACAACATCCGCGGTGCGCGAATTGGTGGCCGGAAGGACTGGATCCTGCCTCATGATGATGCTCTACCGCCCTTTTCTCAGCCGCTGCGAAGCAACCTTCACCTGATAATTCGTGCTGCCGGGTGGACGGACGACCGTGAAAACGGTTTCCTCGATGTTGTCCTCGTTCTTGCCCCCCATATGCGCCATTTCTTTAGCCAGCAACTCGCTCTCCAATGCTAGAGGAAAGTATGCCTCGATAGCGGCCGGGACATCAGGAAGTCCCATCGCCAGCGCCAGCGATCGGACGGATTCGGCATTGTCATCAACCCAGCGAATCTGCGTGAAACCGGAGACGTCTTCGATCTTGCCCGGAACAGGCTGCTGTTTCAGGTCGCGGTAGACCATGAATTGTCCATCCGGCTGCTGGATCGCCAGGAATGCCTTCAGGTCGCGCAGTTGACGGAGGTAATCATGGCCGTCCCGCGTGTTGAATCGAACAACCCAGCGAGCGCGACGCTTTACCTTGATGCTGCCGGACGGGCTTCCGTCCTTCCCTCCACTAGTCCCTGGCTCGCCCGATCCTGGCCGTGGCTGTGGGCGGGCTCCATCCGGAGTCTTTTCCGGACGATTTGGAACGTCTTCTCCTTCGAGAGGGCGGTTCGGCTTGTCTGGACCGACGGGAATGGCTGGCAAGTCGATCGGCTGGGGCGGCTTGAGGGGCACCGCATCAATAGGCTTCAGAGGCTCGTGTGGAACTTGGTCCCGTTCGGGCACCGCTTCCTTCTGCGGGCCGGCTGCGCCTATTACAGGTCCACCGCCACCGCCCCCCTGGCCCCTGTTTTCTTCCAGCCCGACGGCGTCAACGCTGAGCGGCGCATCATCGCGGTGCAAACCGAGCGCTACGAGGAGCAGCCCTCCGAAGAACAGCAAGAGCAAGCCAACGGCGTGAAGAAACGCCGAGGAAGAAAGCGAAAGCGTAAACTCGTGATGCGGTGAATAACGCCGCCAGAACCGCTCCTCGGGCAATCGATGCTTTTGCCTGAGTGCTTGAGAAACGGGAGTTTCACTGATCGGCCCTGTCGAAGTGGTCATGGCTGCACCGGTAGCTGGCGGTTAAGGTTGCCTGGTGACGAGGTGAACATGCCCCCATCCTCAGATTACCGCCAGTCAGGTGAGGCCACAAGAACCGAATTCCTGTTGCCCCTTTGCTTTTCTCCTGGCGCGAAGGCGGTCAATGCCTCCATTGCTTCACGCCGAATGATGATCGATGGCCGAACGCTGCGCAACCGAGCGACAGCTTCCTTCACGTTCGCGGCCTCCTGGCTGGCAAGGAGATAGGCGCCGGCAACCGCCGCGCTCCGCGAATAACCGATTTTGCAGTGGATGTACACGATACCTTTCGCAGCCTCCTCGGCAATGAACACTATGGCCTCGTGCAACTGGTCCTGCGTCGGAGCCGTCAGATCTAGGATGGCCAGGTTGCGGTACTTGAGCGCCCGAAACCGCGGCGCTTCCGAGAGTTCCGCGGTCAGATCCAGCACCGCCGTCACCCCCTGCTTCACAGCGTTGTCGGCCTCCGCTTCCGTTAGTCTGCAACCGATGAGCACACCGGGCGCTAGCTCGTCCCAGGCGCGACATCGACGGCGATAGTAGGCGAGCGACAGAGCGTGCCCGAGTAGGATCGGCGCGAATACGAACCGCGAGCTCAGAGGGAGGCAGCCATCGGTCTTGCGGAAAATCCCCGGCCCAAGCCCGAAGTAGCCCGCTGCCACTATCCCAAGCCCGGTCGCCGGCCAGAGCAGAAATACGCCCCAGGGCCAAATCGCCGGCACCAATGCCAGTAGCGCCGCAGTGCCCACCGCGTAATAGCAACCGATCCGCACGTTCGGTACCACGGAAAGGCGCGGGCCGGGCTCCCGGATGAGGCAAAAAGCAACCCCGGCCAGCAGAAATCCGCCTGCAATGTCCACCAGGTGGTGCTGCCAGGTTAACAGCGTGGAAAGACCAATCAGGCCAAACCAGGTGAACGACAGCACCTTGACGACTCCGCGCGTGTGCCGGGCGTAAATGTCCGCCAGGATCACGCACAGCGTGATGTGCAGCGCCGGGAACAAGTTGTGCGGGTACTCCATGAGGAACGGCGCGGTACACGACTTTTCGACGAAGTCTCCAAACCAGCCGCCGAAGTGAGGTCGCTCCGGCCAGGCGAGCTTCAACGGCAGGAGCAGAAAGAAAGCCGCGGCGACGAGGATCGAAAAAACCACTCTGCGCGCGAAGACCCTCATCTCCCGTTCGTCGCGGCATAGAAAGGCCGCCCCGAAGAAAAACAGGTCGATCGACATGTACGGCACGATCAGCAGCGGCACGTAGGGGATGACTGCTGGTTCCCACGCGAACGACCATGTCCTCACGTCCGAGTGGGAGCGCTGCGCAGTCAGCCAATTTGTGCCGCCGTAGACGACCACGAAGAGCAGGGACAGCAGCAGCGAGGTTCCCAGTGCCCGGAGCATCAGGGCCCGACGCGCCGGGCCACCGACACCGTGAATAATCCCCATGGGTCGATCTCCTGCGATACCTTCTGAAAGCCCGCCGCCTGTACCAATTCGTCCATCTCCGCCTGCGTGCGGCGGCGCATGATCCACGGTTGGCCTTCGGGGTTGGTAAGCACGCGGGCGATGAACTCGAGCTGCGGATGCCAGGGTTGGTTCGTGTATAGAAGGAGCCCTCCCAGCTCCAGCGCCTCGGCCAAGCCATGTAACGAGCGGAGCACAGGCTCGTTGTCGGGAAACAGCTCATACAGGCCCGAGACAATGGCAATCGTGGGCCGCGGCGTGACGGCAGCCAGCGAAGCGCGATCGAAGGCGTCGCCCTGCATCACCATAACCTGCGCAAGCCCAAGCTGGTCCCGCAACCGAGCGGCAGCGTCCAGGTTCTCCTGGTTGCAGTCGCGCAAGACGACGGAAATGGGAATCTTGTCGAAGTTGCGAATCGACTGGAGGACGTAGCGGGCCGGCCCCGATGCGATATCGATCAGCCGCACCGGTCGGCCCGCGGCGTGGGTCTGTTCGATGGCCAATCGCAGGGCCTGTTCCAACATGGCGCGCCGGACGCGGATGCCGCGCCAGCCGATGGCGTTGAGATAGCCGCGATCGATCATTCGACCCAGCGGCGTCACCCCCTGCGCCCGGTTCTCGTAGATGTAATCGAGCATGATGCCCGAGTTGAACCCGTGTTGCCAGCCGAGGGCGATGCCGCGGCTCAGTCGGCCCGGTCCCTTCATCAGCGCGCGCACGAGGGCGAAGCGCCGACCTCCGGGCCTGCACAGGCGGTCATACTCCGCGCGCGTGTAGCCGCGCCGGTCGGCGTCGAGGAACGATGGCGGCGACGGTTGTTTCGCGAAGGTTTCGTAGATGAACTCACGGATCTTCTCGACGACTGCCTGCCGGTTCTTCTCGTGGAAGATTGCATGGGAGAATCCAGGCAGCACTTCGAACCGTTTGACCGGTGAGGAGACGCGCTCGACGAATTGTCGCTGGGCCGACCTCTTCACGACCCAGTCCGAGCCGGCGGCGAGGACGAGCAACGGCGCCATTATAGCGCCGGCGTCGTCGAGCAGCCGCGTCGAGGTGTCGTGCAGGTCGAGTAACAGGTTGATCGCGATCTGTCGGAAAATCAGCGGGTCGGCGTCGTAGCGCGCGACCTGCTCCGAGTCGTGGGTGAGCATGCCCGCTTTGACGTAGCTCTTGATGGTCCCCGGACCGAGCAGCTTCTGCCGCAGCCGCAAGAAGGGCACGGCCAAAGGCACGCACAGGTTCACGCGGAAGGCTGGCGTGGCCAGGATCAGTCCGCGGATCGGCGCCGCGTAATCGTGGATCCAGGCCGTTGCGATTACCGCACCCAGGCTATGAGCGAGAACGATTGTGTCTTGAAGGGAGATGCCGTGCTGAGCGACGAGGTGGCGTACCCATTCCTCGGCGTCGCGGACGACGGTAGCCAGGTCCGGCGCTGAGCCGCGCTCCCCCGGCGAATGGCCATGCCCGCGCTGGTCCCAGGCGAAAACGGCGAAATCCTCCAATCCGAGCGCCGCAACGGTCTCCTGCCAGCGGCCCGAGTGCTCATGCCCGCGGTGGAACAAGAGCAACGCCTTCGTGGTCGGGTTGTCCGGCAGCCAGGCCCGGTAAAACAACTCGGTGCCGTCGCGCAGCCTCAGCGTCTGTTCGCTCGGTTGCAGCGCGGCTGGTGCGTAGGTCAGTTCTTGCACATGTGCCATGTCGACTTACTCCTATTGCTCCGGTTACGAGCGCAATTCCGGTTTCCCGCGTCGCCACTCCCTTGCCAACAGGAACGCAATCGTCAGGAAATCGCACGCCACGTGGAAGTTTCGCACACCTTCGTATTCCTGCGACGTCAACACAGGCTCCAGCACGTCGCGGACCCGTTTGATGTCGGCAGCGTCCGGCCCGGTGGCCGGGTACTCCTTGATCGCCGACAGGATGGCCTGCCGTTCCATCAGCGTAGCTCCAATGGCTCCCAGGTTCTTGTACGCGAAGCAGCCGTACAAGATGATCACCAGGACCGTCGTCACGATCTCCTTGTGCTGCCGAAACGCGGAAAACGCCAGCACTCCGCCGATCACGAGGATGTAAATCGTCCAGTACCACTGCAGGGCGCCGGAACGATCGAAGTACGCCTGAAGCAGTTCGTTGTACTTCACGGGACCTCCAGGTTAGAGATTGGGCGTTTCTTCCGACCGGCCCAGCGCCGGAGAGAAGGGTTGGCCCTGATTGAGCCGGCGTCGATACCCCCACTCAAGGCACCGCTTTCACCGGAGCCTCTCTCCGGAGCATTCGCCCGTGAGGCGACGCTTCCGGCTCTGTGTATCCAAGCAACATTACCGCCTCGCGCAGTTCGCTGCTGATGTGCCTGGCCGACTCCTTGGTGGCCGGCAGGTGCGCGTAGGAGCGCGGCGCGCCGATGGTGAGCCGCACCGCTCTCGGCCTCGGACACCACGCCCCTTTCGGCAACGCGGCATGGGTGCCCGCCAGGTGGCACGGCACCACGGGGATGTCGCGGCCCGCCGCCAGCAACCCGACGCCCGGTTTGAACTCCCCCGGCTCGAACCCGTCCGAGCGCGTGCCCTCTGGGAAGAAGATCAAGATGCTGCCCGGGCCCTGCAGAAGATGCGCGCAGGCACTCAAACTCTGCCAGGGGGCGAGGTGCCGCTCAAACGGCAGGGCATTGACAACGACTGCTGCCAGGAGGGCTCGTGGAGCACTGACGCAGAAGTAGTCCTTCGCAGCAGCCGGGAACGCGTGGTGCAGCCGGCCGATGGGCAGTGCAGACAGCAGGCACAGCGTATCGAGGTGGCTAGCGTGGTTCGCGATCAGCAGGAACGAGCGGTCCGCGGGCAGGTTCTGCCGGCCGATGATCGTGAACTGGTGGTAGACGCGCAGCCAGCACCGCAGCCCGGCGGCCGTCAGCGTACGCATGCCGCAGACCAGTGGGTTGGGCTCACGCAGTAAACCCTGCAGCCGCTCGATCATGCTCGGGTCGAGGTCCACAGTCGGATCGTAGTGCCATTGCTCCATATGCTGCCTCGCTCGACGTTTTAAGGGTCTCCTTCTCCATAAGGCGACATAACGCCGAGAATATCACGGCGGCATATTGAAGCTGTCGCGATACCGAGTGAAGTGGAAGAAGAGAGGCGCCACGTACATCAGGCTATCGATGCGGTCCAGAATGCCGCCGTGGCCGGGGATGAGCGTCCCCATGTCCTTGATCCCCTGGTCGCGCTTGATGACGCTGACGACGAGGTCGCCCAGTTGCCCGCCGATGCCGACGATCAAGCCGGCCAGGAGGCAATCCCGCGTTTTGAAGTGGGGAAGAGTGAAGCGCAGGGCCCACGGCAAGAGAAGGGATACCGCCAGGGCGCCGATGGCCCCCTCCCAGGTCTTCTTCGGACTGATGTTGCTGCGGAGCAGGCGTCGGCCAAACAGTTTGCCGCTGATGTAGGCTGCCACGTCATTTAGCTCCACCGCCAGCACCAGATAGCCAAGGTAACCGTAGGCAAAGGGGGAGTTGGCCAGGAATGACAGATGGCCGAACATCCAGCCGAGATACACGAACCCAAGGATGGCCAGGGCGACGAGCTGGAGTTGGCCCTGAGCGCGGTTGCGAGCGACCGGGATCGCCAAGATCGCCGCGATCACGAAGACGGGCAGGGCCATGAACAGACCGTACCAACCCGGCATGCCGCTGGTTGGATCAGTCACCAGGCAGGCGACGCCCATGGCGCAGATTCCCAGGTAAGCTGCCCCGGTAAGGATCCAGTCGTGGTGCAGCGCCGTAGCGCGTGCAAACTCATGGAAGCCCAGGATGGCCACCAGGGTCACGAAAACGATGGCGGCCTCGCGCCCCAGAAAAAAAACCAGAAGCAGCAGCGGGACCACTAACAGCCAGCCAAGGTACGCCCTCCAGGCATGGCTGACGTTTTTGCGCAGGCCCCATTTCAGCACGGCGAGAATGCTGCCGCCTACGATCAGCAAGCTGGCAGCCAGGACCAGGTAAAATAGAAAAACCGGGCTTTGTAGGGCCCTGGTAGGCGACATGCTTTAGTCCTTGGCTGCTGGCTTGGCCTCGGCCGCATTCCCTTCTTCCTTCTGGAGGGCCCGAAGGATCTTGGCCAAGCGTATCCAAATCGTCTGGATACAGCCAGCGAGGATTGCCAGCAAAGTCCAATCCAGGACCGTCAAGCCGCCAAAGCGAATTGGGCTGCCCGACCACAGCAGGGCCAGGGTGATCCAGGCGCCAACGTTCAGGGCGACCATACGCCACGGCTTGGCCATCAGTCCGGAGTACTCGCGCTGCACGCCGACCGCCTGGCCGAGCGTGCCCACGTAAGCCACCAAGAGCGCGAAGATAGCCGCCCAGTAGCCGCTGAGCGGATGGCAAAGATGGCTGTGCGCGACCCCGACGAAAATGATTACATCGGAGATGCGGTCCGGCAGCTCGTTGGCGATCTCACCGCTGCGGCTGGCAGTGCCCGAGGCCAACGCCACCATGCCATCCAGCATGTTCAACCACAGCCGCAGATAGCAAAATGCCACGGCCAGGATCAACAATGCCGGCACGGTCTCCGCCTGCCAAAAACACAACCCAGCACCCACCGACGCTCCGATCGAGGAGTAGGAAACCAGGTTCGGATGGATCCCCAGCCGCGCACACCACTGGACCGGAGCATCAGCTGTTCGCCGAAACATCTGGGCGATGGGCCGCCGCCAGGTGGGTTGATAGTCGGTCATTGAAACTATGTTGCAAGAGGATGTGCCGTAGTTCTTACGGGGCCGACGAATAAGATCGATACAAAGTGCAGATCCCAGTCCAAACGGTGCTCACATCGGCCCGCACGTGCGGCCAACCGAACCCGCGCTCATCCTAACGCGGCGCCGGTTTCCCAATGGGCGTCGCCTGCGCACCTTAACATGGCCCCAGTTTGCCTATTCTCCGGGGGTGTCTGAGGAGGGTCAAGTGAAAAGCAGTTCGCTAGATTCGTGTCGCCCTCGTGCTCGAAACGGGTCATAGGTCGGTTTTTCACGAAATCGGGGGCAACGACCTACAGTTCCAAAGATCCCATCGCCTATGAGGTTTACGGCCACTTAAGAAAGTGACGCAGAGCGACAGACGACATGTCGGCTCCCAACTTATTTAGAATTCAAGCGTTGCTGGGCCGCCTGGGCTTCTTCGGTCTGGCGGGCGTATTTGGCGCCGCGGGCTAACTCGGTCAGGAGCTGTTTTGCTTCGGGGGTGCCGATATATTCGAGGGCTTCGATGGCACGGAGGGCACGCAGCCGCGATCGAGACCTGGCGGGGTCTAGTTGTTCGAGCAGCTGTTCGATTCGCCGACGGGACTCCAGAGATAACTTGTCTTGCAGGGCCTGTCGTAAGACCGGCCCTGCTGCTTCGCCTAGCTCGGCCAGGTCCTGGAATGCTTTCATGCGAACTTGGAAGCGCACGTCGTCGAGGCCGGGTAACAGCGCCGCTATCTTTCCGGCCGGCCACTCCTCGGCCGGGTGAAAGACCTTGGCCAAGTAAGTCACTGCCTTCTTCGGTCGAGAGACGAAGAAACGCAGAGCGTCGAAGGCCTGCTGAGCGTCCAGGGACTGCAGATCCGCCCACGACATGTCGAGCCCTGGGTTGGAAGCACCGACCGGTTTAGAAGGGTCTGGGCCAGCGCCCATCACGTCCCAGACGAGGGCAGTCGTGTCGTCGCCGCCTGAAGCCAGGGTCCGGCCGTCCTGTGCGAAAGCGACGGATGTGACATTACCCGTGTGGCCGGGAAACCGCGCACGCTCCTGGCCGGTGCTCACCTCCCAGAGATAAACCAAGCCGCCACCGCTTCCTGAGGCAAGCATTTTGCCATCCGCGGAGAAGGCCAGGCAAGTCGCCAAGTCGCGATCATGATGAATGCGCCGATATTCCTTGCCCGTGGCGACCTGCCATAAACCGATCGTACCGTCCTGACAACCCGTCGCCAGCATTTTTCCGTCAGGGGAAAAGACCAGGCAGTTAATCTTCGCTCGATTCACTTCGAGCCGACGCAGTACTTTCCCTGTTGCCACGTCGGTCAGGCACACGCCGGATGGGTCGCCGGCCGCGAAACGAAGACGGTGCGTGGATGCAAGCAAACTGGCGTCCGGCGAGAATGCCAGCGCAAGAGCAGCGACACCTGGCTTGTCCACCAGATTCAACGATCGAATCTTGCGGCCGGTTTTCACCTCGACAACTTGCACCCTGCCCTCAAAATCTCCAACGACCACAAGCTTGCCGTTGGCCGACATCGCCGGTGTAGTAAGTGAAAGGCGTTGGTTGTGGATCTCGCGAACGATTTTTCCAGAATCAGCGTCCACCAGGTTTACTTCGGTATTGCCTGCAACGAACAGGCTTGTGCCGGGCACGAGGCCGAGGGGTGCGCTCCCTTGGAAAATTCGGCCCGGGTCAATGGAGATGCGGCGAATCTGTTTGCCAGTACGCATCTCCCATACCCGGGCGCTGCCATCGCTACTCATAGACAAGAGCCTCTCGCCGCCAGGCAGGAATCCGACCGCCGTCACCTGACTCTGGTGCCCCAGCCGCCAGGCAATCTCCTTGCCAGTGACGCTATCCCAGAGATGAATCGTGTTATCGTCCCCGCTCGAGGCCAGGATTTTGCCGTCCGGTGAATACTTTAAAACCTTGACAGATTTAGAATGCGCACGCCAGCTCTTGGAAATGTCTGCCGAGCCGGCTCTCAAGAGGAGGATTCTTCCACTTTCCCCACCACAGGCTACAACCTGCCAGTCGGGGGACAGCACACCGGGGTAGCGGCCAAAATAATTGTCCGGGAGTTCGTTTGTGATCTTGCCTGTGGTTGCCTCCCACGACTTCGCTTCCAGAAGTCCTCCCCCGAGGTAGCCTTCGTCATCGCCAATGGACATCAGGCAGCTGCCATCTGGAGAGAATGACAGAAACCGGATTTCGCGCTTGTAGCCTGTTAACCGTTTGACACGTGTCCCGGCCGGCAACTCCCAAATGCAAATAGTCTTGTCGTCACCGCCGGAAGCCAGTTCGAGGCTATCGCGGGAGAAAGCGAGCGCACGTATGCAACCGTCATGCCCGCGAAGCTGAGCGCGCAGTTGGCCGCTGGGCACGTCCCAAAAGTATATGTCTCCTTGGCTGCTTCCCACCGCCAAGAAATTTCCATCGGGCGCGAACAGCAGCGACTTGGGCGATGATTTGCAAGAGAGTTGGGCCACTTCCCGCCCGGTTACCGAGTTCCAAAGCCTGACGTCATTGTCCATGGCGCTACCGGTAGCCAGGAGTTGACCATCCGGCGACAGCGCGAGGGATTGTTCGTCGAAGCCTCCCCAGACTTCACTGATGTGTCGCGACCTAGCCAGGTCCCAAATATGGACCGTGCCGAACATGTCGCCCGAAGCGAGGATTTTGCCGTCGGCGGAGAAGGCCAGGTTTTCGATAGAACCCGCATGCCGCAAGAATGTCGAGCCCATACGGGCGATGGCACGCTCCGGAAGGGGATCACCGAACAAATCCGCTTTGACTTTGGCTGTGTCGACTGCGCGATCGATTGTCGCTGATGGCGGGGCCGCCCAAATGCCGAGACTAGTCCACAACGCCAACGCCGCTGATGCGAGAATGGATTTACCTTGGCCCATGCGACGTTCTCCTTCGAGAAGCCACTTGCTCGCGATCAAAGCACCAGCCGGCTCCAATACACACTATTGCCATTCAGGTTTGACTTTTCCAGAGCAGAAGTAGATGTGTCAAGCGTACTCGCGCCGACGCACCATTCCGAGTACGGTGCTATCGCGTCGGTTTCAATCCATGGCGAGAACAAGACAAGCTTTTTCGAGTAGTCGAAGGCGCATCCTGAACAGACGCCGGGAAGCGGCTTCGTGTTCGTTGATTGGCAAGGTGCGTCGGCGCGAGTACGCTTGCTAGGGACCACAGACTCCCGTTCGGGAATGTGCCGCACGTAAATTCTGGTTGCTGGCTGTGGGTTGAGTCATTGAGATCGAATTTGTGTTTGTCCCGGGGCCGCCGTCTTGCGAGACTATCTCTATCCTGCGGCGCTTGGGCATGAGTTCCTGAAGGCCTGGTGTCGCCGCGGCAGGACGAGTCTCGGTTCCGGACGAATGCCATGCGCTACGTTATTGCCATTCTCGTCGGCTGCCTCTTCACGCTCAGTCTGTACCTCTTTCACTGGCGTGTCGATGCCCAATTACAGCAATTGAGGGATAAAACCGGCATTGACGGACAGACGGAAGTGGCGATCAAGGTGCCGGAGTCGATGCTCTTAAGTCTCCAAGTGGACCGCGTTCTTTATGGCTGGCGCTACTTTTTTATCGCAGTCGTGTT
>Ga0116221_1002115_pt1 | contig 12988 bp, 10 predicted proteins | sample Sb_taG_5_FD_88965 | JGI IMG/M metagenome (GOLD analysis project Ga0116221, IMG submission 88965) | Peat soil microbial communities from Weissenstadt, Germany - Sb_50d_8_FC metaG | ecosystem: Environmental > Terrestrial > Soil > Wetlands > Peat | place: Germany: Weissenstadt | collected 2010-09-21 | reverse complement strand
GTGAAAGCCCGGGTGACCGGCTACCTGATGAAGATCGACTTCAAAGACGGCGACGAGGTCAAGTCGGGGCAGGTCTTGTTCGAAATTGACGATCGGCCCTACAAGGCTTCACTAGATAAGGAACTCGCGGACCTGGAAGTGGCGAAAGCCGCGCTCGTCAAGAACCAGGCATTCTACGACATCGGCTTGAACGTTCAGAAACAAGATAAGACCGCCATCAGCGAACAGGAACTGGATCGCCGCAAGGGCAGCCGCGACGAGTCGGCCGGATCGGTGAAGCAAGCTCAAGCGGCTCTGGAGATGGCCCAGTTGAATTTCGGCTGGTGCAAGGTGACCGCGCCGATTAGCGGTCGAATCAACAAACATTACATCGACGCCGGCAACCTCGTCTCGCAGGACACTACGGTTCTTACCAACATTGTCTCCCTGAGGCCAATCTGGGCCTACTTCGATGTGGACCAGAATACCGTTGAGGAATATCAGCGGGTGGTCAGATCGGGCACAGTGAAATCACCCAGGGCCTCGGAGATCCCGGTACAAATGGCCCTGGGCGCCGATGCGGCATTCACCATCGACGGCGTTATCGATTTTGTCAGCAACCAGCTCGACCCGAACACCGGTTCGATCCGGCTGCGGGCCGTTTTCCCGAACAAGGAAGGCAACCTCGTCGCCGGGCTCTTCGCGCGCGTTCGCGTGCCATTAACTGCTCCACATCGCGCGCTTTTGATCACGGATAGCGCAGTCGGGACGAATCAGGGACAAAAATTTGTCCTGACGGTCAACGACAAACACGTGATCGACTATCGTGCTGTCGATGTCGGGCTGGTGCACGAGGGTCTCCGCGAGGTGAAGAGCACCCGCAAGATTGTGGACACCGACGCGCAGGGCAAGGAAGTGGTCAAGGAGGTCGAAGTCCTCAAATCAACCGAATGGGTTGTCGTGAACGGGCTCCAGCGCGTGCGGCCCGGCGCCACCGTGGAACCCAAGCCTGTCGATATGCTCACGCTGCTGCCGGAGAGCAGGGCGGACAAAAAGCCGGCGTCGTCCACCAACCAGAAATAGACAGGGAAGGGAGCGCCATGTCTCGGTTCTTTATCGATCGGCCGACCTTTGCTTGGGTTTTATCAATCGTCATTGTGATGGCAGGGTTGGTTTGCGTCTTTACGCTGCCGACCGCACAGTATCCGCCGATCGTGCCACCCACGATCCAGGTAACGACCTCCTATCCCGGCGCCAGTGCTCAGACGGTAGCCGACACGGTTGGCCAGCCGATCGAGGAACAAGTCAACGGCGTGGAGGGCATGATTTACATGTCCTCGACCTGCACCAATAACGGCTTGTACACGTTGACAGTCAGTTTCGTGGTCGGCACGGACGTGCATACCGCCATGATGCTGGTGCAAACTCGCGTGCAGTTGGCCATGGCCCAGCTCCCCGCAAGCGTTCAAAAGGAGGGGGTCAATGTCCAGATGCAGTCGCCCAACATTCTGCTGGCCGTGAACCTCATCTCTCCCGACGGGCGCTACGATTCGCTTTATCTGAGCAACTACGCCCAAATCAACATCTTCGACGCCCTCTCGCGGTCCCCCGGAGTTGGCCTTGTGACGTTTCTCGGCCAGCGGTCGTATAGCATGCGCGCCTGGCTTGATCCGGAGAAATTGGCTTCGCTCGATTTGACGGCCAGCGAGGTCATGAATGCCATCCGCGAACAAAATATCGACGTCGCCCCCGGCAACATCGGCCAGCAGCCGGTTCCTAAAGGGCAACAATATCAGCTGGTGCTGAACATGCTGGGGCGTCTGACCACGGAGAAGCAATTCGGCGACATTATCGTCAAGGTCGGTCAGGATGGTCGCATGGTCCACCTGCGCGACGTGGCCCGGTTGGAACTGGGAGCCCAGAATTCCGACCTCATCTGCACGCTCAGCACAGTGCAGAACGCCAAACCGGTGCAGTATGCCTCCGTGGCCCTGGCTGTCTTTGCGTTGCCGACGGCAAACGCCCTCGCCACCGGCGACGGCGTCAAGAAGAAAATGGAAGAGCTCAAGAAGCGGTTTCCTCAAGGGCTCGATTACCAGATCGCTTACGACACGACGCCGTTTATTCGCCATTCGGTTGACGACGTCTTCAACACTATCTACATCGCCGCTGCCTTGGTGATCGTCGTCGTCCTGATATTTCTCCAAGATTGGCATGCCATGCTGCTGCCGATTATCGACATTGTCGTGGCATTGATCGGCACCTTCATCGTTATGAAGGCGCTCGGATTCTCATTGAACAACCTTTCCCTGTTTGGTCTGGTGCTTGCCGTAGGCATCGTCGTGGACGATTCCATTGTGGTCGTCGAGAACATCGAGCGCTGGATGGGGATGGGGCTGCCGGCTCGGGATGCGACTATCAAGGCGATGGATGAAATCACGGGGCCCGTGATCGGCATCAGTCTGGTGCTCGCGGCTGTGTTTATTCCCACGGCCTTCATTCCCGGACTGACGGGACAATTCTTCCGCCAGTTCGCCCTGACGATTGCCACGGCTGCTCTCTTCTCCGCCACCAACGCTTTGACAATGGCTCCGGCTCGGGCGGTCGTCTGGATCAAACCGCACAGCAAGGAGCACGGGGAAACGAAGGAAGCGCTGCCTTGGGTGGCTTATGTCGCCTTGTTCGGTTTGCTGAGTTACTTCTTGCTGAATCGCCTGATACCCCAGGCTGACGGACTGGCCCACAATGTCTATCTGCGTTGGGCCATGCGAATTGGGTTGTTCGTCCCGGGAGCCATTGTGGGCTGGTTCCTGAGCCGGCCGCTCAACCGCTTCCTCGGTTGGTTCTTTGGCCTGTTCAATACCGCTTTCGATGCTTTTGCCGGCGGCTACGCTCGTATCGTGGGTATCGGTCTGCGCCTCAGCATCATCGTCTTGTTGTTGTACGTCGGCTTGCTCGGCCTGACCGGTTTCGGTTTCGCGACTTCACCAACCGGCTTCATTCCCGAGCAAGATCAGGGGTACCTTCTGGTCAATGTCGCGCTGCCGGACTCCGCTTCTGTGCAGCGCACCCGGGCAGCGATGGACGAACTCGAGAAGATCGCTTTGAAAACTCCGGGCGTCCAGTCGGTCATGTCTGTTGCCGGTTACTCGGCCGTATTCTCGTGCGAGTCTTCCAACTGGGGGACAATCTTCATCATCCTGGACGATTTCGAAAAACGCACGACTCCCGAAACGCAGGCCGTGGCCATTACGCAGAGACTCAATCTGCAGTTCCATGAAGAAGTCCTGAGCTGCCAGGCGCCCGTCTTCGGCGCGCCTCCTGTTCCCGGCCTGGGCCAATGCGGCGGCTTTCAGCTTCAAATCGAGGATAACACCGGCCTGGGACTGCACGCCCTTCAAGAAGCGACCGAAACGATCGTACAGAAGGCCAACGCTCAGCCCGGCCTGGCCCGCGTGTTCACGACCTTCCGCGCGAATACTCCTCAGCTTTATCTGGAGATCGATAGGGAAGCCGCCAAGCAAATGGGCGTGTCCCTCGCTGACGTGAACGACACCCTGAACGCCAACATGGGCTCGGTGTATGTCAATCAATTCAACGAATTCGGCCGCATCTGGCAGGTCAATATCCAAGCCGACGGAGCCTTTCGCGACAAGGTGGAGAATCTCAAGCTGCTCACCGTGCGCAATCGGACGGGACAACCGGTGCAACTGGCCGCGGTTCTGCGCGTGCGCTACGATAGCGGTCCGGTCTTCGTCATGCGTTACAACGATCTGAATTCGGCAGCCGTCAACGGCAGCACCCGGCCCTCCATGAGTTCGGGACAGGCAATCTCCCTGATGGAAAAGCTGTGCAACGAGAACCTGCCTGAAGGCATGAGTTTCGAGTGGACCACCATCAGCTATCAGGAAGTGACGGCTGGCAACACCGGCATCTTCATTTTCGGTTTCGCTGTGGCGCTCGTATTCCTGGTGCTGGCGGCCCTGTACGAGAGCTGGGGGCTGCCGCTGGCAATCATCCTGGTGGTGCCGATGTGCTTGCTCAGTTCCGTCGCCGGGCTCGTGTGGATTGCCCACAAACCGATCGACATTTTCAGCCAGATCGGCTTCGTGGTTCTGGTCGCCCTGGCGGCCAAGAACGCGATTCTCATTGTCGAATATGCCCAGGATAAGCGCAAGGAAGGAATGCATCGCCGCCAGGCTACCTTGGAGGCCTGTCGCCTGCGGCTAAGGCCTATCTTGATGACCTCTTTCGCATTTATTTTTGGCGTCTATCCGCTTGTGATCGCAACGGGCGCCGGTTGGGAAATGCGGCGGTCGCTGGGCACGGCTGTAATCAGCGGCATGATCGGCGTGACCCTGTTCGGCATCTTCTTGACGCCGGTTTTCTACTATGCCATTACCTGGTTCGGCAAAGACAAGCCACCTGCGGCACCATTATCTCCGTCTACGCCCGACGCGTAGCAAAAAGTCCTCGCGACGCCTTGATCGAGCCAGCGCGCGCCCGTCATGCGTTGCGGGTTAGGAATTGCCAGCCGACTACGGCTTTGCTGGGCACTGCGCGCACGCAGCCTTTGCCGGGCCGCAGGTATACCAGGGCTCGCACTGGTTCGGCAGCACGATGGGGCATGTCTTCCGGCAATAATCGTCGACACATCCTTTGGGATTGGGCGGCACGCAGGGCAGTTTCTTGGGGCAGTAGTCATCGACGCAGCCCTTGGCAGTCGGTCCGATGCAGGGGAGCTTCTTGGGGCAGTAATCGTCGCAGCACCAGCACTTTCGTTGGCGCCACTGATCGCACAGACTCGGAAAGGACCAACGGCATCCGTCGAAGAGTGGGTGAGGATCCTGCGCTCGTCCAGGCCCTTGCCACGCGATGGCGGCAAGGACGACCACCATTGTGTACGTGATTTGCCTCACAGTTCGACCACTCCTGGGTCTTTGCTCCGGAAACCCCGCGCTGGCTACTTGGCGGCCGGCGCCGGCTGACTAGCCTTGGGCAGAGGCTGCCCAGCCCCTGCATTGGGCAGTATTTCCGTACCCGCGTTCGCATCGCAGCGGATCTGCCAGCCGCCGCCTATCGCCTTGTAAACCTGGATCAGTCCGAGCCCAATGTCGCCCTGGGCTTGCGCCAGTTGATTCTGACGAGTGACCAGCTGTTCCTCCAGGACGGCCACGCGGTTGAAATCGGTGAGCCCGTTGCTGTACTGGGTCATCGCCTCGCTGACGGATTCTTGTGCGGCAACGACGCTTTCTTTCGCGTAGCGCGTCTCTTCCTGGGATTTCAGGAACCGGGCCAGCCCGTCTTCCACTTCGCCATTGGCCTGAAGAGCGGTCTGCTGGTAATTGGTCACGAGCTCCTGAAACTTGGCGTCCTGCATGCGCACGTTGTTGAGAATCCTGCAATAGTTCAGGATTTCCCATTGGAATCCAGGTCCAACCGTGCCGTAGAAAGAGCCGTGGGCAAAGAGGTCTTTCAACTGTTGGGCCGACCAGCCGAACGTCGCATCGAGACTGATCTGAGGATAGAAATCGGACTCCGCTATGCCGATCTGCGCGCACTGGGCGGCTGCCATGCGCTCGGCACGACGAACGTCCGGCCTGCGGCGCAGCAGGTCTCCTGGAATGCCCACTGCCACCGAAACCGGAGTAACCGGGATCGGGCCGGCTCCCAATCTGCCTTGCAAATCCTCTGGAGGAATGCCCAGCAGGATACACAGGCGATCATCCGCTTCGCGGAGTGAAATCTCCAAGCGCGGAAGCACTGCCTCGGTTGCCGAGAGATTGCTCTGTGCCTGGTTGACATCGAGCTTGCTCGCCTGGCCGCCTTTGTACTTCGCCGTGGCAATGTCCAGGATCTTCGTCTGGAGCTTTATGTCTTCCCTTGTATAGGCGATCTGCTGCTCCAGAACGCGGTATTGCACGTAGGTACTGGCCACGTCGCCGATGAGGACTACCAGCACGTCGTCGTAGTTCTCAACCGAGGCATCGAGTGTGTCGTCGGCCGACTCAATGGCCCGCCGGAACCGGCCCCAGAAATCCAGCTCCCAGGCCAGGCCGAAGCCGTAGCTCCAGGAGCTAAACCAGCGCTGCGGCGTGGCGACGCGGTTGGCAACGTTCACACTGACCCCATGGCGAGAGTAACCCCCGTCCATGACCTGCGTCTGCGGGAAGAGCTCGCCCACGGAAATACCCAGGGCTGCGCGAGCCTCCAACACGCGGAAGCCGGCTTGCCGTAGGTTTAGATTTTGGTGGTAAGCAGTTTGAACAAGATCGCTGAGGGATGGATCGTTGAAGACGGTCCACCAATGGCTGTCGTCTTCGGTCTCGCTTCGTACGCGCACATCATTGGCGTCGATCCAGTGTTCTGCAACGGGAGCCGGCGGCCGAGTGTAGTTCGGCCCCACTTTGAAGCCGTTGTTAAAGTATTCCGAAAAGGTCGTGCAACCAGAATGAGAGAGAATGGCCAGAGTCACCGCAGCCGAGAGCCGTGCAGACCGCGTTCGGCCAAGGCAGCCAACTGCCTCGCCTGTCTTGCCTATTCTCACATACATGGCAGACCCTCTGGGGCCATGCACGACGGGCGAGTTTCCAAGCGAAACCGGCAGCGGACTATCGTGCTAGCCATGAGTATCGGCAAAAGCGGCAGAATTCATAAAATCAAGAGGTTTTTGGGGAATGAGCTGAGGGCAGGTCCATCAATGACTCTGGTGAGGCGCAGTTGGTAAAAGGGGCTGAGCGCTGCCAGCTCAACAGCGGGCGGAGTATTGCCGTTTGCCCTAAAACAGTGACCCGTCGATCCGGAGAGACTTGTCTAGTCAGCACAAGTAAGTCAGAATTACATCAATGCTTTTGCTTCACGAATGTTTTATGCAACCAAGACAGGCGTGCCAATGGAGCCCAGGGGCGCAAGACGTCTACAGCCGCTCACGTCAATGGCCGGCAATGGCGGCGACTTGCTTCAACGCCATTCTGCGGGCATTGTGCCACTATCTTCGAAACGGAGGAGAACGGGGGTCGCGCCACCCGGAATCCTTTCGCTGAAAAGCCCATAGTGTTTGGGCTCCGGGATGACCGGCCGTTTCGGCTCCGTTCAACACGCCAGCTACAGGCGTGCTCGCTCCGCCAGACGCCTGTAATCGCCCTTGTGTCCAACCTGCTGCGGACAGTTCAACAATCCAAGAATGTGCCTGCCTTCGCGACGTTCGCTATCATGATGCTGCAGTGCGGCCTTGCCTTTGTCTCGAACCGCCACCGATCCGGCCTGGTGGAGCATTGACCTGGCACGACTCGCTCGCTATCACCACTCCGCAAGGAAAGTGAACATGCTCAACGTGCATAAGGCTTCCGCGCGAACAGATTTCCTACGCAGCAATGCACTCAGCGATATCTTCTTGAAGATGCCCAAGGAGGAAATCTACGAGATTGCAAAAGAGGTTCATGCCAAGTGCGTCAGCCAGGACCTATCCTACGTCGATGACAATGGCGTTCGGGACATCATCCCGCTCATGTTGCGGCCGCGCATCATCGATCCGATTCAACGGAGCTATTTCCACTACGTCTGCTTACAGGTGGTCGATGCGCTCAAACGCTTGGGCGCCCTGTATCTGACCGACGCGCGCGTGCGAAAACTGCTCCCCCTCGATGAAGGCGAAGAGCAATGGCTGCGGGATTCGTGGGGCGAGAGCGTGCCTCGTTACCACACCATCATTACCCGCCTGGATGCCAACACCGACTTCGCGGCTCCGGATTGGCGCGAAACCTTTCAATTTTTCGAAGCCAATTCAGTGGGTGTCGGCGGTTTGTATTATGCGCCAATTGCCGAAAGCATCTTGCTGGAAGTCGTTGGTCCGCGCCTCCAGGCCCTGGAACCCGAGCTTTTTTTGGAGCCGAATTACGATACCCGCAACCTGCTCTTGCACGAACTGCGCCTGCACGCGCGCTCGATCCGACGGCCGCGCTGCAACATCGCCCTGCTCGACTCCCCCGATAACATTGGCGGCATCACGGAGTATCCCCGCCTTGCGGAATATTTTCAGTCGCAGGGTCATCACGCCGTCGTGGCTGACCCGCGCGAAATCCGCGTGAAGGGCGACAGCCTCTATCACCGAGACCTTCCAGTGGATGTTCTGTACCGCGATGTGGAACTGAAGCAATGCCTGCAAATGGAAGCGAGTGACGGCAAGGAAATGACGGCCCTTCGCTGGGCCTTCCAGCGAAACCAGGTCGTTTCCTCGCTGGCCGGCGACTTCGATCATAAGAGCTGCTGGGAGATTTTCACGGACGACCAATTCGCACATCATTTCTCGGCGGCGCAGTGGCGCATTTTCAATCGCCACATGCTCTGGACGCGCCTGATCCGGGAAACGAGGACTGCTGACGATTCAGGGCGCATGGTGGATCTATTGCCTTTTGTCCGAAAAAATCGGGAGAGGCTCGTGATCAAACCGAACCGCGACTTTGGCGGTACTGGCGTCACCATTGGGCCGGAAGCGACGCCCTCCGACTGGGACGCTGTGCTTCAGCAAGCCGCGGATCATCCCTTTTCTCATGTCGTTCAGGACTATGCTCCCGTCAGGAGCAAGGAATTCCCAGTGGTCCGCGGCGACGGAGCGATCACAAACGAGGAATATCACGTCACCTGCGGTTTCGTTGTTTCTGCCAGCGAGATTGGGATTGTCGGCAGGGCATCCAAGAAAACCGTGGTCAACATAGCCCAGCACGGCGGACTTACCGCCGTGCTGATGATCCTGGATCAGCAATGGCTCCCATGATCGTCCAGATTTACCAATCCGCACTGCGTATCCGCAGACCGATTCCGCCAATTCGACCTGCGGCCACGGTGCCCAAGGCAGCCATGGCGATCGGCCCTCCGATTCCGCGGTGGATCAACGTGCGACGGTCGCATCGGGCTGCCAGTGGGGCCACATGGCAGCTTGGCCGTCCTTCAAGTGCGTGATCTGTTTCTCGGAACGATCCGCAAGGCGCATGACGTATAGCTGGCGAACTCCAGCGCGCTTCGAGCCATACGCCAGCCATTTCCCATCGGGCGATGGTTGCGGATGGTAATGCAGAGAGCCCTTGGGCGACTTCGTGAGCTGGCGAGTGCTGCCGTCGAGCAGTGCCTGGAACAGTTCGACGTTTGAGCCGACTTGTGCCGTATAGAAAACCGACTGACCATCCGCCGACCAAACAGGTAGATCGCTGCTTCCTCCGTGAAAGTCAAAAACGTCGAGGAATTCGATCACGCCCTTGTAGCCGCCGCGGTCAGCCAGTTTTCTCAGCCCGGTTCCGTCGGCTCGAACGACGTGCGGGTGACAGCGGTAGTGTTCGCCGCTGACGAACAATACCCACTGGCCGTCGGGCGACCAGGTCGGTCCGAAGTTGAAAGGTTGACCGGTTTTCACATGAAGGAGGTTGGAGCCGTCGGCATCGGCGAGGTAGACCTGGTAGCTTTTGTGATAGGCGATGCGCCTGCCATCGCGCGAGCTGCTGAAGCCGTACGCGAACTCCTTTGATTCTTTCGTGAGATCAAGTTTGTTGCGGCCGTCGCGGTCCATGCGGAACGGGTGCGAATTGCCGTCTATCAGCGCCGTGAAGCCGAGCTTGGTTGAATCATTCGGCCAGAAGAACAAGCCGCTGTTGTAGTAGCTGATGCGTTCCACGGCGGTGGCATTGGTCGCCTTGCCCGTGTCGAGATCGACGAGATAGGAATCGAGGAGCCAGCCCTCCTTGCTAAAATGAAACTGCTTGTGGGCCTCCTCCCATTGGGCATTCGCGGGGCTCTGCCAACCACGTCCGACGACAGCAGTCTTTCCGTCGGGCGACCAGCCTGCAAACTGCGTCCAGGTATCCGGGTCTTGGACCAGGTCTTCGGCAATTGCCTTTCGTCCCGACCCGTCGCCGCGGACGACGACCGCCCGCATGGTGCACACATTGGCATGCCGGCCGCCGCGCAAGTTGGTCCTCAGTTCCGTGTAGCCGATCTGTTGCCCGGGCGTGGGCGATGATTCGGCCAGGAGAGGCGGTCCGCTCACGAGGGCGAGAAGGATCTGGATCGCCCAGGGCAGTCGCCTGAAAGAGGAGTAGCGCATCGTGAACTCCAGTCTAAGGGTGTCGGACTTATGCCGCGGAAAGTCTATGCGGAAGTTGCTGCACGAGCCAGGTTGGCTAGGCCAGCGCCCAGTGCCTTGACTGCTTCGTGATCAGCAAGGTTGTGGCGCTGCGCCAGGAACTCCAGCCGGTGATAAGTGAGCCAGACCTTGCCCGCTTCGTCTTCCCAGATAAGGACCCTGAGTGGTAGGTCGAGGCCGATAGTTTGCCGGCTTTGCATCAATGGCGTGCCTGCTTGCGGATTGCCGAAAATCAATACCTGTGTCGGTCGCAAGGCCAACTTCACCTTCTTTGCCTCCGCGGCGTGATGGATGTGCGCGAACACCTGGATTCCTTTCTGATTCAGCAATGCTTTCAGACGCTCGACCGTTTTGATTGCAGTGTGTGCGCTGGGCAGCGTCACCAGGTCGACATCGGCATGTTCACTCGGACTCATGGTCGTCTCCCGAAGGCCTGGAACAGAGATTTTGAAAGGAAGCGATACGCTCCCAATCTCGAGGAAGAGCCCGCAATGGCAAGGTCTCGTCGAGCGCTTGTTGCGCCTGCTTTGCCCGGGTGAGTTCCCGCAGAACAGACAATTGGCAGTCACCCGTGAGTGACCATCAGGGTCCGTGAAGACAGAACTGTGGCCAACAATTTGGCAATTCTAGCCCTGGTAGCGCGGCACCACAAGCGGCAGCCAACTCGTCTGCAGCCCGAATCCTGGGGGAAACGTGGAACAAACAAGGCATGGGTGCTCGCCCTCCCTCCTCGGGGTTCGAGAGGGTGATGAATAGGCCATGTCATGGAGCACATAGCACGAACCTTGTCCGGCCGCTTCGTGTCTTTGTTCCTTATGACGCAGAGCATCCAACAGTTTGCTGCCGACCATCGCTACCTTCTCGACTTTGTGGCGCAAGAGACCGGTTGGCGCGCGCCCATGGCGCTTGACCTGGATGATTTTTGGGCGCCAGTGGTCAAGGCAGCGCGAAAAGGGCGCATCCTACCCCTCGACGGCGTTCTGGTCCGAGACTGGGATCCGGATTGCCGTCGGACCGAGCCGGGAGTGGCGTTCGGCATGCGCCTGTACACCATCGAGAGCATTTCGTTTGTTCAGGTGAATTCTCAATTCGAGTTCAATCAGAACGATCGAACGTTCAACTTCATCGCAATCGACCGTGGCGATTACCGGCGGTTTTATCGCATCGCCTTGCGTTGCCGGCGAAACGCAGAACCACCCAGCGCGCGGCCCGTCCTCGAAGAGGCTCAACTCGAAACGCTCTGGAAGAATACGATTGGCTACCTGGAGCCGGCTAACCTCCGTCGGCTCAAGCGTTACGGCGGCCGCGGCAAGCGCGGCATCCTTCTCACGGGACCGCCAGGCAACGGCAAGACGATGGCCTGCCGCTGGCTGTGGGAGGCCTGCCGTCAGTGCCGCTGGGAGTGGAAGCTCGTAAGCCCAGATGCCTACCGGCAAGCGCGCAACAGCGACCGCCCCGTCGAGCAGGTGCGCGAGCTGTTCACGGTAGAAAGGCGCGGCATCGTTTTCTTTGACGACATGGACCAGGCGCTGCGCGACCGTGAGACTGTGAAGGAGACGGACGACCAGGCCGTATTTCTGGACGCGCTTGACGGCTTGAATGTCAAGGACGGCATCGTCTTCGTCTTCACGACAAACTGCTCTCTTGACCTCATCGATGGGGCCTTCAAACGTCCTGGTCGGTTGGACGTCGTCCTCGAGTTCAAGGCTCCGGATGCCCGGCTGCGCCGGAAGCTGTTCGAGTGCTGGCACCCGGAGATTCGTGCGAGCTTGCCTCTCGACACAGTAGTAGCATCGACGGACGGTTTCAGCTTTGCCGAGATCGAAGAGGCCAAGAATCTGCTCGTGATGCATTTCCTGGAGAGCGGCTGCTGGGATTGGAACTGGGCGCTGAATCAGTTCGATACGAACCGCAATGCCGCCTCGAGCCGACGACAACGAAAAGTCGGCTTTGCGTCCGCGCGTCCGGCCCGGGTGTTCTGAGCACAGCGCCTGCTGCAGGTTCGACGTTTCCTCCACCGCCCCTGCTCTCTAGCTGGTTGGGTCATTGCCATTCTTCCTGCCGACAAGCTGCCCCTTGACAATCGCTCCACCTTCATAGTGCCCGGTAACAACCGCACCATTCACGAAATATTGAAACACCGTCTCTGCATTGGACAAGCCCGATGGATTGGCCGTCGAGGTAAATCGCTTCCCATGAAGCTTGTACTTGAGGACGGATTTGTAGCTCATGACCTCAGCCCGCTCCGCCACGATTCGGTACGGCACGAAGTTGAGAGATCACTGGGCTTAGAGCCAGCCATGTTGTTCACGCAGCCAGGTGATCTGGGCCGTGTGGTGCCTGCAGTGCCACGCATAGTAGCACAAGGCGGCGTTCAGGCTCACGGACTTGCCGGTCTCGGGATGGGTGAAGGCGCGGGCAAACTGTTGCTCCGTCAGCGACCGCAACAGCTCCACCCAGCGGGCGTGCAATCCCTCCAGCAGAGCGAGCGCAGGCTGAATGGGCCCCCGGCGCGAGTCCTCCAGCGCCGCCCAGCGACCCTCGTCATACGCCTTGATCGTCGGTTGGTCCTCGGTCAGCGTCCACTTGAAGCGGATGTAGCTATTCACGTGACTGTCCGCCAAATGGTGAACGATCTGCCGAATGGTCCAATTCCGGTAGCGGACGTCGAGCTGCTCCTCGGAGAGGCCGGCGACCGCTGCGCGAAGCGCGGTCGGCGCCTTGTCGATGCCGGCGATGAATTCGGCACGACGCGACGGGCCGTAGTCTTCTTCCGCCACAAAGGCGCCGGCTGGATTCTGGGGTGCTTCCATCATGACCTCTCAATTTTTCGAAAAACTACCGCTGGAGGATCCTGTGGCGATCGCGACCGACAAG
>Ga0116221_1002111_pt1 | contig 13002 bp, 10 predicted proteins | sample Sb_taG_5_FD_88965 | JGI IMG/M metagenome (GOLD analysis project Ga0116221, IMG submission 88965) | Peat soil microbial communities from Weissenstadt, Germany - Sb_50d_8_FC metaG | ecosystem: Environmental > Terrestrial > Soil > Wetlands > Peat | place: Germany: Weissenstadt | collected 2010-09-21 | reverse complement strand
GGCTGGATCTTCGCCGAATGGATCGAAAACGGCAAGCCCAGCGTCCTCGGCGCAATCTCGGGCTGCGTCGCGGGCCTGGTCGCCATCACTCCGGCCTCGGGATTCGTCAAGCCCTTCCCCGCGCTGCTCATCGGGCTGTGCGCCGGCGTAGTGTGCTACCTGATGGTGACGCGCGTGAAGGCGAAGTTCCGCTATGACGATGCGCTGGACGCGTTCGGCGTACACGGCGCCGGCGGAACACTGGGCGCCATCTTCACCGGCGTCTTCGCCACCAGTGCGGTCAACGACGGCTTCAAGGACGCCGCCGGGAAAGTAATGGCCCTGGGCGCGATAGATGGCAACGGCGGGCAGGTGCTGAACCAGTTGGTCGGCTGCCTTGTCGCTTGGCTTCTGGCCATCGTGGGGACGATTGTCATTTTGAAGGTCTGCGACATGACTCTCGGATTGCGCGTGAGCAAGGAACAGGAATCCGAAGGTCTCGACGTCAGCATGCACGGCGAAGAAGGGTATATATTCGAGTCGTAGGAAACCCCATGAAAAAAATCGAGGCAATCATTCAGCCGTTCAAGCTCGACGAAGTGAAAGAGGCGCTGAAGGCCATCGGCATCGATGGCATGACCATCACCGAGGTCCGCGGCCACGGACGCCAGAAAGGCCACAAGGAGGTCTACCGCGGCCAGGAGTACAATGTCGACCTGCTGCCGAAGGTGAAGCTCGAACTGGTGGTTTCTTCCGCCCGCTTCGAGGAAGTCGTCAAGACCCTGACCGCCGCCGCCCGCACCGGCAAAATCGGCGACGGCAAAATCTTCGTCTACGAAGTAGCCGAAGCCATCCGCATTCGAAATGACGACCGTGGTGAATCGGCCCTATAGCGATTCGGTGATTTCACTCGCCGAGCGCACCGCTCAAGTGGATCGCCTGGTCATCGGAACCTCCGCGGACTTGGTTGCGGCGCCCGGCATCGCGGTGCTCGCGGTGGGCGGTTACGGCCGGCGCCAGTTATTTCCGTATTCCGACGTCGACCTGCTGCTGCTCTTCGAATCCGAGCGCTTCGCCCAGGCCCACAAAGAAGCCATCTCCGCGTTTCTGCAGCGGCTGTGGGATTCCCGTCTGCGCGTCAGCCACTCGGTGCGCACTCCCGCCGAATTGAGCGAAGTGCACGACCACAACATCGAGCTGGACGTCAGCCTGCTTGACCAGCGCTACCTGGCCGGCGACCGCTCGCTCTATGCCGAGCTGGCCCGCCGCCTGCCGCGCTTCATCCACGCCAGCCGCGAGCCGCTCATCCGCAACCTGGCGCAACTCACGCGTGAACGCCACTCCAAGTACGCCGGCACGTTCTATCACCTGGAACCGAACGTCAAGGAAACCCCCGGCGGGCTGCGCGACTACCAGCTCATCTGCTGGATCGAGAAGCTGCACCAGACCGGCGGAGAGCCCGGCCCCGAGCTGCGCGAGGCCTTCCAGCACTTCGCGCGGCTCCGCTGCTTTCTGCATGCCCAGTCGGGCCGCGACAACAACGTGCTCAGCTTCGATGCGCAGGACGCCGTCGCCGAACAGTGGCGGGAAGGCGATTCCGCCGGCCTGATGCGCGAGCATTACCGCTATTCCCGCTCCATATTCCGCGCCGCCATCCAGTTGCTGGAGGCCAACGAGGCGCAGTCGAGCGCGCTCTTCGCCCAGTTTCGCGACTGGCGCGCCCGGCTCTCCAATGCCGACTTCAGCGTGCACCGCGAGCGCGCCCATTTCCGCGCTCCGCAGGCCCTCGATGTGGAGCCCGAGCTGGTGCTGCGCCTGTTCGAGTTCGTGGCGCGCCACGGCATCCGCATCTCGCTCGAAGCCGGGCAGCGCATCGACGCGCGAATCGACGCCCTGCGCGCGCACTTCGCCGACAGGCGATCCATATGGCCGCTATTGAGCCAGATCCTCACGCTCCCGCATGCGCCCCTGGCCGTGCGATCCATGCACGAAACCGGCGTGCTCTCCGCCCTCTTTCCCGAGTTGCAACATATCGAGTGCCTGGTGGTGCGCGATTTCTACCATCGCTATACCGTCGACGAGCACACCCTGGTGGCCCTCGAGCGCCTGTGCGGCGCCCGCAACTCCTATGCCGGGCTCTTGGCCGAGGTGCGCCAACCGGCCGTGCTGATGTTCGCGCTGCTGTTCCACGATTCCGGCAAGGGATCGCGCGGCGAAGGACACGTGGACGCCTCCATGCGCCTGGCGCGGGGCGCCATGGCCCGGATCGGGATGCCGGATCAGGACCGCGAGACCGTGCTCTTCCTGATCCGCAAGCACCTGGATCTATCCGCCGCCATGCATGCGCGCGATGTCTTCGATCCGCAGACCATCCGCGACGTGGCGCAGGAGGTGGAAACCGTCGAGCGCCTCAAGGCGCTCACGCTGCTGACGTGGGCCGATATCAGCGCCGTGAATCCTGGCGCCATGACGCCCTGGCGCGCCCAGCAGTTGTGGCAGCTCTACCTGATGGTCTATAACGAGCTGACTCGCGAGCTGGAAACCGACCGCATCGAGTCCGTTCCAGCCGGTCCGCCCGACCAGCTCGAGTTTCTGCGGGGCTTCCCCGTGCGCTACCTGCGGACCCACACGGAAGCCGAAATCCACGAGCACATGGCGATCGAGGAGAAGAGCCGGAGGCGCGGAGTGGCGGTGGAGATCCGCGGGCTGGAATCGGCCTGGCAAATGACGCTGGTGGCGGCGGATCGTCCCGGCCTCTTCGCGTCGGTAGCCGGAACGCTGGCCGCATTCGGCATGAACATTCTCAAAGCCGAAGCCTTTTCGAACCGCCGCGGCCTGGTGCTGGACACGTTCGCATTTGCCGACCCGCTCCGCACGCTCGACCTGAATCCCACCGAAGTGGACCGCCTGCGCGCCACTGCCGAGCGCGTGATCGCCGGCAAGACCGACGTGAAAGAGCTGCTGCGCAGCCGTCCCAAGCCCACGCTGCCCAGCCGCAAGGCGCGCATTCCCGCCGCAGTCTCGTTCAACTCCGAGGCCAGCGACACGGCCACCCTGGTGGAGATCGTAACCGAGGACCGCCCTGGACTGCTCTACGACCTGGCGTCCGCCATTTCGTCGAACGGAGGCAACATCGAGGTGGTGCTGATCGACACGCAGGCCCACAAGGCCATCGACGTGTTCTATGTCACCGCCGAAGGCCGCAAACTGCCGCCCGAAAAACAGCAGATATTGGAGGAAGCCCTCCGTCGCGCCTGCGGCCAATAAACACGACTCCCTCCCTTACGGTCGGGGCTCCGATCAGAGCCGCGACCGTCAGGGAGCGGTGTCGCCGCCAGCAGTGCACCCCCCAAACGATCCCCGGTGTCATGGTTCCGTATCCGTCTGTTAACACGACCTCGATAGCCCGCATGTAGAATAAGGTCGGGATGCGCAGACTTTTTCTCTTCCTTCTTCTTACGTCCGCCGCGGCATTCGCAGCCGATCCGAAGATCGTTGGCGGGCCCGTCGTGGTCAATGTCACGGCCCGCACCGCCACCGTGGTCTGGATTGTGCAGACCGATCAAATGACGCTTCGGCCGGGCGCGGGTGGCGCCACAAAAACCGCCCCCTCGCTCCACATGGAGAAGACCACCTTCACGGGTTTGCAGCCGGGCACGCGCTATGAATACAACGTTTCGGCACAGGAGGCCGGCAAAGGCTCCTTTCAAACTTCGCCAACGGCCGGGGGGCCGTACCGTTTCGTGGTCTATGGCGACACGCGCACACGCCACGACGTGCACCGCCACGTGATGGATACTCTCCTCAAGCACGGCATTCCGGACTTTGTGGTGCATACCGGCGACCTCGTGGAAAACGGCAATGACTCCGCTCTGTGGCCGATCTTTTTCGACATCGAAGGGGAACTGCTCCGTCACACCGCGTTCTTTCCCGTATTGGGCAATCACGAGCGCAACAGCCGCAACTATTACGAGTTCTTCCAGATGGAAACGCCGTACTACTCGTTCAACTGGGGCAACGCGCATTTTGTCATGATCAACAGCGACCTCGCCAACGTGTCCGCCAGCCCCAGCGTGCAGCAGACGTTCTGGGCCGAGCAGACACGCTGGATGGAGGAAGATCTCGGCAAGAACCGAGCCGCGGATTTTCGCTTCTTGGTGGCCCATCATCCGCCGTACACTGCCGTGAGAAGCCGCCAGGGTAACAATCCGCTCATGACCGCGCTGGTGCCGCTGCTCGAGAAATACCACGTCTCGGCGGGGTTCTTTGGACACGACCACAACTATCAGCACTATTTGCAGAACGGCATTCATTACATTGTCACCGGTGGCGGCGGAGCGCCGCTGTATGACGTGGACAAGCCGCCTCGGGGGATCACCGTGAAGGTGATGACCACCGAGAACTTCGTAACTCTGAACGTGGATGGCAAGGTGGCGCGCATCGAGGCCATTGACGCGGAAGGCAAAACCATAGACCAGTTCGAGCTCCACGGCGGCGCGAAGAATTAGCGATCCACTGCGCAGTGGTCGGTTTCAAGGTACTGTGTCCCGCCAGCACCAAGAAAGCGGAGCGGCGGTCTGGAAAGCATCGCTCACTTTTTCAGTGACGACTGAATTTCCGAGATGCTATTGGGACTAACCGAACAGAATCCGGCCGGAAGAGAACTTTCTCTCCTCCGCAACAGTGGCGACCTCCGCCTGTGGCATCGGGCTCGGTCCTGCAGGCCAACTTTCATCTTTTGAAGAAGATCGGGACCACCCGCAGAAAATCGTGGGTTGGCCGTATAACGGTCACCAGGGAACGAACTTTATTTTCGCCCAGACTCTTACTGATTCTAAAGCCACTTACTCGTGCCTTTCCGCTGCTTCCATCCAAACCGCAGCATTTCCGTCTGCTAGATTTAAATCAGGAAGGGAATTGCGCTCACAAGCGCAAACCGAGCCGTTCCAGGGCGCGCGGAAAAAAACGCACCGATATTTCATAACCCTTTGGTTTTCAATGGATCTTTTCCGACTCCCGCATTTCTCTGCGCAAATCAACAACTTACGGGCCATGGCAACGTTCGCGGTCGGGCGCAGCCGGAACAGTGGATGAACCGGCGGGAATTGAATCAAAAAAGATCTTGGTGGGCCCTGAAGGATTTGAACCTTCGACCAACGGATTATGAGTCCGCTGCTCTAACCGCTGAGCTAAGGGCCCGGAGCATCGCACTCCGATTTTACCGCACCGCCGCTGCGCGACGAGGGCCCGCTACTGCAGATGCACCGGTTGCGTGAACGCGCCGTTCCCCGCCGAATCCCATACGGCGAATCGTACCCACTTCTTGCCCGCGGCATCGAAGGGAATGCTGAATTTCCTGGAGCTGAAGGGAGCCAGGTCGGTGGCCGAAATCAATTGCGTGTGCGTGCTATCGCCATCGCCCCAGACCAGCTCCACAAATTCAAGCGGGAACGTCCATTCCACTTCCGCGGTGTAAGTGCGGCGGGCGCCCGTCCCCTGGATGCCCCAGTTCCGCAGCAACACCTCGCCGCTCGAAACGTAAAAATCTCCCGCGCGCATGGCTCGGAGGATCGGGCTCCAATCCTCGTCGAACTTCGGTACGCGATCCAGCTTCACGTAGTTCACATAAAGCTGCGGGAATGTTTCGTCGTCCGGGTACTTCATGTAGGTGTCGCCTTCGGCTATCAGGTACTTGGGATTCGCGGTCCAGTTGTTCATCTCGTCCAACAGGCCGAGGCAGCGCTTTTCGCAGATGCGCTTTTCGGACTGGTCCACCGGCAGGGATTGGAAGGACGCGCCCAGGAACTTGTCGCTGAGGAAATGCGGCCACTCGCGCACGGCGTCGGGGTAACCGGTCGAGCCCTTGGTGCGGGGATGGGCCTGCCACATCAAGCCGTTTTCACGGCGCAACATATCCAACTCTTCGGCCGCGGTGCCGATGTGATACACCTTTCCGTAAATCGGGTCGGTCTCCATGAACTGGTGGCCGGCGGCGCGCGTCTGCGACCAGAACACGGGATGGGACATCATCGAGATATAGTGGCCCCCCAGCGTGTCGTCCGGCTCCTCCCCGGGAATCAGCAGAAAGTTCCGGTCGGAGAAGCGGCGGAGCCCGTCGAAATAGACCTTCTGCTCCTTGAAGCGGATGGGCCCGGGATCTTTGGGGTGCGAGTCGGAGTGGAAATCGGCCATGTTGGCGATGTTGACGCCCAAGCTCCGGAACACATCCACCCACGGGGCGTGCATGTCGAGGGTGCCGGCGTCGTTAAGCGCCTCGATGAAGTGCGTGTGGAAGTGGCTCACCATCACCTTAAAGCCGGGCATCGGTTTGTAGACGTCGTCATGCGTGAATGCCAGCACCGCCTCGTCCGTCTCGCGGCCGGTGCCCGCGTTCAGATAGTAGTACACGGGCATCCGCTGCAAACTGCCCGGAGGCGCATTATACAAGGCGAAATTGGCGATGTCGTGGCGCGCTTCTCGTGCCCGCCGGTCCCACTCTTCGTCGGAGACGCCGTAGGGTTTGTAGGGCTCTTCGCGGTCCGCCTGCCGGACGCCCACCGCGAAGGTGGCGCCGTTCAGCTTGCGATAGTAGACGAAGCCGAGATTGGTTTCGATTTCGCGCGCGAAGAAGAATTTGTGCGACGGAGGGAACACCGCCAGCGATCCGCCGCTGCTCTCCACGATGGCCACGCGGTTGCGAGCCTTGAGCGCGACCGGGTCCTGGTTGGGGTCGCCGCCGAAATCGTACTCCTGCCAGGCGCGCGCCGGATCGCGCCACACGATGCGGGTGTCGTCGCCGATCTGGAAGCCCTTCAGACCGCCCACATATTTATAGGCGACGGCCTTCTCTTCGGTTTTCGCGATGGCCTCCTGCCGCAGCAGGTTGGTCCCGCGATAAACCGTGAAGCGCAGGTCGCCCGAAAAGATGCCCATGTCCAAGCCCGGGAATGTGACCTCGAGGCGCGCTCCGTCGGTCTTCACCGCGCAGGCGCTGGCGTGGTACGAGGCCCACGCGTGGCGGATCTCCTCCGGCTTGCGCGGCAACTCCAGGCTTCCGGTGCCGGGGATCATGAGCGGCGCGTCCCAAAAGGCGTTCCACCGCTCCTTGTCGATCACTTCCGGGGTAAGCGCGATTTTCAGGTCCCGCAAGGGGGCGGCTTGCTGCTCGGACATGCGGCGCATGCCGCTGGTGACTTCGAATTCGGGAATGAGATCGCGGCCCAGCACGATCCAGTTGCCTTGGCTTTTGCGAACGGCCAGCTCACGGATCATGGGCTGGCCGTCGCGAATCTGGAACTGCGCCCGCAACTGCTGGTCGCGATCGCCCTGCCAGGCAAACTGCAACGCCCCTCCCTGCATGTCGGCCTTGAGCCCGTCAGCCGGCTTGTAATCTTTGAAATCGCAGGTTTGTGCGAAGGCTGCGCCGCAGCCAAGCCCGATCAACAAAACGAGTGCCCTATGCATCATCGGCCTCCAGGTTACTGGCACAAGATTATCAGATTGCCAAGGCTACAGCGCCGGCTTACTCGCCGCCAGCGCCCGTTCCGCCCTGGTAACACCGGCGGTCTTGCCGCCGGTACGAAGCCGCCTACAGCGCTGGCTTACTCGCCGCCAGCGCGCGTTCCGACGCACGCAGTCCCGCGAGCGTCTCCGCGATCGAGTGCGCGTCCAAACCGGCGGCGGTGTCCGAAATCAGCGAGCGGGCCGCAGCCTGGTTGATGGTCGCTTGCGAGTTTCGATTGGGCCTGCCCTGGGGCTGCATGGACTCGGCCCATTGTTTCAAGTCGGCGATCACGGAAGCTTTCGCGGTCCCCGCCGCCTGCGCCTTTTCCAGGCGGCCAATCAGCTCGCGCGTGGTTTGGAGCGTGAAGCGGCGGCGCTCCACAAGTTGCGTGACCTTCTCGGGAATGCCGCTCGAACTCCCGTCGGCGTAGAGGGCCGCCTGCATCTTCACATAGTCGGGCACAGCGCCCACCGTCATGTTGGCGATCTGAATGCGTTTCTCGGCGCCGGGGGCGATCGGTGCGGAGACCTCGTCCTGCCACAACGCATAGTAGCTGCCAGGGTAGTCGACCAACTCGATGAGATAAGCCGTGAGAGGCTCGGGCGATCCGTTCTTTACGTAGAAGACGGAACCGCCGGCCGTTGGCTCGACGCGCAACTCGGGCAGCGGCTGTGCGGCGGACGCCGCCAGCGCCATCAAACACGCGGCCGAAATGTGCTTCAGCGACATAGAATGCCATTATCTACCCTGAACGCACCGATCGCACTTACTGATCGTACCTTGGCACGATTCTCCGCGGAGCGGTACACTTGCTGTGAAATGCGACTCTCACTGACTCTCCTGTTGGCCACCGGCGCGTGCTTATCGGCACAGGTCCGCTTCGCGCGCGACCAGATTTCCGTGGATATCGATGGCAGGCCCTTCACCACGTTCCACTACGGCGCCGAATCCGGCAAGCCGTACCTGGCGCCGCTGCGGAGCGCCTCGGGCAAGATCGTGACTCGCCATTTTCCCATGGAGGAGATACCGGGGGAGAGCCGCGATCACCTGCATCATACCGGCCTGTGGTTCTCCTACGACGACGTCAACGGTGTCAAGTTCTGGGAAAACGATCCCTCCTATACCAAGCCGCACATCGGCCGGATCGTGGTGCGCAACGCCGAGTGGAAAAACGGCGGCCGCGCCGGGACCCTGACCGCGACTATGGACTGGCGCGATCCGGACGGGAAGGTGCTGCTGGTGGAGACTCGCAACATGGGGTTCGCTTCCGATCCCAAGATTCGGACCATCGACTTCACGGTCACTCTAACCGCCGCGGTAGACGTGACTTTTGGAGACACCAAGGAAGGCGCGTTCGCCATCCGTCTGGCCGACGCCTTCACCGAGCGAAAGGGCGCCCGGATGGTGGATGCCGACGGCCGCGCCACCATGGCCAAGGTGTGGGGCAAGCGTTCCAACTGGGTGGATTACACGGCAGAAGTGGAAGGTGAGAGGCTCGGCGTGGCGATCTTCGACCATCCGCAAAACCCGCGCCATCCCACCTACTGGCACGCGCGCGATTACGGCCTGTTCGCGCTCAATCCGTTTGGGAAAAACGCCTTCGATCCGGACCAGGAGGAGAGCCACTGGAAGTTGCCGGCGGGCCAGAATCTGGTGTTCCGTTGGCGCGTGGTGATTCATCCGGGCGATGCGGAGTCGGGCCACGTGGCGGATCTTTACCGGGAATATGCGTCCCAGCGCTGAGCCGACGCGCCGCAGTCTGCTGGGCGGCAGTGCCGCGGCCATCCTGGCGCAGTGGGCCGCACTAGCGCAACCGGCTTCAAGCGGAGTGGTGTATGCCTATGTGGGGTGCTACACCACGGCCCAGCGTTACGCTCGCGGCGACGGTATCCATGTCTACCGCGTCGACCCGGGCACCGGCGCCTGGAGCCATGTTCAGCACGTGGGTGACCTGGTCAATCCATCGTTCCTCGTGGTGCATCCGGACCGGCGCTCCCTGTATTCGGTGCACGGCGATGAAAGCTACGCCATGTCCTTTTCGCTGGATCGCGAGACCGGGCGCCTGACCGAGCGGAATCGCGTCGAGACCGGCGGCCGCAACGGCGTGCACCAGGCCATCGATCCCAGCGGCCGGTTCCTGCTGGTTGCGAATTACTCGACCGGCAGCGTCTCCGTGCTGCCGATCTCGCCGGACGGAGCGCTGGCCGGCCCGGTGCAGGTGGTCACTTTGCAAGGACAGCCGGGGCCGCATCGCATTGAGCAAACCAGCTCGCACCCGCATCACATCGTCTTCGATCCGTCGGGCCGCTACGTCATCGTTCCGGACAAGGGACTCGATCGGATCTTCATCTTCCGCTTCGATCCGGACGGCGGAAAATTGACGGCGACGGAGCAGGGAGCCGCGGTGGCGCGCGCCGGCTCGGGTCCGCGCCACGCCGCCTTTCACCCGACGCTCCCGGTCACCTGGGTGGTGAACGAAATCGGCAGCACGATCGCCACCTAGTATTGGGAGGCGGAGCACGGCGGCTTGCGTGCGGCGCAGATCCTGCCCCTCCTGCCGTCCGATTACACCGGCGAGAGCACGGGCGCGGAGATCGCGGTTTCCGGCGGCGGCCGGTTCGTGTACTGCTCGAATCGCGGCCACGACAGCATCGCGATTTTCTCCGCGGATTCGCGCACCGGCCTCCTGACCGCGGCCGGTTGGGTATCGAGCCAGGGCCGGACCCCGCGGTTCATCGGCTTCGATCCTTCTCGCCGGTTCCTCTACGCCGCCAACGAGCAGTCCGACACGATTGTGGCCTACCTCGCGCATCCTTCGACCGGCCGTTTGACTCCCGCCGGACAGCCGGTGCGCAACGCCAGCCCGGTGGCCATCGCCTTCGCCAGCTTGCGTTGACCGCTCCCTAATCCGGCGAAGCCGAAACCAAGCTTACCGCAGAGCCGCGGAGGGGCCGAGATAGCACGACCCACCTGTAACCGATTTCCGAAAGCTTCGTCCAATCGGAAGTCATGGGCACACTCGTCAGGGATTTTCACCACGCCTTCCGGGTTCTTCGCCGGGCCCCGGCATTTACCGCCACCACGGTGTTGATTCTGGCACTGGCGATCGGCACGAATACCGCCATGTTCAGCATCGTGGATGCCTGGCTTTTCAGGCCGCTGCATTTCAAAGACTCCGACCAGATCGTAATCGCGTTGCGCGGCGATCTGAAGCACCCCGGCGAAATTCCCATCTTCGATTTCTACCGCGACTACCTCGACTGGAAACCGGCCGCGCTCGTTCCAGGGCATGAGCGCCATGTTCTGGCACGATTTTGCGATTACCGGCGCCGGAGAGGCCGCCCATTTTCTAGGTCTGAATGTCACCACGGACATTCTCGATACCTTGGGCGTCGCGCCCGAACTCGGCCGGACCTTCATGGCGTCCGATCTCACCGGACCGCCGGCTGTCATCATCGGCCATCAGCTCTGGCAGGAGCGGTTCGGCGGCTCGCGGGACATCGTCGGCCGCATCCTGACTCTCAATTCGAAGTCTTATGCGGTAATCGGTGTGATGCCCGCCTGGTTCAGTTTGCGGATGGAAAATCAAGCCACCGATCCCCAGATCCTGGCGCTCATGCAGCCTGGCGACCCGGACTATAAGCCGGATTCCCGCCACCCCGTGGCCGTGATCGCGCGTCTCAAACCGGGGGTGGATATCGCCACCGCCCAGGCCGAGCTGTTTACCATCCAGATGGCGCTCGACGCCCAGCACCCCGAGACTTCCAAAGGCTTCGGCGTATTCCTGACCAGGCTCCAGCAGGATAATGCCCGTTTCATCCGCACTTCGCTGATGACCCTGTTGGCTGCAGTGGTGTTGGTTCTGCTGATTGCCTGTGCCAACGTGGCCGGGCTTCTGCTCGGCCGCGCGGCATACCGGCAGGGGGAAATGGCGCTGCGCGCGGCCCTGGGCTCCGGCCGTGGAAGGCTGGTAGGGCAACTGCTCACGGAAAGCCTGTTACTGGCATTCCTGGGAGCCGGATTGGGGCTTCTGTTCGCCTATGCCGGCGTGCGCGTTCGCGGCCGCCAATCCGTTCAACCAATTGCCGCCCGACCCGATCTCGATCCACGGCCGTGCGCTGGCATTCGCGTTGGCGCTGGCGCTGGTGAACACGGCTCTGTTCGGCACGGCTCCCGCCCTGCGGGCCTCGCGAGTGGACCTCAGCACCTTTCTGAAATCCCGCGGCGCCGGCCAAGGGGCGTGCGCCGGATCGGGCCGCAACGCGCTGGTGGTGATGGAGATTGCTCTATCCCTGGTGCTGCTGACCGGCACCGCGGTGGTGACCAGGGCGCTGCTGAAGTTGATGTCGGCGCCGCTCGGCTTCAGACCGGAGCACGTGGAAGTTACTACTCTCACCCTGCCGGGAGACCGCTACTCGACGGACCACGAGCGCCTCATCGGATTCTACAACCAGGTTCTGGAACGTATTGGCGGCCTGCCGGGCGTTCAGTCCGCCAGCCTCACCACTGTGGGACCGATGGTCGGCGGCCAGCGCACCACCATGGCCGTAGCAGGCCGGCCCGCGCCGCCCGCGAATGAGACTCCGCGGTTCGAGCAGCAGATCATTACCCCGCGGTTCTTCGACGTGCTTTCGACGCCTGTGTTGCGAGGGCGCTCCTTCACCGATCTGGATACCGAAGCCTCCCCGCAAGTAGCCATCGTCAACCAGACAGTCGCGCGGAACGAATTCGCCGGAACGGATCCAGTCGGTCAACAGATCCGCCTGGGGAGCGACGGTCCCTGGCGGACCATTGTCGGGGTAACCGGGACTGTGCGAACGATCTTCTATAACACCCTGGTGGCGAAGGAGCCGCTCGAAATCTACGTGCCGGCGCGCCAGGCGCCCAAGGCCGGCTTCAACCCGGTCAGCCAGAACGTGTGGCTGTTGACGAGGACCGAGCGCCCGCGCACACTTACGGAGGTCCGCGGCCAGGTGGACGCCGTCGACAAGACCGTGCCGGTGGGCGAGATGAAAACCATGGAACGCGTAGTATCGGACGCTACCGGACAACCGCGGCTGCGGACGATGCTGCTGGGTGGCTTCGCGGTGCTCGCGCTGTTGCTCTCCGCCATCGGAGTTTACGGGCTGATCGCGCAGAACACCGCGCAGCGCACCAGCGAGATCGGAATTCGGATGGCGCTGGGCGCTGGCTCGGGCGACGTACTCCGGATGGTGATCCGCCAGGGAATCTCGATAGCGGCGGTGGGGGTCGGGGTAGGGGTCGCCGGCGCGTTGGCGCTCGGCCGCGTCCTGTCAGCCTACCTGTACGGAGTGTCCGCCACCGACCTGGCGGCCTACGGAATCGTGGGCGCGCTAGTCGGCAGGGACTGGCCGCGGACGGCTTTTGCCGCGGCCTGGTTAGGCCCGGTCAAGCGGTGACTGGACTGGAAGTGACGAATCAGGGACCAACTCCCCGCTGTGTTTTCAGTTGAGCCGGTCAGCTCTATTTGCAAAATCTGCCCACAGATTCTGCTACAG
>Ga0116221_1002102_pt1 | contig 13030 bp, 10 predicted proteins | sample Sb_taG_5_FD_88965 | JGI IMG/M metagenome (GOLD analysis project Ga0116221, IMG submission 88965) | Peat soil microbial communities from Weissenstadt, Germany - Sb_50d_8_FC metaG | ecosystem: Environmental > Terrestrial > Soil > Wetlands > Peat | place: Germany: Weissenstadt | collected 2010-09-21 | reverse complement strand
GGCCGCCGCTTGGCCTGGCTTAAAAGGTCAACCCCAAAACGGTGCCCCGCGGCGGAAATGGGATCAGCTACACTTTCTTCAACCGGCCCGGAAGCGCCCAGGAGGGGATCAATGCTCCTCAGGCCCTTTTCGGCGTCCTCAGCCAGTCGATCCCCGCGGGCGGCCCCGTGCCCGCGAGTTTCCTGACAACCCAGAACAGCTTTACCACGGGCATTTCTAGTCCTTCGAGCTTCAATCCGGCCGTTTCCAACGTCGTCTACACTCCACCGGACAGCAAATGGCCGTACATACAAAATTGGTTCTTCTCGGTGCAGCGCCAACTCCCCAAAGATACGGTACTCGATCTGTCCTACAACGGAAACCACAGCCTGCGGCTTCCGATCATCGCCGATTACAATCAGGCATCTCCTAACCAGCCGGGCCAAAGCTTGCCGGTCACCGCCCGCGTGCCAATACCGACTTTCGGGCCGATTACGTGGCTCGATCCGGCGGGTAACAATCACTACAATGGTCTCTCGGCCCGTCTGGAGCACCGTTTCTCGAAGGGCCTGTACGTGCTGAACTCGTTCACCTGGGGGAAAGCAATGGGTGATTCCGAGCAGGCGCTCGAGTATTACGCGGGCTACTACCAGGCCAATCCCCAGAATATTCGCGACCTGGCGGCGGAAAAAGGGCCCTCCAGCTTTGACGTGAAGCTCAACAATGTCACCAGCGTGGTCTACCAGCTTCCCTTCGGCAAAGGCCGCCAATACGGCGCCAACATCAATCCCGTACTGGATGCGTTTGCGGGCGGATGGGAACTCACCAGCATCAACACCGCTCACACGGGCACACCGCTCGACGTGACTTACAGCGCGTCGGGGGCCAACATTGTCAGCTCCCTTTCCAACGATTATCGCGGCCAGCCGTTCCTGCGCCCCAATGTTACCGGCAATGCCACCAGCCAGAGCCGCTCCGCCATGCTGAACACCTATTTCGCCGGGTACACATTCACCACGCCGCCCGCCAGCGCGCCGTACGGGAATGTCGGCCGAAATTCGTTCCGCGCTCCCAACTTCGATCAGTGGGACTTTTCAGTGGACAAGAACTTCCGGCTCCGCGAAAGGGCGCGGCTGCAATTCCGGGCGGAGTTCTTCGACGTCCTGAACCACACGAATTTCGGAATACCGAACACACAAACGACCAACGCCGCCTTCGGCACCATCCGCACCACCTACCCGTCGCGGCAGGGGCAGTTCGCCCTGAAGCTGATTTTCTAATTGCCGGCAGGCCGCCCGGTCAGCCTCCCGGTTCGGTGCGGAGCGCCGCTTCCGCACCGAGTCGGAGCCGGGTGTGACCTGTGGCGGGGCGGTCTTCCGGGTGACTCATTCCATGAGCAGGTCCAAGATGCTATCGAAATGGCTCCGCACGCGGCATGATGACAGCGCAGGTGGAATGCTTTAACGAGACTGCCAGGACTATACTTTGAACGGTGTAACCACGTGGATCAATCCGTCCTGTTGCTGGAGGTTCGCAACATCTCGAAATCGTTCGGCGGGATACCAGTGCTGCAGTCGGTTACCTTCGACCTGCGGCGCGGAGAGGTGCATGCGCTGGTGGGCGAGAATGGCGCCGGTAAGTCGACGCTGATGAACATCGTGAGCGGCGTGGTGCGCCCGGATGCGGGAGAAATGTTCTGGGAGAACCGCCCTGTCCGCCTCGAGGGGCCGCGCGACGCGCAGGCGCTGGGGATCAGCTTTGTACACCAGGAGCTGGCGCTCGTGCCGCAGTTGAGCGTGGCGGAAAACGTTTTTCTGGGCCGCCACCCGGCTACACGCGGCCTCGTGAATTTCCGCGAGATGCACCAGCGGACACGCCAGGTCCTGGAAGAATTGGGGCGCGGGATCGAATCACGGCGGCCCGTTGCGGAATTGAGCCTGGCGGAGCGGCAACTCGTGGAAATCGCCCGCGCGGTGGCTTTCGAGAGCCGGTTGATCATCATGGATGAAGCCACCGCTCCCTTGGCCGACCACGATGCCGAGGCTTTGTTCCGATCCATTCGGCTGCTGCGCGCCCGCGGCGTCAGCCTGATCTACATTTCTCACCGGCTCAAGGAAATCTTCGAAATTTCGGACCGCGTGACAGTGCTGCGCGACGGTAAGCGCGTACTGACGCAGCCGACCTCGGAGGTCACGCACGAAGAACTGGTCCGCGCCATGATCGGAATGGAGCTGAAGAAACGTCTGGAATCGGCGGCATCGGGGAGCGCACGCTCCGAGGAGGCTCTGCGCATCGAAGGTTCAATCAGTTTGGCCGTCCATTGCGGCGAGATCGTGGGTCTGGCGGGCCTCGCCGGAGCGGGACGAACGAGATTGCTGGAATGGTTGTTCGCGGCCAGCCGCGCCTATTGGAAAATGACCCGCGAGAACGCCCGCCCCGCAAGCGAGGTTTTTGTGGGCGGCCGGCGGGTGAGACTGCGTACTCCCGTGGACGCGGTCCGCAACGGCCTCGCCCTGGTGCCCGACGATCGGAAGACCAAAGGCCTGGTGTTGGGCGCTTCCGTGCTGAACAATATCGCGCTGTCCAGCGGGCGCACCCGATTTTTTATCCGCCGCGCCCAAGAGGAGCGGGCGGCGCAGCAATGGGTTGGCGCCCTGCGCATCAAAGTGGCGGGATTGAGCCAGCCCGTGGTTTATCTGAGCGGCGGCACGCAGCAAAAAGTAGTGTTGGCCAGGTGGCTGGCCGCCGGCGCCCGCGTGTTTCTCCTGGATGAACCCACACGCGGTATCGACGTGGGGGCGAAGGCCGAGATCTACGATATGATCCGAACGTTGGCCGCCGGGGGCGCGGCCGTACTCATGGCCTCTTCCGAGCTCGAAGAATTAACCGGACTGGCGGACCGGATCGTTGTCATGCACCGCGGGCGCATCGCCGGGGAACTGGCCCGCGCGGAAGCCACCGAGGAAAAAATCATGCATTTGGCGACAGGAGGCGACAATTGAGTGAAGCCGCCCGGCCCGCGGCGAAGCCTCGCCAGATCCTGTCCCCGGCCAGTCTGCTGCGGAGGTTCGGCCCTTTATTGGGCCTCCTGATTCTTTGTGGGGCGCTGGGCGCCGCGTCCGACCGGTTCCTTACCGCCGACAACTTGCTCAACGTCTTCCGCCAGTCCGCCGTCAACGCGCTGGTTTCGCTGGGGCAGTTGGTCGTCATTATCACCGCCGGCATCGACTTGTCGGTGGGCTCGATTCTGGGACTCTGTTGCGTCATGGTGGCGCTGTTGATGCACGCGGGTGTGCCGCCTCTGATCAGCGTAGCGGCCGCGCTGGCAATCGGCTCGGCGCTGGGCGCCATCAACGGGCTTCTGCTGACCAAGCTCCACTTGCCGCACCCGTTCATTCCGACGCTCGGCATGATGAACGTGGCACGCGGGCTGGCGTTGGTCATTTCCGGTGGCTTTCCAATTTCCGAGCTGCCCTCCGGGTTCCGGTTCTGGGGAGCGGGGTCGATTGGCTGGATTCCGGCGCCCGTGATTCTGGTAGTGCTGTTTTGCGGGGCGTTCCACGTGTTCCTGAGCCGCACCACGATGGGGCGTGACATCTATGCTATCGGCGGCAATCCGCAGGCGGCGCGGCTGTCCGGAGTTCCAGTGGATGCCCGGCTGGTTCTGGTCTATGCGCTGAGCGGCCTGACCGCGGCCGCCGGCGCCGTCGTCCTGGCGGGCCGCATGAACTCGGGCTTTCCGCTGGCCGGGGTGGGCGGCGAACTGGATTCGATTGCCGCCGTGGTGATTGGCGGCGCCAGCTTCTTAGGCGGCGTCGGCACCGTAAGCGGCACTTTGGTGGGCGTGCTCATCATGGGCGTATTGCGGAATGGGCTCAACCTCCTCAACGTGTCCGCCGCATGGCAGACGGTCGTGATCGGGATCGTGATCGTAGCCGCTGTCTGGGTGGACATCGTGCGCCAGCGCGCCGCCGAGAGGGGCAGCGCCGGCTAGCAGGGTACGGAACAGGCCTTCTGGCCTTCTTATGGAAAGGACGGAGCGATAGGATGACAAGACTGAGAGTAGGGCTGATTGGCGTGGGCCGGCTCGGCCGCATGTATGGCCAATATCTCGCCCGCCGCGTGCCGGGCGTAGAACTGGTTGCGGTCGCAGACCGGAAGACGGGTCTTGCGGAATCGTTCGCCGGCGAGTTCGGAGTTCCGCGGTGGTACTCAAATCACCAGGATCTGCTGGGCGATCGCGAGGTTGAAGCGGTAGCCATCGTCACATCCACCAGCACTCACAAGCAAGTCGTGACGGACGCGGCAAAAAGTGGAAAGGCGATCTTCTGCGAAAAACCGATTTCTCTCACCCTGGACGACGCTCGCGAAATGCTCGAAACGGTGGAGGCTGCGGGCGTATTCTTCCAGATGGCATTTCAACGCCGTTTCGACGCCGGTTACCTGGCGGCGAAACGCAAGCTCGAAGCCGGAGCTATCGGCGAGCCCGTTATGTTCACGTCCATCTCACGCGATCCTTACCCACCCCCGATCGAGTTCTGCGATCCCCAGGTGAGCGGCGGGTTGATCGCCGATATGGGCGTTCACGATTTTGATGTTGCGCGTATGTACATGGGAGATGTGAAGCGCGTGCATGCAATCGGCGGGACTCTAGCGTACCCTGAAATGAAGTCCGTGGGCGATATCGATAATGCCATCGTCGATCTGGTGTTTCAGACCGGCACCTTGGGCGTGGTGCAACTGAGCCGCAATGCGGCTTGGGGATACGACATTCGCGGCGAAATATGGGGAACCAGAGGTTCGATTCAAATCGGTTATTACCGCCAAACCCCGATCCTGATGCTGACTCCGGAGGGGATCACGCACGACGCCGTGCCGTACTTCATGGAGCGCTTCGAGAACGCCTACCTCGCGCAGATCCAGAACTTTGTGGAGCATGTGCAAAAGGGTCTCCAGCCCTCCATCACAGGAGCGGATGCCATGGCGGCGCTGTGCATCAGCCTGGCCGCGAACCTGTCGATGCGCGAGGGCCGGGCCGTGGATGTTCAGGAGTTGGCGGCAGAACCGCACCCATCATGAGAATCAGCCGTTTTCACCCGCTGGCCGTGGCGGTAAGCACCAGTGCTCTTATGTTGGGATCCTGTGGGCGGGGGAGCCCCAACAAATCAGTCGATATCACGGTGGTGACCAAAGCTCTCGATAGTGAATGGTGGCAGCGCGTCAAAGCCGGCGCGGAGGAAGCCGCCAAGGCCAATCCCGGTGTCCGGCTGGCGGTGTTGGCGCCGGAGCGCGAGGTGAATATCGACCAGCAGGTCTCCATTCTGGAGGATCAGATCACCAAAAGGGTGGCCGCGCTGGCCGTCGCGCCCACGGGCGCAGCCGAGCTGATCCCCGTTCTCGATCGCGCCCATGCGGCCGGCATCCCGGTGGTTATCTTTGACACGGACATCAACTGGGCGTCCAAGCTGAGTTACGTTGGATCGGACAATCGCCGGGCCGGCCGCATTGCTGGGGAGTATATCGCCAGGATTCTCGGCGGCAAGGGCAAGGTGGCCGTGATTCGCGGGATTTTGGGGGTCCCAGTGCATGAAGATCGAGTGGCTGGTTTTCGGGATGCCATCCGCGATGCGCCGGGAATCGAGTGCGTGGCCGTGCAGCCGGCGAACAGCGAACGCGCATTGGCTATGTCGGTTATGGAGAATCTTTTGACCAGGTATCCCGACTTGCTGGCCCTTTTTGCGGGGAACGACCAGATGGCGCTGGGAGCCGTGGAAGCCATTGCCGCTCGAAATCTGACAGGCAAAATCGCGGTCATTGGAATCGATGCAACCCGCGAAGCGGTTCGAGCGGTGGAAGCCGGCCGTCTGGCGGGCGATGTAGCGATGTATCCCGAGATGCTGGGCCGGCGCGCGGTCGAAGCCGCGCTGCAGGCGGCGCGGGGTGAGCCGGTGGAAAAACGGATCGACGTGGGCGAGACGTTGGTTACGAAAGAAAATGCAGCCCAGTTCCTCAAGTAACGTACCAGCCTTCGAAGCCCGCGAGCGTAGCGGCGAGGCGGAGGAGACGGGCGTCGTCCAGAGGCGCTAAATCGGCGGGCGCGGGAATGGGGCGGAGGGTTCGGGAGCGACGGACGCCCTGGCACCGTGCCACGTACTGCCCACCGTTGGCGTGGGACTAGGCCCGAAAGGCGTAGCCCCGCTTCTGAAGATAGGCCTTCGCGATTTTGGCCGTCTCTAACGCCGCTATCGGCATCCCGTTCGAGGGATCCAGTTCCACCATCACCATGCCCTTGATGGCTCCCCTTTTCTCCATCAGGTCCAGAATCGCCGGGAGGTCCACTTTGCCCCGGCCGAGCGGGCAGTACTGGGCATAGTTCGGGCCGCCATCCCAGTCCTTCAGATGCATGTGCTCGATCACCGGCAGGAAATCCTTCACGATCTGCACCGGATCGGCGCCCCCTTTCTGGAGTTGTCCCACATCGAACCCCGCCTTCACTACTTTCGTGTCCACCGCGTCCATGATGGCGTAGACTTCGTCCCGCGTCTCCACCATGGTGCCCGTGTGCTGGTGCAGGACCGCCTGCAATCCCAGATCGGCCATCGCTTTGGAGGCCTCGTCCAAGGCGTTCGCGATGTTCGCCTTGTGGGCGTTGAAGTTGTAGCTCGCGTCGCGCCGGCCGCCACTGGCGTTCATCAGAACGATGCGGGCGCCAGCCTTTTTGGCCGCCGTCGCCTGCACCACCATCGTTTGAATAGACTCTTTGAGCTGGGCGGGGTCCCCGCAGTTCGGGCTGGAGACAATCGAGATCAGCGGCAGGTTGTTGTACTGGTGCAACAACTGGCCGAGGGCGGCATTGTCCTCCATAACCACGGGCACGTTGCCAAACAGCTCCACTCCCCAAAAGCCCAAGCCGGAGACGTCTCGAATGATGGTTTCGACCAACGCAGGGTCGACAGCCGGCCCACCGCCCACACCCGCAGGGGCCCTGCCGCCTTGACCGCCCCCGGCCGCCTTGGCGCCAGCCGCACCCCGGCCGGCGGCGCTTCGGCCCCCGCCGCCGAAGTCCAGCCAGGTGATGCTGGTGTGGCCGATATGGAGCTTCCGCGTCTGCGCCACCATGTCCGGCAGCGAAGCCGCACCGAGACCGAGCGCCAGCGCCTTGGAAAACGTTCGACGATCCACTGTAGCTTTCATATGATCGATCTATCCTTGTTCAAGTATCGTTACGATGCTAGTCACGCTACTTGCGCTCCGGGGCTTTCTTCGCGGTCCCGGCATGCGGCTTGCCCCAAAAAATGAACAGGCCCCGGTCGGTCGCCGTGACGATATCCACCGCGCCGTCCCCGTTCAAGTCTACCGCCAATATCTCCGAACCAGCGCCCGAGCGGTTGTGGATCAGCTCCGGGACAAATTCCGCGCCCCCGGGAGCCTTGGGATTGCGGACCGTGCGGTACCAGTACAAAACGGGCGGGCCATAAGGATCCGGATCATAATAGTCATCCTGGTGCGACCAGTAGCGCTTGCCCACGATGAAGTCCGGCACGCCGTCACCATCGATATCGGCGTAGGTCGCGCCGTGCGCCTGTGAGAAGGTCACGCCGCCGGGGTTCTTCGCGGAGTAATCGCCTGAAATCACATGCTCGACGAAAGAGATCTTGCCGGCTGCGTCGGTTTCTGCTCATACCATGCCAGGCCGAAACCGTGCGCTTGCACGGAGGTCACCACGTCGTTCAGGCCGTCGCCATTGACGTCGTATACCGCCATCAAGGCGCCGCCCACCCCACAGCAACGGCTCCAGGAGCCGAAAACCTGCGGATGGTACGTCCAAAGCTCCTGGTGGCTGCCCGCCGGCGGCTGCTCAAACCAGCCGTACGCATTCACGATGTCCATTCGTCCGTCGCCATTGATGTCGCCGACGCCCAGGCCGTGCCCGGTCACCAGGCCCGGCTCGGAGATGGTGTGGACGATCCATGGTTCGGTCGGTTTGGCGGGGTCGGGCTTGGCATAACGAAGGCACCCGTCGGCGGTGTAGACCAGCTCGGGTTTCCCGTCTCCATCGATATCCTTGAGAACGATAATCTCGTTCTGGATTCTCGGGATTACCTGGTATTTGTCCCAGCGGCGCGATTCGCCTTTGGGATTGACATACAGGAAGACGGGGGTGCCGAGGTTGGAGCAAATCACGTCGGGCCAGCCATCGCCGGTCATATCGGCCGCATACTGAAGCATGCAATCGTTGGCGTATTCCCGCGAGGGATTCCAGGCGTGCGCCATGAAGATTTCCCGCGACTTGGTGTAATCGGGGCCGAAGTAGATATAGGGACCGGCTACCACGTCCAGGATGCCGTCTCGATTGAAGTCGGCCGCCGCGGCGGACCAGGCATAGTAAAACTCGTTGAGGCGCTGCATCCGGAAGTGGCTCGAAACCTGCTCCTCGGGAGCCACCTTCATAGCCACATCTTTGTAGGCGATGTCCTTGAACCGTACCTCGCCCGCCCCGCCGACGTACAGCGCCAGCGGCCCATAGCGTCCCGCCTCTTCGTCCGCCACGCCGCCCGCCGTTTCCGGATCGGTGTTTAGGAACGCCTTGATGACGTTGGCATCGAGGAAGATCTCCACCTGATTCCAGTCGCCCGGGCGCAGACCACGTTTGGGGGGCGCGATGGGCAGGTTTGGATTGGGAGTTGCGGCGTTTCTGCCCCCGCCACCCCCACGGCCGCCACGCCCCGCCGCACCGCCACGTCCGGCCGCAGCCGGATCCCGCGGAGGGGCAATCCGCACGGTTCCATTGATGAACGGCAATGCCTCGCGTTGGAGCTCCTTGCCATCCGGACCCAGAGTCACCCGGTAAGACGCCACGTCTCCCTCGTCGAGCGAAACGAAGACGCCCTTCATGCCTTCCGCGGTCTTCTCGGCACGGAACAAGACGCCCGTCCGGCAGCCGCCGCTACAGCGGAAATTAGCAAAGAATCCCACGTCCTGGTAAGAACGATCCAGCATCAGCCAACCGCCATTGCCGCCCGGCTTGACTGTTCCGACAACTTCGCCGTTCTGCGCGTGCCAGTCGGCCTGGCCCAGAACGTGCCACCCGGTAAGGCTCCCACCCTTGAAGGTGGCGTCGGGGATGAAGGTGGGACCGGCGGCAAAGACCGGCGCCAACAACGACGTGGCCAGCGCCACGATTCCATAGACTCGCTGATGAAGCATGACTACTGGTTTCCTTTCCTCTGGTGATGACGGGCCACGCCTGCAACTCCCGTGCCGCAGGCTGCTCATTTGAGAAGCCCGTGTTTCCTGGTTCGTCAACCCGCCGAAACGAGCCATCCGGCGGCGATTCCTACGCTGGGCTGGTGGAGGTTCCGGTGTTCGAGCCAAAGCGCCGCACGTACTCCGCGTTGATGGCGTACTGGTCGATGTATTTATCCCACATCCCGACCACCACCGCGTCGGTCGGCTTGATGTTCGCAAAACACTCTTTGAAGGCTGCCTCCACGAATTCGGGCTTCTCGCAGAGACGGCCGGAGGCCAGGATCTTATACACAAAGCAGGGCTTCTTGGTCTGTTTGATCACCTGGTACATCTCCGGCGGATCGCCGCGCACGAAGGCCGTTTCGCCGCCGTAATGGGGCGAACTGCCCTCCTTCGTGTGATAGAGTTCCGCGGGCGCCATGCCGGGGTTGAACTCGAATGCCTTCTCCCATTCCGCCGGCGTCCGGCCGTACTTGTACAGGCAGGTCATGTAGTAATCCACGTCCCAGTCCTGGGACTCGATTTCCTTGAATACTTCCGGCCGGTGGCTGGTGACCGCAACCAGCACGCCCGTATCGCGCACGATTTTGCACCACTCCCGTACTTTGCTGAGCTGGCCTTTTCGCCACATGGCATCGCTGCCGGCCTCGCCCCAGCCATCGATGTGAATGCCGATCGGTCCGAGCTGGGCTATGGCCTTAATGGATTGCGTCGGATCGCGCCAAGTCCCGTCAGGGCCCAGCCGGGCCTGGCCGCTGCACGCAAACAGCATTTTGCCGCCGTGTTCCGCGTTGTACTTGGCAATGCGCCCTCCGGCTTGCGTCATGCAGTTGATACCGAGCTCCTCACAGTGTTTCCAGATCTGCACCATTCGCTCGGGGGTGTGCCAGGCGCGCAGCTCCAAATCGATCATCTTGGACAGATGGGACTCGCCGCCGATGGTGTTGACTCCCATAATCAGGCGGGAGACCATATGTTTGCCGAACCGAACCATCGGCATTGACGGCTGCTGCGGGGCGGCGCTTGCCACCAGGCCCGACGCCGCGGCCAGCGTTCCGACCCTTTGCAGGAAATCCCGTCGGGAGTTCTCGCCCGCCGGGCAGGGTTTTGATTCTGAATTCATTCCTGTCTGCCTCCTTTGCAGACGCGCCAGTCACTTCTCCCGGTGCCGGACACCTACCAGCAAACCGTTCCTGAAGTTTCAGTTAGAGAAATATTAACACCCTAATATAGATTTAATCAACCTTGAACCGTCTTGCCCTTCTCTGATCTGAAACACAAGGCGAAGCTGTCGCAGTCATTTTGAATGTGCCCGCAACAAGACGATACCTCGTGTGGGCACTACGGCGCGGCAACTGTCACGATAGACGCCAAGGGTCGGCCATGCCCACTCTTTCAGCGCGCCATCGAAGGCTCATGGCTGATCGCTTGCAGTGCTACTCCGCTCCCCACTCCGCTTCCAGCAGCCGAGAGTACTCGCTGGAGGCGTACAACTCGAAAGCGAAATTCCGCGACCCGATGATGCGATGCGGTTGAGACTGCTGGTAGCACTGGAACAGCGCGTCCGCATAGCGATGGTAGTTGCGCAAAAACTCCTCCGCCAGGGAACAGAACCCCGGCGGTTCCAGGAACATGGTGTTCAGCCCGATGGCGCGCGAAAAAATCGACACATAGTCGGACACCCCCCAGCGGACCAGTTTTTCCTTCACGCTTTCCGGGGCGCCGACAGTCAGCAGGCCGGCAAAGCTTTGCCGGTAGATGTCGGCCTCGCGCAGGTCGGGAACGCGTTCCGCCCATTCGACACACTGATCGAGCCAACGGAAAACGTCCTTCCCCAGGAAAAACAGCATGCGGATTTCGCTGTAGCGGCCCGACAGGAGGCGCCGTTTCAGTTCCTCCGCATCAGATCCGTCGCTGGGGATCAGGCCGGATAGCATCAGAGCGGCTTTGGAATTCTCCAGCAGCGTGGAAGGCGGCACGCGCTCATTAAACGGGTGGAGAATCAGCGGCGGCAGTACCCATACGGTCTCGCCGAAAGTCGTCACGGGGGTTGACATTTGGCTCTCAGTTTTCTTATCGGCTCCGGCATCCGAAAACTTGATGCCTCTACCGAGAATATGCCATGTCCTGGCCCCAGATGACGCTATCGAAAGTGACTATGGTTTGTTCCCGAACACTCAGCTAGACTGAAATCGGACTCGATATCGCTAATGCCCTTCTTTCGTAGAAACGAGCATGCGCAGGATCTGGCGGAGTACTGCCTTCTGGTGGCCCTGATTGCTTTGATTGCTCTGGGCCTCATGGCTCACTTTGCCGGCGGTATTCAGGGCATCTGGAACTCCGCCAGTACCACCTTGGCGTCCGGCAGTTCGTCTGGCGACGGCAGCGGACCGCCTGGCGGTGGCCAGTCCGGCGGCCCCGCCACCGCCGACCGAGGGCACTGAGGCAGCCGTCGCAACCTGCGATTTATAATCGCTGGAGGATGAACGCTGCAGAGCCAGGGGGGCATTGCCGATCGCGAAGGTCGTGAGCGCGGGAGGTCCGGCGGGTCCAGTCGGAATCGACCCAGTCTAGAATCTAGACGGCCCTCCCTTTGGCTGCTTGACCACCCAGCAGAAACGTTTTCGGCAATGATCCGTTGCCGCAGATCTTGAACGAACCGAAGTCCGTATACCAACCGCCTTCCGGCCTTCCGGATTTGAGTCAATCCAGAGTCGAAAATGATTGAGGTCAGCGATGCCGATCGCCCGGTCGCGCATCCGGTCGATCAAGTGCTGGCGGGCGCTGGGCGGCAGATTGCCCCACGTCTCGATTTTTGGCATCAGATGCCATGCCAAAGACCATTTGGCCCATCTGGTCGCCCAGGCGTCTGACTTCTTCCGGATCGGTGGCGCTCCGGAAGCGCGCGGCGAGGTCGAAGAACTCCTGTTGTCTGCGCTTCTCAGCCTCCATGCCGTTCTCGATGAGCTGGAGCATCATCCGGTTTGCGCTGACCCTGCGCGCTTTCGCCAAGCGCCGAACCTGGGCAGCGACGTTCGGCGGCAAGCTAATGCTTTGCCGCGCCGGTCGGTTTGCCATTCTCATGCCACCATTATGCACCAAATTGGTGTCGGGCGCCGCGATGCCGACTTGTGGGGAGCAATCCGGGGCAAACTTCCTCGAAGGCCGTTTCGCGCCAGTTTCCGGTAACCCCACTTGAACTAAGCCTTACGGCGGACGCTTCGCGTGGACTGTGGGGCGAGCATTCGGGATTGCGCGGCGGTAAGTGTGGGCCACAAGGAGGTCCTTGTGACCCAACTTCGAAAAATGACGCTCGATGAAATCGCGCGTCGCAACTACACTCAAAGTACCACGCGCATCTATCTGGCAACGATTGAGGAATTGGCGCGTTATTTCCACCGCTCCCCCGATCAGCTCGGGCCCGAGCAGATCCGCGAATATACCGTCCACCTGTTTCGTGACGAGCATCTCTGCGAGAACACGGTGGACCAAAGGGTCGGCGCTCTGCGCTTCTTCTATATCAAGATGCTGAAACGACCTTGGGGCGAGGAGATGCCCTATCCGAAGAAGAAAATTCATCTGCCCGTGATCTGGAGTCCGGATGAGGTTGGTCATCTGATCGAATCGGCGGACACCCCGTTTCACCGCACGATTCTAATGACCCTGTATGGCACAGGCGTGCGCCGCGCCGAGTGCGCGGCCTTCAAACTCACCGATGTCGACTCTGCGCGCATGGTTTTCCATGTTCAGGACGGCAAGGGCGGCAGGGATCGGGATATCGTACTCAGCCCCAACCTGCTGG
>Ga0116221_1002101_pt1 | contig 13035 bp, 10 predicted proteins | sample Sb_taG_5_FD_88965 | JGI IMG/M metagenome (GOLD analysis project Ga0116221, IMG submission 88965) | Peat soil microbial communities from Weissenstadt, Germany - Sb_50d_8_FC metaG | ecosystem: Environmental > Terrestrial > Soil > Wetlands > Peat | place: Germany: Weissenstadt | collected 2010-09-21 | reverse complement strand
AGATCCCTCGTTTGATGGATTCCGGTCCCTGACTGGCTCAGCCGCGGTACGGCTCTTGCTCAAGCTTGCCCAAGACGCCGAACTGACGCTGACGCCGCGACGATCCGATCGATTCGCGCCACATATCTTTCGCTGTCGAACGATGGCCGTTACGAGTAGGACGATTCAAGGAGGAGGCAGCCTATGAAACAGGTAGTGTTCTTAGCTTTGATCGGAGTCATAATGGCCGGCGCGGTCTGTCTGGCTGAGGCGGTGAACCAACAGGCAGCCCCCGCTCCGCCTGCAGCGGCTCAGCAGACGTCCGCGGCGGGCGCTCCTGTCCCGCAAGCCGCCGGCAGAGGGGCATTCGGCGGACCGATCGAGTTGGGCCCCGACGACAAGCCTGCCTTCCCCGATCCGCCGGCGGGGTTCAATGTTAAACGTGAGGATGTTCCGCACGGCGAGTTGACAGCCGTTCAATATGACTCCAAGTCACTCGGAACACGCCGTCAGATGCGCGTTTACACGCCGCCGGGCTACCCGGCCAACCGTAAGTACCCAGTGCTCATTCTTCTGCATGGGATCGGCGGCAACGACCGGGAATGGACAAAAGCCTGTCATGCGGACAGCATTTTGGACAACCTACTGGCCGAGGGCAAGATCCAGCCAATGGTGGTCGTCTTCCCCAACGGCAACTCGAGCGTAACCGCCGACGCCGTGGGCGCATTCCCTGGAGAAGGCATGGGCGCGCGGGGCGCTCAGGCGCAGAGCGCGGGTGCTCCTGCAGGAGCGGGCGCGGGTGGGGGCCGCGGCGCAGGGCGAGGACCGGGCGGATTGGAAAGTTGGGGAGCGCCTTTCGAAAACGATTTGCTGAAGGACATCATCCCGTACATCGAGTCCCATTATTCCGTGTACACGGACCGGCAACATCGCGCTCTGGCCGGACTCTCGATGGGCGGCGGCCAGACCTTGAATATCGGCCTGTCTCACATCGAAACATTTGCCTGGATCGGAGGGTTCTCTTCGGCGCCGAATACGAAACAGCCTCCGTCCGCTCTGCTGCCGGATCCGGCGGCCGCCAAGCAACTGAAGTTGCTGTGGCTCGGTTGCGGCAGCAAGGACGGCCTGATCCGGATTAGCCAGGGCGTCCACAACTATCTCAAGGAGAACAGCGTCCCGCACGTCTGGCACGTTGACGGGAATGCCCACGACCCCACCGAGTGGGACAACAACCTGTATCTGTTTAGCCAGCATATCTTCAATTAGTCGAATGAAACGCTTGTCTGAATGATGAGGTGTTACCATGAGAAACGCGATTCTGACTCTTGCCCTTCTGTACGGGTTATCGGGTGTTTTGGCAATTGCCCAACCGCCCCAGGGAGGGCAGCCTGGCCGTGGACCACAAGGGGGCCGCGCGCCGGTTGAGATAGACAAAACCCCGCCGGTAGAGGATTTCACGCCATCGGCGCTGAACGCGGTAGTCAACGGGCAGATCCGACAATATCCTGAGGTCAACTCTCAAAGACGTGTGCGCACGACCCTCAGGGCGCCGAACGCCCAGAGCGTGCAGCTCGATATAGGCGGTGTCCGGTATCCAATGACCAAAAACGACGACGGCGTGTGGACCGGCGTCTCGAACGCTCAGGACGAAGGGTTCCACTATTACCAACTGTGGGTTGATGGCGTCTCCGTCCCGGATCCGGGAGCCCTGATGTTCTACGGCGCGAGCCGCTGGGGCAGCGGGGTGGAGGTCCCCGCTCACGACGATGACTTCTATGCCATGAAGAACGTGCCGCACGGCAATTTGCGGGAAGTCCACTTCTTCTCCAGGATCGCCAACGCCACTCTGCAATGTTACGTCTACACGCCTCCCGACTATGAGAAGGGGTCAAAACGCTACCCGGTGCTTTATCTGCAACACGGCGCCGGAGAAGATGAACATGGCTGGGGCGGGCAGGGGCACGCGGGCTTGATCATGGACAACTTGATCGCGGAAGGCAAAGCCAAGCCATTCGTGATCGTGGTCGGCAATAGTTACATCCCCGGAATGAGCGCACCGGGCGGCCGCGGCGCCGGTGGTCGCGGAGCGGCTCCGGCTGGTCAACCGAGCGCGCCAGCTCCGGCCGGAGCTCCCGGCGCTCCTGGCGCAGCAGGTCCTGGCGGACCAGGCGGTCCGGGGCGCGGACGTGGGTTCGTGATGACCAACACTCCGTTCGAGCACGTTCTCGTCGAGGAGATGATTCCCTTCATCGACGCCAACTTCCGCACGCTCGCCGATCAGCCCCATCGCGCCATGGCCGGCCTCTCAATGGGCGGCGCGCTGACCCATGGGATCACTCTTGCCCACCTGGATAAGTTCTCTTACATCGGCATGTTCAGCGGCGGCAGCATCGCCGTATCGGAGATCAAAGACATGGCTGATTTTAAGAAGAAGGTCAAACTTGTGTTCGTCGGCTACGGCAGCCGCGAGAATGGCGCCGCCGGCAAGGCGAATGTGGAAGAGCTGAAAAACGCCGGTATCAATGCAGTCTACTATGAATCACCGCTGACGGCTCACGAATGGCTGAGCTGGCGGCGCGACTTGCATGAATTCGCGCCGCTGCTCTTTCAGAAGTAACGGAGTCATTTCCGAATATTCGGCGAGGAGGAATCCATGGCACGGCTGACCATTCGCAGGTTCGCACTTGTGCTGCTCCCTACATTCGTCATTGGCTGCTGCGCGGTGGTCGCGCAGAGCCAAAGGAAAGAGCAGAAACTCGACCCGGGCGTCCTCGCCGATGCGCCGGTTGTGCCGCAGATGGTAGTGGACTCCGATGGCACACTGCACTTCGGTGCACGCACAATTCCCCCGCCGGCACTCGAGAGTACGGAAGCCCGCCGCTCCTATACGCGACAAATGCTGCAGCGGGCGCAGACCTCGGCGGCGCGGGGCGGCTTGGCGTCGGCACGGATGGTGGATGGGAACCCGGCGCCGCCAGCCATGGGCGGCAGTAAGGAAACTGCGCTCAAGATCTACCCGGTGGTGGAGGAAAGTTCAAAAATCGGAGGCGTCGGCGTCACCATCTACTCGCCCAAAACAATCCCTCCCCGGAATCGCAACCGCGTGCTGATGGAGTTCGAAATGGATGCCGAAGCGATCGCTGTCGCCAGCCTCGGCCAGTTGAAAGTGATCAAGGTCAACTATCGCGGTGGCGGACCGTCCATCCCCGGCAATGAGGACATCGTGGCGGTCTATCGCGAGTTGCTGAAGACCTACAAGCCGAAGAGCATCGGTATATTCGGCGCATCCGGCGGATGCACTCTGGCCCAAACCACCATCCAGTGGCTTCCGGCGCAGAAACTGCCCCTACCGGGCGCGGTCGGCCTGGGCACGTGCTCGGGCGGATCAAATCCGGGGGATGCGCGCTACACCATGAATGGGCTGGACGCAGGACTGTCCACCGCTTTCTCGGGTCGTCCGCCATATGGCGGGCGCGATGCCACGCCGCGAAAGCCCGGCGAGCCGCCAGCTACGGCTCTCGATGGTGAGATCCCCAAAGGCTACCCGCCCGCTTTTCTGCTTTCGGGCACGCGCGACATGTGCCTGAGTCAATCGGTGCTGCTGCATCGCAAGCTGCGCAATGCCGGCGTGGACGCCGATCTCAACGTCTTCGAAGGCATGTGGCACTTCTTCTGGGAAGACCCCAGCCTGCCGGAGTCGCGCGAAGCGATGACCGCACTGGCAAACTTCTTCAACCGCCATCTGCAATAGAGGGAGACACAATGACGATTCGGCGTCTTGTCCATTGCATTGTTCTGACGTTGGCTCTTTCGCTGATTTCCGCTCACGCGCAGAATCCCGCGCCGTCGGCCACTATCGCCGCCAAAAAGCCGGTCTTCGCCGGCGCGTGCAAGGCTTGCCCCTGGGGCATTCTGGCGAAAGTCACCGCCGACGCGCTCAGCCACTACGGGTACCAGACCACGATCTGCTGGGTTTGCTGGTCGAGCTTCGGACCGCGCGAGATGGGCGATAAAACCAAGCCAGTGACGCCTCCCGGCGGGCTCGACAATCCGGAGTACGTCGAACCGCCTCCGGACGCCGTACCCGATATCGGCGCAACCAGCGAATCCAACCTCATTGATGCCTGGAACGGCACCGGACCCTATGCCGCCGATGGCAAGCAGCGCCGAAACTACCGTGTCGTTGCCGTGATTCGGACCTCCACTTATATGCTCGCCGCCGCCAGCAAGAAATCCGGCATCACCGATCTGCGACAGATCAAAGACCGGACCCAACCCACCTGGATCGTCGGCAACAATGCGATCATCTTCAAGCACTACGGCATCAGAGTTGAAGATTTGCGAGCCAAAGGTGGAGGCGTCATGCCCACCAACGCGTCGCGCGAAAAGCGCGCCTCCGGCGATGTCTTCATCGGCACCGGTCTTCTCGCCAACACGCCGGAACAGCGATCCTGGTACGAAGCCAGCCAGTTAAACGATCTTGTCTTTCTCGATTTCGAGGAGCCGCTGATCGCGCGCCTGGCGCAGGAGCCGGGCTATCAACACGCCACCGTGCCTCTCGCGCTATTCCGCGGCGTCGATCGCCCTATTCCCACGGTGATGCGGCCAAATCACTTCATCTATGTCCGCGACGAAGTGCCGGACTCCTTTGCCTATGATGTCGCCAAGGCTCTCGACGAACACCGCGATCTGTTCCAGGTCCAGCTCGAGCCTTGGTATTACGATCCGCGAACCGTTGCGGTCAGCAAGGTGATCCCGATGCATCCCGGCGCGATCAAGTATTACCGCGAACGCGGCTACGTCAAGTAGGTCGCGTTGGAGAAACCATGAAAGTTCCTTAACAGTCAAGCTGCATTGCGGTAATCTGAACAGCATCGGCCAGCCGTCATACCGGCTGCACAGAAAGAACATCATGAATAATCGCTCCACTCTGGTTTCAACCGCCTTCTTACTGACTGCTCTCGCGGCGCCGGTCCTGCACGGACAGGCGCCGGCGACGCTCAACGTGGAGGTGAGCCGGCCGAAAGCGGCGGTGAGCCCGACGCCGTACGGCCTGATGACCGAAGAGATCAACTACTCTTACGACGGCGGGTTATACGCGGAGCTGGTCCGCAACCGCACCTTCCAGTCCGATTGGACGGGGATTCTGAACTGGTTCCTCATCGAAAAAGGGACAGCGTCGGCGAAGGTGAGCGTCGATCCGAAGGGAGGGCCATCGACAGCGCTCCCCTCAAGCGCGAAACTCGAGGTCACGAAAGCCGATGCCAACAACCCGGCAGGTCTCCTCAACGAAGGCTACTGGGGAATCGCCGTGCGCCCGAACACGCGCTACACGGGGTCGTTATTTGCCAAGAGCGATTCCGAGGGCCCACTGCCCGTGCGGATTGCGCTCGTAGCGGACCAATCGGGGCAGGCTCTCGCCAAAGCGTCGGTCCCGGTCACTGGAAGCGGCTGGAAGGAGTACAAGTTCGAGATGCAGTCCGGGGATACCGCCGCATCCTCCGAGAACCATCTCGAGCTGACCATCGACAGACCGGCGACTCTGTGGCTCCAGTTGGTTTCCCTGTTCCCGCCCACCTATCACGGCCGGCCAAACGGGAACCGCATCGACATTATGGAGAAGCTGGCCGCCATGCGTCCCACGTTCCTGCGCTTCCCCGGGGGAAACTACCTCGAAGGCAACCGAATCGAGACCCGTTTCGATTGGAAGAAGATGATCGGTCCGCTGGTGGATCGTCCCACACACCCCAGCACGTGGAGCTACCACTCGACAGACGGCATGGGACTCCTGGAATTCCTCGAATGGTGCGAGGACCTGCACATGCAGCCGCTTCTGGGTATCTATGCCGGATACTCTCTCGACGGGCAGGTGGTGAAGCCGGGGCCGGACCTTGAGCCCTACGTGCAGGAAGGCCTGGAGGAGATCGAGTACGTCACTGGTGGAACCGATACGAAGTGGGGCGCGATGCGTGCGCGCGACGGGCATCCAGCTCCGTTCACGCTGCGCTACGTGGAGATCGGCAACGAAGACAATTTCGACCGGGCCAGGACCTACGACGGCCGGTATGCTCAGTTCTACAAGGCCACCAAGGCGAAGTACCCGAACATCCAGGTGATCGCCACCATGCCGGTGAAAGGCATGACTCCCGACGTCGTCGACGACCACTACTACAAGCGGGAGCGCGGCATGTTTGAGGAAGCGCGCCACTACGACAATACCGACCGCAACGGCCCGAAGATCTTCGTCGGCGAATGGGCCACTCGCGAAGGGACGCCGACTCCCAACTTCGGCGCCGCCTTGGGCGACGCCGCGTTCATGACCGGCCTGGAACGGAACAGCGACGTGGTCGTGATGGCGGCATACGCGCCGTTGTTCGTCAATGTGAATCCCGGCGGGATGCAGTGGAGTTCCGACCTGATCGGCTACGATGCGTTGAACAGCTACGGGTCGCCGAGCTACTACGCACAGGTGATGTTCGCTTCGTGCCTGGGCGATCACACGCTGAATTCCTCCGTTTCGGGAGCCGGCGACAGGTTCTTCTACTCCGTGACCGGGTCGCCGAACAGGCTATGCGTAAAGTTGGTCAACGCCAGTTCGGCCGAGCAGCCGGTCACGATCGCGCTGAACGGGCTCGGCGCGGGGACGCATACGGCTCGCATCGACACGCTGAAGGCAAACACGACTTGGGCAACGAACACAATCGCCCATCCCGAGCGCTTCGTGCCCGTCAAGTCCACCGCGAGCATCAAGGGCGAGCGTGTACAGCATGTGATGCCGGGCTACTCGATTCAGGTCGTTCAAGTCGATCTGAAATAGAAGAGCAGGAGGCGGCAGCCCTCTATGCAGATGACTGATTTCACCAGAGCCACCACTTGCCTGGCGGTGTTTCTTGCCAGTGTCAGTGTCGACCAGATGCCTCGGCGCATCGAACACGCGCGTCATTCGAATCTCCTCGTCCGAAGGCGTGGTGACCTCAAAGCTGCCGCTGTTTCTTGCGCTGCTTCCTGGCATGACTTTAGCTGTGAACCGCGGTGGGCCGCTGAAGACGCGCGCCCGCCCCACTTTCCCAGATGGATACAGGCAGCGATGTCCGAAAGCGAGGAATGTAATGAGCAGATCGTCTATGGATCGAGCGCCGGCCTTCACGCCGGCGGCGTGGGTGACAATCACCGCAAGCGCGGTTGTTCTCCTGTTGCTCGCCGCCTTGCACGTCCTCAGTCCGGAATTCGATCCTTCCCTGCGAGCGGTAAGCGAGTACGCGAAAGGGCGATATGGCTGGGTACTGTCCCTCATGTTCGCGTTCTGGGCTCTGAGTTCCTGGTCCCTGGCCGTCACGGTGTGGCCGTCCGTCAAAACGATTCGCGGCAGGATCGGCGCTGGTTTCCTGATTGCCGCCGGAGCCGGCGAGGCCATGGCGTCCGTATTCGATATCAACCATCCTCTTCACGGCCTGGCGGGAATGATTGGCGTGCTCAGCCTGCCCATCGCCGCGATGTTGATCAGCCTGTCTCTGGTCCGCACTCAACCATGGTCCCGTGCAAGGAACGTGATTCTCTGGATGGCGAATCTCACCTGGGGCAGCCTGGCCCTACTGGTGCTCCTGTTGGTGACCGGATACCTTCGGGCGGGCAACAGAGTGACACGTGACTCGTTCGCGTTCATCGGATGGGCGAATCGCCTCCTGATCGTGGCGTATTGCACATGGCAGATGGTTGTCGCCGGTCAACCACTCCGTCGCCGGTAGCTACCATCCGAATCCAGGTTGCCAGGTAGAGAGCACTGTGAGCGTCACAGTCGCGCTCTACCGCGCTCTGGCAGAGAGATCGGCCGTTCCGAAAACCGTAAACTCGACGACACCCAAAGGTGCATTCCCCGTGCGCGGCCAGTCCGTCAAGGTCAAGCGGACGTACCGGCAGCGCACGGGAGGAATCTCGTCGAACTCCGTATACCGCGTGATGCTGTTGTTCGATTTGTCCAGAACGGTGGAGTACGACTTGCCGTCGGGCGACACCTCAACCTTGTAGCGACACGCAGTCGTCCGGCCGGCCGCCGGCGCGTCGGAGCGTGCTGCGCCCGCGCCGAACCCACCGCGTGCCAGAAACTCAACCCGGGTCGAATCCACGGTAAAGAGTTGCTCGTTTTCGAATTGCGTAATGGAGCCGAGATCTACGGTCAATGAAGGCTGCACGTCGTCTTCCGCAGGCTCCCACCAGGTTCCGTTCGAATCATCGAGTGCGTATGCCGCCTCGTGACCGGGGCGCTGGCTGCTGAATCCGCCGCGCTGGTTCATGACCCGGAGTTTGTTCACGCTGAGAGGAATGGCGCCGGAGTCGCCGTCGCGCGCGGGATTGGCCACCACGCCGGGCGCCCACTGCGGCGTGTCACTCGGACCGCGAACAAACATGGTTCCGCCGGCATCGAATCCCACCGGGTCCATGCCGATCCGGCGGCCACCCGGAGGATTCGCCAACACAATCGTGTAAAACACCCACCAGTTTCCGTCCGGACCTTTCACGACGCAGCCGTGGCCCGGGCCCGTCACGATTCCAGTGGTTTTGCGCAGAAGAGGATTGCGCGGAGAGTAGGTGAATGGCCCCAGCGGGTTCCTGGATGTGTAAACGCCGCTGGCGTATGAGCGCCATTGCGTGCCTGAGGCGCTGTACTCCAGGTAATAAATCCCATTGCGTTTGAACACCCAGGGACCTTCGATCCATCCCACGTTGGCATACTCATTCTTGTCGCCCCATCGCTCCCAGACGTGCGCTGGGTTGAAGCCGAAGAGATGCCTGGGCGTCGTAGCGAAGCGGTTCAGGTTCTTAGGGTCGAGCGGCGCCACGTAGATTCCGTCCGTCGATCTGCCGGGGAAGCATAGATATGGCTTATTGTCGTCGTTGACGAAGCTGTCCACGTCGAAAGCGCCGCTCCACGGCTTTCCGTTCGAAACGCCGGCCCATGGTTCGCCCTTTTCGTTTGTCCAAGGGCCCAGGACCTCATACGGACCCAGGATATTGGGCGCCCGGTACAACGGAGCGCTGTTGCCGGACATGTAGAAGTCGCCGTTGTATTTGGCCACGTGGGGCGCGACCGGCAGCCGGCCGCCGCGAACATCCACCGCCTGGTATGTCCAGTTGACGAGGTCGGGCGACACCCACGCGCCTCCGCCGGTTCCGAAGAAGTAGTACAAATCGCCTTCGCGTACCACCGTGACATCGCCGAGACTGACTCCCTGCGGCGAGCCGTCCCGCGACGATGTTTCCAGTGGAAGCGGGTTGCAGTAGCGAGTGGATTTCCCGATGACCGGTTTCGCCAATCCGCGCGCTCCGGATTGCGGCAGCGATTGCGGCGAGAGACTCAAGGCAGTCGCCAGAACGGCCAGAGCGCCGAAAGGACCGTCAAATGGGCGTCCAAATGGCATACGAGGCATCCTCCAGCCCTAATCGCGGAAAAGCAACGGAGCGTACTTCGAAAGGTACACTTGCCAGTTTGGCCAGCTATGTCCGCCGCCCGACGGGTTCCAGACGTGCTTCACGTTCTTCTTCGTGAGCAAGTCATCCATCGCTTTGACGCCGTTGTAGCCTGGGTCCTCGGTGCCGCAACCGATCCACAAGACTTTGAGCTTTTGATTCAGCACCGCCGCATCCGCTTTCTCCCATTCCGCGCGATTGCCGCCGCCGCTGAACGCGGCGATGTACGCAAACTGATCGAGGTTGTGGAGCCCGATCGACATCGACTGACCGGCGCCCATTGACAATCCCCCGATCGCCCGGTGCTTGCGGTCGTTCAACACACGATATTTGCTTTCGACCAGCGGCTTTACCGCCGTGAGCAACTCCTTCTCGATCGCAGCCAGGTCATTGGCCGGGGCGGCAGTGTTGGACGCCGTCTTGATCTCCCGCGGCACGTGGCCGTAAGGCATCACCACAACCATCGGTTTGATTTTTCCGTCCGCAAGAAGATTGTCCATGATCACGTTGGCGCGTCCGGTCCAGGTCCAGGATGCTTCGATTTGCCCGTTGCCGTGCAACAGGTAAAGGACCGGATACTTCTGTTTCCCGGATTCGTAACCTGGAGGCGTGTAGACGTAGACCATGCGTTCGGTGTTCAAGTTGGCGGAATCGTAGAACTCCACGTGAACCGTCCCGTGCGGCACGCGCCGTTCTTCGATAACCGGCTTCTCTCCGCCAGGCACGATGAAGAGGCTGGTCGGCCCCCAACGGCGCATTTCCAGGTTTGGATTCGACGGATCGGGCATTCGCAGGCCGCCATCAATCGCGTACCCGTAGGTGTAGAAGCCCGGAGGAAGCGGGCCTACCGTCAAACTCCATACTCCCTTCTCGTCCCGCTGAAGCGGCATGGGTTTCTTGATGACCTCCAGGATGCCCGGAGATCCCATCAAAACTACTTCGCTCGCCTTGGGGGCGAAGAGTCGAAACGTGACGGTCCGATCGCCGTGCACCTCGGGCGAAACCGGGATATTGTTGGTGTCCTCATAATAGGGAGCCGGACCTCGCTGGCCGAAGCCGGCGCCGGCAGTGATGCAGCAGAGAGCGGCGGCGAATAGAAATCGCACGTGGAACCTCCTTCTATGGCTTAAGCCCGCTGGGTTTGAACTCGCCGCCCTTCACCAGAAGATCGAGTATTTCTCTCGTTCTCGCGGGGCAGGCCCTTCCTTTCTGAGGCGTCAGGTTGTCATGCTCGGATTCGATCATGGGCAGCGGTTCTTCGAGGCCGGGAATCTGGTTCAGCGCTGTCCAGACCCCGGCAGGGGGCGAAATCGTGTCGATGAAGCCCATGCCCGCAAGCACCGGCGCCTTGATGCGCGAAGCAAAATTGACGGTGTCGAAATAGAGCGCGGTCTCCATCACATCCGGGTTGTCCGACGGCCAGTTGGGGTAGCCGGCTTTGCGGCCGTGAAGATCGCCGTTGGTGTCCGCCCCGGCCGGCACGCAGACCAGCACCGCGGTGATTTTGTCGGGCCGCAGGCCGGCGAGCACGAGACTCTGTTGTCCGCCCATGCTGCCTCCGGTCAGTACGATCGTTTTGCCGTCCCAATCGGGCCGCGTCAGCAGATAATCCAGGGCCCGCGAGTCGCGCAGGTACATATTCAGAAAATACGATTTCTCGCGATCGGTGTTGCCAATGGTCTGATAGTTACGCGGGACGTTGCCGGATGCATCCGACGGCAGCTTATCGTGCGAATCTACGTTGATAAACAGCCAGCCTTCGGCGGCACGCTGCGCGGCGCCGCGCGCGTTCAACGCGTACACGCCGGCATACTGCAATTGGATGAGCGCGGGAAATTTGCCTTCCCCGGCGGGTTTGGCGATGTAGCCATGCGTTTGGGATCCGAGTGCGTCCAGTACGAACATACTCAACTCGACGCCCGGCACATCGGTCTGGACCGGCGTCAGGACGGGATTGACAGGCACCTTTTCCTGTGCGGCGAGTTGGCCATCCCAGAATGCGTCGAAGTCATCGGGACGCGGCGTCGAGATCCCGATTTTCGCCGGCGCGACGGCGGCGCCGACCGCGTAGAGTCCGTTGTTGCGGCCGGTGTTGCCTCCCACATAACCGGACGCGGCGCCCCGGCCGGGACTGCCGGCGGAGGCGGGCTGCGGCGCCGGACTTGCGGAGCCTGCCGCGGCGCCCGGTGCGGACGCATCGGCAACGAGGTTGGCGTACGGTTCTATGGCGACGTAAATCATCTCGGGCTGGTCGCCGGTGATTTCAATCTTGTCCTTGCCTGAGGACAGATTGAGCTTGCCTTCCTTGAGAACCACCGCGTTATTGCGGCGAATGGTCCACTTGTAGGCGTAGGTGGGCGTGACGGGACCTGGCGTTACCGTCCAGCCAACGGTTTCGCCGACGTCGTAGACGCCGCTGCCGTGGTAGGGCGTAAAGGTGAGCTGCTGGTCGATCGGGCCCCGCTGGGCGGAACCGAATGGAGCGGCGGCCAGGAGGACGAATAGGAAGCGTGCGCGGATCCGAGTCATGACCATCCTGTTGTTGCCTCACTTCGCTCGGTCAACCACGCTCACGGTGAACCCCTTCAGCGGTTTATCCTCCGCGTCGAGAAACCGGGCGCAGAAGTCGGTGGCCCCGCCGCCGTTGATGACGGCAGCGCGCACGATGTTCGGCCCCTGGTTGAGCGTGAGGCGCTTGGAGACGCCGTCATCGATAACGGTCTGGCGATCGCCGTAAATGCCGATGACCTCCTTGCCGTTGACCCACCAGACCGAAGCCGCGTTGGAGCCGATGGCCAGGCGCACGCCGCGCATCTCCTGCGGGCAGTTGACGATGGTGACGGCCCAGAACAGAACGTCGGATGTCGGCTTGCCCAGTGCGTGGGCGAAGTGATAGAGGTTGACGTTATAATTCTTCGTGTCCACGGCGTGCCAGGTGAGTTGCGCGTCGCCCACGGTCACCTTGTCGCCGTCGTGTGGAATGACCGTGAACTGGTTGGGAAAATACTCCTTCTTGACGGCCGCCTGGACGGCGCTGTCGGTGAGTCCATTGACGCCGATCGGTTCCAGGAGCAGCCAGCGCTGGATGAAGCCGACGGCGCCGGGCGCTTTTTCGGGCGTTGCAGGACTCGTCAGTGTGACCGGAGGAACTTGAGCAGCGGCGCGGGAGGCGGTGGCGATCGCCAGAAGTGCCGGGATGGCCAAAACGGCGAGTGCCGGCATGTGATGTTTGTGGAGGGAGTTCATGGAAGACTCACGGCGTCTTGAACAGCCAGCGCTGTTTCTCGCTTTTGGGATCGAACTTCGACAGCGTCGCGAAACTGCTGCCCAAGGCCGAAAGAGCCAGCGCTTCTTTGGAATTGGGTATGGACTTGGGCATGATGCGCCACGTGCCGTCGGCAAGCTGGTCCATCCGCCACAGTTGTTCGGGCGCGCCCGTGAAGGCAGACAGGACGACCAATTCAGCGTCCTCGGTGACGGCCAGCGCACGGTCCGTGCCGGCGATGGTGATCTTGAAATACGGCGAGCCGGGGTAGCCGCCGGCGTTGGGGACGGCTGTAATCGCCCACTTCTGCTGGGCCTGACACAGGT
>Ga0116221_1002094_pt1 | contig 13058 bp, 10 predicted proteins | sample Sb_taG_5_FD_88965 | JGI IMG/M metagenome (GOLD analysis project Ga0116221, IMG submission 88965) | Peat soil microbial communities from Weissenstadt, Germany - Sb_50d_8_FC metaG | ecosystem: Environmental > Terrestrial > Soil > Wetlands > Peat | place: Germany: Weissenstadt | collected 2010-09-21 | reverse complement strand
TTGTCGAGTCCGGATGAGCTTTCCGTGTACATTGCTCGCCAATTGATGCAGCAGGTTGCGCCAAGTCTGTTGTGGATCACCATGCATGACATCGACATCGCGCACGCCGGAGCGTACTCGCTCTATATCGACGGAATCCGCCGCACGGACCGGCTCTGCTCCGATTTATGGAAAACCCTCCAGAGCGAGCCGGAATTTGCGGGCAAGACAACTCTTTTCATCCTGCCCGACTTCGGTCGAGACTCCGACGATGATGCCGGAGGAAACGGGTTCCAGCATCATCGCACCGGCGACGCTCTCTCTCGGACCACATGGATGCTGGTTGCCGGTCCGGGCATTCGCGAGGGTGTGGTTTTCGACCGGGCGATAGATTCGACAGATCTGGTGCCCACGCTGGGATCGATGCTTGGATTCTCTGCGTCCTTGGCTCAGGGCAAACCAATCGGCGAGCTGTTGTAACTTTCATGCTTCCACGCGATCTCAAACCGGAGCAATTCGCTGGCTATCCGCCGGAGGCGCGGAAACTGGCCGCCAACTACTTGGGGATATTGCAGCAATTGCCCCTCAGTTTTGTGCCAGGTCTGCTTCGGGAACTCATCGATTACGATTTCAAGTTTCCCGAGGAGCGCAAAGCGCGCGAGCGAGAACTGGCGAGCCTCAGTTCACTTTCCTCTGGCCAGGTGAAAGAGTGGTTTCAAGGGTTCGCTCAAATCCAGCTTTCCCCGCGGCTCGAAGAGTTCGACTGGGTCAAAGCCCCCGCTAAGTTCGTCGAACAGTTGTCTGCGCATCTCTGGAGCACGCACCAACTCGACGCGTTTCGCAAGGCCTCGAACGATTACGCGGATCGTTTACGCTCGGCGATGCCGGCGGAGCCGCCTCCGGTTCCCAGGCTCGGAATTGCAGTCATCGGCCAGGGAGTGGCCTCGTATGACGAGCCCCTGTTTCGAAAGCTGCGGCCTCATGGCGCATATTTCAGCCGCGTCAAGCCCGAGGATGGATTGCGGCGGCTGCTTGACGCGGTTGCTGGCAGAGCGAAGGCGCATCCCGCTCCCTACGCCCACTGGTATATTGATGGCGGCGAGGCTGCGGAACACGCTCCGGCGCTCACTTGTGTTTCGTACAGAGCTCTCGAACCTGTCCGTGCTGCATTGCTACGCAGGATGCAAACGGAGCTCGATCGGCCAGGCATGGGCCCCGAGGTGCTACGCTCGCTTCTCGCCCAGATGCGTCCGGCGGATCTTGCTGTGGACGCAGTGCGCGGAGATAAACCAAAAGACGAAGTGCTGGAGCGCTTCGAGGTCAGCCTGCTGACTGAGGGTTCGGGAACTCAAGTTTTCAGCACTAGTTTTGCCCAGTGGGCTGCGCGAGAAGCTCTACGGCGGGCCCAACCCCTCACGCTGCTGGTGCGATTTGCGCCGCGGCAGCGGCAGAAGCCGATGAATGAACTGCTCTCCGCAGTCACCGCTCGTCCAGAGTTTGACTTCGTTGGTTCGCTCGTCGATGCCGACCTGGGTGCGTATTACAACTGGCTGAATCAGCAGCGCCTTCCGGGAGCTGAGCAGTCTTCATTTCTAGTTTGGTTTGAAGGGCACGGTCAGGCGTTGGTGATTGGCCCGTCCACGCCTCGCGGAACCGAATCCACGTCAGCAGCCGATCTGGAGCAGTTACTGGCCTGGACAGTGTGATCGCAGGTGGTTTTCGGTTCTTTTTGCAATCAAAAACCAAGGGAGAGAGCAGACAGATGGATCGACGCAGGTTTCTAAAACAAACAGGGACACTCATCGCAGGAGCCGCTCTCGCACCCTACGCGCTCCCGGAATCGGGCGCGCAACCTGGCGTCTCAACGGCCACCGGACGTCTCATCTTCCCGATGAATCGAAAGTGGCGTTATAGTCGAAGCGTTGTCGAAGGCGGCCACGCCAAAGATTTCGACGACTCCGGATTTGAGCGAGTCGTGATTCCGCACACCAACGCCCGCCTCCCATGGCATGGCTTTGATGAAAAAACTTACGAGTTTGTGTCCCTTTACCGCCGCCGCTTCAAGCTTCCGCCGGACGCGCGGGGGAAGCGTGTCTTCGTCGATTTTGAGGGCGTGATGACCGCCTCCACGGGCTGGATCAACGGAGTGCGGCTCGGGGAATACAAAGGCGGATACACACCGTTCTCATTTGATCTGACACCCCACCTCGACTTTGACGGAGACAACGTGCTCGCCGTCGATGTCGATTCCAGCGAGCGCCCAGATATTCCACCGTTCGGATACGAAATTGACTATCTCACTTTCGGCGGCATTTATCGCGAGGTTTCTTTGCGTGTCGTGCCGATGACATTCATCGAGAACATCTTCGCGCGACCGAAGAATGTGCTTACGACGAGTCCGGGGCTCGACGTGCATTGTTTCGTGCAGCATTTGGAGGCATCGCCAGAGGCTTTGACCGTTGAGGTCGAACTGCTCGACGGCGAGCGTGTCGTTGCGAAGGCTTCGCAAGCACTGCCATCTTCGGGTGCAGCCACCGAGCCGGTTGCGCACACGGTACACATGGAAGGCCTAACCGGAATCCGATTGTGGAGCATGGAAGAGCGGAATCTTTACTCGACGCGTGTGCGCTTGCGCCGCGGTGCGCAACTGCTGGACGAAGACTTCCGCCGTTTCGGTTTCCGCGAAGCGCAGTTCACCGATCATGGCTTCGAGCTGAACGGCAAGGTAATCAAGTTGCGCGGGCTTGACCGTCACCAGACGTTCCCCTTTGTTGGGCAGGCGATGCCTGGCCGCGCTCAGCGCCGCGATGCGCAGATTCTGCGTAACCAGCTCAAGTGCAACATCGTCCGCACATCGCACTATCCTCAGTCGCGTCATTTTCTGGATGCATGTGACGAAGTCGGCCTTCTCGTTCTGGAAGAGATCCCTGGCTGGCAGCACATTGGAGACGAAGCCTGGAAGCAGATCTCCGTCGACAATGTCCGGCGGATGATCCGTCGCGACTGGAATCATCCGTCCGTAATCTTGTGGGGTGTGCGCATCAACGAATCCAGAGACGACCACGATTTCTATACACGCACCAACGCGCTGGCCCATCAGCTCGACCCGACCCGCCAAACGGGCGGCATCCGCTATTTCCAGGAATCTGAATTTCTGGAAGACGTTTTTACCATGAACGATTTCGGCTTCCCGCTGAAACCGCCAAGCCGTCCCCGGTACTTGAACACGGAATTCGTTGGGCACACCTATCCCACGAAGACTATCGACCAGGTGGAGCGCCTCACTGAGCACACGCTGCGGCATGCACGCATCCACGACCAGCTTGCGTCCAATCCGCAATATGCCGGTGGCATTGGCTGGTGCGCGTTCGATTACAACACGCACGGCGATTTCGGCTCGGGCGATCGCATTTGTTATCACGGCGTGACGGACATCTTCCGCGAACCCAAGCCGGCCGCAGGATTCTACAAATCGCAGTGTGACCCGGCAGAGGGGATCGTACTGGAGCCCGCGTTTCATTGGGCGCGGGGGGACGCATCGGTCGGATTCTCGAAGGCGGTTGTCTGTTCCAACTGCGACCACATCAAGTTCTACATCGACGACAAGTTGGTTGCGGAAGTAGACCCAGACCGGAAGCAATTTGCACACCTGCGCTACGCGCCCTTCGTCCTTGAAATGGGAGAGTTGTTCCACAAATGGGGCGACTTACGCCTCGATGGCTACATCCAGGGCAAGCACGTGATCTCGAAGCGTCTGTCAGGAGCGGGTGTCGATGCCAAGTTCCTGCTTCTTCCCGACGACGTCGAGCTGATCGCCGATGGCGCGGATTCTACCCGGGTGGTTCTGCGCGTCACCGACGAATTCGGCGCGGTTCAGCCCTTTGCGAACGACGCGATCAAGTTTGAGGTCGAAGGCCCCGCCGAGATCGTTGGCGACAATCCATTTTCTCTGATCGGTGGAACAGGCGCCGTTTGGATTCGCGCCCAGGAACAGCCCGGCAAAGTGCGGCTCAAAGCGGTCCATCCTTGGTTGGGAACGCAGCAGGTGGAAATCGAAATTGTCGCCAGTGCCGCGGAAACCGTCTAGCGCTTAGTGAATCGTACAGCAGCAAGCAATCCAGAACGACGCGGACACGCGTTGCCATAGCTGACCCACCTACCTAAAGGTTGAGGGGCTTCGGGTGAGAGAAGACCGACAAGCAGCCGCAGAAGCTCAAACGGAATACGGATCCTACCCCAGCCTGCGTGACCGGGTCGTGGTCGTGACAGGTGGGGCTAGCGGTATCGGGGAGAAGATCGTAGTGCAGTTCGCCAAACAAGGCGCGAAGGTAGCTTTTCTCGACATCCAAAATGAAGCGGCATTGCAACTGGTCAGAAAGATCAGCGCGAACGGTGACACAGAGCCTTACTTTTTACAGTGTGATCTCACCGACACAGAGGCCCTTCGGGAGTGCATTCAAAGGATCATTGCGAAACTTAGGACGGTCGACGTGCTGGTCAACAACGCCGGAAACGATGCTCGCCATTCCGTCGAAGAAGTAACGCCGGAGTATTGGGATCGGTCGATGGCCGTTAATCTCAAGCATCAGTTCTTCGCGAGTCAGGCTGTGATTCCAGTAATGAAGCGGGCCGGTCGAGGCTCGATCATCAACATGAGTTCAATCAGTTGGGTCATCCCATCGACTGGGCTGCCGGCATATGTGACGGCGAAGGCAGCGATCGTCGGACTCACGCGCACACTGGCTCACGAACTTGGAGCGGACAATATTCGAGTGAACTGCGTCCTGCCGGGCGCAATCCTGACTGACCGCCAAAAGGAATTGTGGTTTACGGACGACTACAAAGCCGAGATTCTGCGCGGCCAGGCGCTTAAGAGAATGATCAGGCCCGAAGAAGTTGCTCGACTCGCGCTTTTCCTGGCTGCAGACGACAGCAGCGCCATCACAAGTCAAAGCTATGTGATCGATGCTGGCTGGATTTGATTCCAACGGAGATAACTTGTAGTTGCCCGTGCGACATTCGGCAGGGTACATCGTGTCGCAAACCACGTCCGTACTACAAATGGTTGCACTCGTTCTGCAGCGTTTTGGGAGCGAACGTGATTTTGGTACAGTAACACATTACTGGTAATGTTACCGGCTCACGCTTGGCCTTCTGCGCCATGCGCAATGCACCTCCGTGACCTGCCTGCCCTAACGAGCCCCGGCGTATTCTCGATCATCAGATGAGACGCCTTATGACCCTCCCTCAGCGGCAAGAACGACGAGAATTTCGCTACCCGTTGCACCTTCCTGTTCTAATCAAAATGGCGCGCAAGGAAGTGCACGCCCGATCCGAGAACATCAGTCTCGGTGGCATTCTGCTGTCGAGCGCCTTTCTGATCCCGGAGGGAACCATGGTCGAGGTTGCGGTGGGAGTCGACCACACGCCCGACCCCGGCATACTTCTGAACGCGCGCGGCAAGGTTCTGCGAGTGCAACCGCAAGCCACGGGTGATTTTGCCGTAGCCATCAAGCTGGATCGCTCTTTCGAACTTCCACTTCCGCGTCCAGAACTGCGGCGCAGCGCCGCAGCGGGTGCCGCGGCGAGCGCTCAACAATCCAGCGATCCGGAGAAGTCTGGGCCTACCGTCCATGGCCGTGGGTTCTCCCGCGCGGCGTGGCACACGGAGACATAGTCAAATCGTCGTTCGAGAACGGGCGCCGATGAAAGACTCTATCCTGCTCACACCGAGACTGCGCAAACTCACACTTCCCTTCCGGCTGGGACTGCTCAGATATAATCAATAAATTCTCCCGCCCATGCGAACCCGCCTCGGCCTGTGGATGGCGCTATCTCTGGTGACGATCGCGCCTGCCCAGACCGCAAGTCCCCAGCCTCAAGCCGCGCAGACCCAAATCCCGCAAGCGCAGGTTCCTCAGTTTGAAGACATCGCCCAGAAGGCAGGTCTCACCGTCTCGCACATTTCTTCTCCCGACAAGAAATATGTTGTCGAATCTATGAGCGGCGGTGTCGGCCTGATCGATTGCGACAACGACGGCAAACTCGACATCATTACCGTCAACGGGTCTACGGTCGAGCGTTACCGGCAGGGCGGAGATCCGATGATCACGCTCTACCATCAGGATGCGGACCTCAAGTTCACTGACATCACGAAAGCGGCGGGCCTCACGCGCAAGGGCTGGGGCATGGGCGTCGCCGTCGCGGACTACGACAATGATGGCCTGCAGGATATATACGTCACGGGATTTGGCGGCAACGCGCTCTACCACAATCTCGGCAATTGCAAGTTCGCAGACGTGACCGAGAAGGCCGGAGTCGGCGGCGGCGGCTTCAGCACGGGCGCCGCCTGGGCCGACTACGATCGCGATGGCAAGGTCGACCTCTTCGTTTCGCGCTACGTCCACGTCGACATCGACAAGCTTCCCGAGTTCGGCAACGATCCGCGATTCTGTCGATTCAAGGGAGTCCTGGTGCAGTGCGGTCCGTGGGGTATGCCCGGTGAGTCCGATTTTCTCTTCCACAACAAGGGCGACGGCACATTCGAAGAGGTCTCCAAGAAGGCCGGAGTCGACGACCCGCATCATTATTATGGTTTGGGCGCGACCTGGGGCGACTACGACAATGATGGATGGCCCGATCTCTACGTCGCCAATGATGCGGGCCCAAATTTTCTCTACCACAACAAGCACGACGGCACGTTTGAGGACATTGGTCTGCTCTCAGGTGTGGCCCTGAGCGGCGACGGCATGCAACAGGGTTCGATGGGCGTGGCCTGGGGAGACTATTTGCACGAAGGGCGCTTGTCGATGCTTGTCACGAATTTTACCGAGCAGGGCTCCACTCTTTATCACAACCTTGGCGGAGACAGTTTCGCCGACGTGAGCGTACGCGCCAAGATAAACAAACGCACGTATCCGCTGGTGAGTTGGGGAACATCCTTCTTTGATATGGACAACGACGGGTGGCTCGATGTTTTCATTGACAGCGGCCATGTCTACCCGCAGGTTGACAACATCTCCGGAGGTACGGCGTACCGGGAGCCACTGGTGCTGTTTCGCAACCGTCGTGACGGAACGTTTGAAGATGTTTCCTCGACTCTGGCAAAGCTGCCCTTGGAATCGAGGCGGGGCGCGGCTTTCGGCGACATCAACAATGACGGCAACGTCGATATTGTGGTGTTGAACGTGGGCGAGCCGCCATCACTCTTGCTCAACCACAATGACAGCCCGAATCATCGTGTCCTGTTCAAACTGGTTGGGATGAAAAGTAACAAGGCGGCGATCGGCGCGCGCGTCACGGTGAAGGCCGGAACGCTGGTGCAAATGGACGAAGTGCGCGGCGGGGCAAGTTACATTTCGCAGAACGACTTACGGCTACATTTTGGGCTGGGCGCGAATGAGAAGATGAGCGAAGTCGACGTCCGCTGGCCGAACGGCGAAACCGAAACCTTGCGGGACGTCGCAGCCGACTTCATTTACACGATCGTCGAGGGCTCAGGAATTCAGCAAAAAGTGGCGCTGCCCGCATTGCCGCAACACTGAGACCCACTTCAATTCATGCACTGTCATCCTGAGCACAGCGAAGGACCTATGGAGTCTTCGGCAATACCGAGGCTGCTGGCAGAGTGCATAGATCCTTCGCTACACTCAGGATGACAACGCATTGACTCGTGCCCCTATTCGATCCCCAGTTGCCTCTGAATTTGCTCCAGCGGCACACCCTTCGTCTCCGGAACCATCGTCTTCACCCAAACCAGTTGCAGAACCATCATCCCGGCAAAAAATGAAAAAACGTAACCCGGCGGGAAGGAGGCGACCATCCTGGGGAAGAACGTTGTGAGCAGCGCGGCGAAGATCCAGTGCGTGAAACTGCCGAGAGTCTGACCTTCCGCGCGATGACGATTGGGGAATATCTCGGAGATAAACACCCAAATGACCGCCCCCTGGCCGATCGCGTGGGCAGCAATGAAGGCGAAAATGCAGACCGGCACGATCGAATAGTGTGCGGTAAAGAAGGCCCATGCGACGAGGCCGAGCGAAGTGATGTAGCCGAACGAGCCAATATAGAGCAGGGTACGCCGGCCCAGGCGGTCAATCAGCCAGAGTCCGACAAAGGTGAATACCAGATTCGTAACGCCAATCCCGATGGATTGCAGCAGTGCCGCCTTTGCAGCGAGGCCAGTAAGTTCAAAAATGCGGGGCGCGAAGTACAGAATCGCATTGATCCCGGAAAGCTGGTTGAAGAAGGCAATCAGGATGGCGAGCAGGATCGGTTTGCTCAGACGCCTCGTCCAGAAATGTCCCGACGATACTTGTTCGGAAGAAGCCGCTATGATCTCGTCCGCCTGGGCTGCGATTTCGGCTTTCGAAACGTCAGGTTCAATCCGTTGCAGGACTTGCAGACCGGCCTCGCGGTCGCCCCTCCGGCTTAACAGCCATCGTGGGCTCTCGGGAAGACTGATGCAGAACACCGCGTAGAGCACCGACGGAAACGCGGCGACACCGAGCATCCAGCGCCAGGCATTTTCGCCGATGCCCGCCAGCAGCGCGTTCGAGACGAACGCGATCAGAATGCCAAAGACAATGTTGAACTGGAACATGCCGGCCAGGCGTCCGCGATGCTTGGGCGGTGCGATCTCAGAGATGTACATGGGAGCAACTACGGTAGAGATACCAATGCCCAACCCGCCTATGACGCGCGCTATGATGAAAGTTGTGACGTTTGGCGCCAAACCTGAGCCCACGGCGCCGACAAAGTAAAGAATGCCGATCCATAGGAGCGTAGCTTTGCGCCCGAATCGGTCCGCGGGCCAGCCGCCGAGCAGGGAACCAACGACGGTGCCGTAAAGGGCAGAGGCCATGGCAATGCCGTGCAGTCCGGGACTCAGACCCCAAAGCGATTGAATCGTTTTTTCGGCTCCGGAAATAACGACTGTGTCGAAACCGAAAAGAAATCCGGCGAGTGCCGAGGTGAGCGACCAGAAGAAAATGCGACCATTCATAAGTGGGTAAATCGGTGCTGCCAAAGATCTGTGCGATTCATGAGAACTGAGAGCTGAGAGCTGCTCTCACCCCTTGGTCAGGGGATAACTCTTCTCGCGCCAGTCGCGGATGCCGCCGTCCATCGAAATCACGTTGGTATAGCCCATCTTCTGCAGGTTGTCGGCGGCCAGCGCCGAGCGGAAACCACCGCCGCAATACAGAATCATCTCCGTGTTGAGTTCGGGCACGCGCGCCTCGATGTCGCGTTCGATGATGCCCTTGCCCAGATGAATCGCGCCGGGAAGATGGTCCTTGGCATATTCGCTCTCCTCGCGGACATCCACGATCAGGAGCCTCTCGCCGCGATCCATTCTGGCTTTCACGGCTTCGACATTGGTCTCGCGCACGCGCGTCTTGGCGTCGTCCACAATCTTCAGAAAACGGGGAGGATGTTGGTGGGCCACGAGAACTCCTTATAAGTTGGCGATGAACATCCTATCAAGTGCCGCTACTTTGTGCATCACCGGCGCGCGCCCTGTCATCCCGAGCGAAGCGAGGGACCCGGGTTTTGGCTTGCGCCCTGACAGATGGGCGCACACAGGCAAACACCGAGGTCCCTCGCTTCGCTCGGGATGACAAGTGCTTTCAGGAACTCCGCGCCCTTCGTAGTTCATTGAACTTCAGTTAGCATGAACCCGTGAAGGTGGAGAAACCTACGCGGCGAATCGGCCTGGCGCGCGCTCTCTCCAAACTGGGATACTGCCCACGCTCGCAGGCGGCCGAACTGATTCGCGCGAGCCGCGTGCGCTTGAACGGAAGCGTCCGGCGCGATCCCGAGACGCCGGTCCGCCTGGAGCGTGACCGCATCGCGGTGGATGGCCGTGCCATCGAACCGCAACACAAGATCTATCTCATGATGAACAAGCCGCGCGGTGTCGTCACAACGGCCTCCGATGATCAAGGTCGCGAGACGGTCTACGCGGTGTTAGAGAAAGCATCGCTGCCGTGGGTCGCTCCCGTTGGCCGACTGGACAAGGCCAGCGAGGGCTTGCTGCTTCTGACGAATGATTCCGAATGGGGAGCGCGAGTCGCTGCGCCGGAAACGCATCTGGAGAAGACTTATCACGTACAAGTCGGCATCGTGGCCGATGAGAAGTTCATGCAGGCGATGCTGAACGGAGTGAGAAGTGAAGATGATTTCCTGCGCGCCGCGCGAGTTCGCCTGCTGCGCTCAGGGCAGAAGAACTGCTGGCTCGAGATTGTCCTCGACGAAGGCAAGAATCGCCAGATTCGCCGCATGCTGGCGGCACTCGAGGTTGAAGTGCTCAGGCTGGTGCGAGTGGCGATAGGGCCATTGCAACTCGGTAAGTTAGCGAAGGGAGCGCATCGTCCGCTGACCGCGGAAGAGAAGCTCGCGCTGGATTGCGCGATGGCGGAGAAGTAAACCCTCTACCAACAACAAGAAGGAGAACTGTTCCGGTTTCCTTTGGTTCCTCCGTGCCCTTCGTGGTTGCCGGGTTTGACTTTGTCAGTCCCGCAAGAGCCCCGTGGTGCGTGCTACACTCGGCCTTCTTCCGGAGATGCGAGAGCTGCATGCGTGATCTCACTTTCCTTCCCGCTGTAACCATGGCCGCACAAATCCGCGGGAGACGGCTCTCTCCGGTCGAACTCGCCGACGCGCATCTGGCGAAGATCGAACGATTGAATCCGAAGTTGAACGCGTTCGTACACGTCGATGCCGACCGCGTGCGCCGCGAAGCCCGCGCCGCAGAGGCGGCCGTGACGAGTGGCAAGACTCTGGGCCCGCTGCACGGCGTTCCCATCAGCATCAAGAGTTCTCTGGACGTCGCGACCCTGCGATCCGAAGCGGGCACGCGCCTGCGGGCCGGATTCGTCGCTACACAAGACGCTCCGCTCGTGGCGCGCCTGCGCAACGCGGGAGCGATCGTGCTGGGCGTCACTAACACTCCCGAACTCCTGATGGCGTGGGAAACCGACAACCTGCTCTATGGCCGCACCAACAGCCCGTGGGATCTGGAACGTACTCCGGGCGGCTCCAGCGGCGGCGAGGCTGCGGCGATCGCCGCAGGGATGTCGGCGGGTGGAGTCGGTAGCGATGGCGGCGGCTCAATTCGAGTGCCTGCACATTTCAGCGGCATCTGCGGGCTAAAGCCGACGCCGGGTCGTATTCCATCGACCGGCCACTTTCCCGCGTCCGGTGGGCCGTTTGCGCTGATTGGCGTTGTCGGCCCCATGGCGCGCACGGTCGCCGATGTGAGAGCGTTGTTCGAAGTCATGCAAGGTCCGGACGACGGTGACACCTGCGCTGCGCCCGTGCCGCTGCGATGGCCAAGCGAAGATGAAGCCAAGAATCTGCGCATCGGCTATTTCGAGGATGACGGTCGCACGCCCGTGACTCCGGAGACTCGCGCCGCGGTGAGAACTGCGGCAGAAGCTCTGCAGCGTGCGGGATTTCAAGTCGAGCGGTTCCGGCCTCGAGGCCTGGAAGAAGCGCGAGTGCTGTGGAAGAAGTTCTTCGTCAGCGCGGGTGGAATGCTGATCCGTCCGATGTTTCGCGGGCGCGAGCGTGACCTCAGCCCGATCCTGAGGCAGTTCCTCGAATGGTCGGAAGCCGAACCAGCTTTCACCGGCGACTCGCTACTCGACGCCTGGATCCGCCGCGACGCAGCCCGCGCCGATTTTCTGAAGCAGATGCGGAAGTATCCCATCCTCCTGTGCCCGGCAGCGGCGATCCCCGCCTTTCGCCACGGGGAGCGCAGTTGGACGATTGACGACAAGACCGTCGAGTACCTCAATGCTTGGAGCTATACCGAATGGTTCAACCTGCTCGGCAACCCCGCAGCCGTAGTGCCCGTGAGCCATTGCGTCTCTGGTGACTCGGAAGGCCTGCCCATCGGCGTGCAGATCGTCGGCCGGCCCTGGGAAGAGGAACAAGTATTGGCCGTCGCGGCAGTGCTGGAGAGGGAACGCGGTGCATGGAGAATCCCGCCGATCAGCTAGCGTTCCTCTTGGTCCACACTAGTATTTTTGTATTATTCCGCCCACCTGCGTGCCTGTATAACTTTATCTGCGCGGGACTTCAGCCACTGTGGGGCTGACTTCTCTTTCTAGCAGGTCGGACGCCGTTGATCATGCGGGGAATGCCAACATCTGGGGGATTTGTCGGTCGGGCTCTGTCGTGGCTGGTGACTTTCCTGGTCATCTCCGCCGCCTACCTTTACACCTTTCCTCAGCCAAACATCTTCTACGCGGGCGTGGTCCTGCTGCACGCGGCCGGAGGCGTATTAGCGGCGATCCTCCTGATCCCTGCTTTCTTTCGACTGGTTCGCACAGGAAGCTTCGCCTCCCGCGCCGCCTGGCTGCTGATAGCTGCAGGAGCAGTCCTGGGGTTAGTCCTCATCAAGACCGGCACTCCTCGCACGGAATGGAACAAGCTCTATTTCCACATAGTGATTTCATTGGCAGGTGTCGGCCTGCTGATCGCTGGCTGGCTCGGCAGGCGCGGTTCCCCAGAATCGAGCGCAAGAACGGCTGCTGTGCGAGTTGTCCTGTGTTTGGCTGTGCTTTCCGGCCTCGGCTACGGTGCACGCCACGTGCGCGAGAGCTGGCAGACGCGCAATCGCATCGAGAACCCAACCATGCCGCCCGACAACATGAACGGCGAAGGTGACGGTCCCGAGGGCTCGTTCTTCCCCAGTTCGGCGCAGGTTTACGGCAAGCAGAAAATTCCCAGCAAGTTCTTCATGGAGTCCGACTCCTGCAAGCGCTGCCACGAAGATATCTACAACCAGTGGTTCAGCTCGGCGCACCATTTCTCTTCGTTCAACAATCAGTGGTACCGCAAATCGATCGAGTACATGCAGGATACGATCGGTACCAAGCCTTCGAAATGGTGCGGTGGCTGCCACGATCCGGCGGTTCTGTACGCGGGGCTGATGGATACTCCGATCAAGCAGATCGTACACCGCCCGGAATCGCAGGCCGGCCTAGGTTGCATGATGTGCCACTCCATCGCCAACGTAAAAAGCACGATGGGGCAGGCAGACTTTTATCTGGAATATCCCAAGCTGCACG
>Ga0116221_1002090_pt1 | contig 13067 bp, 10 predicted proteins | sample Sb_taG_5_FD_88965 | JGI IMG/M metagenome (GOLD analysis project Ga0116221, IMG submission 88965) | Peat soil microbial communities from Weissenstadt, Germany - Sb_50d_8_FC metaG | ecosystem: Environmental > Terrestrial > Soil > Wetlands > Peat | place: Germany: Weissenstadt | collected 2010-09-21 | reverse complement strand
GGTGGTTTCGACTATGTATACGCGGACGAGGCCGGACGCCGGCTGTATATTCCGCGCACCGGCGCCGGTGCGCGCATCTCGGTCTACAACCTGGATACGCTGGAATCGGTCGGCGAAATTCCCAAGGCCAACGCGCGAGGAGCCGCGGTAGATCCCAAGAACCATCACGGCTTCGGCAGCAGCAAACCGGTAGTCATGTGGGATACCAATACGCTGGCGACCATCAAGACCATCGATGTGCAGGGCGGTCCGGACGGCATTCTATTCGACCCGTTCAACGAGCGTGTCTGGGTGTTTAGCCACGGCCAGCCGAACGCCACGGTGATCGACACTAAAGATGGCACGGTGGTCACGACGCTCGACTTGGGCGGAGCGCCCGAGCAAGCCGTCACCGACGGCAAGGGCCATATGTACGTTGATCTGGAGGACAAGGACCAGATCGCCGCCGTGGACACCAAGGCCCTCAAGGTGACTGCGCACTGGGATCTCGGCGCCAAAGGCGGTGGGCCGGGCGGGCTGGCATTCGATGTGAAGAATCACGTGCTCTTTGCCACTTGCCACAATCCGGCAACCATGGTGATTCTCAGCTCCGAAGACGGCAAGATTCTGGACGCGCTGCCGATCGGCACCGGCACGGATGGCGCTACCTTCAACCCCAAGACGATGGAAGCCTTCAGCTCCAACCGCGACGGCACGCTGACGGTGATCAAGGAGAACAGCCCCACGAGTTTCGTGGTGGAGCAGAACTTGAAGACCATGCCCAGCGCCAAGACGCTCACGCTGGACGGCAAGACCGGCCACATCCTATTGATTGCGGCCGAGTACGGCCCGCCGCCGGCCCCGCCCGCGGACGCGCCGAAGGATGCCCCTAAGGGCCGTGGCGGCCGGGCTCCGATGTTGCCCGATTCGTTTACCATTCTGGAAGTCGGGAAGTAGGCCTCCGATGGCTCCGATCGGAGCCGCGCGCGTCAGCAAGCGGTTTTACTGAAGCACCGAACCTCGCAGGCCAAAGCGCCGGGCCCACTTTGTCTGTCAACCGATTCTAAAACCGGCCGAAACCGGTAGTGCCGTTGCCCGGGCGCGGCATTCGGGTCACACCATTGGGTAGATCGCGACGCTCGGAATTGGTCCCCATGGTTCGGAATTCATGCTGGGTAATCCGTACGGCTGTCCCTGACCCGTCCGACCGCACGATGCGTCCCGAAATGGCCAACTGCATGGGAGCTATGTGCTGCAGCAATACCGGCCAGGCGACGGACAACTCGACGTTGAGTCCGACCGGCAGTTGTTGGCCGGCATCGAAGAGAACGCCGCCGCTCGAAAGGTCGATGGTGCGGCCGACGCCCACGCCCTGCACCTTCCTGCGGCGGATCGCCTTCCAGCGTAGGTCCAGTTGTATCCGATAGCGGCGGTCGGAGCGGCGGTCGCCTCCGATGCTCTCGCTATCTTCCCAGTCCTTTGACCAAGCCATGGCGGGTTCCATCGAGATCCATTATGGGGCGGCTTCGCCGGACAGCATAGTCATGCGGGTACCCGGACCGTACCCGGATCGTACTCTCAGTCCTAGAACAGCTTGCTATCCTCAAAGGAGTATAGGAGTCGAGCAAAATCGTGAGAGGATTTCGTCTGTGCGCCGTCCTGGTGTTGGGGCCCCTTCTGCTCCCTGCCCAGGACCTCAAAGAGTTCGAGAAAAAAGTCACCGAGTTTACTTTAGGCAACGGCCTGCATTTCATCGTGGCCGAGCGGCACGAGGCCCCGGTGGTCTCGTTTCACACGTACGTGAACGCCGGGTCTGTGGACGACCCGTCGGGGGCGACCGGTCTCGCTCACATGTTCGAGCACATGGCGTTCAAGGGCACGGAGACTATCGGCACCAAGGACTGGCCGGCCGAGAAGAAAGCGCTCGATGAGATCGAGGAGGCGTACGACCGCGTGGATGCGGAGCGCAACAAGGGGCCGAAAGCCGATTCCAGCCGGATTCGAGCCCTGGAGCTCCAGTTGAAGACGGCGATCGACCGCGCACAGGGTTACGTCGAGCCGAACGAGTACACCCGCATTATCGAGGAGAACGGCGGCGCGGGCCTGAATGCCGGTACCGGCCTGGATTCCACCGAGTACTTCTACAGCCTTCCCTCCAACCGCATCGAGCTGTGGTTTCTGCTGGAATCGCAAAGGTTTCTGCATCCGGTATTCCGCGAGTTTTACAAGGAGCGGGACGTGGTGATGGAAGAGTACCGGATGCGCGTGGAATCCAGCCCGCAAGGCAGACTGATGCAGGATCTTCTGTCGACGGCCTTCGCCGCGCATCCCTATCACAACCCTCCCGGCGGATGGCCCAGCGACATCGCGAGCCTGCGGCGCTCGGAGGCCAAACAATTCTTCGACGAGTATTACGTGCCCGCCAACATGGCGATCGGGATTGTGGGAGATGTCCACCCGGCGGATGCCAGGCGCATGGCCGAGCGTTATTTCGGCCCGCTGCGGGCGCGCCCGCTGCCGCCGTTGCTGCACACCAAGGAGCCGCCGCAGCCCGGTCCGAAGACCGCGGACGTGATCTCGCCCAGCCAACCCATCGCGGTAGCCGGATACAAACGGCCCGACCAGTACGATAAGGACGACGCGGTGTTCGACGTCCTGCAACTGATCCTCTCGGGCGGCCGGACCGGCCTGATGTACCGAGAGCTGGTGCAGGGGCAACGGATCGCGCTAGCGGCGCAGGCGGTGGCCACCTATCCGGGCGGGCGCTATCCGAATCTCTTTCTGTTTTTCGTGGTTCCCGCGATGGGCCACACGGTGGAGGAGAATGAGAAGGCGCTGGGCGACCTGCTGGTGGAGTTCGAAAGCCATCCGGTGGATGCGGTGGCGCTGGCGCGGGCCAGGACGAAGGCTCGCGCCGGGGTGATCCGGCAGTTGGCCAATAACTCGGGACTGGCCTCGCTGCTCACCTCGTACTACATGAGCTACGGCGACTGGCGCAAGCTGTTCACCTCGATCGACGATCTCAACAAAGTGACGGCCGCGGATGTCCAGCGGGTGGCGCAGCAGTACTTCGTAGCTACTAACCGCACATTTGCGTACACCGCGGCTCCGGCCGCGGGAGGAGGACGGCAATGAAGCACCGATCCGCGCTCCTGTTACTGGCGCTGACGCCGCTCCTGGCGCAGGGTCCGGCATCGCCATCCAGGCCAGCGCCGCCGCCCTCGTATAAGGACCTCAAGTATCCGCCGCTCGGTTCGATTCAGATCCCCGACGTCGCCAGGTTCACCTTGCCCAACGGCATGAAGCTCTACCTGCTGGAGGACCACGAGCTGCCTGTGGTCAACGGCACCGCGCTGGTGCGCACGGGCAACCTCTTCGACCCCGGCGACCGGGTCGGCTTGGCGGGTCTCACCGGCACGGTGATGCGCAGCGGCGGCACGCGGTCGAAGACCGGCGAACAACTCGACGAGCAACTGGAAAACATCGCGGCCAGCGTGGAGAGCGGCATCGGCGAATCATCCGGCTCGGTTTCCTTTTCCGCGTTGAAGGAGAACACCGCGGAGGTTCTCGCCATCTTCAAAGACATTCTCACCGGCCCCGAGTTCCGCCAGGACAAACTCGACCTGGCGAAGAGCCAGGTGCGCAGCGGCATCTCGCGCCGCAATGACAACGCGGAGAGTATCGTGGAGCGCGAGTTCACCGACATCGTATACGGCAAGGACACGCCCTATGGATGGCCCGAGGAGTATGCCACCATCGACCGCATCAACCGCGGCGATCTGCGGTCCTTTTACCAGCGCTATTTCTTCCCGGCGAACGTGATGCTCGGAATCCGGGGCGACTTCGACACAGCCGCTATGAAGGCCGCGATCGAGAAGCTCTTCTCCGATTGGACCGGCGCGCAGCCGCCCGTGCCCGAGTTCCCTAAAGTCGGGCCGGCGCCCAACGGAGGCACTTATCTCGCGGTGAAGAAGGACGTCACCCAGACCTTCTTTGCGATCGGCCAGAGAGGCGGCCAGTTGAACGACAAAGACTACCCGGCCCTGGCCATCATGGCCGATATTCTGGGCGGCGGGTTCCAATCCCGGTTGCTGCAGCGGGTGCGAACCCAGATGGGGAATGCGTACCACATCGGCGCCGAATGGGACGCCCGATACGACCACCCCGGTCTGTTCGAGATCTCCGGCGGCACCAAGTCGGTCTCCACGGTAGAGACCATCAAGGCGATTCGCGAGGAGGTCGACCGCATTCGCACTACCGAGGTTACCGAGGCGGAATTGAGGACCGCCAAGGACACGGTCCTCAACAGCCTGGTCTTCGCCTTCGATACCAAGGCGAAGACGTTGGGCCGCATCTTGACTTACGAGTATTACGGATACCCCAAGGATTTCCTCCAGCAATACCAGAAGGGGTTGGCGGCGGTGACGCGCGCCGATGTGCTGCGGGTTGCCAGGGAACATATCGATCCGGCCCGGTTTACGCTGGTGACGGTCGGGAATCCGCAGGATTTCGGACAGCCGCTCGACACGCTCGGAAGCCCGGTCACCTCGATCGACCTGACCATCGCGTCCGGCAACCCGGCCGGCATGGAGCGGGGTAAGCAACCATGAAACGAAGCGCCTTCATTCTACTGGCAGGATTCGCCATGGCTTCCGCCAACGCCGCGGAAACGCACCAGGAGCGTGGGAAGCGGGTGGTGGATGAGGCCTTGCAGGCGCTCGGCGGCGACGCCTATCTGCACATGGAGGACCGGGTGGAAATGGGCCGGGCCTATTCGTTCTGGGACTCCCGGCTCTCCGGCCTGTCTTTGGCGAAGATCTATACTCGGTACCTGGCGCCGGCTCCCGGACAACTCGGAATACGGGAGCGGGATTCTTACGGCCAGGTGGATGTGCGCGCGTCCGACCTGAAGGAATCGAGCGCCGTCTTGTTCGACGAGACCGGCGCCTGGGAGATTACTTTCCGCGGCGCCCGCCCGCTGGACGACAAACGATTCACGAACTACAAGGACAGCATGCTGCGCAACATCCTGTACATCCTGCGCCAGCGTCTCAAGGAGCCGGGGATGGCGTTCTACTCGCAAGGCTCGGATTTTTGGGAAAACCGGCCGGTGGAGATCGTGGACATCACGGATGCCGACAACCTCACGGTGACCGTCCAGTTCGACCAGTTGACGAAGTTGCCGGTGCGCCAGGTGTTCCGCCGCCGCAACGAGGAGTTCAAGGACTTCGATACCGAGGTGACCATCTTCGCCAAGTACCGGGACGTGGGCGGCGGCGTGAAATGGCCTACCACCATCCAGCGCGACCGGAATGGCGACAAGGTATTCCAGATGTATTCGGACTCGGTGCAGATCAATAAGAATCTCACCGACAACCTGTTCACGCTCCCGGCCAACCTGAAACTGCTGCCTAAGGCGAAGTAGAGGCGAGCGGACCAAGATCCTTTACGGCTTCTGAAATCAGCCATTCCAGGTATGCCGCAACGCCCGGATCTCCTTCCCTCGGCGCCCAAGGCGCAAAGTCCTTGTCATTGGTGACTGAGTACGGGCCGGGCTTCACCTCGTAGCAGACCGCGTGCGGGGTCAGCACCGCCAACGTGTGCCAGACGCCCGGCTGGAGGTCGATCCCCACCGCGCCCCGGCCCAGCACATGGGTGGTGGCGATGCGGCCGTCATCGTCGAACGTGAAGAATGCCAGCTCTCCCTCCAGCACCAGAAACGATTCCGATTTGGGCGGATCGCGGTGGCGGTGCGGGGCCACATACGTGCCGCGGATCATCACGTTCAGGAACCGGTGGGGGTTGTCCTCCATGCCGGCGTGAAAGTTGTGGTTGGTCCGCAGCCGGGGAGACCTGCTCGCCCGCTCGATCAGGGCCTGGAACATAACCGGGTCCAATAACTGAATGCGCTGGTCAGGCATCACTTCATAATAGGATGTCACCGGGTGGTGTCTGAAATGCGATGCCCGCGGGTGGTACAATTCACATCGTTAACTCATTTCCGCACCGTTAATTCCAGGAGGATAATCATGTCCGGTTTGTTCTGGCAGAAAGTCAAGGAACCGTGGGCCGGCTTCAGCCGCCGCGACCTGTTCCGTCAGGGAGGGCTGCTGGCCGCCGCCCAGGCATTCGGCGGCAGCGTAAAGCAGGCGGTCGCCGCACCGCTCAATCTGGGGCCCGACATGTACCAATCCATCGGCGTGCGGCCGCTCATCAACGCCCGCGGCACGTTCACCATCATCACCGGCTCGCAGACGCTGCCGGAAGTGAAACGCGCCATGGACCTGGCCTCGCGCGGCTACGTGCAGATGGACGAGCTGATGGATGCCGTGGGCCAGCGGCTGGCCGAAATCACCGGGGCCGAATGGGGCATCGTCACGGCGGGCTGCTGCGCGGCCATTACCAACTGCACCGCTTCCGCCATCGCGGGCGGCAACCCCGAGCGGATGCAGCGGCTCCCCAATGTCGCCGGCCTGAAGAACGAAGTCATCGTGCCGGCCTATTCGCACAATGTCTACGACCATGCCGCGCGCATGCTGGGCGTGAAGCTGGCGATCGTGCGCGACAAGTCCGAAATCGAGCCGGCCTTCAACGAGCGCACCGCCATGGTCTACATCCTGGGCGGCCCGAACGATGACGGCCCGCTGGGAACCCGCGCGTTCGCCGAAGTGGCGCGCCGCAAGAAGGTCCCCGTGCTGGTGGACGCCGCGGCCGAAATTCTGACCCTCAAGCCCAACGTTCACCTGGATCGCGGCGCCAGTGCCGTGGCCTACAGCGGCGGCAAGTGCATCCGCGGGCCCCAAGCCGCCGGCCTGCTTCTGGGCGAAAAGAGCCTGCTCCAGGGCGCGTGGATCAACAGCGCGCCGCACCACGCTTTCGGGCGCTCGCTGAAGGTCGGCAAAGAGGAGATCATGGGCATGCTCGCGGCCGTCGAGATGTGGGTGAAGCGCGACCACAAGGCCGAATGGGCGCAGTGGGAGTCGTGGCTCGATCAAATCGCGGCCAGCGTCAAGCGCGTGGATGGTGTCACCGCCAAGGTAAACCAGCCCTCGGCCGATCTCTCCAACCGCACCCCCGAGCTGATCATCCAGTGGGACGGCGCGAAGCTGGGCATCACCGGCACCGAGCTGATGAAGATCGCGCTCGATACCGAGCCCCGCATCAACCTCTCCAGGGGAACCGGCACGCGGTCCGGCAACATGGCCAGCACGGTGGGCGTGGTCCCCTACCAGATGCAGCCCGGAGAAGAGAAGGTGGTCGCCGACCGCCTGTACGCATTGCTTTCCAAGCCGCCCAAGATCGAGAATCCTCCCGCGCCGCCCGAGGCCCAGCCGGCAACCCTGGCGGGACAGTGGGAATTGCACCTCGATTTCGTTCACCTTTCGGCGGATCACACGCTGGTGCTGGAACAGGACGGCACGAGACTGATGGGCACGCACCACGGCGAATTCGCCTCCGGCGACCTCAGCGGGACGGTGGCCGCGAATAACGTGCGCTTCCAGAGCTCGCTCCCCACCGACGGTACGCGCGTTTCCTTCCAGTTCACGGGAACCGCGGATGGAGGCAAGATGTCGGGAACCGTCGCGCTCGGCGAGTACGGCGAAGCGCGATGGACAGCGGTCAAGCACCAATACCGCACGGGCGGCGGACGCCGCGGTTGACCGGCCCGCCTACTTCCGCGCCAGCCACCGGTCCAGCGACCATCCGCCCGCGCCCGCGATCATCACCGCGACTGAAATCGCGATGACCAAGAGGTGGAATTCGAATCCCTCGCCCCGCTGCTTGCCGGTCCAGTTCATGAACAGGCCGTTGGCCCAGTGGACGCGCCAGACCGCCACTACCATGTTGCACAGAATTCCGAACGCCGCGATGCGGCTGAAGAGCCCCAGAATCAGTCCCAGGCCGCCGAGGAATTCCGCTAGGATCGCCAGGAAGGCAAACACCGCCGGGATGCCCTGATGCTCGAAGCCCTTCATCGTCGCGCTGAAGCCATAGCCGCCGAACCAACCCAGCGCTTTCTGCGCCCCGTGCGGGCACATCACGATGCCCAGCCCCAGTCTCACGATCGCCAGCGGGAGGCTGTCCGAAGTACGCAGCGTCCGATTCCACATACTCTCAGGGTACATCCAGGATAGAATCAAGACGGTTCGTGCGCAAACACTGGGAACAGCTTCGGAGCGCCCTGGCGCGCCGCAGGCGGTACAAAATCACTCGCGGAGGACTGCTTTTCACCCTCGCCATCCTGGTGGTGGGGCTCGGCGCCGTCGTCTCGGCCAACAACCTGCTCTTCCTGATCGTCGCGGCCATGCTGGCCACTCTCTTGGTCTCGGGATTTGTCAGCCGCCTCTGCCTGGCCGGGCTGGAATTGGATTTCCTGGTGCCCGAGCACGTTCCCGCCGGCCGTTCCGTTCCGGGCAAGCTTTTCGTGCGCAATCAGAAATGGCTGATCCCGTCGTTCTCCATCCGGGTGGAGGGCATTCACAATCCGGCCAGTCCCACCCTGAAATCGGGCGTCTACTTCCCCTTGATCGCCGCGGGCGCCATCGTCGAAGAGACCGTCGAGGTGCGCTTTCCGCGGCGCGGCGCCTATCGCCAGAACAGCTTCGCCTTCTCCACCTCCTTCCCCTTCGGGTTCCTGGAGAAAGCAGCGCGCGTCACCTTGCGCCGCGAAATGACCATCTATCCTTCCATCGACCCCCATCCGGGTTTCGAGGACCTCTTCATCGGGATCTCCGGCGAGATCGAAACGCACTACCGCGGCCTCGGCAAGGACTTCTACCGCATCCGGCCGTACGGCGCTTTCGAAAGCGCCCGCCACGTGGACTGGAAGGCCACCGCGCACGTCCGCAGCCTGCAGGTCCGCGAGTTCGCGCGCGAACAGGAGCAGACCGTCGAAGTGTTCCTGGACCGCGACATCCCCCACGAGCTGGACGCCTGGTTCGAGCACGCCATCGACTGCTGCGCATTTCTGGTGTGGCGCCTCTCCAGCCAGGGCGCCGCCATTCATTTTCGCTCCGCCGGATTCGATTTTCGCCAGCCCGAGGACGGAGACATCTATACCATCCTCAAGTACCTGGCCCTGGTGCACACGCAAGGCGCCGACGCCCTGGAGCCGCCGCTCGACGATACCAGCTATAAGATCGTGTTCACGGCATCGCCCCGCCGCTTCAGCGAAGCCGGATGGGTGGGCGCGCGCGTGCTCGATCCCGAAGCTCTTCCCATCCCTGCTCGGCCGGCCATGGAAGCGGGCGATTGAAGCGAGGTGCAGAAGATCACCGCAGGGCCTGCCCAAATCTTTCACCGGTCTTAGTCGACACAACTTGTCTCTACCAATGTTCGAGAAAGCGCGCTTGAATTAGTTTTGAATAAATACGAATAAATACCGGTACTTTCATTACCCATGCGTCTGCTATATAATCCTCAAAACGCCAAAAGCGGCCGCCAGGACGGCAGTAATGTCCGCGGCGATTTCCGCTTGACGCTTTGGCCTAGGGGATAGCCACGCGGAGCGGCGGCTCATTCGAGGGTGCACATAGTGTGAGCGATCCACTTTCGGATCGGAGGCTCCATTGGCAGGGGTGTGGTTTCATTTCAGCGGAAGTGATAGGTCCGCCGAACCCGACATCCGGGCCGGCTTGGCTGCCGGCGGTATCCGGCTCTGCGCGCTGGGAGACGACTCCCGCGAAGGTCACGGTATCCTTTGCTTCTCGGAAGTAGACACCGCCACCGCCGCGGCCCGCGGAGAGAACGTTCTCAAAGCGGTCCAGAAGGCGGCACAAGGGCAAATAGGCGATCTGCGAAAGAGCCTCCAGTTTGCGGCCATGGTCGCTCCCTTCGTACCCGGGATCGGTAGCGGAGTTGCCGTCGCCCTGAGCGCCGCCAATGCTCTCGCGGCCGGGCAGCCCATCACCGAAGCCCTGATCGCTGCGGCCCGTGGCGCAGTGCCCGGCGGGGCGATCGCCCAATTCGCCTTCGACACGGCGATCAACCTGGCCAAAGGAAAGAACATCGCAGACTCGCTTCTGGAGTCGGCGCGGTCGCGCATTCCCGGCGGTCCCGCGGCGCAAGCCGCTTTCGATGCAGCCTTGGCCCTCGCCAAGGGCAAGAACATCCAGGACGCGGCCTTCGCAGCGGCCGGACGCCTGTTGCCCCCGTCTCCGTATGCCGCGGATGCGTTGTCCTTCGTGAAGAAAGTCGCCTCCGGCCAGAACGTGCAGAAGGCTGCCCTGTCCACCGCCGGCAACGTCATTATGAACAGAATCGAGAGCCAGGCCGGACCGGCTCTTGCGGCCGCCCGTGCCGCGATCCCGCGCCTGCCGGCGATGCCGCCCATGCGCCGTGAGCTATCGGAACTGGAACCCTTTACGCCAGTGGCCCAATCGGGCTATTGGATCCGCAAGAATGGCCGGCTCATTGTACTCGGTGCAACGTAGGGAATGGGTTGGGGGCTGCCATCGACGTCGAATCGAAACACACTGCCGCAGCCTCGGCAGGAGCGGATTCGACTTTCGCCGGCCCGGGGATCGTGTTCACCGCATCGCCCCGCCGCTTCAGCCAAGCCGGATGGGCGCGCGCGTGCTCGATCCCGAAGCTCTTCCCGTCCATGCTGGGCCGGCCATGGAAGCGGGCGATTGAGTCTGCTTGCCCAGGGCTAATTGCTTACCGCAATCGTCACGTTAGACCGGCTTGTGATGCCGTTCATGGAAATCTGCAGAGGCACCGCGTTCCCGGTAGGCGTGCCCGGCTGAATGATGATATTGAGCTGGTAGACACCCACATATCCGTATGCCTTCCCAGTGGCGTCCCGGCCCACCAGGCCGCAGAAGACTACCTGAGCCGGCACGTTGCCGACCAGCACGGTCGGTGTCACGAGCGTGTTCGAGGTGATTACCGACGGCACGTCTCCATCCGCGACCGTGTTAGCCACTGCCCCCAAACCTGTGGCGTAAAAGACCAAAGCGTCTCCGATCTTTGCCGGATGCGAGGTGTAGGGAAGGCCCGCGTTTCCCGGGGCGGCAACGGCACCGTCAACGGCGTCGATGGCGATAGCCTGGCCGACTCCGTATTGGAACGTGAAGATTCCGGGTGCGGAGGCGCCCACCGAAACGTTAATCGGAGTGCTGGCCACGCCGTTGCGCGTCACCACTACCGGGATTTGCGTTGTGCCATTGGTGCCCGGCGGAACGAGCGGCAGAATCTCCCACGGCACCTGCGCGTTGATCTGGTCGCCGTTGGTCGCGTCGTGGCTGACGAACGCCAGCGGCGCGGCGGTGCCCTTGAACGTGACCGTAACACTCGATAAGGATGTCGAGAGCGGAACCGAGAGCGCGGACGCGGTAGCAGCGCTCAGATTGGTGCCGAAAATGGATATCAGGGAGCCGGGCGCCACGGGTTGGCCGGTTTGGTCGAAACTGGCGCCGTTCAGCACGCCGCCCGGCGCAATGACCGGTGTCTGAGCGAACGCCGCGGCGCCCGCAATCGTAAGTATGGCGGCCCATGAAGCCGCTCGAAGAGGACGATACATAATCTAATTCTATGGGAGGTTGGCGCCGCTTGCCAGCCGCGGCCACAAAGTTTTACCAGTGAAAAGGTGCTGCGGAACCCGAGTTCAGGCGATTCGGGTCGTTGTCAAGCTCTTTCAACAACGTTCCGCATGAAAGGGGTTGTCTCTGGCGCGGTTTTCGGACGGAAACTGACCGGCAAATTTCAGGACTGGAGAGCGTCCTAACCCTTACGTCGCAGGATCTTACGGATTTCGCGACAGGGCGCGGCTCTGAAAATCGCGCCCGCCGGCACACCGAGCCGCGGTCATAGGGAGCGTCACTGTATTCCGCGAGGCTCAATCCGTGCGGTTCACCAGCACCACCACGCTTCGTCCCTCGACCGTGTATGTATTCCCGGCCACCGGCACTTCGCCTCCGGGATCGGCGATGTCGAGGGGGGGCGCCAGAGACGTGTCGACCACCCGTGCCCACGTCCTGCCCGCCACCACAGGCAGGTCGAAACTCAGCGGATCCCAGTGCATGTTCATCATCACGTGGATGTCCGGATCGCCGTGGAAACCCGCCAGCGTCATTCCCAGCGCCTGAGCACTGGGATCTTCCCACCCGGGGCTATTGAGCTTGGTTCCGTGCCATGTGACATCGGCCAGCCCGCGCTCGTTCACGGCGCCCGAGAAGAACTGGCCGAGATGCAGCGTGGCATGCGCTTTGCGAAATTCCATCATGCGCTTCCAGAAGCGAAAGAGGTCGCCGTGCTTCTCCACCAGGCTCCAATCGAACCAACTGGTCTGGTTGTCCTGGCAGTAGGGGTTGTTGTTGCCGTTTTGCGTGCGGCGAACTTCGTCCCCCGCCACGAACATGGGCACCCCGCGCGAGAGCAGCAGCAGCGCTGCGAAGTTGCGCGCCTGCCGGTTGCGCAGCGCCTCCACCGCGGGGTCGCCGGACGGGCCCTCCACGCCGCAGTTCCAGCTCAGGTTATCGTCGATGCCGTCGTTGTTGTTTTCGCCATTAGCCTCATTGTGCTTCGAGTTGTAGGAGACCAGGTCGTTGAGGGTGAACCCGTCGTGGCAGTTCACGAAGTTGATGCTGTTCACCGGCAATCCGCCGCGTTCCTGGTAAAGATCGGAGCTCCCGGCCAGCCGCGAGGCCGCCGCCCCCACCATTCCGGGATCGCCCTTCACGAAGCGGCGGATATCGTCGCGGTAGCGCCCGTTCCATTCGGCCCAGCGATCTCCCGGGAAATGGCCGACCTGGTAGAGCCCGGCGGCATCCCAGGCCTCCGCGATCACTTTCGTGTCGGCCAGGTCTTCGTCCAGCTCGATCTGCCACACTACCGGCGGTTGCGCCAGGGGCGTGCCATCCTCGCCCCTCGCCAGAATGGACCCCTCGTCGAAGCGGAACCCGTCCACGTGCGCTTCGCGAACCCAGACACGCAGGCATTCCACGATCAGCTTCTGGGCGATCGGGTGGTTGCAGTTGAAAGTGTTTCCGCACCCCGAAAAATCCATGTAATACAGCAAATCGTTGGGCACCAGGAAGTAATAGGTCAGGTTGTCAACGCCCTTGAACGTGAACGTCGGACCCAGG
>Ga0116221_1002085_pt1 | contig 13101 bp, 10 predicted proteins | sample Sb_taG_5_FD_88965 | JGI IMG/M metagenome (GOLD analysis project Ga0116221, IMG submission 88965) | Peat soil microbial communities from Weissenstadt, Germany - Sb_50d_8_FC metaG | ecosystem: Environmental > Terrestrial > Soil > Wetlands > Peat | place: Germany: Weissenstadt | collected 2010-09-21 | reverse complement strand
TTCCGCGGTGAAGTTTCCGCGTTCCGGCGCGACTTTTGCCGTGATGCCGCGGTCGATGTCGAATCCCGGATGGATCGTCCCGATGTACCACAGGCTCCGCAGAAACAGCAGGCACACCACCAGCAGCAGCGTGGAAACCGCTACCTGTCCCGCCACCAGCACGCGCCGCAGCCCGCCGCCACCCGCGCCTTCGAGGGCCGTCTTCTTCAGCCACGGCAGAATCTGCGGCCGCGTGGACCGGCGCGCCGGAATCAGCCCGCAAAACAGGCACGTCCCCAGCGCCACCGCCAGCGTGTACAGTCCCAGCCGCGCGTCCATTTCGAGCGTGACCGCCGGCAGTGGCGGTGTGTTCGGAAGTTGGATCCGCGACAGCAGCGGCGCGGCCCAGGCCGTCAACAGCAGACCGCCCGCGGCGCCCGCCAGCGATAGCAGCAGGCTGTCCGCCACCAGCATCCGCACCACGCGCCGCCGGCTGGCTCCCAGCGCCAGCCGTATGGCGATCTCGCGCTGCCGCATCGCGCCGCGCGCCAGCATCACGCCTGCCACGTTGGCGCACGCGATCGCGAGCAGCAGCCCCATCACCACGAACGGCGCCGCCAGGCCAATCCAGAACTGCGGCTGCGAATTCCGGCTCTGGAGGCTTCCCAGCCCGGAAAGAGGTACCACGAAGGCCGGCCGCCCGAAACTGCGATTCTCATTCGGATATGCCTTCTCCAGCGCTTGCGCCATGGATGTAAAGGCCGCCTGAGCCTGTTCGCGCCCCATGCCCGGCGCCAGCCGTGCCACCACCGAAAACGTCCCGCTCCGACGATCCTCCATCCCGTCCGATACCGCCGGCGAGACCGGCACGAACATCTGCGGGATTAGCGCTCCCATGGCCGCGCGATACCCGCGCGCCATCACGCCGGTCACCGTGAAGGGCCGGCCGTTGAGGTTCACCGTCCGCCCGAGGATGCCGCGGTCGCTGGCGAAGCGGCGCCGCCAGAATTCGTAACTCAGCACCACCACATCCGGCGCCGCGTCATCGGGAGTAAACGTCCGCCCGAGCCATGTGTGCACACCCAGGAGCTGAAAGTAATTGGCCGAGAGCGCCATCGCCGGCACCGGCTCTACCGCATCGCCGTTGCGCCAGTTCAAGCTCGCGCCGGTGGTCAGCGCCATGCCGGCAAACGCGGGGCTGCCCGCCATGTCGCGAAAATTCAGATACGAGATCTGGTTGCCGTTCCCCGGCTCGATCCGCACCAGCCGGTCCGGCTCCAGGGCCGTCGGCGGAGCCAGCAGCATGAGATTCAGCAGATTGAAGACCGTAGTATTCACGCCAATCCCCAGCGCCAACGTCAATACCACCACCGCCACCAGCCCCGGAGCCTTGCGCAACGATCGGGCGGCATAAATCAAGTCCTGTATCAGCGTCATGTATCGAGAGGGAATAGCAATTCACTGGCCGCGCACCCGCGCACCAGGGTCCCTGTTTGCAACGCCGCGCGGCCACGCGAAGCGAATCGGTGTCCGCTAATGGGACCCATGTAATCCGCCTCCGCCGGCGGCATGGTGGGGCGGACCCCCTGGTCCGCGCGGGACGCCCTCGTCCCGCTGCCGCAAGCGGAAGCCGATTCTCCGGATACTTCCTCATACCTCCGCATCCTCCGTTCTCTCAGGTTTGACTCTCTCTTGCTTCTCTCCGCGCTTTTCTCAGCGTCTCCGCGCCTCCGCGCCAAGCTCACATTCCCCTGTTTTCTCCCACAAACTTCACAAACCCCCAATGCTCCGGCACGTGCATATCCACCAGCCCCTGCGGCGACCACACCCAGTTGTCCTCCCGCAGGCCGGGCAGCTTCTCGTACTTGCCGCCGGCCACCCGCACCTGCCACTCCACGCGCGAGAAATTGATGCGCCATTCCGCTCCGGGCTCCGGGCGTCCCATCCCGGAGCGCTCGCGGAAAGCGCTCCACGGGAAGGCCATCTCGACGCTCCAGCCGCGGTCGCGGTCGCCCGGGTGGTTCAACGTGCCGTCGATCGAGACCGCCGTCAGCAGCCCGGGGATCTCCCAACTGTTATCCGCCTTGCCGCCTTTCTTGTAGGGCTTCGGCAGAAACAGGTCCCACCCCGTATTCAGCGCATTGATCTCGAACTCGAAGTAGTTCAGCGTATCGCCGGTGGGGTTGAGGAACACCTCGAAATCGTTGTCGCGGAAAATCACCGAGTCGTGCTGCGTCAGCGTCCCCCACACGTCGGGCTCCTCCAGTTGTGCGCCCACGTACAGGTAGTCGTCGTCCCACAGCATCTTGGCCCGCGTGCGAAATCGCGGCTTGGGCCATCCGGCGCCCCGTATATCCACGAACCAATCGGTCCACCGCGCGCGCTTCCACGCCGCGTCGTCCAGCTTTCCATCGATCCGGATCTTCGATGCTGCGCGTGCGCGTGCGCAGGCGTAGTGCCTCGGTGTGGGATCGGCGGCCAGCGCCAGGGCCACGGGCAGCAGAATCGCCGGGAGCAATTTGGTCATGGGTGGTGTCTAACGATATCATGTCAGACATGCGACTCCGATTGCCGATGGTCGTATTGCTCGCGCTCAGCCCGTTGCTGGCACAAATGCCCGACAGCGCGCGCGAATGGCTGAATCGCGGCGTGCAAGCCTTCAAGAACGCCCAATATAACGACGCCGTCACAGCCTTCCAGAAGGCCGTGGACCTGGCCCCCTCCGATCCTACGCCGCGCCTGTACCTGGCGACGGCCTACATGCAGCAGTACATCCCCGGCGCGGATTCTCCGGAGAACCGGGCCATGGCCCAGCAGGCGGAAGCCGAGTTTCGGAACCTGCTGTCGTTGGACGCCACCAACCGCGTGGCCATGGCCTCGCTGGCATCGCTGAATCTCAATCAGCGCAAGTGGGACGACGCCCGCGAGTGGTACCAGAAACTCCTCGTCCAGGATCCGCGCAACTCCGAAGCTTATTACTCGATGGGTTTCATCGCCTGGTCCAAGTGGTATCCCGACTACTCGAAAGCCCGCGCCCAGGCCGGCATGAAGCCTTCGGATCCCGGTCCGATCGCCGACCCCTCCCTGCGGGCCAGTCTGCGGGGCCAATACTGGGGAGTGCTCGACGAGGGCCTCTGGAATCTCCACCAGGCGCTCGCTATCAATCCGCAATACGACGATGCCATGGCGTACCTGAATCTCCTGGTGCGCGAGCGCGCCGACCTGCGCGACACGAAGGAAGAATACACCCGCGACATCGCCGAAGCCGACCAGTGGATGCATAAGGTTCTCGAGACGAAGAGGATGAAGGCCATGACGCAGCAGGGCGGAGGCGGCGGTGGAAATCGCATCGCTGCTCCACCTCCTCCGCCTCCACCGCCTCCGCCGCCATCCGGCAACGCCGGCGGCGAAACCCCGCAACGCATCCGCATAGGCGGGCCGGTACAGCAGGCTAAGCTGATCAGCCAGTCCCCACCGGTCTACCCACCCCTCGCCCGTGAGGCCAACGTCCAAGGTACCGTGCAGCTTCAGGTGATCATCGCCAAGGACGGAACTGTCGCGCACATAGAGGTGGTCAGCGGCCATCCCCTGCTGGTCCCCGCCGCGCTCGAAGCGGTCCGCCAGTGGCGTTATCAGACGACTCTGCTGAACGGAGATCCCGTCGAGGTGGCCACCACCGTGAGTGTGAACTTCACGCTGCCATAGGTGGGGCAGGCGCTTTCGCCTGCCAACCGTTTATTCAGTCGCCACTTGTATGACGTAACGGTTGACCAAAGCTGCGGGCGCACCCATCTGGCTTTACACCGATTTCCCCAATTCCGTGTCCGCGAGTTTCCCTTTCTTCTTGCCCGTGCCAGACAGCGTCTCTTCGTCCGCGGCACTCAGCATGGTTTGGGAGAGAACTGGAAAGGCCCAGTCCCAGATATCGTCGAGCGAGCGTTCTCCGAACCCCTGGAGTTCCAGGTCGCCGTCATCGGTCAATCTGAAGTCCACAATGAAGTTTTGAAGCTGCCTGAGTTCCGCCAACTCATACTCCTTGGGCGTGCAATCGCCTGTTGACAGCCCTCCCCGGCTCGTGATACCTTGCATTACAAGGCCTGGAAAACAGGGCATGGATATCGATCGCGAGTTCCTCAAAGGCAGCGTCAGCCTCTTGCTCCTGAACCTCCTCTCGCGAGGCGCCATGTACGGCTACGAGATCTTTCAGGAAGCCTCGCGCCGCAGCGCCCAGGCCTTCGAATTCAAAGAAGGCACCCTCTACCCTGCGCTCCACCAACTCGAAAAGAAGGGTCTCATTCAGTCCGAATGGCGCACTGGCGAAAACGGCCGCGAGCGCAAATACTACGCGCTCACCCCCAAGGGCAGGAAGTCCGCCCGCGACTACGAAAAGCAATGGGTGCATCTGACCGGCGCGGTCAACGCGGTCCTGGAGAGCGAGTAACATGCAAGCCGCCCACCGCCTCATCGAGGAGATCGTAAGCTCGTCCCGGATTCCGTCGGCGCGGCGCCGGCGAGAGGTCTTGCGCGAATTGCAGGCGCACGTGGAGGACGCGATTTCGGGCGGCGTGACCGAACGGCTGGCCGTAGCCAACCTCGGCGTTCCGCGGGAAATCGCCCGTCACTTCGCGTGGGTCTACCGCAGAGAGCGCGCGGTACTTCGCCTCTCCGTGTTCCTGCTGTCCACCATCGCGGTGGCCGGCTCGGTCGCGGCCATCGTGATGGCCATGAAAGCCGGGGTCGCGGTCGGCTTCGGCGTGCCTCTCATCCGCATGTTCAACCCGCGCCACACCATGATCGAGGCGGTCGATATTCTCTCCACGGCCGCGGCCTACGTGGGGCTCCTCTCGCTCGAAAAGCTTTTTGACCGGCGCCATTTCCCCAAATCGGCCGCCTTGCTGGCGTTGATCTTTGCGGCCCTCGCAGCCGTATTCTCGATGGCCGGCCGCCCCTGGAAGTTCTTGCTTTTCGGCCTCGTAGCCGGCATTTTTCTCCGCACCATCCAGGTGCTCCTCAAGAACCAGGCCGCCCGAATCGTTGTGGTGCCCGCCTGCTTCGGGGCCATCGGACTGATCTCACTTCGCCCGCTGACTGTGGCCAGTTGGGTGGTCACAGGCCTCGGGTATCTGGCGATGACCCATCTCGCGGTGCGGGTCGATCGCGCCCTGTTCAAAGGGCTTCAGCAACTCTAATATGATGCAAGATTTTCTCTTCGGAATCCGCATGCTCCGCCGCAGCCCGGGCTTCTCGCTGCTCGCGATCCTGTGCCTGACCCTCGGAATCGGCGCCACCACCGCGGTCTTCAGTTGGATCGAAGGCATCCTGCTGCGCCCGTTCCCCCTGGTCGCCAAGCAGGACCGCATGGTCGCCTTGACCGGCACCGACCGCAGCGACCGCACCGACGTCTCCTGGCCCGACCTCCAGGATCTCCGCAAAGGTTGCACGCTGGTCGATGCCTTCATCGCCGAGCACATCGGCGGCGCCACCCTCAGCATCGGCGACCGCGCCGCTCGCGCCGCCGGAAGCGTCGTTTCGTCCAACTATTTCGACGTCCTGGGCATCCGTCCCATCCTTGGCCGCACCTTCGAGCCGAGTGAGGACATCGGACGCAACGCCCACCCCGTGACCGTGATCGCCTATCAAATGTGGAAGGACCGCTACCACAGCGACCCGGCCATCATCGGCAAAACGCAGAGACTCAATGGCGTGCAGCACACCATCATCGGCGTCATGCCGGAAGGATTCTTCGGGACCTTCGTTGGTTACTCGTTTCAGTTCTGGGTGCCCGCTTCCATGGAAGAGGCCTTCGAGGGCGGCGGCTACAAGCTGGAGAATCGCGGCGCGCGCTGGAGCGAAGGCTTTGCGTTCCTCAAGCCCGGCGTCACCATCCAGCAGGCACAGGCGGAAATCTCGGCCATCGCGAAGCGCCTCGAAGCCGCCTATCCCGACACCAACCGCGGCCGCGGATTCAAGCTCTATCCCCTCTGGCAAACGCCGTTCAACAACGCGGGCACGACGCTTCCCACGCTCCGCATCTCGCTCGTGGTCGCGTGCCTGGTGCTGCTCATTGCCTGCGCCAACGTGGGCAACCTGCTGCTGGTCCGGTCGTTCGCGCGGCGCCACGAGATGACCGTCCGGATCGCGGTCGGCGCCGGTTCCTGGCGGCTGCTGAGGCAACTCCTGACCGAGGGTCTGATCCTGTCGGCCGTGGCAGCGGCGGGCGGGCTCTGTCTCGCCTACTGGTGCCGCAACCTGATTACCCTGATGTTCCCGCCCCCGGCCACCGGAATCATCGTGCACCTTCCCGCCGAGTTGGACTGGCGTGTCCTGGCCCTGAGCGCCGGCGTCTGCCTGGTCTCGACCGTGCTGTTCGGCCTGGTCCCCGCGATGCAGGCGGGCAAGATCGATCTCGCGGCCGCCATGAAGTCCGATTCGGGCGGCGTGATTGGCGGCCGCGGAAGGGCTTGGATCCGCTCCGTCCTGGTTCTGGTTCAAGTGTCGTTGAGCTTCATGCTGCTGGTTGGAGCGGGCCTGCTGCTCAAGAGTTTCCGCGCGATGCAAGACACCAACCTGGGCTTTTCGACGAAGGGCGTGCTGGTCACTGGGGTCGACATGGTCTCCGCCGGATACGATGGCCCGCGCATGCGCAACTTTCAAGACCAGTTGAGCGATCGCGTGCGGGCGCTGGGCGGCGTCGAATCCGTCGCGTGGTCGCGCGCCGTGCCATTCGCCTATCGCAGCTATCCCTCGGCGCCCATCGCCGTGGATGGATTCGTGGTCGAGCCGGGCGAGCAGCCGACCGTGGAATACAACGAGGTGGATCCCGCGTACTTCTCCACGATGGGGATTCCTCTGCTCGCGGGCCGCGAGTTCACGCTCGCCGATAACGACACCGCTCCGCCCGTCGCGGTGGTGAATGAGACCATGGCGCAGCGCTTCTGGCGCGGCGAAAATCCCGTGGGCAAGCGCCTTCAAGCGAAGGGACGCTGGCTGCAAGTGGTCGGCCTCGCGAAGAATTCCAAGTACTCCAGCATTCTGGAAACTTCCAAACCGTTCTTCTATACGCCGCTGCGGCAGGGCCCCATGGGCGGCCCGAACCTTCAGATCCGCACCCGCCGCGGCCCGGAATCGATGGCCAATCAACTGGCTCGCGAGGTGAAGGCCATCGATGCGAACCTCGCGCCCGGCGAAGTGATCACCATGCGCGAACAGGTCGATCGCAGGACCTGGAGCCAGCGAGCCGCGGTCAGCCTGCTCGCGGTCTTCGGCGGCATCGCGCTGTTGCTGGCCGGGATCGGGCTCTACGGCGTCATGTCGTACGCGGTGTCGCAGAGCACCCGCGAGTTGGGGTTGCGGATGGCGCTGGGCGCGGGCGCCTCTCATCTCTTGCGCATCGTCATGTCGCATGGCCTCGGTCTTACGTTGGCCGGGATCGCCGCCGGCGCGGCCGTGGCGCTAGGGCTGACGCGCTTGATGGGAGACCTACTCTACAAGGTAAGTCCGCGCGATCCGGAATCGTTCGCATGGGCATTCCTGGTGATGGCCATCGCGGCCGTGGCGGCATGTTTTCTGCCGGCCTGGCGCGCCACCCGGACCGACCCGGTTCGGGCCTTGCGAGACTCGTAGGTGGACATTCTGGTGGGCAGGCGCTTCCGCCTGCCAACCCGTCGATGGCCTTTTGACTACAGCTACAGACTCCGTAGATGGAACCCGCCATCCACGTTGATCACCTGCCCGGTGGAATAATCCAGCAACCCATCGGCGATCGCGCGGACCGCCCGCGCAACGTCCGAACCCTCGCCCATGCGCCTCTGCGGCAGCAGGCCCGCGGCGATCTTCTCCTCGTACATCTTTTCCACCCGGGCGATCATGTCGGTGCGGATGATCCCCGGCCGGATTTCAAACACCTTGACTCCAACCGCCGCCAGCCTCTGGGCGTACAACGCCACCGACATGCTCAAGCCCGCCTTCGAAATGCAATACTCGGCGCGATTCACCGACGCGGTGTACGACGAGATCGAGGTCACGAACACGATGCGCCCCGCCGCCTGCTCCTCCATCCAACGCGCCGCCGACTGCGTGAGGAAATGCGGTCCCTTCAAGTTGGTCGCGATCAGCTCGTCGAAGCTTTCCTCCGTAGCTTCGAGCACATCGCGCCGCTCGCGGGGGCCCATGCCGGCGTTATTGATGAGCAGATCGAGCCTGGAGAAACGCTCGCGCGCGAAACGCATCAACTCCTCGCGATCCTCGCGCCGGCCCACATCGCACTGGAAGATTTCGCAGCCGGTCTCGGCGCGCAACTGGTCGGCGGCGTCGCGGCGGTCGCGATACGTTCCGATTAGGTCGTGGGTCCTCGCGAGTTCCGCCGCGATGGCGCGGCCGATCCCCCGGCTCGCGCCGGTTACGATGCCAGTAGGCTTGCTCACACTTTAGCCGGCGAATCGAGCACGAACGTCAGCCGTGTTTCCGACGGGATTTTCACCACCTGGCCCTTTGTGACTACCTCGGCCCCGGCTCCGGCCGCACCGCCGGCAGCCGCACCGACCGCCGCGCCCTTGCCGCCGCCCGCGATGGCGCCGATGATCGCACCCGCCACCGCCGTTCCCCCGGCCACCTTGGCCGTACGCTCACCGCGTGAAGAACTCTCGCGAGACACGGTCTGCGTATTGATCTCCACCGAACGCCCGTCGACTTTGACCGACATCAAACTGAGGGCCACCTCGGCGCGGCCGGTCAGTTTGCCGGATTCCTTGGAATCCACCAGTTTCACGACTGCGTCGGCGCCGCGCGGGATGAGGATCTCGCCGTTCGGACCCTTCACCGCCTCATCCAGGCTGGCCGCGAAGGTTTGACCGACGTGCGCCTTATCCGAATCCACTCCATCGACCATGCGGATGACGATGTTCGTTCCCGCGGGCAGTTCTACTAAGTCCCGAGGCGGAGCGGACGGCGCTGCGGGAGCGGCTTGGGCTTCCGGTTCCGGACGCAGGATCGGGCCGGCTTCGCCTCCGCCGCTATTCGGGGCGCGGCGCAGCACCGGCCGGTCGCTCGCGCTATCCGAGCTGTCTGAGCTGTCGGCGCGGCGAAGCGTGGGCCGGCCGCTTGCACTATCTGCGCTGTCGCTGCGGCGAAGGGTCGGGCGGCGGTCGTCGTCACGCACGGGCGCCGCGGACGCGCCGGCGAATTCGATGCGCACCACATCCGACAGATCCAGCGTCTCGATCCTGTCGGCAACTTCCACTTTGATCGTGCGGGCCGTACCACCCAAATATGTACCGTTGATCACCCGGCCGCTCTTCATCGTGATGGTGTCCGCGAAACCGGCCGTTGCCAATAAGAAAACGATTGCGATGTGTATCAGGCGCATAGTCATACCTCCCGGGGTTTTTCCTCCATGATGGTACGACGCACCGGGCCGGGAATTAGTTTACTCGGAGTTACTGCTCAACGACGCGGCCACGTCCTTGCCGCGCTCCAGGGCCTGCCGGTACACTTCCTCGCGCTGCTCACTCGTGTACGGCCGGTTGGCGTGGTAGTAGTATTCCAGGCTCTTGCCCACCGCGAAGGTTCCCGCCCACGCGATGGCGCCTTTGGGAATGAGCCCGCCGCCCAACGGAATGTGGCTCACGAGCTCCCGCGCCAGCGCGCGCCATCCGAACGCGCCCGCCACGATGGACAGGATCTCGGCCTTCTGGCGGCTGAAGCCGGGGCGCCGGCCGCAGGCCGCCGCAATCAGGAAGGCCATGCGGATTTGATTGGCGGTAAGGAACGCCGTATCGGATGCGAACTCGCCAAAGGCCCAGGGCAGCTCGATCAGACTCGGCACGATATTGGGCACCGCCGTGGCGATGGCGAACAGCGCATTCTCACGGGCGACGGCCTGAATCATCCCGTCGATCACGGGCTTGCGAAAGGCCGGGAACTGGCGGGCCAGCGGCAATGCCAGATCCTCGTGCTCATCGAGGACGGCGGAAACCGTGATCGCCGGGTCGTCGCGCTGGAACGTGAACGCCCCGCCTTGATGCGGGATTCCCTGCTGGTACAGCACCAGGTCCACCGTCTCCGGAACATCCGGATCGCCCGCGCGGTGGACCCGCCGCAGGGTCTCCTGCCGCGCATGGTCCGGCATGAAGGCGGGCACGAGAAAGCCGGCCAACTCATCGTAGCCGGCGTTATCCACCGCGACCAGCCCGACGCTGACGGGCCGGGTGGCGAGGCGGCGCACTTCTTCCGGGTTCAAGAGAGAGACGGCGGCGCGGGCCTGCTTAATCATGTCGAGCATAATGGATGACGATCCTCGAAGATGCTAAGTCATTGGGGGCGTTGAGCGCCGGGAAGCCGGAACATCACTTGGAGGCCCTTCCGCCATTCTACCGCCAGTCCGATTCGCTCCACGTCGATGGTGGGAGCGAAATAGCCCAGAATCGTCTCGGTGGTGGGGTGGAAATCGAGCGACGGAGCCACCAGCAGCAGCCGCGGCGCTTCCGGCTGCAGCGGAACGCCGGGGAAATAACCGTACGTGGCGAACTCCCCGCGATCCAGGTGCCACTTGACACGGATCCAATAGTCCAGAGCCTGCAGAGGCAGATGAAGATCCGCGGACGCCTTCAGCTCCACCACCGCGAGGCGGCCGGCGTAGTCCACCGCCAGCAGATCCATGATGCCGCGGTCGCCGCCGGCGAAGGCCGGCACCTGGCCGTAGATCGGCTCGCGTTGGAGCGACGCGTCCAGCGTTTCGATCTCGGCGCGCGCCTGCGATTCCAGCCAGGCTTCGGGGGACTGCCGGTAGAGCGCGTGGTCGTGGTCCTGGGCCTGGGGCGAACGGGCGCGGTTCAGCTCGTTCACCAGGCGCGCAATTTCGGGCATGTGGTGCTCGCGGGCGGGGCGCCGCTCGCCCAGTCCGAAGCGCAGGGCGCCGCCCGAGAGGTCGGCGAACTCGACGCCCCGCACGCGCAGGCTGGCGCGGCCATCGTGCTTGATAATGCGCTCCACACCGGGAAGCGAGGTGATGTCCGCCCAGGATTCGCCCTGGCGGGGCGGCGGGCGGCGGCAGAATTCCAGGCGGGTATCGACATTGCCGTGATCCTTAGGATCGACCCGCACCACGAAATCCTGCTCGGAATAAGAAAACAGCTCGAATTGCGCGGCGCCGGGATCGAGGAAGCGAAGGCGCAGCGCGGTGAGGCGTTCGCGGCCCGAGGGAACGTAGATGGCCAGCCCTTCCAAGTTGACGCGACGCTCGCGCTGGCGCAGGTATGACAACCAGATAAGGCCGAAGCTCAGCACTCCCGCGGCATCGCCATCCGGGGGGCAGGCGATGGCCGCCCAGGCATGCTGGCCCTCGCGCAGGAAAGCGCGCGGGAAGGCCGGCGACAGGCTGAACTCGAGGTTGGCGTCGGCGCTCAATTCGGCCAGGTGCCAGCCGGGGAACTGGCGGCGCAGGAACAGGCGGAACCGCTCGCGGAAGACCAGGCGCTCGCTGCGGCGTCCCAACTCGGCGCCCGAGGGGCGGGCCAGATCCAACAGAAATACCTGACCTTCGCGGCGGGCGAATTTCTCGACCGTCAGCTCGAGACGCGCAGCGGTGGACTCTTTGATCTCAAGCACGCGCCGCACCAGGTTACGGTTGCGGTCCCAGGCCTGCAGGCTGAGCCGCGAGCCGCGCAGCTCGAGCAGGAAGTTATCGGGTGCGATGAGCAGCAGTTCTTCACCGGGCTCCATCAGGGCGGGCTCCGTGCAGTTCCTCACGAACGCTTCGATCTCCGCGCGGATTTCGTCGGCGGTCTTCATGCCTGCTTCTCGCCGAATTGTACCGCGCGGTGCTCCGGACCGAGGGCCGTCGCCAGTGCCGCCACCAGGAACACCACCAGGGCAGTCAGTGACATGGCCGTGGCGTAGCTGGTCTGCTTCGCCAATACCGCTTCGAAATAGCCCACGTAGCTGGAGAGCAACACGCCGACCTGGTAGCCGAATCCCGGCAGGAATCCGCGCACCGCGTCGGGCGACAGTTCCGACAGGTGGGCCGGAATGACACCCCAGCCGCCCTGCACCAGGGCCTGGATCAGGAAGCCGCCCGCAAACAGAAGCGGCACCGTCGGCGCGAAGGCCCACAGTGGAATCACCACCACCGCACCCAGAAGCGCTAGAGAGATGACGCGGCGCCGTCCGTAGCGGTCGGAGAGCATGCCGCAAAGCGTGCCGCCCAAAATCGCTCCCACCATGGTGAATGCGCTGAGCAGGTTTTTCTCCCCCCTGGGGAGATGCCTCTGCCGTTCCAGAAAAGTTGGGTACAGGTCCTGCGTGCCGTGCGACGCCAGGTTCATCGCGGTCATCAACACTACGATGTACAGGAACATTTTCCAGTGCGAGAGGATTCCCCGCCCCAGGCGGCCCCAGCTTTCGTGACGGGTCTTTTGCCAGACTTCGGATTCCTTCACGCGGTAGTGCACGAAGAACGCCAGCACGGCGGGGAGCCCGCCGAGGAAGAAGAGCGGCCGCCAGCCGAACCTCTGGAACAGGAAGAAATTGCAGAGCGATGCCAGAAGAAAGCCCATGGCGTAGCCCTGCTGGAGGAAGCCGGAGAGCAGGCCGCGCAGCCGCGTGGGCACCTTCTCCATGGCCAGCGACGCGCCCACGCCCCACTCGCCGCCCATGCCGATGCCGAACAATGCCCGCAGAATCAGGAAGGTGGTGTAGTTGGGAGCCAGGCCGGAGAGCACTTCGATGATGGAGTAGAAGATGAGGTCGATCATCAGGGGCAGGCGGCGGCCGTAGCGGTCGGCCACCAGGCCGAAGATGAAGGCTCCCACGGGTCGAAAAGCGAGCGTGGCGGTGAGGGTGAGGGCCATCTCGGCGTCGGACTTGTGGAACTCGCGGCCGATGGCGGTGAGGCAGGAGACGACCAGGAAGAAATCGAAGGCGTCGAGCGTCCAGCCGAGATATCCGGCGAGCAGGGCGGCCCGGTGGTCGGCGGCTCCGGACGGCGCGATCGAATTCGAATTGGTCACGTGGGGACATAGTAACACTGGGGCCGGGGGCCAGGCTCGCCAAAGCGCGAGGGGCACAGGGGCCGGGGCTCGGGGGTTGGGGGCGAGGGGCGGGAGGCGGCGTTTGGGGAGAGTGTCG
>Ga0116221_1002079_pt1 | contig 13124 bp, 13 predicted proteins | sample Sb_taG_5_FD_88965 | JGI IMG/M metagenome (GOLD analysis project Ga0116221, IMG submission 88965) | Peat soil microbial communities from Weissenstadt, Germany - Sb_50d_8_FC metaG | ecosystem: Environmental > Terrestrial > Soil > Wetlands > Peat | place: Germany: Weissenstadt | collected 2010-09-21 | reverse complement strand
GCGTTGCGTGAAGCGTCCGCGCGGCAGGGGTTTTTCAGCCGGGCAGCGAAGTCGGCGGCGGGATGACAACACGCTGCGCGCCCTGGCTCACGCGCAGTTGAAGTTCAAGCGCAGTTGAAGCTCAAGCGCAGTTGAAGATGGTCGCGAGCCGGTTGGCGTGTTCGCGTTCCCGGTCGAAGGCGCGGCGCACGGCGGCGAAAGACTCGGCGAGCGGAAAGATCTCACGGGTCACGAGCAAGTCGGCATCCTCGGCGCCCACGGGATGCCAATAGACGCCTTCCGCCGTGATTGTGATTTCCGGCATCAAATCGGCGCGCGCCAGGGCGACACCCTGGGTCGCGACGCCGCGCAGTGCGATGCGGCGGATCACCCGGTCTGGTTCGCCGATCTGCCGCTCATCGAGGAAGCGACGGAACTCCTCGGCCTCCGCGTCGCTCGACACGGTGGCCGCCAATCGCACCCGAAACCCCTCCCCGCGAGCGCGCTCGATGCCCTTCCACGCGCTGGCCCATGCGCCTGGCCCGCGATGGCGATCGTGCCGCTCCGGCGTGGGGCTGTCGAGGCTGATCTGCAGCGTTACGCGATCGCGGGGCAACGCGCGCAGCGCGTCGAGCTGCCGTCCCGCGAACAGCATGCCGTTGGTGAGCACAGTGGTCGGCGCGGCGGCGGCACACGCAGACAGAATCCCGGCGATGTCCACAAGCAGAAAGGGCTCACCGCCAGTTACGAAGATTTCGCGAACACCGAGGTGGGCCGCCTCGCCGGCGATGCGTTGGATACGCGCGAGGCCGAGCTCCCGCCGCGGCGCGGAGGGCGACGAACGCACACAGCAGTAGTCGCAACGCAGGTTACAATCGAAATTCGTGTACAGCCAAAGGCGCGAGCCGAGAGCGTGCTGGGCATCGGGATTGCCCGGAGTCGCGCCGCAACGGATCACCCAGCGGGTGCGGCCCGACTCGACGCTGGACGCGACCAGCGAGTTCCCGGTGAAGCGGCACCAGGCCTCGAGGCCGGCGCCAACGCTCGCCTCGCCGCTGGTGACTGCCAGAAGATCGCCCGGGCGGCTACGGCGCAGCTCCGCGATCAAGTCTGCCAGCAAGCCGGTGGCAAACGTCTTGCGGCCGGCGTCGAGCTCGATGTTTGCCTCCATTCGGACTTTGCCTTCACTCACAACAGGGTGCTATTATAACGCCGCATGGCGAGGAGAGAAGAATTGGACGCGCGAAGGGGGCTGGCGCTGGTGCGGCTCACGATTGGCGCGATGTTCGTGTGGGTCTTCTTCGAGAACCTGGGGAAAGGTCTGTACACGCCCGGAGGCTACGCGGGACTGATCAACTACTACATCAAGGCGGGTCACGCTCCGGCTGCCTGGAAGGCCGTCATGGCGCAGGCGGCAAGCCATGCTTCGATGGCGGCGCCACTGCAAGGGATGACGGAAATCTCGCTCGGCATCCTGCTGGTGCTGGGTCTCGCGACGCGCCCGGCCGGCCTCGTGGCTTGTGCGTTTCTCGCCAGTCTATGGGTATCGGAGTGGGGCACCGCGTGGATCTGGGAGTTGCTCGTTCCCGTGATGGCATCGCTGGCGCTGGCGGTGGGACGCGCGGGCCGCACGTGGGGCATCGACGCGATCCTGGCACGGGCGCGGCCGTCCGCGCCCTGGTGGTAACCTGAACCCTCGTAGTATCCTGAACACTGCTGTAAACTAAACGGAGCCGGGTGCGCGTCTCTGTCATCATTCCCACACATAACGAGGCGGGGGCTATCGGCCGCGTCCTCGCCGATCTTCCCGCCGATCTCGTCACCGAGGTCATCGTAGTCGACAGCAACTCGACGGACGGAACGCCTGAAATTGCCGCGCGCATGGGCGCCCGCGTGGTCCCGGAACCACGCCGCGGGTACGGCCAGGCCTGCTTGACCGGGCTGGCCCACAGCAGCGCGCCTGACATTGTCGTATTCCTGGACGGCGACTACAGCGATCGGCCGGCTGAACTTCCACGCCTCCTCGCCCCGATCACGGAGGGGCGCGCGGACATCACGCTGGGTTCGCGACTCGCGGGGCCGCGCACACGCGGGGCGATGCCCTGGCATGCTGCGTTGGGCAACCGCGTTGCGGCCGGCTTGATCACGCATCTGTATGGCCTGAAGGTCAGCGATCTCGGTCCGTTCCGCGCCGCGCGCGCCGAAGTCCTCCACGCGCTTGCGCTCCAGGAGACCACCTACGGTTGGGCGGTTGAAATGATTGTGAAGGGAGCCGTGCGAGGATTCCGGATTGTCGAGGCGCCGGTCAGCTATTATCCGCGCATTGGGAAATCCAAGATCAGCGGTACGATTCGGGGAACCATTGGAGCGGCGTGGTTCATTCTCAGCGGCATTCTGCGCTATTCGTTTCGACCGGCGGAACGGCATGAGAAGGGGGCGCGGTTCGAATGATCGGCGATTGCACGCTGGTCATCATGGCCAAGGCGCCGAGGCCGGGAATGGTCAAAACCCGGCTGGCCCGGAGCCTTGCTCTGCCCGCCGTAACCGAGTTGTACCGATGCCTTTTGGAGGACACCCTGTCTCTGGCGCAGTCGCTCGGCGGTGCGGACGTGGCCATCATGTGCCCGGCTTCCGACGTGGCAGACCTGTCGGGCTTGGCGGGGAAAGGAGTGCGCGTGGTGGCGCAGACCGGTGACGGCCTGGCGGCTGGCCTTACGTCGGTGTTCCGGCATTTTGCAGCGGAAGACAGGCCAGGAGGCCTGTCCCACAGGATCGTGGCGTTCAACAGCGACAGCCCGCACTTGCCTGCGTCTGTGCTGATGAGCGCGTTCGAGGCGCTGTCCGCTTGCGATGTAGTGGTCGGACCGACGCACGACGGGGGCTACTATCTGGTCGGCGCGACGGCGTCCTATCCGGGGCTTTTCACCGGCGACGGGATGGGAACGACGAATGCGCTCGAGGCCCTCCTGGCGCGCGCCCGGGCACTGGGGCTTTCTGTGCGCCTCACCGATCCGTTCTACGACATTGACGTGGCGGCAGACCTCAGCCGGTTGGCCGATGAGCTGCTGCGCGTTCCCGCGAGGGCGCCGAGAACGGCGGAGTGGCTGCTGGGGTGGAAGAGAGCGGCGGAACCGGGACAGAGCGGCGGACACCCGTGACGCTCAGCCGATCTTCGAGACTCTACGGGCTCGGCGCCATTCTGTTGGCAGCGCTGGTAGCCTGTGCCAGGGTTCCGGGCGATGTGGGGGCCGCACCCTACATGCTGACGCTGGGTGTGGCGTGCGTTTCGTATCTCCTCGCCATCCACGAGTTCATTCGGACGCCGCGGTATCCGCGCCACGTCTTGCTCGCCTGCCTCGCGATGGCTGCCTTGTGGCGGGTTCCATTTTTCCTGATACCGCAGGGAGCACAGGCCGATGTCCGCCGATATGTGTGGGACGGGCGGGTGCAGCGGCTCGGCTACAACCCTTACACCGCCGTTCCCGCGGATCCCGCGCTCGCGGCGCTGCACACCCCCGAGACCCGCGGATTGAACAACCCGGACGTGCCGAGCCCATACCCTGCCGGCGCGCAGCTTTTCTTCCGGGGCGTTACGGCCATCCGCGAGTCCGCCTTCGCGTTCAAGGTGGCGTTCGCCGCCTGCGACGCGGCGATCGTGCTTGTGCTGCTCGCCGCGCTGCGTCGCGCCGGCCAGGGGGAGCACTGGGTTCTGGCATACGCCTGGCACCCACTGCTCGCCACCGACGTAGCGGCCACCGGCCACCTTGATATTCTGGGCGCGCTTTTATTGCTGGTCTCCGTCGTGGCGCTCGGCCGCCGTTGGCGAACGGCCGCCGCCATCGCGTTCGCATTGGCGGTCGCGGTGAAGTTTCTCCCCGTCGTCTTGACGCCGCTCTACTGGCGGCGCGTACGCATCCGCGACGGATTGATGGCGGCACTGGTTGCCGGAATGCTGTACCTGCCGTTTCTCGATCGCGGACGCATTCCGGTCGGATCGCTCGGAGTCTACGTACAGCGGTTCCGCTTCAACGACCCGGTCTTCGCCACTCTGGAGCGGGTGGCAGGCCCGTCTGTGGCGGCCGGCGTGGCAGTCCTCGCGGGCCTGGCTACGGCAGCGTGGCTGCGACGCAAGCACCCAAGCGGCCCGCTGGAGATGTGGGTGTGGCCCATGGCGGCGTCACTGGTTTGCGCGCCGGTCTTGTATCCCTGGTACCTGCTTTGGCTGGTACCGTTCCTGGGGTCCGCACGGGCACTGCCGCTCGTCGTTTGGAGCGTCAGTGTCCTCTCCACTTACATCGTCTGGCATCTCTACGCGCTCGGTCATCCGTGGCAGGTTCCCGTACGGATTACGATACTGGAGTACGGGCCCGTGGCGGCAGCCGCCGCGTACACCTTGCTTCGAAGGATTCGGGGGAATCGGCTAATATAGAAAGGTCGTTGGAGCAAAGGACAAACGCCAGAAAAGGAGTGCTGCCATGGCAATTGCCTGTCCCGTCGATCTCGATACGGAGGTGCTCCGTTCCGAAATATCCAAGGTTTACTCGCGGGTTGCCGCCGATCCAAACGGCGACTTCCATTTCCACCGCGGCGCCGAATACGCGGCGCAGTTCCTCGGGTATGATCCGGATGAGCTGGCCGCGTTGCCTGCGCAATGCACGGCGTCGTTTGCCGGGATAGCGAATCCGCATGCGATTGCCCCGATTCTACCGGCCGAAACAGTTCTGGATATCGGTTGCGGCGCCGGAATGGATCTGCTGCTGGCCGCCCGCCGCGTTGGTCCTGGCGGCCGCGCAATCGGAATGGACATGACGGAAGCTATGCGGGACCGGGCACGCGCCTCCGCTGCCGCCGCTGGTTTGACCAACGTAGAAGTGTATCGGGCCGATGCCACGGCTCTCCCATTACCGGATGCCAGCGTTGACGTTGTAATCTCAAACGGCGTGCTCAACCTCGTCCCGGAAAAAGAGAGGGCGTTCGCTGAAATCAAGCGCGTTCTGCGTCCCGGCGGGCGGTTACAGCTTGCCGACATTGTGCTCGATGCGGCACTGGGGGAGGATGTCCGCCGCAACATAGACCTATGGACCGGTTGAATCGCGGGCGCTCTGCCGGAGGCAGAGCTCGTGCCGTTCTTGCGCAGCCTCGGGTTTGAGGAGGTTCACGTAACAGCGCACTTCGACTGCTTCCGTGGCACGAAGAAAGAAAACACAGCAAGGAGGTACGGCGTCCGCGGGGCCAATGTGTTCGCCCGCAAACCGGGCGAGAGCAGATAGAAGTTGCGGTGGCCCGGACACGTGCAGGTCAGAATTGTTTCGCGATACCGGCCTGTCTCAGCACCGCGTTGGCGGTGTGCCGGGACAGGATTTTCTGGTCTACAGGAAAACGCCGTTGCGTGATTGGGCTGTACCAGATTTCGTGGTCTCCTCTGCCCGGCCGCTCAAAGTAACACCCCTGCGCACGGAGAATCTCCTTCACCTTTGGCGTGTAACTGGCCATCAGAAAGCCAGGACATCACTATCTTCGTGTTGGTACCGTACGTGAAACCTCGCCGTCCGGTCGCTCGGGACGCCGTTCAATTCCAGCAACTCGGGGATCAGGGTTCTCAGCTTCTGAGCCAGGACGTTGGGCGAATCGGCCTCAGCAACAAGGCCGGGGACATCCTCGCTTTCTGCCACCCAGACGCCAGCCTCCCTGTCCCATTGCGCCAGAATCTCATAAACGCCGTGAGAGGTCGGTCTCTCCATCACTGGCCATATTCTAACACGACCCGGCGCGCGGGCTGCTCACCGAATTTTGACAAGCAATGCAGGCAGGAATGCCTGCGCCGCGTCTCGCACGGGCAGGCCGTCTGTCCTGCCTGTGGGCGTCACTCCGCCGCCGCCGCATCCGCTTCCGGCGCCTCCAGCAGCCGCTCATAGACTCCCCGCGCGGCGCGTTGCGCGGCGATCTTCTTGGTGCGCCCGTCGGCCTGGCCGCTCCAATCCTTGCCCACGCGCACTTCGATGGTGAACATCTTGGAATGCTCCGGGCCGCGCTCGCGGATCACCGAGTATTTCGGCTGGGGCAGCCGGCGCGATTGCGCCAGCTCCTGCAGGGCGCTCTTGAAATTGGTGATGGCCGGCTGGATGTCGGTGCCGGCGTCCACGTCGCTCGAGACCGGGGCGTCCAAAACGTGCGCGGCCACGAAGCTGCGTACGGCTTCCAGGCCGCCATCCAGGTACATCGCGGCGATCACCGCTTCCAGGCCATCCACCAGCAGGGTTTTCTTGGCGCGCCCGCCGCTCATTTCCTCGCTGCGGCCCAGTTCCAGGTAGCTCCCCAGGTCCAGGCGCCGCGCCACGCCGTGCAGATGCGCGGCGCTCACCAGGTGCGCCTTCATGCGGGAAAGCTCGCCCTCGTGAAATTCGGGAAATCGAAGGACCAGCGCATCGGCGATCAGAAAGCCCAGCACGGAATCGCCCAGGAATTCCAGTTGTTCGTTGTCGTGCAGCGGCGAACCCGGCCCGTTGCGCGATTCGTTGGCGAGCGAGCTATGGACCAGCGCACGGCGCAGCAGCTCCGTGTCGGAGAAGCAGTAGTCGATCCTCGACTCCAGCGATGCCAGCTCCGCGCGCATGGGACTGCGCTACTTCTTGGATGCGAGGGCCTTCACGTTCTGCGCGACGGCCTTGATCTGCGGGTGGAGCTGCGGATCGGCGAGCAGCTTGTCGCAAATCGCGATGGCTTCGTCGTTCTTGCCGGCCATTTGATCGGCGGATGCCAGCCGCACCGAGTAGGCCGGCTGCGGGTCCAGGTCGACCGCGGCCTTGAATTCGGTGATGGCCACATCGTATTTCTTGCGGGTCAGCGCGACCAATCCGAGGCCGTTGTGGGCCTCGGCCGTGACAAACTTTTTGCCGTCTTCCCACTGCTGGTCGGTGAGCTGCGGATTGGGTTTCGCGGCGGTCTTCAGGTTGTCGATGGTGTCATTGAGATACTTGGTGGCCTGGGTCAGCTTCTCTTCCTTGTCCAGGTCGTTTTCGCGAGTCTTCTGCGCGAGAATCTCGCCCATCATCAACGTGACCTGAAAGTTCTTCGGATTCATGGCCAGCACCTGCTCGCCGTAAATCTGCGCCTTCACCGCGTCGCCCTTCTGCTGGTAGGCGGTGGCCTCCATGTACAGCGCGATCTCTTTGAAATCGGTATCCGCGTACTTGGTGACCAGATCGTCTGCCGCTTTGATGGTAGCGTCCGCATTGCCCTGCGCACTGACAAGCGCTTGCACGGCCTGTGCCTCGCCCTGTGACTTGGGCGCCGGCCCCTTCTGTGCCGGCTGCCCCTGCTTCGCGGGGGGGGCCTGCTGTGCCATCAGGCTCGGCAAAAGCCCGAGGCCAGGCAGGCCGAGGCTCGGCAAAAGCCCGAGGGTGGAAAGACCGGCGGCCATAGCCAGGATGCCGGTGAGTCTCATTCTTGTCATTACTAACTCCTTCGATGGTCCTTATTATTTCGAAATCAATTGCGCACCGTCTTTCGCCGCCTTGCGCGCGTCGTCGGAGGCGCCTGGCACCTGCTGGGCGTCCAGGAAATACTTGGCCGCCGCTTCACGATCGCCGGAAGCGACAGACAGCCGTCCCAGGTAAACCAGGGTCCAGCCTTTTACGAACGGTTCGGGCTCCAGCTCGAGCGTCTTTTCGAACAGCTTCTGCGACGTCTCGGGGTCCTTTTGTTTCGCGGCGATGCGCGCCAGGCCGTAGTAGGCCGCGGCGTGCACCGGCTTTGAGTCGGTCTGCTGCAAGACGTCGAGAAAAAGCTTCCTGGCCTGGTCGAGATCGTTTGACCGGTAGAGCTTCTCGGCATCGTCCAGGGTTTTCGCTGTGCCGGTGGGAGGAGGCGGGGGCGGCGGCTCGGCGGTTTTCACCACGGCGCGCGCGGCTGCCTCCTTGCTGAAATCCACCTTGGAAAGCCGCGCGTCCTCATGCACCAGATCGATGGCCCCCACCATGGCCGGGTAATACAGCACCATGGACTGCTCCTGCTTTTCGTAGGCCGGCAGTTGTTCGGCGAAGTAGGGCGCCAGGATGTTGCCCTCCAGCAGCGCTTGCTGGACGTGCCCCGGTTGGCGGTCGAGCCGCGCCTCCACCGCCTTGATCAGCGATTCCGTGGTCAGCAGCAGAAAATCCTGTTTGAACGAATCGGGCAGCACCTTGGACCGCAGGGCGTGGTCGACGAGGGACTTCTTGCGCTGCAGAATCTCCTCGTAGCGCGTGGACAGCGCGTCGAGCAGGTAGTGCAGGTAGCCGTGCCGCACATCGAATATGCGCGGCTCCGGCGAGGGCGCGATCACGATGGTGTACTCATTGCCGTAGCTGCGCGTCTGGATCTGGTTGGGCGCCGCCTGCAACTCGATGAAGATCTGAAAATGGCGCCCCTTGAATCCCGACGTCTGCTGCCGCATGTACGCGTTCACCTGGAGCACCGCATCGGTGACCGGCCCGTGGTAGCGCCCGATGTACTGATTGATGGCGGGCCGCGAGCGATTCCACAGGTCTTCGATATTGGCTTCCTTGTAGAATGCGGCCAGCAATCCCGTTAGTTCCTGCATGGAGCTGACATCCGGCGGGATTTCGACGTCGCGCATCCGGATGGCGAAATCCGGCGGGGGCCCCGCGGTGAGGCCGAAGGAAATGTACTGGCTCAGCTCCAGGGTGTCGTTCCGCTGGCGATGCCTCAGGAAGAAATCCTTGAGAGCCGGGAGCGATGGGATATTGCGTTTGGCCAGTTCCTGGCGGATGGCATTGCGCAGCGGATGGTTGTTGGTGGAGGCGAGGTCGGCATCGTACCCCACCGCGTTGATCGCCGCCATCACGGTGAACAGCGTGGGGCTGGCATCCAGTTGCCCTGTCTCGGGCGCGGATGCACGGGCCGCGGCGGCTATCGCCAGGTAGGCTGCAAAGACTAACCGATTCAAGTAGTTCCGCCTAGAATATTCCCAGTTTACCGTACTTCGAGGTGGGGCAGGCGCTTCAATACCGCTAACTTCAGGCTGTAAGCAAGCTATGGGCGAGCTGCCGGGTCCTCACCCATCGGAATTTCCTCGGACGGTTCGTGGTACACCGGCGGCACGGCCGCCACCAGCCGCTGTTGCACCCGGCGGCACAGCGGATACACGTAAAGTTCCTTGGGCGTGCCCAGCGCCTCATTGTACCGGTCCATGCGGCCGCGCCCTTGTGTTAACCCCAGGCGGATCCAGTTGGCCGCCTGGTAGCAGGTTCCTCGAAACCGCGCGCCATCTATCAAGGTCTCCAGCAACAAAGGCCGATACCCGTAGACCGTTTTCCAGTCCGCAGGAACCCGGCGGGCACAGTGGGCCAGGATCTTGCTCGCCAAGCCCTTCACCTGCACCCAGGGCAAGATCAGAAAACGACCGTGATTGACGATGAACTGCAGATTGCGGGCCCGCTGCTCGGCGCTCCAGCCGATCCACCGGTCGCGCTCGGCCAGTTTCCAGGCCGGCGAGGTCCATAGCAAACAAGCCAGCACCTGTTCCGGATAATGCTCGGACCGCACCAGGTAGCGCAGATGGGCGCCGAAAGGCACGCGATAACCCTGGTAGTGGTACCGCTGGAGGTATTCCCGGAACAGTGCGCTGTTGCCCCCGCCGTCGCCCCGCAACAACTCGAAACGGAGCGGTTCGTATGCCCCCGCCGAACCGCCCATGGCCGGTTGCGCATCGCTGCGCGCCGTCTGGAGCACCAATTGCGGTCCGCGCGGCTTGGTGACCCGTAAGGCCGGCAAGCTCAGCCGCCCTTGCGCGCGCAATACTTCCAGAAACTGGCGGCATTCCAGATTCTTCAACCCGCCATTGGGGCGCTTCCATTCCAGCAGTTCGCAAACCGTGCGCGAGATCTCCGTGATGCCCAGCGCGGCGAACTCCACGGCTGTCCCACGAATCAACTCCAACTCCGCCACGGAAAAAGTCCGGCCGCCAAATACCAGCGGCCCGTCCCACACTGGCTGACTCACAAGTCGCTAAGGCCCTCCTCCCAGGCCTAGGATCAGTCTATCCCAGAGAGGAACAAAAATTCAGCAAAAAAATGCAGCCGCTGTGCGGGGCCAGGCTGATGCCAACCGCGAGGCTCCGATCGGGGCTCCCGACCGCGTGATGTCGTGCTTCTGCGGTAAACCGCTCCCTTACGGTCGCGGCTCTGATCGGAGCCGCGCGCGCCAGCAAGCGGTTTGGCAGCGGCACCAGGCCCCGACTCCTGCCTGTTACTTCTGCACTTCCGCGTCGATCGCCTCCAGCTCCTTGCCGGCGTCGGACCACTTGCCTTGCGCGGCCAAGTCGCGGTAGCGCCGCAGGTGCAGGCGAATCCGTTCGAGACGCGGGTCGGCGTTGGGCGCCGCCGCGGCGGGCTGTCCCGCGGCCGGCGCCGGCGCGGCAGCGGATGCTTGCTGGATCAGTTGTTGCGCGCCTGAGGAAAGCTGCGCCAGCGCCTGGTCGTAAGTGTCCGCGTAGACCAGGCGGTTGCCCACCGCCAGCACGATCTTTTTCAACTGCGGCATGCGGGATTCGGTGGCCTGGATGTAGATCGGGTCCACGTACAGAAACGTGTTGCCCACCGGCAGCACCAGCGTCTGGCCGCGCAGCACCTGCGATCCCTGTTGGTTCCACAGCGTCAGATCCTTGGAGATCGTCGGGTCCTGGTTGATGCGCGCGGCGATCTGCATGGGGCCGAAGATGAGCTCCTGCTTCGACAGCAGCAGCACCACCATTTCGCCGAGGTGCTCGCCGTCGCAACGCGCCACCATCAGCCCGATGAGGTTGTCCTTGGTGCGCGGCGTAAACGGAATCAGCAGCAGGAACTCGGCCTTCTCGCCTCCGGGAATGGTCGCCACGACGTACGTGGGCTCGACGGGTTCGGCGCCGTTGGCTTGCGTGGTGGCATGGCGCGCCAGGTCCCACAGGTCTTCCTTGTTGTAGAACGACTGCGGATCGAGCATGTGGTACGTGCGGTAAATCTCGGCCTGGATGCGAAACAGCATTTCCGGATAACGGGCGTGAGCCCGCAGGTCGGCAGGCATCTGGGAGGCGGGGCGGAAGAGGTCCGGGAACAGCCGCTGGTAGGCGTTGATGATGGGATCGTCGGGCGCGAAGATGTACAGGTGCGTTTCGCCGTCGTAGGCGTCCACGGTGGCCTTCACCGCATTGCGGATGTAGTTGACGCGCCCGATATCGGCCACCTCCATCGAGCGGGAACTGGGATGCGCGTCGGAAGTGGTGTAACCATCCAGCATCCATACCAGGTGCCCGGCATCGGTGAGCACCAGGTAAGGGTCAATGTCCCATTCGAGGAATCCAGCCAGCTCCTGGAGACGCGGGCGCACCTGGCGGTGGATCATCATACGGCTGTTGGGGGTCAAATAGTCGGTCAGCAGGATGTTGGGCTCGGCATCGTTGACCGCCGCCGCGAAGCGCATGAGGAACGACGACATGGGAAAGCCCCCCTTGCCTTCATAACGCGAGCGCACGTTCTGCTCGCCGGAGGGGTAATTGAACTCTTCCTGCGCGGTGTTCACGAAGACCGGCTCGTGGGTGACTTCGCCGTAGTACAACTCCGGCCGGGTGAGCTTGAGGCTGGGCGTTTTCACTTCCGGCGGGGCATTGTCGATGAGCAGCACCGGCAGTCCGTCGGGCGTAATACGGCTGACCTGGGCGAGCACCAGGCCGTAGCCGTGCGTGTAAATGAACGCGGGGTTGATCCAACTGGCGCGCGCTCCGGGGAGCTGGTTGATGTCCAGTTCCCTGGGTGCCAACAGCACCTGGCGATACTGGCCATCGATCGTGTAGCGGTCCACATCGATGTCGTGGAAGACGTAGTAGGGCCGCAGCGCCTGGATCTGCGTGACGGTGTCGTGGAAGGCGCGTATGTCCCAAAGCCTCACATTGTCGAGCGTCGGCTTATGCGTCGCGACGTCGATGGGGGCCTCGGGCTGCGCCTTGAATTCCACCTCGCGGACCTGCGTGTCCAATCCGAAGGCGCTGCGCGTGGCGTGAATGTGGGTCTGGATGTAGGGCCGCTCCAGCGAGATTTCATTGGGACCGACGTAGAGCGCGGAAACGGCGCGCGGCGCAACGAACGCCACCACCAGCGCCAGGGCCATACCCGCGGCCCACAGCCAGCGGCCCATCCACACGAATGCCGCGGCGGCCAGGCATGCCGCGATCAGCAGCCATTGCAGCGGCAGGCCGATATTCTGATCCACATAATCGACGCCCACCAGGAACGTGCCGTGCTCGTTGTAGACCATCTCATAGCGCGCCAGGAAGGAGCGCAGCGCCATGGCGACGAGCAGCACCACACCCGCGCCGCGCAAGAAGCGCGACTCCAGGCCGCCTTCGAGCTTGAAGAGCGTGGGATCGAGCTGGCCGCTCTCGCGCAGCTCGGGGAACCGGAAGCGCAGTTGCCAGCCGCGCGCGGCGATCCAGTAAAGCAGGATGCAGAAGATCACGATCGCCAGAACGTAGCCGCGCAGCATCAGGTAGAACGGCAGGTCGAAAAGATAAAAGGAGAGCGGCTTCTGAAAGACGGTGTCCTGCCAGCCCGTGGCGGCGGCCGGCAATCCGCGCGACCCGGCGAAGCGCACCACCGTCCAGGTGTCGATGGACGAAGCCGCGATCAGGTAGCCGAGGATCAGGAGGACGAGTGCGGAGATGCGTGCGTACAGGCGATGCTCGCGGAGGGACGTGTGCGCAAACTTCAAGGCGCGCGCGTGTGCGATCCACAGGGCGCCGAAGGCGAGCAGAGTAGCGGCGGCCACGGGCGCCAGGCTGTAGTACAGCATGCTGAGCCACGTGTTGAACTGGCCGAGTTCCTTCCACCACTGCACTTCGATGGTGTAGGAAGCAATGGAGCGCAAGCTGAAGAGCAGGACTACCAGGAGGACAAGGAGTACGATGCGGGTTGCACGCGAGCCGGGCACTCGACGCCCGGTTTCGATCTGGTAACGGGCCATGCCCCAAGCGTAGCACTCGGAGACCGACACGGTGTTACGGAGGCGACCGCGGTCTGGCCGGAGTGAACCTGGCGTTGCGGGTCGCGCGGACGTGGGGGCTCGGCCGCGAACGCGCGATTCACGTTCCGAGGGGCGTTTTCCCGAGGCTGGGCGGC
>Ga0116221_1002077_pt1 | contig 13131 bp, 9 predicted proteins | sample Sb_taG_5_FD_88965 | JGI IMG/M metagenome (GOLD analysis project Ga0116221, IMG submission 88965) | Peat soil microbial communities from Weissenstadt, Germany - Sb_50d_8_FC metaG | ecosystem: Environmental > Terrestrial > Soil > Wetlands > Peat | place: Germany: Weissenstadt | collected 2010-09-21 | reverse complement strand
CCGATGAAGTGCAAACCGGCTGGGGACGCACCGGGCGTAAATGGTTCGGCATCGAACACTGGGAAGTCGAACCCGACATGATTACCGCGGCCAAGGGCATGGGGAACGGCGTACCGATTGGTCTGACCGTTGCCAAGCCCGAGATCGCCGATTCGTTTCAAGGGCTGACGATTTCGACCTTCGGAGGCAACCCCGTCACCTGCGCGACTGCGAAAGCGGTCATCGATGTGATCGAAGAAGACGACCTGCGAACCAACGCCGGTGAAGTGGGCGGCCACTTCCGGAAGAAACTAGAAGAGCTGCAACAGAAGCACCCGCTCATTGGCGACGTTCGCGGAATGGGTTTGATGCAGGCGCTCGAACTGGTCGAGGACCATACGACCAAGCAGCCGTCGCCAGCAGGCACAAATGCCCTGATGGAAGAAGCCCGCAAACGCGGCCTGCTGGTCGGCAAAGGCGGTTTCTACGGCAACGTAATCCGCATGTCGCCACCGTTGAATATTTCGAAAGCAGATGTGGACGAAGCGGTGCGGGTATTGGACGAGAGTTTCGCGGCTCTAAACAAATGATGCTCCGTAGCGCCGTGACTGTGGCGCCACAAGAAATGTCAGTGTGACTCTTCCGCCGCGGGCGCGGTATCCATAGTGTCCACGTGTACTGGCCTCGGCGGCAAATCGGGCAGGGGCTGAAACTCTCCCGGATCCTTTCCGGCCAGCGCCACCTTCATGAAGTCCATCCAGATGGGCAGCGCCGCGCGAGCTCCGCTTTCTTTGGCTCCGAGCGATTTCTTCTCGTCGTAACCAATCCACACTCCGGTAGTGATCGAAGGCGAGAATCCAATAAACCAGGCATCGGTGAAATCGTTGGTCGTGCCCGTCTTGCCCGCTAGCGGATACTTCAGACTCGCCGCGGCAATCCCGGTGCCATGCAAAACCACTTCCCGCAGCATAGAAGTCATGATGCGCGCCGTACGCGCGCTGATTGCGTCTTTCACGTCTGGAAAATCTTCTTCCAGCACGCGGCCTTCGTAATCCTCAACCTTGGTGATAAAGCGCGGCAAGATGCGGACGCCGTCATTAGGAAAAACGCTGAACGCGGAAGTCTGCTCGAACAAGGTAACTTCGGCTGCACCCAGCGCGACCGGCAGGTAGGCGGGGATGTTGGAAGTTATTCCAAAGCGATGCGCGTAGTCGATCACGATTTTTATTCCGATGCGGTCGGCGATCTTCAGCGCGGGGATGTTGCGCGATTGCGCCAACGCCCGCCGAAGGGTGATCGTTCCTTCAAACTTCTCATCGTAGTTGTGCGGAGTGTAAGGGCCCGACGCAGTCTCGAAAGTGACGGGCGCGTCAACGACGGTGTCGTCCGGTCTAGCTCCCAGATCGATGGCGGCGGTATAAACATAGGGTTTGAACGACGATCCCACTTGCCGGAGCGCCTGCGTAGCTCGGTCGAACTTGGATAGTTCGAAATCACGTCCGCCAACCATCGCCTTGATCTCGCCGGTCGCATTGTCGATTGCGATCAGTGCACCCTGTGCGCCCGAGTCCTGCTCAAGTGTCACTCGCGCCTTTCCGTCGTTGCCGAGGCTGACGATTTTCAAATAGACGATATCTCCCGGCTTGAGAATGTCCGGAAGCTTCCGTTGCGTCCAAGCCGCATCAGCGGGCAGAAGGTTTACCACATATCGACCGAACTTAACTGCCGCTGATGTGGGCGCAACCGCCATGACCAATGCGTGTACGTAACCGCTCACCTCGGGCTCTTCATCCCAATCAGGATGCTGATAGTTGGCGAGAGTTACGTTTCCGCCCAACACATTTTCCAGATGACCTTTCCATCCATGGCGGCGTTCATAAGCGGCCAGACCGTCGAGCACGGCCTGGTTCGCGGTCCGTTGCAGGTCCATATCGAGCGAGGTGTGGACTCGCAGTCCGCCTTCAAGAACCTGATTGCTGCCATATTTGTTTTCCAGATAACGTCGAATCTCTTCCACGAAGTACGGTGCCAGCGAGTTGGGATCGTGCTGCAGTCTTAACTCAATCGGCTGGTTCCGCGCCTCAACCGCTTGCCGCGCCGTGATCTTGCCATCCTCGAGCATGCCGTTGATGACCAGATTGCGGCGCCGGGTCGCTCGATCCGGATGGTTGATCGGCGAATACATCTGCGGGGCCTTCGGCAGGCCCGCCAGCAGCGCGGCTTCGTCAAGCGTCAACTGTTTTGCCGGCTTGCCGAAGTAATACTCCGACGCAGCCTCGAAACCGTACACTCCATGCCCGAGAAAAATCTGATTGGCATAGAGAGTGAAAATTTGTTCTTTGGTAAACCGCCGCTCGATTTGAATGGCCAGCAACGCCTCCTCGATCTTGCGATGAAAAGATCGGTCGGGGGAAAGAAAAAGATTGCGCGCCAACTGCATGGTGAGGGTCGACGCACCCTGCACTCGCCCGCCGGATTCGATGTCTCGATACGCCGCCCCGGCGATTCGCCACACATCAATGCCCCAGTGACGATAAAAATCCTTGTCTTCAATCGAAGTCAGGGCATCGCGCAACACCTGGGGATAGTCGTTGTAAGAAGCAACGACTCTTCTTTGCAGCGCGAACGAGCCAATGATGCGCCCCTGCCCGTCGTAAAGCTCAGTGATGGAACTGGGACGGTAATGCTCCAACTGCTCGACCTGCGGGAGATCAGTGGAATAAACCAGCAACAACCCCGCAGTTGCACCCACCAGCGCAGCCACCAGGACCAGCAAGCCAAACAGGACACGGCCCACCAACTTCCGTCCGGCAACTTCGGCCGGTGGAAGGTCTTGATAGATGACCTTCATGGGATTGACCTCAGAATAGCATGGGGGCTTTTAGCTTTTGGCCATGAAAACTAGTGGGACAGTCACGCCTTCACCACAGAGGCACAGAGACACAGAGAAGAACAAACCAAGAGTGACTTCTCAGTGACTCTGTGGTGAATTTGTGGGTTCCTTTTCACGGAAACAGCTGCAGAAACTTTTCCCACGCAATCAGCGCCATGGCGTTGTGAACTTCGAGCGCGGTGACGCCCTCCTGCACGGCCGCGGGGTCGTGCAGCAGCGCGACGGCCTTGTTGGCGATATCGGAGGCGTCGTCGGTGGCGGCTTGCCAGTTGCGTGGCGCCCACGCGATCGCGTCGGAAACCACCGAGGCCACGCCTTGCGCGATTCCGTCTGCCGTCACCATGTTGAAACCTTCGGTGTAAGAAGGCTGCAGCAGCAGGTCCATCGACCCCACCGTAGTCAGGAACTGCGGCCACGATTGCCAGTTGCGCTCGACTACTTTGGCGCGCGGCACATTCAGATACATTTGCTGGACAGCGGCAACGATGGTTTGCCCGCCGCCCTCGCGCCGGCCGCCGGAGATCCAGAATTCCAGATCGGTCACGCGCAACCGTTGTCCTACCGCGAGTGCAGCGGCGGCCGCGGTGAGCACGTTTTTGTACGGACGTATGGCGCAGAAGCATCCCAGACGCAGCGTGCCTCCTTGCCACATCGGCCGGGCTCGCGCGGGACCCATGGGATACATATTCGGCAACAAGGTCATAGCAGTGCTGTAGGTGGCCTGCCACCAGGCCTGAAAACGCTGCGAATTCCCCGCCACGTGGAAGTTGGGACAGCCCTGCGCGAGTTCCGATCCCTGGCGGAGCAATTCGACGGCACGTGGATCCGCTTGCAGGAATCCGATGTTGCTGTGGCTGACCACGGCGATTTCCAGGTCGGGATTCTGTGACGCCAGGCTGGCCAGGTTGGCCGTCGGAATCCAGGGCGCGCTGATGAGCAGATGGGAAAGCGGTACGTGATGCGCCAGCGTACGCGACTGCTGCTCTGACTTCATCAAGACCTCCAGGTCGGCGAAGGAACTGATCGGCCAGATTTCGACGATGTATCCGGCCGCGCGCAGCGCCTTGGCATTCTGCGTGGCGCTGACTCCAAGGCCAATGTGGCTCACGTTCTGGGCGGCAGCGAAATTCTTGTAAACAATCGCCAGACGGGGGGTGTGGTGCTGCACTCTTAGCATGATGAACCTTTCAAGCACACGGGGCTGCCTGCCTCGCGGGCGGTTGCTGGAGTTGCGGCGGAGACTTCCCCGGAGCTGATCGACTCCCAGCCTGGCAAATGTTTTAAAGGGATTGCGGAGGAACGCTTCTTGAGGGACTTGCTTTTACTCTCTACTTCTATTGTGACAGATTGGAGGGGGTAACTATGACATGGTTTCGAACTTTATTTTCGTAGTGTATTCAGGGAGTTGCGGGGAATTCGACGATTTAGGGGGCTTGACAAGATTTTGGCAAAAGCTGTGTTTTGCCCAGATTGTGTGGCAGTCAGGTTGTAGAGACGTGGCTAGCTACGTCTCTACAAGAAGTCGCTTCGCCGCCGCGGCTCTCGTGGCGGACGCTAGCTGGCTCTGCTCTTCAGAACCTCAATGGCCTTTTGCAACTGCTGGTCCGGTTGGGGTGCCTGGACTTTCTTTGTAGTGTCGTCGGATGGCGCTGCATTCTCGTCTTCATCCGGCACCGGCCCATCTTCGTCCGCGTCAGCGACCACGACGTTTGGCGTTACTGCCGTATCCTGAATCGCTTTGCCGGTCGGCGTGTAGTACTTGGCCACGGAGAGAATGAGAGCCGATCCATCCGCGAGTTCCATGGTTTTCTGTATCGAACCATCGCCGAAAGTCTTGTCTCCCACAACGTCGCCGCGGGCGTTCTCAAGAAGGGCAGCCGCTACGATCTCCGCCGGTCCAGCTGTGCCTTTGTTGACCAGCACAACGACGGGCAGGGTGGTAATGGCTTTGGCAGGATCAGCATTGAAAGCTTCGCGGGGATACTTCTGGCCCTGGAGATAAGTAATCGTCCCGTGATTCAAGAAAAGATTGGCTGTGGCAATGCCCTCAGCCTCGTCGCCCTCCGCGCAGTTGCGCAAGTCGAGGATGAACTTCTTCGCTCCTGCCTTTTGCAGCGCCTTAACTTTGTTAGCAATTTCCTGGGACTTACCTTTGGTGAAAGCGTCGACCTGGATTTCGGCAATCCCGTCTTCGAGCATCTTGTCGGTCACGGGCGGGATGGCAACAATATCGCGAGTGATTACGACCTTCTGCGGTTCGGCGCGACGGGCGCGGACGAGCGACACAGTTACGTTCGAACCGGGCGCTCCGGCCAGCAGGCTGCGCACTTCGCCGACCGACATCTCGCGCGTGCTCTTGCTCTCGATGGCTTCAATGATGTCAGTGTCCTGCAGCCCAGCTTTATCCGCCGGCCCGCCGGGAATAACCGAGATCACCGAAGCATAACCAAAGCGCTTGGAAATGGCAGCGCCGATGTCAGCCTTCGCATCGATTTGATGAGACTTGTACTCCGCGTACTCGGGCGCGCTCAGGTAGCTGGAATTGGCGTCGAGCGATTCAAGCAGACCATGCAGAGCGCCAGCAGTCACCACTGGAATGTTGGGCTCTTCCACGTACTCGCTGCGCACGCGAGAGAGCACTTCGCTGTACACCTGGAGTTGACGGTAAGCACCGTCATTGCTGGAGGCGCGAACGCCGTCCATTCCGCCCACCACCATGAACAGCAGCACTACCGCGGACGACGCAAGAACTATAGCTTTGGTCTTTATCGACATCGGATTCGTTTTCTCAGAAAGGAATTTCACTTCCCTAGGAAGTGTTCACAGTATATCTGGTTTGATGCCGCTTTCTGAGAGTTTGCTGCGTCAAAATAGTGCCCATTAGTAACCTACGGCTTACGGGCCCCAACTGGAAGTGGAGGAGGCAGTCGCCGGGAACCCACGGGTCCATCTTATGTATTCATAAAAAAGGACTTAGGTATCCGCGACCTCAATTAAACGGCCCTTTTCCCCAGGCTTTGTCTGCTCATTGCACGACTTGAATCACCGTTCCTTGGCTGACCTCGAAATTCGAGTCCCCTTGATAGTTGGCGTAGATATGGTGCGTACCTTTGCTTAGCGCGGAAGTGTTGTATTGCGCGACCCCGCCGCTCAGAGGAATTTCTGCCATCAAGCTCTCTCCGTTCTTGAACTTAATCATCCCGGTCGGGGTTCCACCGTATTGCCCGGCGACGGTTGCAGTGAATTGCACGGTCTGCCCGGTTTGCGACGGGTTGGGGAAGGACTTGAGCGTGGTGGTTGTCACCGCCTTTTGCACCGCCTGCCGCAACGGCGCTGAATTGCTGGGCAGGAAGTTGGAGTCTCCGGAGTAGGCCGCGACAATCCAATTCGAGCCCGTCGATGTGAAGGAGTAATTCAGCGTTGCCTGTCCGTTCCTTACCGTTCCCTGGCCCAAATCTGTGGAAGCGTCTTTGAAAGTAACCGTCCCCGTGGGCGAGCCGCCGATTTGATTCGCGATGGTGGCGGTGAAAAGAACGGACTGATCCACGGCCGACGGATTTGGCGAAGACGCAAGTGTGGTAGTCGTGGGCTGGCGATATCCCGTCGCGATATTCAACAGGACGGTAACAATGGAAAGCGAGCCACCCGCGACTACTACATCCGGCTTGTGGTCTCCGTTGAAGTCTCCTGTTGAAATAAATATCCCGCCCGGAAAGTAAGGGATCGCTGTTTGAAAGGTTCCATCCCCGTTGCCGAGCAGCACACAGACACAGTCACTATTTGTCACCACAGCATCCGTGTTGCCGTCTCCGTTGAAGTCAGCGGTCACGACGGAATACGCGTTTTGTCCTCCGGAACTGAACCGGTGTGCTCCGCCGAAGGTTCCATCGCCCCGGCCAAGCAGCGAACTGACAATGCCGTTGTCGCAGTTGGCCGTGCTCTGGCAAAAGTTCGACACCACCAAGTCAGCTCTCGTTTTTGCCGTCAGTTCCGCTACTACAATCGAGTCAGCCTGGTATCCTCCGGAGTTGTAACTCGTCGCCGTCTGAAAAGTGCCGTCGCCGTTTCCCAACAACACGCTCACGCCGCCGTTTTGGCAAGTGCTGTCCTGGCATTGGCTCACCAGCGCCAGATCAGGATTCCCGTCGCCGTTGAAATCACCGACCGCGACAGAGTCGGTATAGTATCCGGCCGATGGATAGATCTGTGCGGATTGAAAGGTTCCATCGCCGTTTCCCAGGAGCACGCTGACCGCGCCGTTTTGGCAACTCGTATCCTGACATTGGTCAGCGACTGCGAGATCAAGATGTCCGTCCTTGTTGAAGTCGGCAATTGCAACCGACAAGGCCGTATCGGCTCCGGAGGAGTATGTCTTCGCTGGCTGCAGCGTTCCGTTGCCATTTCCGAGAAGCACGCTGACACTCCCGCCGCTCTGGCAGTTGCTCGTGCTGCACTGGTTGGCCACCACAACGTCGGCGTTGCCGTCACCGTTGAAATCACCAATGGCCACCGCGGAGGTTCCGAACCCTCCGGTGGCGTAGGCTTGCGCCGTCCGGAATGTCCCGTCGCCGTTTCCCAGCAGCACACTGACCGTCCCTTTGTTCCCCTGCTTGCAAGGGTTGACTTGGCAGAGATTCGCCACGACAAGGTCAAGTTTTCCGTCCCCGTTCAAATCGCCTATGGCCACAGAATCGGCGTCGTAGCCTCCGGAGGCAAAACTGGGTGGGGTTTGAAAGGTTCCGGCGCCGTTGCTCAAAAGGATAGTGACGGTTCCGTCGCAACTACCACCGGGTTGGCATTGATTGACGACCGCCAAATCGGGCTTCTTGTCTCCATTCCAATCGCCCACAGCCACGGAGTAGGCCAAAACGCCATCGGAGAAGTAGTTCTGGGCGGCCTGAAAGGTTCCATCCCCGTTTCCCATTAACACGCTCACGCTGCCCAGGGCGCAATTGCCGACAATCTGACACTGATTAGTCAGCACCAGATCCAGTTTTCCGTTTTGGTTGAAATCGCTGACTGCAACCGATGCCGTATTGTTTCCTCCGGAAACGTAGTTCTTCGCCGTCTGGAACGTTCCGTCGCCATTTCCTAACAGCACTCCCACGCTGCCGTTATTGCAGTTGCCACCGCTCTGGCATTGGTTCGCCACAACCAGATCAGTTTTCCCGTCTCTATTAAAATCGCCGGTCGCCACCGACACCGCCGTATAGCCGCCAGAAGGGTAACTCTGCGCGGGTTGAAATTTGCCGTTTCCATTCCCTAGCAGAACGGCCACGTTCCCATCGCAGTTGCTACTCGTCTCACACTGGTTGGCCACTACCAAATCAACTTTTCGGTCCGCTCTGAAGCTGCCAGTCGCCACCGCGACGGCTGTCAGCCCTGCGGTGGCGTAGCTTTGAGCAGGTTGAAAACCTCCATGCCCGTTTCCCAGCAGCACGCTCACGCCGCCGCTTGTGCAGGTGCTGTCCAGGCACTCATTGGCGACTATCAGGTCCAGATTCCCATCCCGATTCACATCTGCAATCGCAACCGAGGAGGCCACAACTCCGCCAGAAGAGTAACTCTGCGCGGTTTGAAACGTTCCGTTCCCATTTCCCAGTAGAACGCCGATCACGCCGTTGGTGCATTGGCTGTCGCTCTGGCAGCCATTGGCCACGATCAAATCAGTTTTCCCGTCATTATTCACATCGCCAGCCGCAACCGCGTAGGCTTCGTATCCGCCGGACGCGTAACTTTGAGCCGGCTGAAACGTTCCATCACCGTTCCCCAGCAGCACGCTCACAACGCCACCGCTGCAGTCGCTGTCCTGGCACTCATTCGCCACCGCCAGATCTTCTTTCCCGTCTCCATTGAAATCGCCCACCGCAACCGAAAAGGCATACACGCCCCCGGAAAGGTAGGTCTCTGGGTTAAAGAAAATCGGATTGCCGCTGGGGAATCGCGGTGTCGAACCAATCGGGACTCGCCCGCGCGGCGAGGGGGAAGAACCTCTGCCAGGGTTTGAAGATGTTCCTGACCGACGAATATTCAGTTGTGGCACCTGCCTATTCGATTCCGAAAGCCTTTGGCCGGAGATGGTCAGAAACGGAGACAAAACAAGCGCGAGAAACACGAAAACAACGGTGACAAGCAGAAGCGGCGACCACAACTTTTGAGCCATTTTCACATCTCCCCGCCAAAATGTTCTGCGCTGGTCGGAAGGAGGCCGGGGGGTCGACAACGATCGCGCCGAGCGGCTCACGCTGGCGAAGCGGCCTTATTGTAAAGCCCTCCTTGGCTAAACGTTGGCCTTGATGAACTAGTGAGTATTTTGTTTGCTGGGCCGAACCTTTTTCGGGCAAAGAATCCCGACCCTAGTGCGGATCGGCGGAAACGGCTGCGGGGTCCGGCAGACTTGGATTTTCACCGGGACTGCGAGGGCCGGCCCGATTTACGCCCGTGACTTGATAGTCGGTGTAGTCGATGGTCAGAACGGCTTTGCCGCCCAGGCGAACCTGGGTCTCGGACTCGTTATGTACGGGAAGCCAGAAGCCTCCGATCTTGCCCCAGCGATATTCAATTTGGGTATGGCTGACCCACACGGATGGATTCTTTGCGGGCTCGCCTAGCATACGGGCGGCGGCGAAATCCCGGGCGTCGACCCAGAGTTTCCCACGGTAAAGATATTTACTTTTGCCCTTGGGGCTTACGGCGAGAACATAAAGATCACCGGTTGGCGTGTGTTCAGTTCCCGTCAAGGCAAAATCGTAATTCATCGGACTAATTTCCAACTCTTTCCGGTTCTGCTCCTGCTGGGCTTCCTGTTCGCTGCTGAGCAGCTTCATCAGCACGTGGTTGACAAGCAACTTCGACCCACTCTGTGAAATGACTTCGAAGCTCTTCTTGTCCGGAGCGGTGAAAGTCGCTTCTACTTGCATTCCGGCTTCGTGGCTGCCGAAAGTCCCGTGATATTCCACGTGATAAATGCGCTTGCCACGATATCCGCGCAGGCCTTGTGCACGCTGAGCGTTTGCCGCCATCAATCGTTGCACAATGACATCGGTCGAGAGCAATGGAGGCTCGTGAGGGTCCGCATCCGCCAAGCTGGAACTGGCTAATATGATGAGCAGAAACAGGCTGGCTTGGGCTGAAAACTCGCAACCGCGCTGGTCGTGGCGCCGCAATCGTAGCAGATCCGAGGAGTAGAAAAAAATCCGCAAGAGATTTTCAATCTACCACATTCAGAAGAGGGTTGAATCCAAGCAGTGAATGCGGCTTTTCGAGCCCAGAGTCCTCGCTCAGCGATCCAGAAGTTCCATAAGCTCAGGGCGCCAGTTTGAAGACGGTTCCACAACCCGAATTTTCTACGCCGCAATTGGTGTCACCACCCTCTCCGTTGACGCCGAAAAATTCCCCGTCCGGACCCAGAACCACACCCAAAGGCACGCCCCCTTGCGGTGAATTTGCGATGGGAAAATTGTAGAGCACCGTGTACTGGTCTGCGGTGTCCAGCACGGCCAGATAGCCGGCATTGTGCGTCCCGCCGTTGGCGTTGGTGCCGTATAGGTTCCCCTTGGAGTCGCGAACCAGGCAACCGTGCCCATTGTTGTTCTCGGTAAACGGCGTAAATTCATAAAGTGTCTTGAGATTTCCGGCCTTGTCGATCCGGAATATGGTTCCGCAGCCGAAGGGCGGAGAGCAACTGAGATCGCCACCTGCGACGGTTACGCCTACCAGATTCCCGCCGCCGTCATCGACCACACACCCGGGAAAGGATCCATCCGATTTTCCCGTGAATTTGTGCAGGGTTTTGTATTTGCCGGTGTGGTCGAGTTCGTAAACAGTTCCGCAACCGACCGTCTGTTCGCAGTTGAGATCGCCGCCCCACTGCGTGGTACCGAAGAGATTGCCCTTGGAATCCATGACCGGACTGCCAATAGGCTCAATCCCTTCCGTCAGAGAAGTAAATGTATACAACACGTTGAATGCGCCGTTTGCCTGCACTTCATAAATGACACCGCATCCGTTTCCATTGAAGCCACAGGAGGAGTCGCCGCCGTACTGCGTGTTTCCGAAAAGATTGCCCTTGGAGTCCAATATCGGGGTCGAGTTGGCGTCTGCACCGCCGGTGAAATTGGTAAGAAAGCGAAGAATTTTTTCGCCGCCAGTTTTCGTTATCTCGTAGATCGTGGAGAGATTGCCGTTACCGCCCTGGGTGGTGCCAAATAAATTGCCGGCAGCGTCTCGGGTCACGCCCGAGACGGGAAATGCACCGTCGTCGTCCCCTCCCGTGAACCGATGCAGAATCGTGTACCGGCCATTCTTGCTGATCTCATAAACTGTTCCGCAGCCGGCGCCGTTAGTACCTGGGCAACGGCCGTCGCCGCCTGCCGCTGTTGTCCCATACAGGTTTCCGTCCGCATCCCGGATGACGGTTGCCGCCGGCCCGGCTCCATCGGGCACGCTGGTGAACGTGTGCAGAATATCAATATTCAGGTCTTGGGCTTGCATCGCTCGTGGTGCAATTGCCGCCAGCACAACTACAACTACTCCGGGGAGGAAACATCGGGATGTTTTCATAGCTGCCTCCTTCAAAGGTCGACGCTTCGGCGGTGTCGCGGCTCACCAGCCGAGCATTTTAGTCTGTGAATTCTCCATTTTGTCTCCGGGATGTAAAAAGAGTGTAAAAAACCTCAGCTTGGGCTGAAGTTGAGATGTTTCCGACTTACCGCACTGTGGCAAGTTGGTCGCGCAGCTTGTGGGTGGCGCGGAACAAAGTGTTCTTGATGGTGCCTTCACTGGTGTTCAGAATGCCGGCAACAGTTCGCAATCTTAAGCCGTGATAGTGCTTCAACTCGAATACGACTCGTTCGCGCGGCGAGAGTCTCTGCATGGCACGCAGGATGCAGCCTCGCAATTCGCGGCTGGCCATGTTGCGCTCCGGACTGGCCCCTGCCCGTTGATCAGGGATGCGGTCCAGGATTTGTTCTTCCTCGCCGTCGGCAGTCATCGTGGTGGTCAGGTCCCGATAACGAGAAGATCGCTTTCGCAGGTGATCGAGGCACAAATTGGTTACGATGCGGTAAATCCACGTATAAAAAGAGCACTCAAAGCGGAAGCTGCCAATGTTGATGTAGGCGCGCAGAAAAGCTTCCTGATAGATGTCCTGGCCGTCTTCCTGAGACCCGGTGAGATGCACAGCCAGGCGGAGCACGGCGCGGTCGTACTGGCGAACCAGTTCCTCGAAGGCCGCGGCATCGCCCAGTTGAGCTCCGCGGATGAGTTGCGTGTCATCCACACGAATCGTGGCAACCTTTTCCCGATGCTGACCTCGAAGCTGCAGAACTTTTTCCACTTCTTCTTCTCCACGAAACTCTTCATCCGACGAACTTATAGCCCGTACCATGCACAGTCAGAATGAATCGAGGTTCTTCCGGCTTGGGCTCAACTTTCTGCCGCAGCCGAACAATGTGCGCATCCACCGTACGCGTGGTGGGAAAGCGATCGTATCCCCAGACGTCCTCAAGCAGCCGGTCCCGGCTCAACGTCTCTCCCGGATGAATGAGGAAATACTTCAGCAGTTCGAACTCCTTCGACGAAAAATCGAGCGCATGACCCTTGCGCGATACCTGGCAACTGCGGAAATTCACTTCCACTTCACCAAACGAATATTTCTCTTCGGCCTTAGGAGCGATCTTCGCCCGGCGCAATACCGCCTTCACCCGCGCCAACAGTTCACGAATGGAAAACGGTTTGGTCACATAGTCGTCGGCGCCCAATTCAAGTCCGACCACTTTGTCCACTTCCTGGCCGCGCGCCGTCAGCATGATGATCGGAATCGAGGGACGTTTCGCCTTGAGCTGTTTGCACACGTCCAATCCGCTCATCCTCGGCATCATGACATCGAGGATGACGAGGTCGGGGGATTCGGCGATCGCGCGCTCCAGGCCAGCCACGCCGTCGCCGGCGGTGATGACCTGATGTCCCTCGAATTCGAAGTTGTCGCGCAAGCCCGCTACCATGTTCGGCTCGTCTTCGACAATCAGGATTTTCGCCATGCTTTCAGTCTCCTGCGCCTACGCCAATGCTGCCTTGTTTGCGTTCCGCAAGGCTACGGGTAGATTGATGGTGAATTTGCTGCCTCGACCGGGAACGCTATCCACTAGAACTTCTCCACCATGGGCCTGAACAATGTGACGAACCAGCGAAAGACCCAGGCCGCTACCCTTGGTGTTGTGCACCAGCGGATCGCCCACGCGATAAAACTTGTCGAAAAT
>Ga0116221_1002076_pt1 | contig 13132 bp, 10 predicted proteins | sample Sb_taG_5_FD_88965 | JGI IMG/M metagenome (GOLD analysis project Ga0116221, IMG submission 88965) | Peat soil microbial communities from Weissenstadt, Germany - Sb_50d_8_FC metaG | ecosystem: Environmental > Terrestrial > Soil > Wetlands > Peat | place: Germany: Weissenstadt | collected 2010-09-21 | reverse complement strand
TTGAGGAACGGACGCATCTCCTGAAAAACTCGCCGGCAGTGCGGCGAAGGCATCACGCTGACCACAATCCGAGCCCCTTGCAGCGCCTCGCGCAGATCGCCGGTTGGGGAAACGCAGTCAGGAATGGAGTGGCCGGGCAAAAAGAGTTCGTTGACTCGCCCTTCGGCGATCGAGTCCCGCACCTCTTTCTCGTGCGCCCACAGGTGTATCTGGTGCGTGCCTTTGCGACCTAGCGCGATGGAAAGCCCCGTGCCCCAGGCGCCGGCGCCGATGATCGCAATCTGGCTCATCGTCGTCTCCATTGAAAGCGAGGTTCGGTGCGGGCCAGCAGGCGGCGAATGTTCTCATGATGTTTGGCAATAATCAAAATTGAAGAGGCTGCCATGAGAGCGAGCATCGTCGGCGCGTTAGGATGCAACATCCAGGCAACCAGCGGGAATAGAGCTACCGTGAGAATGGAAGCCAACGACACGTAACGGAATGCGACGAAAATAGCGACAAAAATTCCGATCATCAGCAACACAGTTTTAGGAACCAGAACCACGAACGAGCCAAGTCCGGTGGCGACGCCTTTGCCACCGCGAAATTTCAGCCACACCGGGAAAACGTGACCGACAATTGCCATGAAGCCGGCCAGCGCGAACAGCCTGGTTTGTCCTGGAAAGATCGTTCGCGTAATGAGCACAGCAGCCGCTCCCTTGAGCGCATCCAGAACCAGAGTGGCCGCGCCCAGCGCCGGGGACATCCGTGAGACGTTGGTCGCGCCGATGTTGCCGCTGCCACTTTGGCGAACGTCCTCTCCGCGAAAGACGCGAACCAGGATGTAGCCGAAGGGAATGGATCCCAGCAGGTAGCTATAAGCAGCGGTGATGAGGAAAGCAGTCATGTCGTGAATGTGTGGGGACGGGTCTCTGACCCGTCCAGGCCGAGCGAAGCTCGGCAGCCTATTTCAGCGCGAACCTCGCGATCTTCGTGTACCGCGAGCCTCCCCGCATTAACTCGCTCTGATATAGGAAAAACTCACGGGCCGTCATAGTACCAAACTCGGGAGCCGGCAGCGCCGCCAACTTCTCCTGCAGATACTGAAAGTTCTTGTTGGACTGATCTTCTCGCCGCCAGCCGGGCGCGCCGGAGCGTCCTCCTCCGCGGGCGAGGGTTAAATGCGGGCTGAAGGGACGATCTTCCTTTGGAATTCCCAGGGTGGACGTGGCCTCGTCCACCACCGTAGCCAGCGTCGTGAGTGGCGCACCAGCTTCGATGCCAATCCAGAAGACGCGTGCCGCCTTGAGGGTAGGGAAAAAGCCATATCCACGGAAAGTAAGGTCGAACGATTCGCTGACCACCCCAGAAAGCGCGTGCTTAATTTGCTCGACCGTTTCGGCAGGCTTTTCGCCAATGAACTTCAAAGTTACATGCAGGGACTCGGGAGGGACCCAGCGAGCATCGGGCGCAAAACCGCGCACGCCATCCAGGAAGCGCTGGATGCGCTCGCGGATAGCATCGTCAATGTCGAGGGCCACGAAAATGCGCATTTGGCACTTGGCAATTAACACTCTGCCCTTCGTCGAGAGCTTGTATCGACCGCTGCTAGGCCAAATGCCAAGTGCCAATTGCTAAATGCTCACGTTACTCGGTACTAGGTACTGGGTACTGCAAACTCACATCAGCTTCCTTCTCACCATATCCAACGCCTGCTGGCTGGCGAACCAGCAGATGCGTTTTCGATCTCCGTGGAAATTGCGTTCGATGACTTCGGTCCCAGTCTCACTCGCTAGGGCATGGAACACGAGTCCAACCGGCTTCTCACGCGTGCCGCCAGTTGGCCCCGCGACGCCCGTCACCCCAAGACCCAAAGTTGCTCCGCAGCGTTTGCGAATGCCTTCCGCCAGCGCCGCCGATACCTCGCGGCTCACCGCGCCATGCTCCTCGATCAATTCCTTCGGCACTCCCGCCAGCGCGATCTTCAACTGGTTTGAGTACACAATCGCGCCCCCGGCAAAATATCGCGAGCTGCCGCTGACCGAGGTGATTCGCTGTCCGATCAGGCCTCCGGTACAGGATTCGGCCACGGCCAAAGTGGCGCTGCGCATCTGCAAGTAGTAGCCGACAATCTGTTCCATGGAATCGCCGTTGTCGGAGAAAACCAGATCCCCGAGCTCTTCTTCGATCTGTTCGGCGAGCTGATCGACCCGCTTTTGTGCCGCTTCGAGCGATGCCGCCCGCGACCTGAGGTGCAACTGAATTTCCCCGGCTCCCGCTAGGATGGTGGTTTCCACGTCGGAGAAACGCTTGTAGATCGGCGCGACTCGAGCATCACAGTGGGATTCGCCAAGTCCCGCGATCTTCAGCTCGCGGGCAGCAATAAACTGTGGCGGGAGCTTGGTGCGCAGTCGATCGAGGCATTGCTCCTCGAACAGCGCCTTCAGTTCATGCGGAGGGCCAGGAAGCAGCATGATGATTTTCTCTTGACCTTCGTATTTGCCGCTGATCCACTGGCCCGGCGCAGAGCCATTTGCATTGGGCAGGACGGTTGCACCTGCGATTACGTCTGCCTGCTTGGCATTATTCGCTGTCATCTTCCAGCCGTGGGCCGCGAAACGCCGCTCGAGCCAAGTGACAAGAGCGGGGTCGCGCCTGAGTTCTAGGCCAAGCGCCTCAGCCACTGCTTCCCGAGTGAGATCGTCTTCCGTCGGACCAAGCCCGCCCATGAAGATGACGATTTCCGCCCGCGCAAGAGCGACGGAGGCCGCCTGGGTCAGGCGTTCCCGGCTGTCGCCAACAATCGTCTTGAAGACGACTTGCACGCCGATTTGATTCAGCTTGTCTGTTAAGTAAAGCGAGTTGGTGTCCTGGCGGAACGGCGTCAACAACTCCGAGCCGATGGCGATGATCTCGGCATTCATCGATCAAAGTTTAAATGAAAATTGCCGGGACCATGTGACGGCGCTGAGTGATGTCAGCTCGGAAAATCCACTAGAGGCTGTCCTTGAAGATTCCAGGAAAGATGGTGAACAGCATTCGACGTGGCGAGAATTGCTGAGCGCCCGGGAGCAAAAGCCAGGCCAACCAGTCCGTCGCCGGCGACTTCCAGCGCAGCCTGGCCATTGGGTGCGATCCTGACAATCCCACGCTTGCCTGAAAGCGATGCCGCCACGTAGAGGTTTCCGTCCACGTCAAAGGCAAGTCCTTGCGGGCGTCCCAGACCGCGGAAGAAAGTGGCCACCTCGCCCTGTGGATTGATGCGATACACGCAATCGAAGCTGGAGGTGGTCGGACCAGTCACGAACAGATCGCCCTGAGAGTTGAACGCCATGTGATAGGCGGAAACACTCGGTTCGAGCGTGGCGAAAACGAAAATCTGGCGGTCAGGAGCGATTTTGAAAACTGTGCCGCTGCGGTCTCCGACATACAGGTTGCCGACGCGGTCAAAGGCGATGCCGGTGGCGACGCCCATGCCTTCGGCGTATGTGCTCATGGCGCCGCTGGGAGCCACGCGATACACGGTACCGTCATGGCGAGAGGAGACATACATGTGGCCGTCCCGGCCAAAAGCGATCGAGGTGGCGTTCATCAGGTCGGCGACGAACGGCTTGACGTTGTAGTTGGTGTCGATCTTGAAAATCGCAACCGGAACCTTTTGCCCACGGCTGCCGGAAAAACTGACGTAGATGTTTCCTTCCGCGTCGAGCGCAGGATTTGTGACCGGGTGCAGGTTGTCGGCGATTGGGACGGCGACTTTGACCGGGTGAGGGTTGCTGGAATGCCCGTTGGTGGAGACGACGACTGGGCCGGAGGAAGCTCCGTAGGGCACGCGGGCCACCAGAAATTGATCGGAGCTGATGACGACTGAGCCTTCCACTTCGCCAAAGCGGACGCGGGGCCGGCGCAATTCCGGCGGCCGCAAATCGCTGCCAGTGATGCGCACCTCGCCGCCGGGCAGGGCAGCGCCGGGCTGGACAGCCGCAATGTGCGGCTTCCCGTTGACGTTTCTCTTGCCCAGCAGTCGGTCAGAAATTCCCATGCGCCCTTTTTCGGAGAGACGCAGCCAGCCACGTCTCTACAGCAGCGAACTATTTCGGCAGGAAGCCAAAATGCAGCACAATTTGCATGATGGCTAACGCATACAGTCCGGCTCCGACGTCATCTACTACGATGCCCAGCCCCTCGGGAAGTTTTTCCAGTTGTCGCACTGGAGGCGGCTTCACGATGTCGAACCCTCGAAAGAGTATAAAGCCGAGCAGCAGAGATTTCCACGAGACGGGAACCGCAATGAGCGTGATGAGCTGGCCGGCAACTTCATCAATCACGACAAACTGCGGATCTCTCAATCCCGAAGCGCGAGCCACGCGCGTGGCAGCCGGAATCCCGATGATGGTGACCAAAGCCGCCAGAGCGATTGCTGCGATCGTCTGCTCGTTAGGGTTGATCCAACGGCTCAGCGCCCACCAAAGCAGCACCGTGGCCAGAGAGCCCCACGTTCCCGGACCGGGCCGCAGCCGTCCCACACCAAAGAACGTGGCGCTCAGCGTGGCCCACAGCGGAGCCGGCAAGCCGACGGCCCTACGGACGTTGGCGTCAGTCTTCATCGGGTTTCGGCGGTGCGTCGGGAATTGCGTCCGATGTGTCTTGCACTGGTGCCGAGATCACGTACGCCCCGCTCGCCCACTTGCCCAGATCGATCAGCCGGCAGCGTTCGCTGCAGAAGGGAAATTCCGCCTCTTCATGCTTGACCGGCTTCTTGCAGGTGGGACAACGCACATGGCGAGCGCGCTTGCGAGGCATAAGGTTTACACAAGTGCGGCGATCAGATCGTAATCATGCGCTTCCGTAATCCGGCAGCGGTAAAACTCGCCCGTCTGCGGCTGCAGACCTTGCGAAACATCGTTGACGAAGACTTTGCCGTCAATTTCCGGGGCGTGCATCGCGGTGCGGCCTTGGAGCAGCAAGTCGCTCTCTTCCGACGGTCCCTCCAGCAGCAAGTCGAATTCCTTGCCGATCAGAGCTTTCTTTCTCTGTTTACTGATGCGGCGCTGGATCTGCATCAGTTGCTTACGGCGGCGCTCGATTTCCCGTGCAGACATTTTGCCGCCCGCGCCGAATGCGCCCGCACCTTCCTGATCGGAGTAGCCGAACGCGCCCATCCAGTCGAACTCGGCCTCACGCACGAATTGGCACAGTGTCTCGAACTCTTTCTCAGTCTCCCCAGGGAAGCCGACGATGAACGATGTTCTAAGCGTCAGTCCAGGAATCGCGCGGCGCATTTTCTCGATGGAGCGCAGAAACAGGTCCGCCCCGCCACCTCGCTTCATGCGTTTAAGCACGGTGGGCGATGCGTGCTGCAGCGGCACATCGATGTAAGAACAAATCTTGTCGTGGGCGGCAATAGTTTCGAGCAAGCGCCCCGTAATCTTGTTGGGATAAGCGTACAGGAACCGAATCCAGCGCAGGCTTTCGATTCCGGCAAGTTTTCCCAACAGCAGCGCGAGACCGTCTTTCAGGTCGAAATCCTCGCCGTAGCAGGTTGTGTCCTGTCCGATCAGCGTGATCTCGCGCACGCCAGAGCGGGCCAGTCGCTCGGCCTCGGCCACAACCGATTCAAATCGGCGCGAGCGGAATTTCCCGCGAAGTTGGGGGATGATGCAGAAGGTGCACGGGTGGTCGCAGCCTTCGGCGATCTTGATATAAGCAGTGTGCCGCGGAGTGGCCAGCAGGCGCGGGGTCGCATCGTCGTACAAATAGTTGGGCAGATCGGCAATGGCGCCGTCCCACGACTCGCGCGAAAAGCGTCCTTGCTTTGCGCGTGCATCGCCCTCAGGTCGCGAGGTCAAAATCCGGAATGGCGAATTCGCGGCCGGTGCGGGTGCAACGCCAGCGGCGGCAAGAATGCTTTCCAGTTCCCCGGTGCCAACGACAGCGTCAACTTCGGGGATGCTCTTGCGAATTTCTTCGCGAAATCGCTCCACCAGGCAGCCGGCGACTACGAGCCTTCGCGCGCGTCCGTCTTCCTTGTGCCGCGCCATCTCCAGAATGGCGTTGACGGATTCCTGCTGCGCGCTCTCGATGAAGGAGCAAGTGTTGACCACGATCACGTCGGCATCTTCGGCACGAGCTGTGAGTTCTGCGCCCGCCTGCGACAGCATGCCCATCATCACTTCGCTATCTACGAGATTCTTGGGGCATCCCAGGCTGACAAAGCCGACTTTGGTCGGCGCGGAAGCGGCCTGTTCCGAAGTCTCAGCTTCCTTCTCGGAGATTACAGTGGGCATTGGCGAAGGCATGGAATCTAGCTATTTTAGCATTCGGCTTCGCGCCCTTTGCGGTTAAAGGCCTTTGACCGCGAAGATCGCAAAGAACGGCACCCAAAGGTCGCGAAGGAATTGGCCGGATCCGCATACTCTTCACCGCCGGGAAGCGGAAACAACTTCTTCATAGAGTTCAGGCAGCCGCGCCGCATCTTCCGGCGAATCGCCAAAGCGGGCACGCTCGTAGTGCTCGGTGAGGCGGGCGACTGATTGGCGCATGTTTTCATCTCGCACTGTGGCCACGAATTCCGCCGGAGTTTGTGCCGGCAATTTTCTCAGGCCTCGTCGAGCAAGGCTTCGCAACGCTCTCTCGTACCAGATGGTCGCCGCTGCCCCGGGAGATTTTTCAGGATGCGCCGCCACTCGATGCCTGCGAATGGCGCGCCACAACCGCGTAGCATTCGCAGCCAAAACCAGCAACATGGCAATCACTGCGCCCGTGACGCTCCAGCGGCCCGGCGCCTGCGACAGAGTTCGCTGAGTTCTGCGGGCCGCGTCCAGCATTTCTTCATACTGGCGCCGCGCCCAGTCCTCCGTTTGACGAAGCCGGACAAGGCTGCTCTCGCCCGTGCGCTGGCCCAAAGTGCGCTGATGGCTTGCGTCGTAGTTGATGACCCATTCGCGCCAGAATGAGGCCATGGCGTCGACATACAAGAGAGCACGGTTCCAGCCATTCCGCACTTGCAGCGGGGCCGCTGGTGTCGGATCGAAGCTGATCCATCCGAACTCGGGGAAGTAAGCCTCCACCCACGAATGCGCGTTGCTGGCGCGAATTACATATTGGGCAGTCAGGTCGTTGAATTCTCCCGTGCGGAAGCCATTGACCACGCGCGCCGGAATTCGCAGCGTGCGCAGCATCACCGCCATCGCGGAGGCGAAGTACTCGCAGTGTCCCTGCTTGCGCTCGAAAAGGAACTGCGCCACCGGATCGCGAGGCGAGGTGCGCGGCAGTTGCAAGGTGTACGCGAAATGCGTGCGCAGATACCGTTCCATGGCCAGGGCCTTATCGTAGTTGTCGGTCTGGGACGCGGTGATCTGCGCGGCCAGCACTGCGATGCGCGGATCCAGCGGCGGCAATTGCAGATAATTCAGCAGGATCTCCGGCGGATAATCCTGAGTTGCGGTGCGCAATTCGGCCGGCTTCAATTGTGGGAGCGTAGACGTTGCCTCGTAGCTGCTGACGGGATGCTCCGGATCGGGGTCATAAACCGCTCCTGCGCCATCCACCCCGACAAAACGGTAGTTGCCTTCAAGGCTCACCGGGGTCGGAGCCAGAAAAAAGACGTTGCTAACCAGCGGCTCCATCAGCACGCGATAGTGGATAGTGCGGCCACCCGAAAACAACTGACTGGCTTCCTCGCGCGCATTTTCCAACAGCGGAAAACGGCCGCCGAGGGAGCGGCGCAAAACCGTCTGTGGGTGCGCATTCGACCAGGTAGTGCCATCAAAAACGTTCAGAGTCACGCCTCGCCACTTCAGATCGTAAATGCCGTGGGTGTCGCCGTCGATTTGGACGTGCATCACGACCGAGCCGGATTGCTGAATGATTCCGATCTGGCCAAGCTGCACGCGGTCGCTGAACCCGGTCGCGATTTGGCCGCTGGGCGCGTAGGCGCTGAGATACCGGCTGGAAACACGAGGCAGAATAAAGAAAATTGCCGTTCCGGCCAAGCAGATGAACAACGCCACTGCGGGGCCGGTCGCAGCCAGAGAGAAGCCCATCTGCCGGAGGCCCAAAATATCGTTGGGCGAGTTGGCGGGAAAAGTGGCGTGGCCGAAAGCGTAGCGCATTTCCATGAGGATCAACGTGACCACTGCCACCAGGGTGAATGCCACAAATGCCAGGAGGAAAGTCGTATCCACGGTGAGCACCGCGGAGGCGAGGACCATCAGAAACGCAATCACCGCCAGGAAGTAGTAGTCGCGGTCGCGGCGCGCCGAAAACAGCCGCACCACCATGACGAACAACACCAGATGCACGGTCGATCGGACGAAACTGCGGGAAAGAACGAAGTAATCGGCCAGGTAGAACGTCGCGTAAACCAAGCTCACCACCGTCGTCCAGCTTTCGGGCAGAAGAACAACTCGGTGCGTGGCCAGCAGGTATCCGCGAAAGATCAACGCCGCACTCACAAACAGGAGCGTGAAAATGCCCAATTCACCCGTGAAAGCCAGCGTCGCAAAGCCCATCGTCAGCAATAGATAAAGGGAAAGCTCAAAATAGCGCTGGATCGCCAGCGGTACGGCTGCCGGCGATCGTGGGTGAATGGCTGGGAACATGGCTTGCGAGTATTGTTGGATATTTTCCGCGGAAAAGGAAGAGCGTGGAAGCTTCCTCGGCAAGTAGCCGGGGCGCCGGGTAGTGGGTCAGTTTGCCGATAGGGATGCGCGCCGAGACGTGCGATTTTGGCGCTTCGCAAAGAACGCGAAGCATTCGCACGGCGCGCCCAGATCCCTCGCTCGCCAAAACAAGGCGGCTCGGGATGACAAGGCAAACTGAGCCACTGCCGGGGCGCCAGAGTCGTCGGCCGGATGAATGTTAAACTTATACGGTCAGGCATCGGTCCCGCGCGACGTCTTCCCGCCAACCCCGCCAGGTCCGGAAGGAAGCAACGGTAACGGGCTCTTACGTGTGCAGTGGGCTTCCGGTGCCTGGCTATGTCTTGGGGCCGTCTTCCCTCGGTTGGACAATGCTGGCCGCGTAGGTCAAAATAGCCGTTCAAATTTATCGAGGAGAACTCATCGAGTGAGCCAAATAGTGCGCAGCAAAATCAGCGCTCTGGGGACCTACGTTCCGCCTCGGCTGCTGACCAATGCTGACTTCGAAAAAATGGTGGACACCACGGACCAATGGATTCGGGAACGCACCGGCATCCGCGAACGCCATGTGGTGGACAAGGGAGTGGCCACCAGTGACCTGGCCGTGGAGGCGGCGAAAGTTGCGCTGGCGCAGCGCGGCATAGAGCCTTCCGAGTTGGAGGCGATCATTTTCGGTACTGTAACTCCCGACATGTTGTTTCCGTCATCGGCGTGTTTGGTGCAACACAAGCTGGGGGCGAAAGAGGTCTGGGGATTCGATATGAATGCGGCCTGTTCATCGTTTGCCTACGCCCTGCAGGTGGGCGCGCAATTCGTCAACTCGGGGGTGCATAAAAAGGTCATGGTCATTGGCGCGGATGTCATGACTTCCATCGTGGATTACGAAGACCGCGCGACCTGTGTCCTTTTCGGCGACGGCGCCGGGGCCGTGATCCTTGAGCCCGCCGAGGATTCGCTTGGCATCATCGACTTCCTGCACGAGGTGGATGGCTCCGGTGGTTGCGCGCTTTATATGCCTGCAGGCGGGAGCCTGCATCCGGCGTCGCACGAGACGGTCGACCAGAGGATGCACTATGTCCGCCAGGACGGCCAGACGGTGTTCAAGTTTGCCGTCCGCAGGATGGCGGACGTGTGCGAGAAGCTCCTGAAGCGCAACGGAGTGAGCGGAAAGGACCTTGACCTTTTCATTCCTCACCAGGCGAACAAACGCATCATCCAGGCGACTGCCGACCGCCTGGGATTGCCCGACGAGAAAGTGGTGGTGAACATCGAGCGTTACGGGAACACTACTTCGGCGACGATCCCGCTTGCTATGCAGACCGCCATCGAAGAGGGCAGGCTGAAGAAGGGTGACTTGGTGCTGCTGGCAGCCGTGGGAGCGGGCTTCACGGTAGGCGGAACGCTGCTGCGCTGGGCGTTCTGAGCGTTTACAAGAAAGTAGCCCCGCCGTCCTCAGCGGCTGTCCGGCGGGCGGCCTTGGCCGCCGCCCTGAGGGCGAGACGCCCTCGCTACAGCCGACAGGCCGGTACTCCGGGGCCGAAGCCCCCGACCGGTCTCAACTTAATCGAGCTTGGCGTTCGCCTTCGGTTGCTCGAAGGGCTTCTGCAGATACTTGCGGGCTTCGTCCAGAGCGCCCTGGGTATTGTCGTTGGTCTGCAGCGCCTGACGATACTCGTTAGTGGCGCGCTCGCGCTGTCCCGTAATGTCAAAAATCTTACCCAGCTGAATGTGGCTCCAGACTTCCGTCCAGCGCGGTTCTCCATCGCCATTCAGCGCGTCGCGATAGGCATTCGCCGAGGCCTGATAGTTCTTTTGTTGAAAGAACACTTCGGCGACGCGATAGTGGGCAAGTGAACTGTTCTTGTTTACTTCCAGGGCTTTGTTGTACTCCGACAGCGCGCCCGCCAGATCGCCCTGCTGTACCATCGCCTGTCCTCGCTGGATCGAAGCCCGCAGCTTGACGTCCGGGGAATTCTTGAGCACGTTGTCATTGGGATCGATCGAAATGCGCCGCGGCCGGCCAAAGGTTTCGATGGTGAAGGCAGAATCTGTGCCCACCACCTCAACTCGTTTCTCTTCTGTCTTGCCGTCCGTGTCGATCTTCAAATCCACGGGCATGCGGAACAGATCGAGATCTTGCGTGATCTGACCAACTACGCGAAATCCCTTGTTATTGCCCAGCCGGTACACGGTGTACTTGGTCTTAAATTCTGGCGCGCCGGTTGAATCCAGCCATTGGGAGAAGAACCAGGTCAGCTTGTCGCCGTAATCCTGCTCGGCGATCGCGCTGAAGTCATCGAGCGAAGCCGACTTGCCCGCGAACTTGGTGGCAAAGGCACGCATGGTGTGGTCAAACTTTTGTTCTCCCTCCACCCAGCGCAGCATGTGCAGAATCATCGCGCCTTTGTCGGTCACCAATGACTGGAACTCGGGCGAAAACATATCCAGCTTGCCCACGGTGGAGAGCGGCACGGTGTCATAAGCGAGCGCCCCGACGGACATGTCTTTTACGGCTTCCTCGAGGCCTGCGGCTCCCGCGGCGCTCTCGACATATCGCGCCTCCGAATAACGGGCAAAGCCGTCGCAAAGCCAATAATCATCGATCGAACTCGGACTCACCGACGCGCCCCACCACTGATGGGCGAGCGTATTCGCCAGCAGCCGATAATTAACCTTCTCGCTAATGGCGCGGCCGGCGATGGCCGCTACCTCTGGCGCCCAGGCCGAAGGCACGGTGTCGTCGGGAATCTCTACAATCCTGAGTGTGGAAGACGGCGCGACTCCGTAGAGAGTCACAAAATACGTGAACTCTTTGACTGCTGTTTCCGCGTACATAGCGCCCAGATTTTGATGGATGGGTTTGAAGAACACGTGCAGATCAACTCCGGCCTCATCACTCTTGAATTCCTGAAACGTTCCCGCCACCATCGTCCCGGGGAAACTGGGTTTGTCCCAGGCAAACGTGTAGGTTTTGGTGGGTAAACCGGAAGTAGTCCCAGCCTTCAAAGGTGAATTATGTGAACCTTCGCTGGCCGATTCCTTCCCGCTGCCGACCACCACCATGTGCGCGGGAACGGTGACGTTGATCGTGGCCGTAAATCGATTGATGCCGAAGCCATTGACCGGAAACCAGCGCCCGGCATAGAGCAGATAGCTGGTGTCATCGCCAACCGAAGCCAGCTTGAGACCCTGCACTGGGCTGTCGTCAGCGGAATCCAGGGCGCCATCATATTCAAACGTCAGGCTGGTGGATTCGTCCTTGTTCAGTGGCTTGGACAACTGCACTCGAACGGTAAAGTCCTGAGTAACGCGCTCCGCCTGGGCCGGCTTGCCAGCGTCGTCGGTCACCTTGGTGACGCGCAAACCGTTATTCAGTTCGAAGGTGGCCACATTCAGATTGTTGTCCCGAGCAGTGAATTTCACTTTGGCGCGAGCGACGATTCGGTGAGTGTGCGGGATGAGTTCGGCGTCGATCTGGTAGTCGTCGACTCGAAACTTGGTCTTCTCGGCAGCCCACGCCGGCAAACAGAGCAGCAGAAACACCAATCCAAAGCATTTGGCGAGGGCTCGAGGTTGCGGCCAAGGTTGAAAGGACATTTGCGAAGGTCTCCGGCAGAATCCTCTTTCTATGATGAAGATTGTGACGCAAAAGATGCTGTTGGGACAAGGGTTAGGTCTGAATATTGACAAAGTTCATGCAGATTCAAGACGCACTGGTCTGCGCCGACGGGCCCAGCTTGTTGCCAAGTAGAGCGATGACTGCCTGTGCGGCGCGGTCCGCAGGAGGCATTCTGTCCGGCGAAGGACCGCGTAATTCGGTGCGCGCCGCCGCCAAGCCCTCGACCATCTTCGTCCGGGCAGGGCCGTCGGGAAGGATTTCCCTGAGCTTTGCGACCACGTTTTCTGCAGTAAAGTCCTGCTGCACCAGTTCCGGCACGATTTCTTTTCCGGCGATCAGATTCACCATGGCAAAGTGTGTGAGCTTAACCCGCGGCCGGCCCAGCCAGTAAGTCAGCGGGCTCACGCGATAGACCATCACAAACGGTGTACCCATGATCGCGGCCTCGACGGTGGCTGTGCCGCTGGCAATGATGCCGGCGCGCGAGTGAGCCAAAGCTGGCAGGGCTTCTGTTGTCAGATGTACAGCAACGGTGCCGACATCCCTCTTCATCACTTCAAGAATCAGATTTTTCGAGATCGTGGGAGCCACAGGAATCACAAACTCACACTCATCGCCCAGCAGATCGGCAGCTTGCAGCATCTCCGGCAGGTTCATTCTCACCTCCTTTTCACGGCTTCCCGGCATGAGCGTGATCCAAGGTTTAGAGGCAGTGAGTCCGTTTTCGGCTGCATATTGGTCGCGAGTAATCTCAGGCCGGCGAAGTTCCGCCAGAGGATGCCCAACGTACGTCGCATCCACGCCCCGGTCACGATAGAACTTTTCTTCAAACGGAAAGACCACCAGCGCCTTGTTGACGTATTTGCGCAACAGCCGCACGCGGCCCTGCCGC
>Ga0116221_1002072_pt1 | contig 13137 bp, 9 predicted proteins | sample Sb_taG_5_FD_88965 | JGI IMG/M metagenome (GOLD analysis project Ga0116221, IMG submission 88965) | Peat soil microbial communities from Weissenstadt, Germany - Sb_50d_8_FC metaG | ecosystem: Environmental > Terrestrial > Soil > Wetlands > Peat | place: Germany: Weissenstadt | collected 2010-09-21 | reverse complement strand
TGGCTTGTTCATCCTGTGGCCTGTCCTCTTCATCCTGAAGGGGCTGGCAGTACAGGACCAATCTGGGTCCGTCCTGATGAACCTCTCCCACCTCGAATTGCTCCACGGCGTGGGGCGTGGTGGGCACCGCCACGATGATACGCCCGTCATCGTAGGGGTGATGGATGTGAACGTCCTGCAGATGGTGCATGAGTTCCATCAGCATAGTGGACATCCTGGTACTCCTCTCGTGTCGTCGGTTCCTGGATGTAGCTGGAGGCAGTAAATTCGTCCAGCCAGCAAGAACGATAGGGCTCATGGCGGACTAAATCAAATGAAATCCGATTAAGAAAGCGCCCAATCATCCCCCGGATTTCAGCGCTGGTGAGCACGCTGTGGAGTCTTCTGATCCAGGCCAATGCCGTCTACCGCTCGACCAACACATCGAAAAGCCCGGTGATTACGAGATTATTTCTCGGCGTCGCATTGACCTGTCGGTTCTTAGGATGCGTCGAAATCATTCATCGGGCCTCCGCAACCTTGGGGCAGTTGCGCAAGTGCAAGCTATGATTGATCTGGGACAGAAGTTCTTCGCTTCCCGACGGTCTTGCCATGCCCCCACAACGTTCGAGGGACAACGAACAGGTTCTGGGCTATCGGCTGATCGAGCTGTTAGGGGCCGGTGGTTTTGGCGAGGTCTGGAAGGCCGAGGCTCCGGGCGGTTTGCTCAAGGCGATCAAGTTCATCTATGGAAGGCTCACCGATCGCCAGGCCAGCCTGGAGCTCAGAGCCCTGGAGCAGATCAAGCAGGTAAGGCACCCGTTTATCCTGTCGCTCGAGCGCGTCGAAGTCCTCGACGGCCAGCTCATCATGGTCAGTGAGCTGGCGGACAACACCCTTCTGGACCGGTTTGAGGAATGCCGGGCCGGAGGCGGGAACGGGATTCCCCGCGAACAACTACTGCGTTATCTACTCGACGCGGCCGAAGCCCTTGACTTCATCACGATCCGGTTCAGACTTCAGCATCTGGATGTCAAACCCAGCAATCTGTTCCTCATGGGCGATCACCTCAAAGTGGGCGACTTCGGGCTGGTCCGCGAAGTTTGCCATCACAGCGGGTCAAGCATGGGGGGGTTGAGTCCGGCTTATGCCTCGCCAGAGTCTTTCACCGGCGAGGCCAGTTTCTACTCGGACCAATATGGTCTGGCAATCGTGTACCAGGAGATGCTGACCGGCACCCGACCATTTCGGGGACGGACAGTCCTCCAGCTCTCCGACCAGCATCTGCATGCCCGCCCCAACCTCGCATCCCTCTCCTCGGGCGAGCAGTCCGTCATCGGCAGGGCTCTTTCCAAGAATCCCAACGACCGGTTCCCCACCTGCGGTGAAATGGTCCGGGCCTTGCTGAGCGTCGAAGCCTTCGATTCCCCGGCCCTGGAACCAAGTGACTCCAACGAGTTCGAGCCAGAACCTTCCTCCCCATCAGCGCCGCTCCAGCCAGTGTTCCGGTCGCTCAACCTGGCTGACGCTGTTCTGGGCGCCCCAGACTCGCCGACTCTGCAAACTTGCGTTTCTTCCGAGCCCGAGGCGGGGGCGAGATCGGGGTCGAGTGGGATCACGTCGCAGATTTTCCTCAAGGGCTTTCCCGCGCCGACCTTGTTCGTCGGCATCGGCGGAATCGCGGGCAGCGTACTTTGTCAGATCAAGCATCTCTTCGAGTCCCGTAATGAAACCCGGGGAGCGAATCGGCACCTGCAATGGCTCCTCCTGGATACGGACCGGGCCACACTCCAAGAGGCTCGCTGCCCCAATCTTGCGGGCAGGCTCGGGGTCGAAGAGACCTTGCTGATGCCGCTCCACGGGCCAGAGCATTACCGCCCTCAATTGAAACAACTGCTCGGCTGGCTGGCCAGGCACTGGGTTTTCCGGATACCGCGATCTCGCTGCACCGAGGGTATTCGACCCCTCGGCCGTCTTGCCTTGATCGACAATGCCGAACGCGTCCTGGAACGTCTTCGACAAGCGATCAAGCAGATGGGCACGTCAGCTCACGATGAGGAAGGGCGGGACCAGTTCCAGGTCATCGTGATCGCCAGCATCAGCGGAGGCACGGGAGGAGGGTGTTTCGCGGACCTCGGGCTGTCAATTCGTCGGATCCTCCGGGAGGAGCGAATTGAACGAGCCGCTGTCGAGGGTGTGATGATCCTGGCCTCGGGGATGCGAAAAGAGCAGAGGGAGCTGGCCCAAGCCAATGCTTATGTCACGCTCTCGGAACTCCGCTACTACCTCGATCCCAACTGCCGATTTCCGGGAGTCAAGGCTCTGGGATTGAACGCGGCAGAAGCGGGCCTATCGCTCTTCGATCAAGTTTACCTGGCCGATTTCGGGGATATCGTCAGCGAGGAGGGTATCGAAACCAGCTCCCACCTGCTGGCCGAACACGTTTACCTGAGGCGCGGTACGCCCTGTGGGCGGACACTCGCGACCCATCGGCTTGAATCTGAGGGAGCTGGCGACGGTCTCGAGCTCAGGAGCTTTCGCCTGGCTCGTCTAGGCTTCCCACGTGCGGAACTTCGACAGTTGGTCGTCCGAGAGGCTTGCAGGCGGATCATCAGTCGCTGGCTCCAGGGGATCCCCCGCCGGGCCGATCTGGAGGAGATGCCGGGACCAGAGCGAATCGAGGAGTCGGCCGCCATGCGACTGCCGTCGCCTGAACTCGATGCCGATCATTTTTTCGCCCAACTGGAACTCGACGAGAAGAGGTTCCTGGAGATGTTCCTGGAACGGATGGAGCAAGCCAGGGGTTCCGATCCCCTGAAGTCCCTCCAGCGCCAGGCTCGCGACCTGCTTCAGGTCCGGGGCGGGGCAGGAGCAGGCCTAGCTCTCGTGAGGTGCTTCGACGAACTGGACGGTAGACTGGGTGCCGGATCGATCAAGAACCAGGATCATCACCCCTCATCGGCCTTGGAACAAAAGCTTCACAATGCGTTCACGCATGATAGACATGAGCTCGACCACCGGCTGGAGGCCTGGGTCAAGCAGATCGTTGAGGATCCAGCTCAGCGTCTCAAGCCGGCCCGTGATGGGCTGAACAAGCTTATCGAAAGGCTGGTCGAGCAGCTCGAGGCTACCCCTGCGCAGATCGCTGCTGTCCGGGCGAGGAGGGACGAGATCAAAGAGCGCTATCTGGGGAAGGGAAGTGCCTCGGCGGGTGGAAACAGGCGAGCCTTCTCACACCTGCTCCGAGCACTCCCGCGCGAAGTCTCGCCACGAGAGGAGGAACTCTGCGAGTATAGTCAGCTCTTGATCAAGGAAAAAGCGCTGCACGTCCGTGCCGAGATCCTTGGAACTTTGCTTGCCAAGGCAGCGCAGGTCGGGGAGGGACTGAACCGACTCCAGCAGGGCCTGGAGAACGTGGAGCGTTCTTTCGCGGCCAAGAATCCTCGCTTCCGGAACAGCCAGCGCACAACGCTCGGCTTTTCGGCCGATCTTCTCCCCGTGCCGACGGCCAGCATGGCCGAGCTGAGGGAGACATTCGCTGGCTCGTTTTGTAGCGATCGCCGCCTTGCCGATCTGGAGAGGAGATTCCACGAGGAGGTTTTGGAACCGCATGGCGGGCTCAGCGTCGTGATGACGCGCGAGGCCTGTTTCCTGACCGAGGTGTTTCAGGAGACACTATTCCAGCGCGTGGCCGGTGCGGTCGACGATTGGCTAAGGGGCAGCGATGCGGCTTCGATCTTGTATCAACGGTATGGATCGATCGAGGGCGTGGTGAGGGAGCTGATCCAGGCCGGTAAGTCGACCCTGCTCGGCCATCCGAGGTACGCGGCTCAACGGCTCATCCTCGGCCTGCCCGACAGTCCCGCGGGCAGGAGTTTGCGGGAAAGCCTGGCGAAGTCGGCGAGCGAGCTTTCAATCTCCAGCTTTGTGTCGATTCCGGATGACGTCGTGTTCTGTCTGGAGATCGAAAACCTGAGCTTCTCCTCGGTCCTGGCCAAACTGGTCTCGGGGCAACCGTGGCTGACCGATCTGGCTCCCAAGCTGGTCTCCCGGGTAGACGTCGAATGGCCCGAGCTAGCGCGGACCGCTGAGATGGGGAAGCTCATCGAGGGAGGCGATGATCTGTAGGAGAGAGGTTGGGTATCCGTAGAGGAACCCCTGTCCCAGGTGGCAACCGTTTTGGAGGCAGACCTCCGCGGCCTGCTCGCTTTCGATTCCCTCGGCGATGACCCGGATGCCCTTCCCAGCGATCGCCTTCAAGAACGCCCGCACCATTTCCCGGCTCGTCTCGGAGCCCAGCATTGCTTGAACGAGATCCCGATCCAGCTTGAGAAAGTGGGGCGGACATTCGGCGATTTCCAGCAGCCTTGCCTGACCGACCCCGAAGTCGTCATAGGCGAGCTCGATTCCCAGCTCTTGCAGCTTTCGCTTGATCGATCGCAACTGGGCGACGCTGGTCTTCGATTGCTCGGATACTTCGATGACAAGTTGGTGACGCCCCCCATTTTGGCGAGAGAGCTGGTTGAGCGAATCGAGAGAATCGGACCGGGTTAACTGGGACCGGTGGAAATTGATGAAGAGTCGGAAGCGAGAGGGAAGCTTTGCCCCTATCTTCATCGCCTGGGTTCTGAAGAGACGGCACAAATCGCCTTCCATCTCACACTTCTCGGCGAGCTGAAAGAGCTTGACGGGGCTCTGATGCAACTGGTGATGGCTTCCCCGGCCAAGGGCCTCGAAGCCGACGATCGCGCTGGTACGGAGATCGACGATGGACTGGAAGACGATGGCAACCAACTCCTCCGAAACCAGTTGTCGAAGGAAGCTGATCAGCCGAATCAAGCTTTCCTTCTCACGCGTGTCAGTTTCCTGAGTCAGCGACGCCGTGTTGTAGGAGCGCAAGCCGATGGCCGGTCCCAAGCGGAAGCAGAATTCCCAGTGAGCCACGTGAATGATGTCGCCGTCGACCAGAGGGACCTTGTCGATTCGCTTGCCATTGGCGAAGGTTCCATTGGTGCTGCCGAGATCACGCACCAAGTACCGACCGGAATCCTGAGCGATAAGGGCGTGGTCTTTGGAGACCTTGTGGGAGTAGATCGTGAGGTCGGCTGTTGGGGATCGCCCGATGACGAAGGGGTTCTTGGTGATCTCCACCCGCTTGGCCGGACCGCCTTGTTCCGGGAAGTGTTCCAGATAGGCTCTCATGCGTCTCCCCACCCTGTCGGAGGCTTCAATCGACCTCAGTAAAATAAGTGTCGACGACGATGTCGAGATACTCCGGTTTCATCTCGATGGGCAGGCCGAAGTACGAGCAGTAGCTTCTCAGGTGCCGCAGCAGATCGCGGCCATGGCAGCGACGGAAGCTTCGCTTGGCCTTGACGTAGTGTTCTTGAATGAGATGTTCAACAGCAGACTCGTTGTAGTCGATCTGCATCGACAGGGCGGAGATCTTGAAGAGATGGCGAAACTCGTCAGGATCGGGGTCCTTCACGTGGACCTTGTAGGCCAGGCGGCGCAAGAAGGCTTCGTCGACCAGGTCCCGGGGATTCAGGTTGGTCGAGAAAATGATCATCTGATCGAACGGGACCTGAATGGTCTGGCCGGAGGAGAGCGTCAGAAAGTCGTATCCCTTCTCCAGGGGAACGATCCAGCGATTTAACAATTCCGTCGGGTCCATGCGTTGACGGCCGAAATCGTCGATCAGGAGGACGCCGCAGTTACTCTTCATCTGCAGTGGCGCCTCGCTGAAGTTCTTGCCGGCCTGGTGGCGGATCTCGAGCAGTTCCATGGTCAGTTCACCGCCGGCAATCACGGTCGGGCGGCGGATCCGAGCCCATCTTCGGTCGTAGTCGTTTCCCTTCAGGACGCTGGTCTCGACATGTTCGATGGTCCTGTGGCAGGCGGGGTCGAAGAGCTTGATGATCTGCCCGTCGACGATGAGAGCGTGGGGCAGCCAGATCGCCTGTCCGAAACAGGACGCGATTCGTTCGGCCAGGGTGGTCTTACCATTGCCCGGCTCGCCGTAGAGAAAAAGGCCGGCTCCCGAGTTCACGGCCGGGCCCAGCTTGTCGAAGATTCGGGGATTCACCGAGATTCCGGCGAACGACCGTTCCAGTTGCTCTCGCTGGGGAGACTCGGCCCGAATGCTCTGAGCCTCCACCGAGGTCACGTACTCCGCCAGGGGAACCGGCGCCGGACCCACGTAGGCGCAGGCGTCAAACCAGCTTTGACCCCGTTCAGTTCCTTTCTCTGTCAGCGCGTACACATAGTCGTTCAGCGTCGCGGTGGATGCATGGGCCACGAGCGTACGAGTACGGAGGGCCTGCAGGCGTGCTTCCATGATCCCAAAGGGCAGGCACAGGTGGTCAGCGATCGAGCGGCCGCTCGATCGCCCCCTGACGAGCAAGAGCTTGCAGACCAACGAGTCCACCAGGGCCTCGTTCAGGCCGGCGTCAACCAGGCTGAGCGGAGGTCCGGGTTGATAGATCTCCTCGTTCATCAAGGCGGCGAGGAGGCTATTCGATGGTGCCGATCCGATTACGGACATAGTTCAGTCGTCTTGGGGCAGTCATCCCTGCGGTCCGCCGGCTTTGCCACGGTGCTCACCAGCACAGTCCGGAGGGAGGCAGGGCGGGACCTTTCGCACTACGTCTGGAGTACCCGCAAGTAGTCTAGGTCGTGAACGGAAGGGAAGGCAGGGAATCGCCGACGGGGAAACCAAGCCGACAAGCCCGGTTCCCCGGAAGCAGGCGTCGGGGCCAGGGCGAGTACGCTCGTCGAGAAGACGTTCTAGAATCCCTGAAGATGCCCTACGGCATGACGCCAGGCGTCAGTCCCTCGATCCTCAGCGAGTGGGCTCGGGCGACGAAACCACGACCCTCGGCTTTGCCGAACCGTCACGCAAAGGAGGTCCCCGGCGCCGGGTCTGGGGCATGACGGACATCCAGCTCGACGCCCTACTTGAGCTCAGAAGGCGTGAGCGCCACGATTAGCCAGCGGGCTGACGCAACACCCCGGCGCCAGCGTCGCCTGCCATCAACCGCGGGACTGAGGATCCGGTAGCCGCCCAGGAAAAAACCCCTGGTGGCGCCCGCTAACAGCTTGCGGGTCTGATAGGTGGTGAGGAATCCCTGCTGAACGAGCAGGCGTGCCAGCCGCACCGAGGCGTCGGCCGCGGGTTCCGGTTCGACCTGGGCTCGAGCCTGCGTCAGCTCAGCGGTGGGTACCAGCCCCGACAGGGCGACTTTCTCAGCGAAGTCGTCGAGCTGGAGCATTTCCACTCACCTTGCTGCTTGCCGTGGCACGGCTGGAACGCACCAGTCCATGCGCCGGCCGGCCCTCAAGCTCCAGGGCCGGGACAGTCTCATGATATCCGGGCGAGGGCCGATGCGGCGAGAATGGCGACCGGCGCTCATCGCCCACTACGCGGACAGCCCCGGATCGCTCTGGGCCACCACGCTGATGATCAGGCAGGTCACATTGTCCTTGGAGTCGTTGTCCAGGGCCATGTCCTTGAGCATCACGGCCGCCTGCTGGGGGTCGCTCACCGTGCAGAGCACCCTGGCCAGCTCTTCGTCGGGAACGACTCCGGTGAGTCCATCGCTGGCCAGCAGAAACCGGTCGCCGGGTCGAACGTCGAGGACCTTGAACTCCTCGGGCCCGCTGCGCGCGTCCTTGCTTCCCAGGTAGAGATAGAGCACGTTCTTGAACTTGTGTGTCGACAGCTCCTCCTTGGTAATCGTGCCCGCGTCGAGCAGGGCATCGGCCAGCGAATGATCCTTGGTCAACAGCTCGAGCTTGTGGTCACGCAGGCGGTAAGCCCGGGAATCACCGATGCCCGCGACGAAAACGCGATCCTGGCGGAACTGGGCCAGGACGACGGTCGTGCCCATGTTCGAGTATTCGGTGACCAGGCCCGAGCTTCCCAGTATCTCCGAGTTCACCTCGGCGACGGCCTGGCGAATCGACTCCTGGATCTGTCGCGGTTCTCTCTCCTCCGCGGTGAGCCGTCTGGCAATTGCCCTGGGGATCAGCTCGACGGCCATGAGGCTGGCCTTCTCACCGGCTTGCTGGCCGCCCATGCCGTCGGCGACGATGAACAGGTTTTCGGGCTCGAGGGTCATCGCGGGGGTCTCGGCGCCGCCATCGGATAGGTCGGGCCGGACCGGGCGCCTGCCGGGAACGTAATAATTGTCTTCGTTGTGCTCGCGATAGTTGCCCCGGACCGAGACGACTCCAACCTTCAGCTTCAACTGGCCGGGCAGCAGGGTGAGCGACGAAATGGTGGCGAATTCATCGGTCGAATCCACGTCCTCGCCGACAAGACGATGACTGGTCAACCACTTCCACCAGGACTTCGGTTTCGATAGTAGCTTGGATAGCAGGCTCACCGCGACCGCCTTTATTGGACCCGAACCCGGAAGCCAGAGACCACCCGCAACAAAGCGCGCTTCAGCGCCCGGGCTGAGTTGCCGGGAGAGTACGTAACCTGCTCCGGGGCTTGGGATTGCTCACTGCCTCGCAAATCAAAGAAAAGGTGGAGAGAAACGATTCACCGACTCGAACGCGAGCTCTAGCTCCGGGCATGTGCGGGGCTTGCCCATCGCATCAGGTCGTCAACTCCCACCGAACGATACGTCAGGAACAGTTCGCCCGCTTCAAACCCCGCGGTCAGGCCGTGATAACGGTTCATGGTCTCGACCGCCCGGAAGGTGCCCGCCTTGCTGGCGGGAAACTGGGTCTGGTAGGCGCGGATGGCTTCCAGCTTCACCTCCAGGGTGGGACCGATGTCAGCCACAATGTAGCCGGAAGCTTCTGGCAAGTCTAACCCATGCAAGGCGATCGGGAAACTCAATTGGTTGGAGATCACGTGGGGGCTGAGGCCGTCGAAATGCTCGTCCCACTTGGTCAGCCGGCTGTAGAAGACCGCGGCGTCGGTGATCAACATGGCCTGGTAATGGTCGGGCGAGGCGAGCACGGTCTTGCCGCCGAACCCCAGCACGACCTTGGGACGGAGCTTGCGAAAAACCTTGGCCAGGGCAACGCGAGCCTCGAACGAGTCGAAGAGCCTGCGGTTGGGCATGTTCAGGTTGATCCGGAGGGCGACTCCCAGGATGTCGGCGGCCTGGCGAGCCTCGGCAAGCCGGACGTCCGGGCCTGGAGAGTGCGGGGTCGGCTCGCCGTCGGTCAGGTCGACGATGCCAACCGCGTAGCCCTTGCGCACCAGCCGGGCGAGCGTTCCGCCGCAGGCAATCTCGACGTCGTCGGGATGCGCTCCCACTGCGATCAGATCGAGTTCCTGCTCTGCCAGTTCGGACATTCGCTTGCCTATCCCTCCGAGCGGCCACAACGCCTAAAGTATCAGGAGTTAGATGATAGATCGACGGATCGCGGACTCACAATACGCGAGCCAACTCGTTTTCTGGAATGGCTCGAACATCCAGGCTCAGTGCGGTTCCAGGTGCCGGGCGCTGGGCCTGTATCGGAGGGTGCGTTGCAATTCGATTTCTCCTTGGAGTTCAATCATCGCCTTGATCCTGCTTGTTGACCGCCAGGAGGAACGTGGGAGGCACCGCCTCGAAGCGCAAGCGTTCCATCTGCTCGATACCTCGCCAGACGCCCAGGTTCCAGACCCGGACCCCGCCGGCCAGCCCTTTCAAGATCTGATACGCCGAGGCCAGGCCCTCGATGGTCGCGACGTTGACGGCGAGGCTGCCGCCGGGACAGAGCCGATGATAGGCGGCGGTGATGACGTGGTCCGGCTGGCGGCCGGTCCCGCCCACGAACACCGCGTCCGGCTCTGGCAAGCTCGCCAGCACTTCGGGCGCGCGGCCGAGTACGGGACGGACGTTGGGCACGCCGAACGACTCGGCGTTGGCCTGGATCAGCGCGATATCGGCCGGCTCGGGCTCGATGGCGTAGACCATTCCCAGGTACGCCAGTTGGGCGGCCTCGATGGACACCGATCCGGAGCCCGCGCCGATGTCCCACACGGTGCTGGTCGCGCGGATGTCGAGCTGCGCCAGCGCCACGGCGCGGACCTCTGCCTGGGTGACCAGGCACCGCCTGGGCTTGGTCTGGGCGAACGCCTCGTCGGGATTGCCGAAGAGGCGATGCCTGCTGGCCCTGCTGGCTCGATCGGGCCGGTTCGGCTGGCGCACCAGGATCAGCACGTTGAGGGCATTGAACTCCATCGTCGCCAGGTCGGCGAGCTCGGCCTGGGTGACCCGTTCGTCGGGGGAACCCAGGTTCTCGCAGACGTAAGCCCGGAAATAGTCGATTCCCCGTAGCAGCAGCTCGCGAGCCACGCGCGGGGGCGTCAGCTCGTCGCTGGAGAACAGCCCGACCTTCTCGGCCGTGCGAATCCGATCGAGGACGGCCTCGATGGGGCGCCCCGCCAGGTTGGTCAGGTAGGCGTCTTCCCAGCTCTCCTTGACCCGTGCGAATGCCAGTTGCATGCTGCTGACGTGCGGCAAGATCTCGAAGCAGTCCTTGCCCAGTCGATCGCAGAGATAGCGCGCCACGCCATAGAACAGCGGGTCGCCGCTGCTGACCAGGACCGGCTGGCGGGCGCGCAATGACTCTTTCACCTGCTCGAGCGCCCTGGACATCTCGGGCTCGAGCACGACCTTGCGCCCCGGCAGCGATTCGAGCAGCGCCAGGATCGGCGCGGTCCCCACGATCAGGTCGGAATCCGCGAGGATTTGCCGGGCTCGGTCCGTCAACCCGCCCAGCCCCTCGTCACCGATGCCCAGGATCACCAGCTTCGATCGCTCGACTGTCAACGCCCTAGTTCCCGAACCACGAGCCGTGCCCCTTCGACGATCACCCCATCAATGCGTTCACGACCAGGCATTGTATCCCTCAATTCCGACCTCGCCAACGGCGTACGCCCGGAAATCGAGTAAATGCCGGGGATCATGGTCCCGCTTTGCGGTCGCGTACCTGCTCGTCAGTGCCGTTGTGGCATGCCCATGGCCCGAAAAGCCGGGACCGCAACTGGTCTAGAAAAGTCCGAGAAACGCGGAGTTCAAGCAGCCAGAAACGGTCCGAGCGCGGACAGGAAGTGTTGGCAGCGCGTTGAGCTGGGTATCCATGGCCTGAACAGATGGACCGCAAAATGTATAGAAATGTATGGGAAACGCGGAGTTCAAGCAGCCAGAAACGGTCCGAGCGCGGACAAGAAGTGTTGGCAGCGCGCCCGGCTGGGTATCCATGGCCTGAACAGATGGACCGCAAAATGTATAGAAATGTATGGGAAGCGCGGAGTTCACGCAGCCAGAAACGGTCCGAGCCCGCCGCCCACCCCTGCCGGGGGCCCGGTGGCCAGGCCGGAGATTGGCACGGCGGATCGCCTTGGTTCAAGGGAGGGGTCGAGCCGGGCCGGGCCCCCGCAGGGGTGGGGCGTGACTTGTTGAGGCCGCGGGGAGACGAGCGAGATCGCAGTCTTTCCCACCGCGGAGCGGTTTCGTTCAAGTCGACCTTGAGCTCTTTTCTCGCCACGACCGCCACCGGCCGGTCTTCTTTCGCCCCGCGCCCCGAGCCGCGGGCAGAGGATTGGGTTTGTTTTCCCGCTCGATCCCGCCTTTATTCGTCCTAAGTCACAATATGCCAATGATTAACACCACGAGCAATTGGCTTCGTTTTGGCGCTTTCTATCACCGCGGTCTCCTCCGCTTCGCATTCACTGGCCACTGGCTACTGACCACTATTCTCCCGCCACTCGCCTCACGCCCCACGCCTCACGCCTCACGCCCCACGACGCCAGGGCCAGCGGGGTCAGGTCGTGCGCAGACGCTCCCCCGCTGGCTACTGCCTGACACCAACCGCCGATTTGTCAAAGACCGAACGGGGCCCGCTCTCGACGAGCGACCCCTCCATATTCAGTATGTCACCGAAAAGGCGATTCCTGCGGAGAAATCAATCCGTTCTTCCTTGCTCGCCGCCGTCGGACCCTTGACCATTCTCTCGTGGCCGGAGGCGCTCAACGCCAGTCGCTCCAAGCGTGCCTGCCGGATGGCCATACGGCGCAATGCCTGTTCTCTGCTTGCTCTCCCTGATTTCCCGGAATTCGCCCAAGCAGTCTAGGTATTGTGTCCCCGGAACTCCTGGGTCAGAGATTTCGAACGGTTCGAAAGCGATGAACAAAATAAAATAAAAATATGCACTTGATATGGCGACGCACTCCGTTCATCTTCAAGAAAGACCTTCCTGCTCGGGGTAGGGACGGGCCGGGTGGTCTTGGCTGTGGGGTTCCGCCGTGCGAATCTCGCATGGTTGGGTTTTTTTCTTCGTGGTGTTCGGGATCGGCGAAGTGGAATGGGAGAAATCAGAGGGCTGTGATGCCGGGGATTGGCGTCAATCCGCGGGAAGGTCAGCGTCTTTTTCAAAGAAAGGCGCGCGATGTTCAGCCCGGTTCTCGACCGCGCCCCCGCTCGGCGGCACCCCACCGGACGCCGCCGGAAGCGGCGGGGGCGCCTGTACCGCCCCTGGCTTGAGCCCTGCGAGCGGCGCATCCTGCTGACCGAGGGCCCGCTGGCTAACGGCCCCGGGGTCCCAGCCCTGCTCGAATCCGTGGGCGCCAATCGTGCCATCACGACAGGCCCCGACGTGCAGCAGATGCCGTCGGTGGCCGTCGACCCGGCCGATCCGCAGCATGTGGTCATCGCGTACATGGACCGCGCGCTGGTGCCGACCGGCTACGCGGGCATCGGCGTGGCGGTCTCGCGCGATGGCGGCTCGAGCTGGCAGCACACGGCCGTGCCGCTGCCTTCGGGGTTCGACCAGGGGGCGGCCAACCCGATGGTGCGGTTCGACTCTCAGGGACACGTGTTCGTCAGCTTCATGGCAGCCACGTTCAAAGGACCGCAACCGGCACTCACCAACGCCGATTTCGGCGATCGCGGTCTCCCCGGGATCCAATCCAACAACGGCGTTTTCGTGGCGCGCAGTGACAACGGGGGCCTGATCTGGAACCCGCCGATCGCTGTGGTCTCCCACACGTACTCGGGCCAGCCGGTGGACTTCGAGGTGACCCCTGACCTGGCAATCGACACGTTCCGGACCTTGCCCGACGGCAATCCGAATCCCCGATACGGGGCGATGTACGAGACCTGGACCCGCATCTATCCGGCCGGCCAATTTCCCGGCGACCCGACATCC
>Ga0116221_1002044_pt1 | contig 13226 bp, 12 predicted proteins | sample Sb_taG_5_FD_88965 | JGI IMG/M metagenome (GOLD analysis project Ga0116221, IMG submission 88965) | Peat soil microbial communities from Weissenstadt, Germany - Sb_50d_8_FC metaG | ecosystem: Environmental > Terrestrial > Soil > Wetlands > Peat | place: Germany: Weissenstadt | collected 2010-09-21 | reverse complement strand
TCACGCCGGCCAGCGGGAGCGGATCGTCTCAGACGTTCACGTTCACCGTCACGGACACGAAGGGCGCCACCGACATAGGCGTGGTGGACATCCTGATCAACGATTCGCTCGACGCGCGCACCGCCTGCTACCTGGCTTACAGCCGGCCGCTGAATTTACTGTTCCCGGTCGACGATGCCGGCATGTATTTAGTGCCGGCGTCCACCGGGAACAGTCAGTGCAATGTCGCGTCGACACCCAATATGGCGAGCCTCAACGGCAATACCTTGTCACTCACTCTGCCTGTGACTTTCTTTCCCCACAGTTTCTCCGGCAACCGGGTGATCTACATGGCTGCCCGCGACGTCACCGACAGCCAGACCAGCGGCTGGCAGGCGGTGGGCTCGTGGACCGTCGAGTGAAGCTGCCGGGCTTTAGCCCCAATGCTGTGGGGCGGACCCCCCGGTCCGCCGGGGTCCCCTCAGGGGAGCGCCCCCGTCGGCCTCTCGCGGATCGCTATCGGGCTGATCTGGTTGTGCAAATAGCGGGTCCAGGGGGACCCGCGCGGACCAGGGGGTCCGCCCCACAGCCTGGCTAATCAGCGCGCTTGTCCATGCGCTTGGCCTTGACGAAATCCATCTCCGTCTGTTTCGGAATCCCCGGCTCGAAGCAGCGGCGGCAGCGGGCCTCGTACATGTCCGACGCGCCCACCACGATCAGGTCGTCCGATCCGCGCAGGCGCTGCGTGTGCTTGGCCGGATTGCCGCAGCGCACGCAGATCGCCAGCGTCTTAGTGATCATTTCGGCATGCGCCAGCAGGTCGGGGATGGGTGCAAAGGGCCGCCCCATATAATCGGTATCCAGTCCCGCGATGATGACCTGCTTGCCGCTGTCGGCCAACTTCTGCGCCACCTCCACCAACTGCGGGCCCATGAAATTGGCCTCGTCGACCCCAACCACCTCGGAGCGCCAGTCGATTCGCCCCATGATATCGTGGGCGCCCGTCACCACTTGCGATTTCATGCGCAGGTCGCCGTGCGAGACGATCTCGTCGGCCGAGTAGCGGTCGTCGATCGCGGGTTTGAACACCTCCACGCGCTTACGGGCGATCATGGCCCTGCGCAGGCGCCTGATCAGCTCTTCGCTCTTGCCCGAAAACATGGGCCCGCAGATCACTTCGATCCATCCGACATTGCCGGTGATGATATCCATACGAACCGTTCAGCATGGCACACTCGTACCTTCGGAATCTAGCGGAGATTGCTATCATGCCTAGATGCAGCGCCCTCGGTTTTTCCCCGTTCTCCTCGCCGGCATGGTTTTGCTGGCCGGCCCCGCGGCAGCGCAACTGCCCAGCAACGCCTCGGTCCAAGGATCGTACTATTTCCGGTACCTGGGGGTGAATACGGTTCCGTCCGACGCGGCCCTGGCTTTCCAGGGGACCATCGTCTTTGACGGGAAGACGGGATCGAATGGATTCGGCACCTTTACCGTCACCGGCCAGGGGACCACTGGCGCGGCACTCGGGCCGGCTGCCAATAACGTATACAAGGTGCTCCCCAGCGGCCTGATCGACTTTACGAACCCGCTGGACGCTTCCAACCTCACCACGCTGTTCGGCGGCGTGGGCTCGGGCGCCATCGCCCTGAGCAGCACCGATACCGGCTACTGCGACTTATTCATAGGCGTGCCTGTGAGCACGTCGAATTCCTCCGCCAACCTGAACGGAAAATACTATCTGGCCAGCATGGAGTTTCTCGGCGGCAGTTTGCTGGCGAGCCGCGACACCTTCTTCACCGCCGCGTTCGATGGCAAAGGCGGGTTAGGCAACGTCACCATTAACGGCACCGCGGGCAGCTTCAACGGCGCGCCGCAATCGCAGACCAGCACGGGCGCGACGTACACGGTGACGGCCAACGGCATTGGCACCCTGAGCTTGCCGGCTCCCAGCGGCGTCGCGGCGAACAGCGTGTTGCTATCCGGGAACAAGGTGATGTATGTCTCGCCCGACGGCAGCTTTTTCATCGCCGGGGGCATGGCCAGCTATGACTTTGTGATCGGAGTGAAGGCGCTCACCGGCAGCCCCGCCACCGCGGCCAACGGGCTCTACTTCACCGCGGACCTGTACAACCACATTACTTCGAGCACCGCCTTCTCCGTTTACGGCGCGGACGGCACCGCCAATGAAATCGGCTCACTGGGGATCGAGATCGCACATCAGCGCATCAATCCGGACTTCGAACTCTCCTACGACCAGAGTTATGGCGCGGCGTTCAAACCGGCCGCGGACGGCACGGTTACTAATCCCAACTCCCAATATGCGGTGGGCGCCGGCGGGAACGTCATCATCGGGTCGGGTCTGTCGAACAACTATCAACTGGCCTTCTATATCAAGTCGCCCACGCTCAGCGGCGCCGGGGTCTTCCTCCACCCGCAGGCGGTTGTCAATGCCGCCAGCAGTGTTCCCTTCACGGCGTCCGTGGCGCCCGGCGAATTCGTTTCTCTCGGGGGAACGGGTCTGGCCTCCCAGACCACCCAGGCTTCCTCGCTGCCGTTTCCCACCACACTGGGTGGTGTCCAGGTCAGTATCTCGTGGGTCGATATCAATGGGCTGCCGCAGTCCGTCCAGGCGCCGCTCTACTACGTCAGCCCCACCCTGATCGACGCCCTGGTGCCTTATTCGGTGCCGAGCGATGAATCGCTGATCGCCTTTCAAGTGACTAACAATCAAGTTGCCTCGAACACCACGCGGGTGTACAGCGGCCTCAGCTCGCCCGGTATTTTCACTGTACCGTCGGGGGGAATCGGCAATGGAGCGATCCAACACGCCGATTACAGCCTGGTATCCACCGCCAGCCCGGCCAAGGTGGGCGAGACCGTCCTGATTTACCTGACGGGCCTGGGCGCAGTGACTCCGCAGGTGACCGCGGGGACGGCGGCCCCGGCGAGTCCTCTGTCCCAGGCCCCGGTTCCGAACGTCTTCATAGGCGGCGTACAGGCCACGGTGGTGTTCTCCGGACTGACTCCCGGGGCGGCGGGCCTGTACCAGTTGAATGTGACGATTCCCGCGGGAGTGACTACCGGCGGCAGCGTGCCCATCGAGATCGACACTTTTGACAGCTCGAAGAACCTGCAGTCGTTGAACACCGAAGCCACCATCCCGATCGGCAAGTAGGACAGGCCTCCTGGCCTGTCTGGGACCGGGTAAAAGCCACTAAACCGAAGTTCCTCCGGACTAAAGGCCCGGCCGGTGACACTCTCGAAAAACATCCGCCACCGACCCGGCTCGAGGAAGCGCCGAGATGAGTCTCTGACCTCCTGATGTCGTGGCACAATCCGCGCTCTGGCGTGGAAGATCGATGAGCCAGAACGTGGCGCAGGCACTCGTGCCAGGCACTCGTGCCTGCAGCGTCCCGACTCAGCGTGACGAGGGTCGAGACGAGTCTCGACCCGGCAGCCTGAAAGGCTGCGCCACAAAGCCAGCTCACGCATTTTCCACGACCATCAGGAGGTCAGAGTCTCGGCGCGGCACGCAAGAGTGCGTGCGCCACGTCTTTCCATGGAAACAGACGACAACTGTCCTACCGCCGCAGCGAACCCCACAAAACCAGGGACAGGCCTCCTGGCCTGTCACGGCGCCCGTGTCCTACACTGGGGGCTATGCGTTTTCCGATGATCCTGATCGCGCTGGCCGGGTGCTTCTCCTGCCTTGCCAAAGACCCCGTGTCCCTGAAGGTGATGACCCGCAACATGGATGCCGGCACGGATTTCAACCTCGTGCTCGCGGCCACCGACCCGGCCTCGTTCGCGCAGGGAACCGCGGCCACCCTGGCCGAGGTCGAGGCGGCCAACATCCCGGCGCGCGCCGCCCGCCTGGCCGATGAGATCGCCGCCGAGTTGCCCGACATCGTCGGCCTGCAGGAAGTGACGCTGTGGCGCACCGGGCCGCTCTCCGCCCAACCGGCTGGAGCCGCCACCGTGCTTTTCGACCAGCTCGACCTGCTGACCTCCGAGCTGGCCAAACGGCAATTGCACTACGGCGTCATCGCGGTCAACTCCCTGACCGACGTCGAAGTGCCGGTGCCCGCGGATAATCTCAACCTGCGATTGACGGATCGCGACGCGGTGCTGGCCAGAATCGACTTCAACCAGTCGGGCCTCGACATCTACAATGTCCAGACGCACCGCTACCAGGTGGCCCTCCCGCTGGGAGCGGTGAGCCCCCTGCTGGCGGGCAACAACGTCTACCAGGGCTTCATTTCCGCGCAAGTCAATGTGGGCGGCACCGTGATCCGATTCGTCGACACGCACCTGGAGAGCCCCGTGCCCGGCAATCCGCTCATCACCATCGCCCAGCTCGCCGAGACCACGGAGCTGCTTGCGGACATCGGCGATCTCCAAACGCCAGTCGTCCTTTTGGGGGATTTCAACGCCAATGCCGAGCCCGGAATCGACGACACGGGCACGGTGGAACTGGTCCGGGCGGCCGGATTCACCGACGTCTGGAAGGCGCTGAATCCCGGCGACCCCGGTTTCACCTGGCCCCTTTACGGCGAGGATCAGGAGGCTGGGAAGCAGGTTCAGCCCTACGAACGGATCGACCTGATTTTTGCACGCGGGCTGAACCCTGCCGCGGTGGAACGGATCAGCTACGGCGCGTTCTGGGGGGCGTACGCTTCCGACCACGTGGGGGTGGTGGCGACGCTGCAAGTTGGGAACTGAAGTCCTTGGTACTGGGCCCAAAGTTGGGTGCCAGCGCTGGTTCCAGTACTTTTGCTCTATCATCTTTCATACGGTCCCGCCCGTGAGCCAAAATTAACAGGCTCCAAAAATGTCTTTTTCGGTTAAAGTAATCCTAGACAAGAACAAAATGCAGAAGTCGTACAGCTCGGCCCCGGCGCTCGCGAAAACCCGGGCGTTGGATCTGGCACGGGTTCTGGTGGTGCATGGTGATCTTGCACCCCGCCTGGCGCTTCAAACCATCCTTCAGGCCGGAGGCTACGCCGTAGACGTGGCGGCTACCCCGGCGGAAGCCCTATGCAAGCTGGATGAGAGTAAGTACGACCTGGTGTTGAGCGACCCCGGGTTGGGAAGCCATCCGGCCGGTCGAAACGTCCTGGCGTACGCCCGAGTCAAGGACTACCGTCCGGCGACCGCCCTGGTAACGTCCTACGAGCCACAATCGAAGAGCCGACCGGCCAACCGCCGGCACCGGATCTCGATTTATACCGAGAACCTGCCTCACCTGCTGGGCGAGGTAGCCGAACTGATTGGATTGCGCGCCAGCCGCCGCTATCGTCCATTGCGGGCGGCGATGTAGACCAAAACCAGAACTCAGTTCTGATTTTTGGTCCGTAACTTGTTGATTCCCCGTTAGCCAACCGATACTCAGTATCGGTTTTCGAGGCTAGTGCCCGCGGCCTCCACCGCCTCCACCGCCGCCGCCGCCACCCGAGGAGCCATGTCCGACCGAGGAGGAACCGGCCGAGGAGGCCGCGCTCGATCCCATACCAGCCGCGGCACCTGGGCTGCCCGAAACCCCCGAAGACGAGGCGATCGCGCCGGAATATCCACTCGATGTCGCCCCCATGGTGGAGTACCCCGGACCGCCACGGGCCGCGCCGTTACCGCCGCCGTAGTAGGCGGGCGGATTGTAAAAGAGCCGGTTCACGTAACCCGGGCTCCAGTAGCAGTAGCCCGTAAAAGGATCGCAGTACCGTCCACTGTAGGGGATGTAGGTGTAGAGGCCGAACCATGGGTTGAAGGTCCACCCGCCGCCTGGGCTCACCGAACCGTAGGTGTCATACGTGTGCTTGGCTGCGGAGACGTTCGCCACGGCCATTTCCTCGCCGCGGCGCCGGGCCCAGTTGTCCAGGCTGTCGGTATCTTCTTTGTCGAATTTCTCAACAGTGGCGGTGTCGCCGGCCAGACTAAGCATCTTGCCGGCTGGAACCTCGACGTGCTCGCCCTTCAGGCTCACGTCGGCAACTCCGAAAAACACCTTGATGCGCGCGGGGTTGGTATCGAAGCGGAAGTGTCCGGCCTTGGCGATAGCCACGGTGCCTTCCTTGCACACCAGGGTCACATTGGTGTCCTTGGCGATTTCCAACGCATCCACCACCGCCGAACCCGTCAGCAGTTCGAGGCGGGTGTCGATGAGACGATTGGTGATCATGCGGAAGGAGCCTTTTTCGCCGAGGTGCAGCGAGACTCCCGGGGTCAGCAGAACTTCGGTGCGGCCCTCTTCGGTGCGCACCACGCCATTCTCCTTGACATCCGGGAATTTGGTGAGCGACGGCTCCACCAACTGGTCGTTCAGGTAAACCGTGCCCTCGACCAGCGCGATTGTGCCCGATTTTGCCGAGATCACGGGTTGCGCGGATGCGGATACGGCACCCAGCGCCAGGATCAGAGCGGCAGCGCCTGCGAGCTTCATGTCTCTACCTCGCTTCAGTTTAAGCTTGAGCAGTTTACGGGCGGTTGTCAATCCCTCAGGCACACTATTTGGAGCCATGTAGAAGAGTTTAACACCACCCTACAGGAAGAACTGGCCCTCCGCCACAATCTCCGCAGGCCCGGTGAGGTACACCTCGTCATCCAGGCGCAGATCGATGGGCCCGGCGGGGGTCATCACGCGCACCGGCGAACGGGCCATCCCGCGCGCGACTGCGGCCTCCGCCGCGCCGGTGGACCCCGTCCCCGAGCTCATGGTCTCGCCCGCGCCGCGCTCGTAAAAGCGCACGTCGATGGTGTGCTGGTCCACGGCCTTTACGAACGACACGTTGGTGCGGTTGGGGAAATGGGGATGCCGTTCGATCTCCGCCCCCATGGCGCGCCAGTCGAATTCGAAATCCGCGACCGGCACGGCGCATTGCGGGTTGCCCACCCAGACGAGGGTCACGTCGAGGGGGCCCGTGGAGAGCGGCAGATCGAACTGCGCGGCCTGGATTTCGGGCCGGCCCATGTTCATTTCGAATTCGAAGGCGCGGCCTTCGCGGTTGAGGAGGCCGAGGTGCTTGAGGCCGGCGCCGGTGCGGATGCGTACAGTTTGCACAGGCCTGGAGGCCTGTGCTACCAGGAAGGCGGCGGCGCAGCGGGTGCCGTTGCCGGAAAGCTCGGCCGTGCTGCCATCGGAATTGTAGAGCTGGATGGCGATGTCGGCATCGGCGTCAGGCTCTACGAGCAGCCACCCATCGGCGCCCACGCCGGTGCGCCGCTCGCAGATGGCGCGGGCCATGGCGGCGCGGTCGCCCTCGGGAACGTCCTTCCGCCACGTCAGCAGGAAATCGTTCTTCGCGCCGTGCGCCTTGGTGAACGGGATCTTCACTGCGCGGCCCGCTCCACCTCGACCGCGGTGCCGTACGCCAGCACCTCGGTGACGCCGTTCATGATTTCGGTGGCGTCGTAGCGCGCGCCGATCACGGCGTTGGCGCCCAGTTCGTTGGCGTGCTGCAACATCAGATCGAACGCGTCATTGCGGGTCTGCTCGCACAGCCTGCTGAAGAGCGAGATGTTGCCGCCGACCAGGGTCTGCAGCCCCGCCCCGATGGTCCCCACGATGGAGCGCGAGCGCACCACGATGCCCCTCACCACGCCGAAGTTGCGCTTGATGCGGAAGCCCGGCAGATCGAACGCGGTCGTCACATTTTCATGATTTACCATGACTGCCTCCTATGCGCCGGTAGATTTCGATCACCGGCTCATCCTTCTTAATAATGGTCAGCTCCAGCCGGTAGCGGATGCCGTACCGGGTTGCGCGGCGGATGGCGGCCTGAACGGGATCGCCGCCTTTGTCGCCGCCTTTCACTAGCGCCCATTCCTGCCACAGGAACAGGTCGGGCCGCTCCAGCGTCGCGAGCCATGGCAGGCCGTTACAGATGCTGAACGTCTCGCGCAACGGAATCCCCATCTCGCGGTAGATACCGAAGAAATCATCGCCCGACGATGAGATGATACCGGAACCGCGCACGTACAGGGGAGCCAGGTAGGCGGCCGCCTCGTCCATCCAGGCGCGGCGTCCCTCGGAATTGGCGCGAGACTCGGCCCAGGTGATCCAATGCTCGTGCCCGGGATGCGCCAGCCATGGGGCGATGGCGCCCCCGATGAGCAGCACCGCGATGCCAGGACGCATGCGCTCCGGGACGGCCGTCACCAGCGCCGCTGCCGCGACGGCGAGCAGCGGCAGCACGGCGAGTCCGTAGCGGGTGTTGTAGTAGGAGAACGGCCAGAGGTGCGGCATGAAGATGGGGACGGCGCCGGAGTGCATGCTCCAGACGAAGAACACGCCGGGCAGGACCAGCAGAACGAGCGGCCAGAAGATGCGTTTCAGCAGGGCGGCGGCCGCGCCCGCGATGGCCATCAGCGCGAGCACCGGCCCGGCGCACAGTTCAACGGCATTGTGGTAGTAATACCAGGCCATGTGCCAATCGCCGCGGCCGGGGTAAGGCGCGGCGCCCTGAATGGCGAATGCGGTGTAGGGACCGCGGTAGAAATCGAGTGCGTCGCCGGTTTCGTACCACCCATGGGCCATCCAGTAGAGCGGCCCGGCGCCGGCCAGCAGGCAGAAGAGAAGAGACCGGCGCCACCCCGCCGCATAGAGAAGATACGCGGCGGCAAACGGGAGGAGAAACCAGCCGTCGTAGCGCGTGAGCGTGCCGGCGCAGGCGGCGATCCCGGCGCCGGCCACGGATCCCCATCCCTGCGTATCGCGGCACCGCACACAGAAGTAGAGCAACGCCATGAGCGCGGCGAAAAACACGGCTTCCGTCATCGCGGTGGATTGCAGATATAAAAGGTTGGGGTTGAGCGCCGCGAACCCGGTGGCCGCGACCGCCGCGGGAGTCGAGTGGAAGATGCGGCGCGCGGCCGCGAAGAGAAAGGTCCCGCCGATGACAAAGCACAGGGCCGAGGCGAAGGCCGCCGCCAGGCCGCTGTGCCACCAGGCGTCCACGCGCACGAAGGGCAGCATCAGCACGTGCGGCAGCGGGAGCCAGTAGGTGCCGATCTGGTCGTACCCCGGGGTTTGCGAATCGAAGATGCGGCGCGCGATGTTCAGGTGCGCTTCGGCGTCGCCGTAGTAGAGCAGCCAGCCGTGGGAAAAGAAGTACCAGACGGCCGCGGCGCTGAGCGCGGCAAGAAAAGCAACACAGGCAGGAATGCCTGTGCTGCTAAGAATGCGTGTGCCACTAAAATGCGGTGCAGGCTTGGAACTCCCGATAGCGCGCCTCGATCTCTTCGCGGGTGAGTGTCCGGAAGCGGTCCACCCCGAACTCCTCGCAACAGAAGCTGCCCATCACCGACCCGTAGATCACCGCGCGGCGCAGCTCCGCGAAATCGATCTCGCCGTTGGAGGGCTCGACGCCGCGACCTGCCAGGTATCCGATGAATCCGCCCGCGAAGCAGTCGCCGGCGCCGGTCGGGTCGAAGACATCTTCCAGCAGGTAGCCCGGCGCCATGAAGTGGCAGCCACCTTGAAACAACACCGCGCCATATTCGCCGCGCTTGATGACCAGAATGCGCGGGCCCATTTCGAGGATCTTCGCCGCCGCGCGCCGCAGGTTGTGCTCGCCCGAAAGCAGGCGCGCCTCGCTGTCGTTGATCAGCAGGAAGTCCCACTCGCGGATGGTGTCGAGCAGTTCGGGACGAAAATCGTTGATCCAGTAATTCATGGTGTCGCCGCCCGCCAGCTTCAGGGAAGGCATCTGGGCGCGGACGCCGCGCTGCAGCGCGGGCTGGATGTTGCCGAGCAGCAGGTAGGGCGCCGAGCGGTAGGCGCCGGGCAACTTCGGATCGAAATCGGCGAACACGTTGAGGTCGGTGCGCAGGGTGGTGCGGTCGTTCATGTCGGGCGAATATTTGCCCGCCCAGAAGAATGTCTTGCCGCCCGCGACGCGTTCGAGGCCCTCGAGATCGATGTGGCGGGAGGCCAGGAGATCGATGTCTTCCTGGGCGAAATCGTCACCCACCACGGCGACAATTCTCACCGGCGTGAAGTAGCTCGCGGCCAGCGCGATATACGTGGCCGCGCCTCCCAGCATGCGGTCGATCTTTCCATGCGGCGTCTCCACGCCGTCGTACGCCACGGATCCTACCACAATGAGCGACATGTAAGAGTTGATTGTAGCAATCGGGGCCGGGGCTCGACTTGAACGACATGGAAGCCAGCGAGAATCTTCGGTGGGGATTGGGGTCGCGTCGTGACTATGAAGCGGGAGTGCGGATTTGCGGCCGCGATGTCTTCGATCAGGCGGGCCAGCCCCGGAGCTTCGTCCAGCCCATCCAGCAGCACGAGCGCGGCGCCCAGCTTTTCGCGAAAAAAGTCCGAATGCAAGCCCCAGTTCAGTTCCCGGTTTCTACGGTCGAGGAAATCGATCAGCGGGTCGGGGGACTCGGAGATTGCCGCCAGTTCCGATAAGCGGATGAAGATGGGAAAGAGCAGCGTATAGGTACGGGCATCCAGCAAGCCCGCGACCCACAAATGCGCGACGTGGCGCAGAAAGGGCGAACCGGCCGGACCTTCGATCAGCAATCGCGGGTAGGTGAGGGCAGCGTCGAGATCTGGAGATACACAGGCAGGAATGCCTGTGCTACGAGTCTCCTCGTACAACCATGCGAGGTAGCGCGAGGGGTCGCTGCCGGACATCTATTTCGGCTCTTCGTCCGAATCCGGGAAGATCTCGTGCGTGAGATCCTCCGGCACCTTCACGCGGGTCGCGTCCCAGTAGCCCGCCGCGAAGGCCACGACGGCGAGTGTCCAGATGACCATGTCGGCAGTGTCGACTTCGCCGCGCACCGGGTACCACACGGCGGCCAGGCACAGGGTCAGGCGGATGGTCCAACCGTACACCTTCGAGATCCGCGCGCGGCCCTGGCGGACGGCAGCCACGGCCCGCGCCAGCATGAAGGCGCAGCCGATGCCGATCACCCCAATCAGGCCGCGCATGAAATCGATGGGCAAAGGCATCAACTAGAGTTTGCCACAGGCGCGGGCCCAGGAGCACCGGTGTGCTACTGCACGGTGGTGGTCGCGAGGGCTTGCCAGTCGGTGTTGTTTCCGCCGGCGCGGCCAGCCACCCAGATCGCCCGGTTGCCGGTGAAGCCCGATTTGAAGGTGATGTTGAGGGTGAGGGTGTTGCCGCTCATCGCCGCCGACGACCCGGCGCCGCTGATGCTGCACTGGCTGTTCTGGATGGTGCCCGCGCTGCCGTTCAGCACCATGCCGCCGGCGAACGGTCCTCCCGCATCGCCCGAATCGTCCACCAGCAGCAGCGAATTCATCCCGGCGACATAGGCGAGATAGCAGGACTGGCGGCCATCGATGACGTTGTTGACCAGCACGTTGACTACGCCGAAATCGGCGGCGCCTTTGGTGTCGGTGAGGGCGGCCGCGAAGGATTGCGCGGTGCCCGATGCGGCCCAGCCGCGTACAACTCGCTACTCTTCATGAACCACGATCCAGAGCCGGGCCTATGGGACAATCCACGCCACCAGCGATTGCCAGCCCGTATTGTTAGCCTCGTTCACATCACGGACGGCCAGATAAAAAATGCGGCTCCCGCTGAAGGAGTCCGCAAACGAAGTGTTAAGGGTCAGGGCGAGCGAACTGCCGCTCCCCGTTGCCGATGAGCCCGCGCCTGTGATGGTGCACTGGCTGTTCGATAGGGTTCCGGCGCCGTTCAGCACGATGGCTGGCAGCAGCCCGGTGCCGGCGTCGTTAACCAGGTACAGCGCGTTGCCCGGCTGCGAATAGGCGATGTAGCAGGCGTGGTTGCCGTTCAGGTAATCGTTTACCAGCACGTTGACCACCCCGATATCCGCGTAGCCCTTGGTGTCGCTAAAGGTGAAAGTATACTGCTGGGCAGCGGCGGCGCCGGCCGCGGGAATAGCTCCGGTCACGGCCGTAGTGGTCGTGAGGACGGCTCCGGGTACCTGCTGGACGCCGGAGGGGACCCATCCGGAGTTGTTCTCCACGACGTCGCGCGCGGCCAGGTACACCACTTTGTTGCCGGCGAAGCCAGCGCCGAACGTTATGTTCAGCGTCAAAGTCAGAGCATTCCCCACGCCGGTTGCCGACGATCCCACGCTGTTGATCGTACATTGGCTGTTGCCCACGCTTCCGGGCGACCCGTTCAACACGAGGCCGTTCAGGAGCGCGGTGCCTGCATCGTTGACGATATAGAGGACGTTCTGCGGCTGGCTGTAGGCCAGGTAACAGGCGAAACGCCCGTCCAGGAAATTGTTGATCAGAATATTCACCACGCCCAAATCCGTGTAGCCGCGCGGGTCGGCGAAGCTGAAGGTCACGGTCTGCGTGAGGCCGCTTCCGGCAGCAGGGGTGACAGCAGTAGGCGCGGGCGGCTGCGGACTGGTTGCGCCGCTGGGCTGAACGCCGATCGTTACAGTCTGAACGCCAAGGCCTGTCACAGATGCATTGATTTGAACCGGTGTGATGTCCACCGCCGTGAAGTTCATGGTCGCAACGCCATTGGCGTTGGTGCCGATCGTCACGGTTTTATTGCCGTCGGTCGAGCCCTGGACTGTCAGACTGCCCGTCACCACGGTAAACAGCACGTTGACGCCCGGCGCAACGGCGACCGGTGTCGTGACGGTTGCCGTGATGGTGGCGGGTGCGCCCTGAAGGACGATGATCGGCACGCCACTCAATGAGAAGCCGGACGGAGTAGCGATCGGGGTGCCCGTCACGCTCGTGTTGACGGTCTTCGTGATGCCGCCCGCCGAAACGGTCACGGTGAAGGCGCCCGACAGGGAAGCATTGAAGTTGGCATTGGCCGTTCCCGTCGAGTCGGTCTGCACCTGGGTGCTGTGGTTGGTATTGAAATTGACGCCATTGGTAAAGAAAATGTTCGGAGCGCCCGCGAAGGTGACCCAGGCGTTGGCCACCGGCTGCGCGCCGCTTATCACCACCGCGGTAATCGCGCCGGTGGACCCCACGGCCCCGGGCGCGGAAGCCGATACCTGAATAGCGGTGGGGGCCGGACTCGGCCTGGGCTCAATGTTCAGATTGAAGGTTTGGCTGACATTGGTTCCCAATGCATGGATGGCGATGCTCGCCGGACCGGTCTGGGTGCCGGAGAGGACCAATTGCAGCCCGCCCGCGCCTGAGTCGGTCAGAACTTGTACGGAGTTGAGAGCAGCCGCCTCCGCCACGGCCCGGCTGGAGGCGTCACCTCCTGTGCCACTGCCGGTTACCGTGGCCCCGTTCGCGGAGACCGTGATGCCCCCGGTGA
>Ga0116221_1002043_pt1 | contig 13229 bp, 11 predicted proteins | sample Sb_taG_5_FD_88965 | JGI IMG/M metagenome (GOLD analysis project Ga0116221, IMG submission 88965) | Peat soil microbial communities from Weissenstadt, Germany - Sb_50d_8_FC metaG | ecosystem: Environmental > Terrestrial > Soil > Wetlands > Peat | place: Germany: Weissenstadt | collected 2010-09-21 | reverse complement strand
TTCCCGCAGCAAAGCCGTCGAGGAGGAGGTTGTGGTGCGCAATGATCTGCGAGGCCGTTAGCACCGGAGTATCGCGTGTGAGATGCGCGTCGGCTACCAACGTCACATCGTAGCCCAGCGTAACCGCACGGCGGCAAGTCGTATCGATGCAGTATTCGGTCATGCCACCCACAATGATGAGATGGCTGATTTTGCGGGTCTGAAGTTGTTCTGCGAGTCTCGTCTCGAAGAAAGAGTCTGACGCCTTCTTTCTGATGACGGGCTCTCCACTCAGCGGAGGAATCGAAGGATGTATCGCCCACGCCGCGGTCTCTGCTTCGATGGGATGTCCCTTGGGACCGTCGTGCTGGATGAACAAGACAGGTATTCCAGAGGCGCGCGCCTTGCTCAGCAGAACCGTGATATTCGATAAAACAAATTCCTGCAGTTCCGGCGGCATCAGGCTCACCAGACCAACCTGAACATCGATTATCAGCAGCGCGGATTTCAGTCAGCCCTCTCTAGCCACAACTGCAAAAGAAAACCAATTGTACTGAGATTCTTTTACAAACTGTTGGTCAACCGACGCCATAAACATCGAGCCTGTCCCTGGCGGAACCGGCTCGAATGGTTAGAGGATCAGATTGCCGCCGTGTTCAATGCTTACTGCACCGCAAAGATCAAGTCGTCGTGATCGTTGTATGAGCCTGTGGTACACGATGACGCCCTTCCCTGATATCGGAATTGCGCACGAACCGCCTGCAGGCTGCCGGTGGGAAGCGTGAACGTGGCCGACAAGCTCTGCGCTCCTGCCTTCGTGGGCACAATCGTCGTAATGAAAACCCACGAGGGGCTGTTGGCGTTGGCCGCATAGTAGAGGTCGAGAGCGTCCGAGGTATAGCCGCTCCAGGCCCACACGGTTGCCGTGACCGTCGCCGTGGTGGCGTGCGTTAGCGGGCCACCGCTGGTGGAAGTAACTAGGATACGATCGTTGGACTCGTCGGAGTGGAATGTTCCGACGCTGCCATCGGCGCAGGAATTGTTGATGGTGTTCGGTTGATTGGGTTCCGCGCCGCCCGACATATGATCGCGTCCCAGCAGCAGGGACGGACCTGAGTCACACGAGGTACCGACGGTGGCGCACTCCGGAGCCTTGAGCGTGGAATTGTACACCGCGGTTTGCGCTCCCGAGGACGAACTCACCGTCAAGGCGATGGTCGCACTGTGGCTGAGTGTACCGGAAGTTCCGGTCACGGTTACCGTGGCGGCTCCGATGGTCGCCGTGGCGGAAGCGGTTAGCGTCAGTATCGAGGTCGCGCTGCCGTTCGCTGCGGGAGTCACCGGGTTGGTCGAGAACGCCGCCGTCACGCCAGTGGGCAGGCCGGTAGCGCTGAGCGTGGTTGCAGAACTGAAACTGTTCTGGCTGGTGACGGTGATCGTGCTGGTTCCGTTGCTGCCTTGAGTTACGGTCAGAGAAGCAGGCGAGGCGCCGATGGTGAAGTTTGGCGTCGCCGTAGCATTGACCGTAAGGGCAAGCGTAGTGGTTGCGACCAGGCTGCCGGAGGTTCCGGTGATGGTCACCGTAGCCGTTCCGGTCGTGGCCGTGGCGCTCGCCGTCAGAGTGAGCACGCTGGTCCCGGTTGTGGGGTTCGTGCCGAACGCCGCGGTTACACCGCTGGGCAGGCCGGACGCGGCAAGCGTCACGCTGCCGCTGAATCCGTTCACGTCGTTCACGGTGATGGTGCTGGTACCGCCAGCGCCACCCTGGGTGATCGTCAGACTGCTGGGCGAATCCGAGAGCGTGAAGCTTGGCGTCGCAGCCCCAGTCAGGGTATTGATCAGCGTCGGTCCGTTCGGGCTTCCCCATCCAGTCACCATGTCGTAGCCAGTAACCGCGGAGTAGCCGTTATTCCCGCTGGTGATGTCGTGGAAGTTGCTGGTGTAGCTGGTACCGAAGCCGATCGGGTAGATAAGCGGGTTGAGATAGCCGAGGGTCGTGCCGTTATTGGTTACGTTCTGCTGATTGGCCAGCGCGATATAGCCGGCCCAGCGCGGCGCCGCGTAGCTGGTGCCGCCATAATCGTTGTAGTAACAGATTCCGTCGTCGCACAGGATGTTGTCGAAATTGGCTTCCGCGGCCACGTCCGGCAAGTCGCGTTTGGTCGAAGAAGCCCCATTGGATGCATTGGCCACGCCTACCTGCCAGCTCGGAATCGCGAAGCCATTGTCAGCGGGACCGCCGCTGCTGTAGGACCATGCCGTTTCCGATTCCCATGCGCCACCCGCGCCATTCGTGGTCAAGTCGGTTCCGCCAACCGCCACGACGTAATCACTCTCCGCCGGATAGCTTTCGTCGTAATTGTTATTCCCCGTATATCTTCCAGAGTCCCCGGAAGCGACGAAAAGATTCTGTCCCTGCGCCGCAAATTCCTCGAAGATGGGATCGTCGTCCGAAGGATCATCCGGCGCCCAGCCCCAGGAGCAGCTCAATTGTTTGGAAATATTGTCGGTGGCCATTTGGTTGAAGATGTCCACGTCACTGACGCCGATGGAAGAAGTGAGGGGCGCGATATAGACGCGTACCGAGGTCAGGCCGGGGGCCATGCCAATCGGCTGCGCGATGTCAATTGCCTGTTCGCCATCGTCGCCGTCCGAACCGGCGCTGGCGCCGTCCACGAGCACGTTGGTGATGGTGACGGTGTATGCCTCTCCCCCCATGTCCGACGTCACATCGGCGAGCTCGTAGCCGTCAAATTCCACCAGACCGACGGACTGGCCGGTGCCGGTGAGGGAACCGGAGCCGTAGTAGGCTGCCCGCATGTCGGAGGGACGGTAGGCGCCATCCGGGCCCGAGCCGGTGGCGTTGCTTATTATTGCAGACCCCGCCGCACGCTTCTTTAGCATGGGACGCGGTATGGAGAAGTTATTCAGACCGGCGATGCGCTTCACGGGCACGTTCAGATCGAGCGAGGGCTCACGATCCGGCGAATAAAAAGTCCGGTTCTCCGTGGGATGCTGATAGACCGTCATCACCACATGAAAAGCCTTTTCGATTTGCGCCACCGAGCCGTTGATATCCACGAGCAGGCGATTCGGAGGCGTATGGGTCACGGTAAAACCATTGGCTTTAGCGAAATTGACCACCGCCTGGTAATCCTGCACCGTGGGGCCGAACTGTTCGGTGAACTGAGCGACGGTGAGAAAATGGCCGTAATCGGGGCTGGTTGGGTCATTGAGCCGGCCTAACAGGCTGGCCAGTTCGGGCTGGTTGCGCAGCGGCAGCATGATGGCAAGGTTCATGCGCTGCGTGGGTGGAAGAAAACCCACCGGCGCGGCCTGCCCGCTGGTAACTGTGGGGCGAACATGATTGTGCAGTATCTGTACCGCTTGCTGGGCTTGTCCCGGGATTGTGAACAACAATAACGCAGCCGCGCAAACAAAGGCAGCCAGTCCGGGCAGAGGGCAGTTACTTTTTCTCATGTTCTTATCCTCTCGATTCTCGAGATTTCGCAACGTGGGGCTGTTGGACCCTACCCGGACGACCAATAATATTTGCATCTTAACGCCCATTGAGTGTTTTATTTTAAGTATTTTGGTCCGGCGCACCGCCGTCCACGTTCGGGACACTCGTTTGGCAAAAACATCGCTTGGGAAGAGTCAAAGACATCCCTAAGTCGCCAGAAGCGCGTGAAACCCGGCGCCAGAAGCGTCCATGGCAAGCGCAATATGCAAGAACATGCACATGTGCAGCAACCGTCTTAACACCGCCCGCCCCGCCCGTTACTTCCCGTCCAGCTCTACGTTCTTGATCGGCAAGTCCCAATGTCCAGCGAGGATTTCGAACCGACGCTGCTCTTCCTTCGCATACGTGGTCTGGTCGGGCCAAAGCTGCTTCTTCAGCGTGTCTTCGTCGAACGGTTCATTCGCGGCCGTCGAGTTCTTGAACACGATGGTCACGCGATAGTCCCAGCGCCCGTCTTCGGTCGTGTGATAGCGCGGCTGGTCCATCCAGACTTTGAGGATGCGGCCCATCTCCACTTGTTTCTTCAGGAGCGGGTAGTGGTTCTTCTTAAACAGTTGCAGAAACTCGTCTGCATATCCCCACTTGGCCTTGTAATAGTATTCGACCACGAAAGGCTTACCCGTTTCTGATGCCGACTGGGCAGGGAGAGATACTGGGAGCAGTATCAAGAACAACAGAAGAAATCTCAATTTCATCGATAGTCTCCGTGGGGAATGATTGTCGCATAGGGTAGGAAAAGGTTCAAAAGAGAGTGGTATCGTGGCTACCGCTCCGGGCCCGACGCGCTGCAATGCTAAAATTGATTGTGCCCGCCGCTTCCCTCCGCCTCATCGCCATCGATATTGACGGCACCCTGCTCAATCCGGAATTCAAGATTTCCGAGACCGATCTTACAACGCTCCGGCGCGTGCATGCTCAAGGCATCGAGATCATCCTGGTCACCGGACGCCGCCACACCTTTGCCCTGCCCATCGCTCAACAACTGGGATTTGATCTCTGGTTGATCAGTTCCAATGGCGCCATCACCCGGTCGCTTGTCGGAGAAACTTTTCACCGCGACCTGCTCCCGGAACCGACCTGCCGCGAGCTCGTCCGCGTGATGCAAGAATTTCGCGGTCAGACGGTTCTGACTTTTGACAGCAATGATCTTCACGGCGATGCTTCGGGCACCATCGTGGTCGAGCGTCTGGACAAGCTGGAAGCCAGCATCCAGCGCTGGCTGGAGAAAAACATGCAGTACATCCGGTTCGTGGTTCCGATCGAGGATGCGCTCACCTGCGATCCCGTGCAGGCCATGTTCTGCGGCCCGGTCGCGCACATGCAGCGGGTATTGCAAGTCCTCGGAAGCTGCGGCTTGCCCGTCACAGTTTTGCGCACCGAGTACCCCGGCCGTGATCTTTCGATTGTCGATGTGCTCAATGCTGGCTGCTCCAAGGGACACGCGCTCGAGCGCTGGGTCAATTACCGGCGCATTACCCGCGAACAGGTCATGGCCGTTGGTGACAACTATAACGACATTGAAATGCTTGCGTTCGCCGGCCACCCGTTTATCATGGGGAATGCGTCCGAAGAGTTGCGCGCCCGGGGCTGGACGCTTACCCGCTCGAACGCCGAAAGCGGCGTATCCGCCGCCATCGAGCACATGCTCTACGGAAAGGCGCTCGAACCGGTAGTCGTTGACCGGATTGACGGACCAGCGATCGTGACCAGCTTGTGATGATTTGAAGAAGATGATTCGAAGAAGACCATTTGCGATGGATCGGGCTGCGAGAATTGCGGTGAAGGCGGCCGCGCTTCTCTGCGCCGTTGCCGTTGCTCTGCTCGCTCGTCCCGCGACTGCCGCCGAGTTGGCTATTCTCCGCAACGGCTTCACCATCCGCCACGAGCATCGCCTGCTGATGGGAGCGACGACTCGCCTCTATCTCGCTGCCGACGATTCCAACTTCACCGACGTGCCCACCGCCGAGATCACCGGCTACGAAAAAGATCTGTCCTTGCCAGTGCCAGCGCCCGCGAATTCACGCGCGTCCATCCCCGCCCCGTCCGCGCCTGCGAAATTTGGGTCGGCGAAATCTGAGTCTGCGAAATTTGGTCCCGCGCCCGCTCTCGATCAAGTTGTGAACACCGCTAGCGCCACCTATCATCTCGATCCCGACCTTGTGAACAGCGTCATTCACGCCGAGAGCGGATTCAACTCGCGCGCCGTTTCCCCCAAAGGCGCCCGCGGACTCATGCAACTGATGCCTGGCACCGCCAACCAACTGGGCGTCAACGACGTCTTCGATCCGCAAGCCAATGTCACGGGCGGAAGCCGCTATTTGCGCGAACTTCTGGAACGCTACGATTTCGATCTCGTCAAGGCGCTAGCCGCTTACAACGCGGGTCCCGACCGCGTCGAGCAGTATCGGGGAGTGCCGCCATTTCGCGAAACCCGCACCTACGTAGCCCGCATCGTCCACGAGTACAACATTAAGAAGACCGCCCAGGAAAAAGCAGCGAAACAAAGAGCGGCCTCCACCCGAGCGCCGAGCAAGGCTCCGAACAAGGATGCGAGCCGGGCCCAACGAGCTGCGAAACCCGCAGCCACGACCGTCGCCGCCGAATCTCCGCGTTGACCCTGCTTTGTTCCTCATTTACCTTCAAGTGGGGCCGCGCTCACCATAGCTGTGCCTCTCTGCGACTTCGCAGCGCATGAACAATAAGAAATACGTAGCGTACGCGTTTGTTTTCGCCGTGCTGGCGGTGCTGGTCTACCTCCAATTCCGGACGTGGCGGGACTTCGATTGGGCCCGGTTGTTTCAGTACGGGCTGAATTGGCGCCACATTTTTCACGGGGTAGCGCTCATCTACTTCGCCTATTTCCTGCGGGCGGTGCGATGGAAAATTTTCCTTCGACCGGTGCGCAAGCAAGCATCCCTGCTGGGCTTGCTTCCACCCACTTTGATCGGGTTCACCGGACTCGCCTTGCTCGGCCGGCCAGGGGAGTTGATTCGTCCCTATTTGATAGCCCGCCGAGAGAACCTCCCGTTCGCCTCGCAAGTTGCGGTCTGGACGGTGGAGCGAATTTTTGACGTCGGCGGTTTTACCGTCCTGTTGGTGGCGGCCATTTTTCTGCCCTCGAAGCTGCGCGCCTTTACCGAAGCCGCACCGCCGGAAGTGAGGGAGTGGATTCATCTCACGGGATACGCTCTGATTGCGCTCGTGCTCGGGCTGCTTTCTGCAGCCGTGCTGATGGCCTACCGGGGGAAGCGGATCGCACAGTGGGTCGAAGACCGTTTTTCTCATCTCGCCGAGAACCTGGGCCATCGCATTGCGCAAAAAATTCGCGAGTTTACCGTGGGTCTCAATACCATTCACGGTCCATTCGCATTCCTCCAGGTGTCAGCCGTGTCGGTCGCTATGTGGTGGGTTATTGCCTTGTCTTACAAGGAAGTGACGCACGCCTATGGCGCACCTATGGGTGCCTTGAGTACTACTAAGGTTCTTCTTCTCATGGGCTCCAGCATGATCGGCTCCATGGTGCAGTTGCCCGGCGTCGGCGGCGGCTCCCAACTGGCCACCATCAGCGCGCTCGACCACGTCTTTCACATTGTCCCCAAGGAACTCGCGGTCAGTTGTGGCATCATGCTGTGGCTGGTATCGTTTGTCGCCGTGGTTCCCGTCGGATTGTTGCTCTCCCATCACGAACGGTTGTCGCTGCGCAAGCTCTCCAAGGAGACCGCGCAGGCCGACGAAGTTGCAGCGGTGGAGGAAGCAACGTGAATCGCCGGTGCTGGGTCAGTTCCCGAGCGGCCAACGATACAGCCGGAGCCCTGGGAACTCATACGTGCAACGGAGGTTTTTGCACCCCCTCTCCCTGCCGAAACACACGGTCTCGGCTTCCAGAGGGCCTGATACAATGCTCGGAATTGGCATCCTGACGGGATGAGATAATCATGGAGACTTCTGCTCTGGCTCAGTCCACGTCGGACCACTATCCCCAAGTCGCTAGCCCAATCCACACGATTTTGGTGCTCGCCGGGTTGGGCGGTTGGACGTTCTGGGCAAAGATTTTTACAGATCAACTGAGTGCGGCGGCTAATCCGAACCGCGTGCGCATTTATTTGGTCACCATCTTCTTGGAATGGTTCTTCTTCGTTCTTGTAGTGGCGGGCGTGCGGCGTAGTGGCGCGTCTGTCCTCCTCGTTCTAGGAGATCATTGGCATTCCGCCCGCCAGGTCCTGCGGGATATTGGAATTGCCGCTGGGTTCTGGGTCGTTTCGTTGATGCTACTTTGGGTATTTGCCTGGCTCCTGCGCATCGCCGCGCTGGGTCGCAATCTGCAGTTCATGCTCCCGCATGGGGGCGCTGAAATAACACTATGGCTAGCGCTCTCAGTTACCGCCGGTATTTGCGAGGAGACGATCTTTCGAGGTTACCTACAACGGCAGTTCATGGCCCTGACTAAGAGCGCTCCCGCCGGCATTCTCCTTTCCGCCGCAGCATTCGGCGCGGCTCACGCGTACCAGGGCTTCCGGATGGTGATTCTGATCGGCCTGTTCGGAGCGATGTTCGGGATTCTGGCCTATTGGCGCCGAAGCGTTCGCCCTGGAATGATCGTCCATGCGTGGCAGGATTCATTGAACGGAGTGCTTGCCAGTTTAATGAGGCACTAGAATCTGCGTGGTGCCAGCGACGCGTGGGCAGTTGGGCGCGGGGATGTGGCCCGCCTTGTCGGCTTGGCGATTGCGTGTGGATCGCGGGCTACTTTGGAAACTGACCCACCAGCAAACCGCCTCGGCCCTACCGTTTCTTCCCGCGTCGCCTGCTACAATCGTGTTTATTCCCAAGCATAGCCAAGCACATGAAATGCCCCTTCTGCGGGTTTGAAAATGACAAAGTCGTGGATTCGCGCGAAAGCAAGGAAGCGGATTCCATCCGCCGCCGCCGCGAATGCCTCAAGTGCGAAAAGCGCTTCACCACCTACGAGCGCATCGACGAAATTCCCTACATGGTGGTGAAAAAAGACGGGCGCCGCGAGCGTTTTGACCGCCAAAAAGTGCTCAATGGCCTGATGCGCGCCTGTGAAAAGCGGCCCGTGCCGATCAGCAAACTCGAACAGATCGTCAATGAAGCCGAGAGCTTTGTGATCGAATCGGCCGAGCGCGAGCGCAAAACCAGCGAAATCGGCGAGCTGATCATGAACCGCCTGCGCCGCTACGACAAAGTCGCGTATGTAAGGTTCGCCTCTGTCTATCTCGACTTCAAAGACGTGCAGGAATTCATGACCGAACTGAAAGATCTGCTCAAAGCCAAAGACAAAGAGAAAGATACGACCGAATCGAAGGGCAAACTCAAATCGGGTGATCGGACCATCGGGTGATCGGGTGATCGAAAACCAAGTTTCCGGCGGGTTTTTGATGGCCCGATGACCCGATCCAAGGTCTGACTATCTATGACCCACAAAGTAACGCTCATCCCCGGCGACGGAATCGGCCCCGAAGTCATCCAGGCCACGGTTCGCATGATCGAAGCCACCGGCGTCAAATTCGAATGGGAAAGCTTCGCCGCTGGCGCCGAAGCTTTTGAGAAGTACCACGATTACATTCCCAAAGAACTCAGCGAATCGATCGAGCGCACCCGCGTTGGACTGAAGGGTCCCGTGACCACGCCCATCGGCGGCGGCTTCTCCAGCATCAATGTCGAACTGCGCAAGCGCTTCGAACTCTTCGCTAACTTCCGGCCCATCCGCAACCTTCCGCATATTCCCACTCGCTATCCGGGCGTCGATTTGATCGTGGTGCGCGAAAATACCGAAGGACTTTATTCCGGCATCGAGCACGAAGTTGTTCCCGGAGTGGTCGAGAGCATCAAGGTGATCAGCGAAAAGGCTTCCACTCGCATCTCGCGTTTCGCCTTCGAGCATGCCCGCAAGAACAAACGCAAGAAAATTCATTGCATTCACAAAGCTAACATCATGAAGATGTCCGATGGATTGTTTCTGCGCTGCTCGCGCAACGTCGCGAAGGAGTATCCCGAGATCACGTACGGCGAGCACATTGTCGACAACACCTGCATGCAACTGGTGATGAATCCCTACCAGTACGACATGCTGCTGCTGGAGAATTTCTACGGCGACATTATTTCCGATCTGTGCGCGGGACTAGTCGGCGGACTTGGTCTCGTGCCCGGCGCGAATTTCGGCCACGAGTGCGCCATCTTTGAAGCCGTCCATGGCTCCGCGCCCGATATTGCCGGAAAGAATATTGCCAACCCTACGGCCGTGTTGCGATCCGCGCTGCTCATGCTGCGCCATCTCGGCGAGCACGACGCCGCCTTGAAGATCCGCAACGCCATCGACGAGGTCTATCGCGACCGCAGCAAACTCACCCGGGACGTCGGCGGCAACGCCGGCACCTCGGAATTCGCCGACGCCATCATCCAGGCCATGGAGATGCAGAGTTCCGCCGCGGCAGGTGAACAGCCGCACCCGTAGACGTTCATAAACCGCTCCCCGTGCGGCCAGTCCTCTGGTAAACTGATGCGTTTCGGGAAACGTACCGCGCGACGCTGTATCGCCCGTTTTCCCTGGGGGCTATCCTGAAAGGCATCGAAATTCCGTACCATCGCGGACTGCACCGCTTCGCCATCTTCACCGCCTGCGCCACCCTCGTCCTGATCGTCGCCGGAGCGCTGGTCACCAGCAATGACGCCGGTTTATCCGTCCCCGACTGGCCAACCACCTTCGGCTCCTTCTACAAAATGCCCGTCATGGTTGGCGGCATAAGGTACGAACATGGCCACCGCATGGTGGCAGAATTCGTAGGACTGCTCACCATCATCCTCGCGGTCTGGACCTGGGTAGCAGAAAAACGCCACTGGCTGCGCCTTCTGGGCCTGGCGGCGCTCGCGACCGTGATCACGCAAGGCATCCTCGGCGGACTGACTGTCTTATTTTTTCTGCCCGCACCCATCTCCAGCGCGCACGCCGCCGTGGCGCAGACCTTCTTCTGCATCGCCGTCGCGATCGCCGTGTTCACCGGCCGCCGCTGGGTAGAAGAGCAACCGCGCACCGAACTCGACCAGCGCCGCCCCGCTCTTTTCACTCTGACTCTGCTCTCGATTTTTGTGCTCTATGTGCAGCTGATCCTCGGGGCCATGTTCCGCCACCACGGCTTGAGTTGGTGGCCGCACGTCATTAATGCAGTGGTCGTGGCCATCGTCCTCTCCTGGACTGCCGTTCGCGCCATCTCCGTCTACCCGCAAGTGGACGCCGTCCGCCGTCCGGCAATCGCCATGCTCGGCCTGATGGTCGCGCAACTCTGCCTCGGCTTTCTCGCCTTCATCAGCCGCGTCATGTGGGGAAGAGACGCCGCGCAGCCCGAACTGCCCATGGTGATCTCGACCGTCGTTCACGTCGCCGTCGGAGCGCTACTTCTCGCCACCACCGTCGTTCTAGCCATCCAGGTCTGGCGTCACGTTCCCGTAGCTTTCGAAGAGCGCGTCCCCGGCCAAGATCAGAAGCCGGTCGCCGCATAGGGTATCGGGTCATCGGGTGATCGGGTCATCGGGCCATCTAAAACCAGCAAAGATTTAGTTTTCGATCACCCGATGACCCGATCATCCGATCGGCTCTGGATGATAATCCCCCCGTTCCCGGCGTAGAATATCCTGTGACCCCGAACTCAACTGCCATCGACTTCGCTCCGCCAGCCCAACCTGCCAAGCCCGCCGGCCAGCCCATCATTGCCGTTCGCGATCTCGTCCATCGTTATCAGAACCGCACCGCGCTCAACGGCGTCTCCTTCGACGTTCGCCCCGCCGAACTCTTCGGCCTTCTCGGCCCGAACGGCAGCGGCAAGACCACTCTGTTCCGCATTCTTTCCACCCTCATGGTCCCGACTTCGGGCAGCGCCATGATCGCCGGCTTCGACGCCGTTCGCCAGCCCGGAGCCCTGCGCCGCCACATCGGCGTCGTCTTCCAGGCCCAGAGCGTCGACCCTAAGCTCACCGCCTACGAAAACCTCTGGCATCAGGGACACCTCTACGGCCTGCGCGGCCCCGAGCTCAAAACCCGCATCAACGAGATCCTCACCCGCGTCGGATTGCTCGACCGCTCCGCCGATCGCGTGGAAACTTTCTCCGGAGGAATGCAGCGCCGCATCGAGCTCGCCAAGGGCCTGCTCCATCATCCCGAGGTTCTGCTCCTCGACGAGCCCACCACCGGCCTCGATCCCGGCGCCCGGCGCGACCTTTGGCAATATCTCCAGATCCTCCGCGATCAGGAGCACGTCTCCGTCATCGTCACTACCCACCTGATGGAAGAAGCCGAACACTGCGACCGCCTCGCCATCCTGAACGAAGGCAACCTGGTGGCGCTAGGCACGCCAGAGGCACTAACTCGCGAGATCGGCGGCGACGTCATTCTGCTCGAAGCGCGCGACCCGCAAGCGTTGGCCGACCACATTCGCACCAAGTTTCACGTCGATGCCACGGTCATGGACAAGCAGGTCCGCCTCGAAATCGAAAACGGACATCGCTTCGTCCCGGACGTAGTCGAAGCTTTCCCCGGAGAGATCCAGTCGCTAAGCGTGAGCAAGCCCACGCTCGAGGACGTCTTCATCCATCGCACCGGCCACCGCTTCTGGAGCGAAGACGACGAACCAGCAACAAAAACCGGCAAAAAGAAAAGCCGTAAGAACTGACTAACTCAACGCTGCTAGAGTAAGAACAATGTCAACCCAAAGCGCGACCTTCCCCGCAACCGCTCCCGCATCCGCCGGAGTCCTGCTGCCCGCCTTCACGCTCTGGTGGCGCGAAGTCGTGCGCTTCTATCGCCAGCGTGCGCGCGTGGTGGGCGTCATCCTTTCTCCACTGCTGTTCTGGATCGTCCTCGGATCCGGCTTCGGGACCTCCTTTCATTCCGGACAAGGCGCGGGCCAGCAGCACTATCTGGATTACTTCTATCCCGGCACGCTGGTGATGATCGTGCTCTTCACCGCAATTTTCACCATGATGTCGGTAATCGAAGACCGCAACGAAGGGTTTCTGCTTTCGGTGCTGGTGGCGCCGGTGCCGCGCGCGGCCATTGTGCTGGGAAAAGTTTTGGGGGGCACGACGCTCGCCGCCGCCCAGGGATTGATTTTCCTGGTGTTCTCGCCGTTCGTCGGCATACACATGACGCTCGGTTCGTTCGGGCTGATCGTCCTCACCGTGTTCCTGGTGTCGTTCGCACTGACCGCGCTCGGTTTCGCCATTGCCTGGCCCATGGATTCGACGCAAGCCTTTCACGCCATCATCAATTTATTTCTGATTCCGCTGTGGCTGCTTTCGGGAGCGCTCTTCCCCGTGTCCAAGGCTTCGGAATGGATTCGCTGGCTGATGTATGCCAATCCTTTGACCTACGGCGTCGAGGCGCTGCGCACGCTGATGTATCCGGAAGCGCCCAGCTCATTCTCGTTCGCGTTCTCGCTGCCCGCTTCGATTTTGACGTTGGTTCTGTTTGCGCTGTTCATGTTCGGATTAGCCTTCGCGCTGGCGAACCGGCGCACGACGAAGCCGGCAGCGTAAAGAAGTCTTTTTGGTAAATTGTCATCCCGAGCGAAGCGAGGGATCCGCAGTCCGCCGCAAAATGCAGATCCCTCGCTGCGCTCGGGATGACAAAATGTTCTGGTAGATTACAAATTGCCAATTGCAAATTACCAATGCCCTTAGACATTCTCGCCCTGGCCGCGCACCGCGACGACGT
>Ga0116221_1002033_pt1 | contig 13254 bp, 8 predicted proteins | sample Sb_taG_5_FD_88965 | JGI IMG/M metagenome (GOLD analysis project Ga0116221, IMG submission 88965) | Peat soil microbial communities from Weissenstadt, Germany - Sb_50d_8_FC metaG | ecosystem: Environmental > Terrestrial > Soil > Wetlands > Peat | place: Germany: Weissenstadt | collected 2010-09-21 | reverse complement strand
TTCCTCGTGCCATCGGATCTAGCGGGTTATTAAAGCGCTTGTCTCAACCGCCGGATGCGGAAAACCGCACGTCCGGTGGTGTGGGAGGGTGCCGGGGCGCAATCCCCGTCACCCGACCCGATCAATTTGTGCAAAATCCTGAAGTAAGTGGCGTTGAGCTGGCGTCGGGGCTAAAAGTAAACCCTCAATTGCAACTCGATTCTCCGCGGAACCTCATCCAGCGGCACCACCGAGACACTCCCCGGCGGCGCGGCGTGCATTCCGTAGAACGCCTGGCCGAACGTTCCAAACCCGGTCTGGGCGATCTGCGGGTTTCCCAGATTGGCATGATTCAGCACGTTGAATAGATCGGCGCGAAACTGCATGCCGCCGTTCTCCCCCAGCCATCGCAGCTTGAATGCCTTGCCGATGGAGGCGTCCACGTTCCAAAAGCCCGGCCCGCGCAGACTGTTCCGCCCCAGTTGGCCCGGCGTATCTCCGGGATTGCAGAACGCGGCAGGATTCAGTAACTGCACTCCACCGGGGACCGCGACCGGCGTACTCAGTACGGGACTGACTCCGCCTGCCAGGCTCGGGCGATTGTTCAATAAGACCGGATCGTTGGGTGAGTTTACTGCCCCGCTGCACAAGGGAAACACGGATGCCGCCAGGGTATACGGAAAGCCCGCGCGAAAGCCCGCCAGGCCCGCCACCTGCCAGCCGCCGAGCGCGGCGCGCTGCCACCTCGTCTCCGAAGGGGCCGGCAACTGCAGCACGGAATACATGACCAGGTTCTGGCGCTGGTCGAAATCCGAGTCGGCGCGATCGAGCTGGTTGTCGAATTGACGGTGAATACGGACGTGGAGTCACTCTGGTTATCGATCGAATGGCCCCAGGTATAGGCGGCTTGAAACAGCGCGCGGCGGGAGCGATGCCGTAGCAGGCCGGTCAACGCTGTGTATTGAGAATAGCCGGAGCCGGATAGATAACTAATATCGGGCAAGCCTGGATTCAGGCGCGAGCTGTCCGTTCCGAAACTGTTCGCGCGATTGATGACGTCCCTGGCAACCAGGTTAGTGCCCACGGCGCCGGTATGGTTGACTTCCAGCGACCAGCCGCCCGCCAGCGAATCCTGAACACCGGCAAACCAGGCCTGCACGCGCGGCGCCGGAAGGTGGCTGGCGAGTAAGAGAGGCTGCGGAAGGTACGGGATCGGCACGTTAGGAAGGCCGGACAACGCATCGAGCTTGAGCTGGGAGTAATTCGGAGTCAGTGAGCCCGTGGCCGAGAAGAACGTCACTTCTTCCTGGTCGTTGTACGCGGTGCTGGCGTCGGGCTGGCGGTCGTAGAAGATTCCATAGGCGGCGCGGAACACGTGTTTTCCTTTGCCGGTCAGATCGTAGGAGAGGCCTAGCCGCCCCGCCCAGTCTCTCCGGTCGGGCTCGGATACGGAACGGCAGCAACCGCCGCCAAACACAAACTGCGCCGCGGGCAATCCGCTCATTACCGAAGCGCCCGGCCCCAACTGGATGTAGGCGTCCTGGACTCCGGTGTTGGCAGTGGCGCCGAAGGAGTCGTAGCGGAGGCCGAGGTCGAATCCCAAGCGGGAGGTGGCGCGGAAGCTATCCTGCACGAAGCCGTAGAACTCGCTCCTTCGGAGATCGTGGTCCGCGGCGGGCAGGGAGTAGGGGCCTCCGGCAAGGACAGACTGACGCGCGAGCCCCAGGGTAAAAGCCAGCGCCTGGTCTTGGGCGAAACTCTGCAGATCCTGGAACTGATATTGGCCGGATTGTAAATAGGGGGTGGACGAATGGCTGGCGCGGAAGTAGAAACCTCCGCCGAAAGTCACCACGTGCCGGCCCCGCACGAGAATCGTGCTATCTGCGATCTCGAACAAGTCTCCGCGGGTGGCGTACCCTGCAGCGGCGCTGGACCCGGGGAGACTGATACCTTGGGCATAGAACTTACCGGCGTCGGCGCCAACGGTAAGTTCCGGTACTTCCGGGTGCTGCTGCGGGATCGAATCGGTGCTGCGGAGCCAGCCCGCCCTGATTTCACTCGTAGCCGTGGCGGAGAGGGATGCTGCATAAGTGGCGGCGGCGGAGTAGTTGCCGGAAGTTCGCGGCGAGGTAAACGCGGAGTACAGGCTGAAGACCGCATACGGGTCGGTCTCCCGGCTCGTGACTACCCGCCCACTGATCCGGTCCCGGCCGCCGCGCAAGGTATCGTCGAGGCGCGCGATGCCGAAGCCGCGGTCAATGGCGATGGGATTCGAAAAGAGGTATGGCGCCGAGAGGTTGTCACAAGGGGACGATCCTGGAGCCTTGACCAGGGGCGGCGGAAAGCGCTCCAGCAGCGCCAGCGCCTGGCTTCCGGCGGCGAGGGGGCAGTTCCGAAAACTGTCCAACACCGGCACCTGGTAGCTGAAAGGGTACTCGGCAGTGCGCGTGCGGTAGTCCTCGTAACCCACAAAAAAGTGCCTGGTCTTCTTCCCGGCAGGTCCGCCGGCCCAGCCACCCGCATGGCGCTCGCGGTGCTCGGGCCGTGGGAACCCGTTGGTGTTGGACTGGAAGGCATTGGCATCCAGGGCTTCGTTGTCGATGTAGGCGTATGCCAGGCCATGAAACGCAGAGCTGCCGGACCGGGTGACGGCATTGGCCACAAAGCCCGTGGCGCGGCCCAATTCGGCGGAAAAGTTGTTGGTGGAGACGCGGTATTCCTGAATGAACTCAGGACCGAACGACGTGTTGCTGTCGATTCCATCGAGAAGAAAGAGGCCCGAACCTGGACGCTGCCCGTTGACCGATAACCCGGAAGTAACTCCCGGCTGAAACAGCAGAAGCTCGTAAACGTTGCGGCCCGAAAACGGCAGATTGCTTACCTGGCCGGGATCGATGGCTTCCGAGATCGTGGGCTCGCGAAAGTCATCTGGGCCTTTCGGCGGCCCTACCAGCAGGGCGTGGCTTGGATCCACGTCGGGGCCAAAGAACGGCACGATGGCCTTGGTGCCGGGCAGAAAGACGCTCCGGTATTGTCCCTTTTCCCAGACATCGCTGAGCGGCCGCAGGCGGAAGTTCAACTCGATTCTCGACGCCACGTACAATTCGATCTCATTCACTTCTTGTTGTTGAAAGGCGGGAGCGCTCACAGTGATACGGTATGTTCCCGCCGAGAGCAGCGGGAGATAGTAGAATCCCGAGGCGCCGGTCAGCGCTTTGCGTTGTATCTCCGCGGACGAGGCCGTGCAGGCGACCGTAGCGCCAACCACCGGTGCGCCGGTTAGCGCATCCACCACCCTGCCGGAAATGAGCCCCTGAGTGGTTTGGCCCAAGCAGGCGGAGGTCCAGAGGGCCACCACGATCCATAAATGCAGCCTGGTGCGCGGAAACACAGAGGATATTATACGGTATAATGGCCCCTACCCCGCGAGGCAGCCGGGATCGATCAAGCGGTGAGACCATTCTCGAGTTCCGTCCGCTACGCACTATGTGCGGGAGTATTGTGCGGCGCATGTTTTTCCCAGACCCAGCCCCCCTCGCCGTTGTGCGTTTCGACCATGGGACTGCCGCCTCCCGGCACCAACGCGGCCGCGACGTACATTGTGAACCCTCCCCGCATTGACTTCGGCAACGTACTGGTGGGCTCGAGCAGCACCAGCCAGTTCTGCATCACGACGACAGCCGCGAATACTTTCCAGGCATCATCGGGAGACTTCCACACGTTTCAAATCGAGGACGCCAACCAGCGACCGACGCAAGCCTATACCGTGACTACCGGACTGTACGCGTTGCTCACGGTGCAGTTCACTCCGCTGGCTGCTAAAGACTACAGCAACGCTGTCCTGGTCACCGCCGGTGGAGGATCCCCCATGATCGTGGCCTTGGAGGGCACGGGTGGATCTCCCCCCACGATCGCGGGCATTAATTCGTCCCTGTCCGGAGGCAATGAGACCCTGACCATTACGGGCAGCGGGTTTGAGCCGGGTCTTACCGTCACCCTGGGATTGCCCGGAGGCACTTACTCGACCATCAGCGGCGCCCAGATCGGCAACGTCTCCAGCAGTTCGTTCCAGATGGTTGTGGCCTTGTCTTCGGCGGGCGCTTACACGCTGCAGGTGAACAATCCCGACGGCGGGAAGTCCAACGTGGCCGGCTTCAACGTGTTGCCTGCCACGCCCGGGATCTCCAGCATCACGCCGGGAAACCTGACAGCCGCCACCTCCAGCCAGACACTTACGGTATTCGGCAGTGGATTCGAAGCCGGCCTTACTGTCACTCTGGGACTCCCCGGGGGCGCTTCATCGGTTATCGGCGGCTCGCAGATCCAAAATGTGTCTATTAGTTCCTTCCAGATGGTGGTGACCCTGGCCGCGCCGGGCACTTACACCGTGCAGGTGAACAATCCCGACGGTGGCAAGTCGGCTAACGGCGCCTTCAACGTGTCGGTGTCGGCCCCCGCGATCTCGGCCATCTCGCCGTCCGGTCTGGCGGCCACGCTCGGCAGCCAGACTCTCACCCTGTCGGGCAGTGGGTTTCAGGCTGGCCTTGTCGTTACCCTGGGACTCCCCGGCGGAGGCTCGCTGACCATCCCCGGCGCGCAGGTTGGGAGTGTCTCCGCGGTTTCATTTCAAGTGGTCGCTATCTTCGCGTTGCCCGGCACTTACACCCTGCAGGTGAGTAACCCGGATGGGGGCAAGTCCAATGTGGCCAGCTTCCAGGTGTCGGCCGGCGCGCCCGCCATCACGAGTGTTGCGCCCCAAAACCCGGCCATTGGGAACCAGGTGCTCACGGTAACCGGCAGTGGGTTCGAGCCTGGTCTCACCGTGACACTCGGCCTTCCCGGAGGTGGATTCTCGACCATCAGCGGCGTCCAGATCGGGAGTGTTACCGCGGGCTCTTTCCAGGTGGCAGTGACTCTGGCCGCGGCCGGCGCCTACACGTTGCAGGTGAACAATCCGGACGGCGGAAAATCCTCTCCTTTCACCTTTGGCGTCGCGACGGCGCCGGACATCGCGGATGGTGGCGTGGTCAACGGCGCCAGCTTCCTGCCGGGCATCGCGTCGTCGGGCTGGGTGACCATCAAAGGGACGGCTCTGTCACTCACGACTCGTCAGTGGAGTCAGTCGGATTTCGCGGGTAATCTGCTGCCAAACGAGCTCGATGGGGTATCTGTGGCGATCGACGGACTTCCCGCGTATGTCTATTTCGTGAGCCCGGCTCAACTCAACGTGCTGGCGCCGGACGATCCGACGGTGGGGCAGGTGGCAGTGGTGGTCAAGAATTCGCTGGGGACCAGCAACACGGCCACGGCTTCCAAGGCGTCTCGCGCGCCGGCATTCTTCATACTGAGCGGCAGTTACCCGGCTGCGGTTCACGCCAATGGCGCGCTGGTAGGGCCGGCCGGCCTGATTCCCGGAGTCACATCCACGCCGGCCAAACCTGGTGAAACCATCGTGCTGTTCGGCACGGGCTTCGGCGATACGAACCCGCCCCTGCCAGCCGGACAACTGGTAACACAACCTGCCGACCTGACGCTGCCCGTGACGGTGTTGGTCGGAGGTCTCGCAGCTAACGTCTCTTATGCAGGACGGACCGGCTCGGGACTCGATCAGTTAAACGTCCAGATTCCGGGCGCCCTGACTGACGGCGATGCAACGCTTGTGGCCCAGATTGGCGGCCTGCAAACCCAGGGTGGTGTGCTCCTCTCTGTCCGGCAGAGTGCCGCCCAAGCCAAATAGACGGACCGAGACAGTAAGACCGCTCCCTGACGGTCGCGGCTCCGATGCGTATTGTCAATGAGGCCAACAGAGCCACGACCGTCAGGGAGTGGTCCGCTACTTCAACTTCTCCAACGCCGCGCGGATCCGCTTTCGCGCGCCGCCATCCGTGGCCAGCGGGAGTGCCTTTTCGTATGCCGACCTGGCATCCGCGGTGCGCCCCAACGCGGCCTCCCCTTGTGCGATCTTCTCCAGTATTTCCGCGCTGGCCGGCTGGATTTTGAACGCCTGCTCGAACTGGCCGAGCGCATCCGAAGGATTGCCCATCCGCGTGTCGATGTCTCCCAGCGCCAGCCGCGCGGCCACGTAATCCGGCCGTGCCGCGACGACCAGGCCGTATTCCCGGGCGGCTTCAGCGTCGTTCCCGGATTGCGCAAGCGATTGCGCCAGGCTCAGACGCGAAGGCAGATGCTCGGGATCGCGCGAGAGGTTGTCCCGCCACAACGCCTGGGCTTCGCCCGAGCGCGCCTTACTCGCCGAAAGAAGCAGCGCCAGGTTGTAACGCGCCGCCAGAAACTGCGGATCCCGTTCGAGCGCCTGCCGGTAATACTTTTCGGCGCCGGCGTTTCGTCCGGCCGCGGCCTTCAGCGATCCCAGCGCGTTCCACGCCCGCGCGTTGCCCGGGTCGATAGTCATTGCCTTGCGGTAGGAAGCCTCCGCATCGGCGGAGCGATTCAGTCTTTGATACAGCAGCCCGAGGTTATAAGGCAGGTAGAACACGTGCGGCGCGATCTCGATAGCCCGTTCATAAGTGCGGATCGCGCCGGCGTAGTCCCCTTTTTCGGCAAGCGCCAGCGCCATGTTGTGCAAGGGATAGGCCCAGTAGGGCGCGCGCTTCGCCGCGTCGCGAAACGCCAGGATGGCGCGGTCGTAATCGGCGCGCTCCAGGTACGCGATTCCCAGGCCGTTGTAAGAATAGCCCAGCTCCGGATCGAGCCCCACGGCGCGTGCCAGCAGGGTTTCGGCGCGCTGGTAGTCTTTATCGAAGATAGCCACCCGGCCCTGGCAGAAGGTCAGCCGGCTTTCGAGATAGACTGAGTCGGGCGTCAGGTTTCGCGCCGCCTCGAAGTATGCCCGGCCAAGCTGGAAATCGTCGCGTTTCTGCGGAGTCTGCTCGCCGGCCAGGTAAGTGAGCAGCACCTGCTGTCCCCGGTCCTCCAGCGCTACCCGGAGTTTCTCGGCTTCGGCGCGATACTCTTCGGGTTTGAGGCGTACACTGAGGGCATCCAGAAAGGTGAAAGCGCTGGGGTCGTCCGCCGGCAGAATGTGCCCCTGCTGCACGGCGTCTTCAAACCGTTTGATCAGGCCCTCCGGGTCCTGGTATTTCAGGGTGCTTGCGGTCAGCGGAAGAACCACGCGCTCGACAGCCGGGGGCGAGGGCCCCTTCCGCTGTTGCGTTAAACTGCGGCGGGCAACCAGTGTGGGAACGGTGTATTCTTTCAAGTCGATGCCCGGCTGGGTAGTGACCGCCATGGTGCGGGTCTCGTCAATGTCGCCGATCTGCTTGGGAGTCTGTCGGCGCGCGGTGGCCTCCTGCACTTTGTCGTGCACGTAGTCCGATAACTCCGACATCGTCACTTTGCCATCGCGATTCAAGTCGGCATCGCCATTCAGGGCGCGCATCAGGAAGTAAGTGAAGGCGCCGTGGCCGCCGCCGAAATCGACTCCCTCGATGGCCACCTGGCCCCCCTGCGCGGCAAGGATGCCAAACATCTGCACGTCCTCGGAGGTCAGGTCGCGTTCCGCGGTTTTGTTGACGGCATCGAAGCGCGGGACGATCTGGCCGATCTTACCAGCGTGGCAAACGTCCACATACAAGAGCAACCGCTTGACGCTGGTCAACTGGTTCTCGAAAAGCTTGTGGACATCGTCCATGGGGATGCCGCTGGCGGACAGGTCTTCGGGATTGCTGTCGTAGGTGACGATGAAGCCTTTCTGCTTGCCGTCGACCGGGTAGGTTGCGCCGTGGGAGGCGATAAACAGCAGCACCGTATCGTTCTTCCCGGCGCGCGCTTTCAGATGCGTTTCGATGGCGCTTTGAATCGCGGCTCGCGTGGCCTGTTGATTGGTCAGCAGGATCAGGTTCGGGGGCGGCACGTTGCCCGCCCGGGGGCTCTCGATCAGGCGAGTCAGTTCGATGGCGTCCTGGTCGGCGAATTCGAGGGGGTTGATCCGTTCATCCTGGAATTTCGAGATGCCCACCAGCAGCGCGTAGGTTTGTCCCTCGGCCTCCGGGGGCGGCTCGGTGGCGTTGACCCCTTTGGAGCCCTGCTCCAGCACGAACAGGCGGCTCCGCGCCCATCCGGCATCGGGCCACGCCGCTGCCACCTGCCGCATCTCTTCCGCGGCATCGATCTTGAGCCCGTTGTTCTCGAGCACGGCCGCGCGCGCGAGCCGGTTCAGCGGATCGTTGGGGTCGGCCGGCGGCAGGTTGGCCATCAACTGGGCGCGCTCGGTTTCGGGCAGGGCCTGGACGCGCTGCTCGAACGTTCCCGGCGCGGTGGCAAGCCGGGTCTGCCGCGCCACGGCCGCGCCCGCATCCTGCTGGCTGGCGACAAACGATCGCGGCATCGCGGGCAAATGGCAGCCGGCCACGGCCTTTTGCCCGCTGAACCTGCCGGCCCGCAGCTTCATGGCGCGCGATTCGAAAAGCACGTCGCCATCCGGTGACAGGGTCTGCTGGGTGTTTCCAGCGCACGAAAGAAAGGTGACCGTTCCGCCATCGGAACGGAGCGCATCGCCCAAGAACAGGATGTCGCCCGGCTTGGCGGAGAGCGGTAGATCCGAGCCGGCGCGCAGGGTGTGGGCGCCGCTCGCCGCAAGGACCAGAGCGAGAGGCGCTTCGTTCGACTCCTGTGCCGTTCCGGGAACGCTGGTGGCCGCGAGCCCCGCCAATATGGCAAGGGCCGAAAACCGTCTTGGTCGTCTCAAGTCTTGCTCCGGGTGCGCTTCTCACGAGTATACAACCGCAGAGTCTTAGCGACGGTGCCGGTGGCGGAATGAAAGCGGAAACCTGGGGCCGACTGCCAGCCTGCCCACAGAGCAGCAGAGCCGCAACCAAAGGTGTGGCGAACGCCCTCGTCCGAGCAGGCCGACCAGGGGGCTCCCCCGAAGGGACCCCGGCGGGCCAGGGAGCGGGCCAGGGGGCCCGCCCCACCAAATCGTCGCAGGCGAAGACTTGAGAGTGTTCTAGTACAAAGACTCAGGCTGAAAGAGTAGAAAGTCCGGGAGCCGGCTGAAAGCCGGCTGCAGGATGAAATCCTGCCCCACAAGGCGGAGTCTCCGCCGGCAGGAACCGGCCTGCATGGTAGAATCCCTGATTACCGGCCATGGCTGGCAGACGACAGACCCCTTCTCCACCCGTTCCCACCCGGCGCGCACAAGGATGGCAGTTTGCCGTGGCGGCGGCGCTCGTTGCGGCACTCACTGTGAAAGCCTGCTGGCCGGCTATCAAAGGGCCGTTTGTCTACGACGACCTCTACTTACCGTTCAGTTATCCCGATGCAGCCGCGCGGCCATTCACGGCGTGGGCAGGCGTGGTTCGCCCGCTGCTGATGGTCTCTTACTGGGTGAACTATCACCTTTCCGGGCTCGCTCCGGAGCCCTATCACGCCGTGAATCTCGCGCTCCACCTGATCAACGGGTGTCTCGTCTTCACGATTGTGTTCCGGATGCTGGGATTGGCCGGGACTGAGAACTTCCGCGCTGGAATCGCGCTGTTTGCGGCCGGCCTTTTCCTGCTGCACCCCATCCAGACAGAGGCCGTGGCGTACGTAGCGGGAAGGTCGGAAGCGCTCAGCGTGATGTTCGCCTACGCTGCCTTGGCCTTGTTTCTGTCCGGAATCGGCGGCCGTATCTCCGGCGGGCGGACACTCCTCATCATCGCCTGTTTCAGCTTTGGCTGTCTCTCGAAGGAACACGTTGTCGTGCTGCCGCTCCTGTTTCTTCTGACAGACTTATATTGGGACAAGGCAGGAATCCGTGACCGCGCCGGTTTGTACGCCGGACTGCTCCTGGCTGCCGTGTCAGGGGCGCTTTTTACGGCAGTGTACGTGCTGCCGGGCGCACAAACTGCGGGCTTCCAGATCAAAGGCCTGACCTGGTACCAGTACGCATTCACTCAGTGCCGCGCCATCTGGATTTATGTGCGTTTGTTCTTTTTGCCGTTCGGTCAATCCGCCGATCACGATTTTCGGATCTCCAGGACACTCCTCGATCCGGGCTCACTCGCGGGCCTCTCCGGGCTGATCGCGATGGTAGTCATCGCGCTGCTGGTCCGAAATCGCTACAGACTGGCTTCTTACGGGCTACTGACTTTTCTGCTGCTGCTCGCCCCCACGTCGTCCTTCCTGCCCATCGCGGACCCGCTGGTGGAGCGGAGGCTCTACCTGCCTTCGATCGGGATTCTGCTGGCCGGCGCCGACTTGCTGCGCCGCTGGCGATACGGCGGCCGGGCCCTGGCCGGCACGCTCGCCAGTGTCTTGATGGTGAGCGCCGTTCTGTCTTATCGGCGCAACGAACTGTGGGGCTCACCGGTGGCCTTGTGGCAGGACACCGTGGGGAAATCGCCGCGCAAGGTTCGCCCGCGCCTGCAACTCGCGGACGCGTACACGCATTCCGGCAACTGCGCGGGAGCGCTCGCCGAGTACGAAGCGGCGGCCCGGCTGGGTCCGCGGGACTATCGCATGTTGGTGGACTGGGGGCTGGCTGCCGATTGCGCGGGCCGGCCGGAGCAGGCGATTGGCCGCCTCGAGGAAGCGGCGGGGTTGAATCCCACGGCCCACGTCTACTCGCAAATCGGGCTGATTTACGGCCGGTCGGGGAAACGCTCCGAGGCCTTGCAGGCTCTCCACAAAGCGGAAGCCGCCGATCCGGGTTTCGAGCCGACCTATGTCTACCGCGGCATTCTCTACGTGCAGGCCGGCGATCTGGCCGGCGCCGCGGCCGACCTTCACAGGGCCCTGGAGCTGAATCCCGAAGACCAGACTGCGGCCAACGCATTACAGTATGTCGAGCGGAGCCTGGGTCCGTCGGCTGCCGCGGAGGTGGGAGTTTTGGAAGCGGATTCAGTCACTCCACCGGCCGGTATCGGAATGAGCCAGGTCTTCACCGCCGCTTACTCGCACCCGGGCGGGGCGTCGCGAATCACCAGCGCCAGGATCCTGTTCAACCCGGCGGTGGATGGGCGGATGGCATGTTACATCTATTACGATCGGGTGTCCGGGTCGCTGCTATTGGTCAATGACGCCGGCGATTCCTCGGCGCGCACCCGCCCGGGCGCCGCGGGGCGGCTGGCCAATAGCCAATGTCAGTTGGATGGCGGCCGTTCCTCGGTGGCCGAGGACGGGAAGCGGCTCACCGTGCGGGTCGCACTGACCTTTCGGCCGAGTTTCACGGGCGCGAAGAACCTGTACCTTTACGCACAGGATGCGGAGGGAAAGTCCACCGGTTTCCAGCAACGGGGGACCTGGATCGTGCGGTGAAGCGCAGCAACCTTGACTTTGGCATACAAAGTACATTATAAATAGAAGCGATGACCTGCACTCTGCGATCGCTTGCCTTCGGATGTGTGGCGGCCGGGCTGTTGTTTTCAGCCTGCAGCCGATCGAACAACCTGGTTCTGGGCCGTGTAGAGGCCCAGGTTGGGAGTCACCAGGTGGTGGTGACGGATTGCTACCGGACCAGCGTACCGCCGCCCGAAAAGGTCGAAGACGCGGTTTACCGCTTTACGCCGTGCCGCGACGCCGATGTGCTGATTCGCCGCGACGAACTGGTGGTGAACGGGCAATCCTACGGGCGCATCCAGCCGAGCGACAGAATCCTGGTGGACCACAGCGTGGTCAAGATCAACCAAGCGGAGTAGGATCACTCCCGGACCACTCCCTAACGGTCGCGGCTCGGATTTACTTCTTGGGGTTCAACTTGAGGTTGAGGATTACGTCCTTGCGCGAATCGAAAGAGCTGACGGTTTTGGAGGCGCTGGAGGCGCCCTGGAAATCGGCCCTGAGCTCGTAATCGACGTCCGGGCTGAGGCCGTGAAAATAATAGGTGCCGTCCTCCTTGGTAACGAAGGAGCGGATTTGCAGGTTCTTGGTATTCTTCAATTGCACGACCGCGAGGGCCACCGGCTGGTCCGCGGCGGATGTGACGACGCCCTGGACACTCCGGTCTTGACCTTCCTTCTTCTTCTTGCCCTGGGCGAAGGCGGCGGCCGCGCAAACCAGAAGCAGGACCGCCGCCAGAACCAGCCACATTTTTCGCATGCGGCCTATCTCCAGTCCTCTTCGGATTCTTCCTCGTCGTCTTCGAGGAAATCCTCGTCGTCCTCGTCCTCTTCTTCGAGGTCTTCGGCCGATTCCAATTCCAGGGGATCGGTGCTCGTGACTTTCAGGTCCGCGCCACACTCATCGCAACTGATGGTGTCGCCTTCATCGACATCTTCCTCATCCACATCGATGGCGCCTTCGCATACCGGACACGTGACCATGTATTATTCCTCCCCAAATATTACTGTTACCCGAAAGACTCCCGGCTTGGCAAGCTCCGTTACAGGGTAGCGCCGTTTTTTTTACCGGGCGGCCTGTTTGGCCATGCGGCGGCGGGTGGTGGCCGGCACAATACCCTTCATCCGCAGGCATAGAAACATAGTTGCGCGGTGGGTCAATTCGTGTTCCTTGACCATTTGCAGCATTTCCAGCCGGGTGACCTTCATCCCGTCAAAGCGCGTAATGATGTGCGCGAAGAAATCGGCGGGCTGGGCGGCCAGTTGCGCCGTCCGTTGTTCCATGGATTCCCGCAGGGCGTGGGCGAGGCCGGCGGGTCCCGGATCCACGTTACGAAAGTGTTTCGACATCTTCTCGCGAAAATCCGGCGTGGCGAAATTGTCGTCACCGGCCAATAGCAGGCCGGACAGCCCATCGCCCGCGTCCAGAATGTGGCGCGACAGCTCACCGAAGGTCATCACATCGGGCGCGGGGCGGAAATCGAACTCGGCGGCGGGAAAATCCTCGACGGCGTGAATGGTGTCCTCCCGGACCGTCTTCCAGGAATCGAGCACATGTTCCAGTCGTACCATGGCTCTATTGTACCTGTAAGAGACAGGCCAGGAGGCCTGTCCCACTATTGCACGGCGGTGTAAAACGTCTGCGTCCCGGGTACTCCTCCCAGGGTGAAGGTCACCGGTACTTTGTCGCTGGGGGTGATGGCGGGCACCATGACGTTGAACTGGTAGAGGCCGACATTATTGGGGGCCAGGCCGGCGTAGACGACGGTGGCCGGGGTGGCGCCGAAGAAGATCTGCGGGGCGGTGATGAGCTGGTTGCTCTGCGTGACGATCTGTCCGGCGGGAATGTTGGGATTGACCGGGCCGAATCCGACGCCATAGGTGATGATGGTGTCGACGCCCCCCTGGGCCCGCCGCGAGGCAACCCCGGGAATCAAGCCGGGGGGAAGAACGAAGGTGGCTCCGTCGGTGAAGACCGCGCCCAGGTACTGCGTGC
>Ga0116221_1002030_pt1 | contig 13273 bp, 10 predicted proteins | sample Sb_taG_5_FD_88965 | JGI IMG/M metagenome (GOLD analysis project Ga0116221, IMG submission 88965) | Peat soil microbial communities from Weissenstadt, Germany - Sb_50d_8_FC metaG | ecosystem: Environmental > Terrestrial > Soil > Wetlands > Peat | place: Germany: Weissenstadt | collected 2010-09-21 | reverse complement strand
GCCGGCTTCGACCCAGGAGTCGACATATTCCGCCGCCAGCGTCCCGCGCGTTTCGCCCGGGACATACACGAACACGTCGGTCCCGAACGCCATCGTCACGCCAATTTGATAGGCGCGCTTCAGCCGGTCCACGAACACGGGGTGCAGTTCGGGGAAGCCGCCTTCGCGCGCGGCCCTCTCGGTAAAATCCGTTCCGACCAGGACCACGTGGTTCTTTTTCGCCAGTTGCAAATCTTCGTTGGTCATCATTTCGCCGTGCTCGATCGAATCGACGCCCGCCTCGGCGGCGTTGCGCGCGCCGGCGCGCGTCCAGCAGTGCGCGGCGAGCTTCAACCCGTCGCGGTGCGCCTCTTCCACCATGAAGCGGATGTCGTCGGCGCTGTAAATATATTTCTGATCGTCGACGACGATCTTGATCACGGTCGCGCCGTAATGAATATTTTCGCGGATGGCCTTGATCATTTCGTCGTGCGTGTCGGCGAAGGCGTATTCCGGCGTGGCGAGATCGCGCTTCTCGGGCTGCAAATGAAATTGCCCGCCGTACGGCGCGATGATGCGCCCCGCGTTGAGCATGGTGGGGCCGGGCACGACGCCGCGCTCGATGGCTTCGCGCAGCGCCGTGTCCGCGTAATTGCCCGCGTTGCCCACGTCGCGAACCGTGGTGAAGCCCGCCGCCAGCATGTCTCTGGCGTTGGCCACGCCTTCAATCGCGCGGTAGGGCGTCGGGTCGAGCAGCGTGGTGATGAAATAGCTGTTCCCGTCGCGTTCTTTTTTGAGCGTCATGCACAGATGCGTGTGCGCGTCGAACAGGCCGGGAAGGACAGTTGATTTGCTGAGATCGATGACTTTTGCATCCGCGGGAATCGATACATTGGCTCCGACGGCTTCAATCCTCTTTCCGCGCACCAGAATGATTTGATTCGTTTCCGTCGTGCCTTTTTCAGGGTCGACGAGCTTGCCTGCCTTGATGGCGTAGACGCGCTCCGGCCCCGGCTGCGGGTATTGCGCTGCCGCTGTCGGCATCGTGACGGCCAGCAAAACGATGGAAAGCACCAGAACACAAAGCAAGATGGCTCGCGAGCGCATGCGGGACTCCTTCAACTAGAGGGAGGAATGTTGCCAGAAATCTAATTCCGTGGGAAGCGGCGGACAATATAGAAATAGTTCGCGGGGCTACGCGCGTTTGGGCAAGGCCGCCTTGACGTCCACTCGGATGTATTCATACAACTGGTCGGTCACGTTCACACCCATGTGTTGTGACTGAGAACCGTTACCCCACAAGACGTGCCCGGCCTTGTTGTGCGCTTCTTCGGTCTTGCCGTTTTCCAGGGTCTGATGAAGATTTTGGTCCGTCATGAAAATGATGACCGAGCCAAACGGATGATTGTGCATTTTCACTTTGTCGCGCCCGGGGATCCGGCAGCGGATCACGCGGACGTACTCGTTTTCAAATTCCAGGTGGTAATGTTCCGGATCCGCGACCGTGCACTCGTGGGACATGTCCACGCCCGGCTCGCGTGGCGCGGGGCTGGAATTCTGCGCGGCCTGAGCTGCAAACGCCGGGCCCAGTGCGGCGACGAGAGAAGTTCCCGCTGCCGCTTTTACCAGTTCTCGCCGGTTTAACATTCGCACCTCATTTTCAGCGGATGATTTGGAAAACCCCGTACAAAACTTGGTTTTGTTTCATGTAGCGCCCGCCTTCAGGCGGGCATCTGCTCGATTCCAAAGTGCCCGCCTGAAGGCGGGTGCTACAAAAACGTGCCAATTTTGAGTTCTCACACAGTCTCTTCAGCCTGTGGATCTTGGTTGTGCCTGGGCGCGATTTCCTCGCAACACAACTCTGGCCGTGAGCCATGCGATGACATCGCTCGCATTCCGGTCGGGCGGAAATACCGGATAGAAGACGTGCTCTATCTTTCCGTCGCGAATCACAAGCGTCAAGCGCTTCAGCAATGTCATCCCGCTTGTCTGGAAGGTCGGCAAGCGCAACGCTCCAGCAAGGAGAAGGTGTTCGTCCGAGAGAATCGGAAACGGAAGTTGCAGGCGATTCGCCGCCTCGCGCTGATAGGCGGTGTCCTGCGTGGAGAGTCCGAAGAGATGATCGACGCCAAGAGCCTTCAATTCCGTAAAATGATCGCGAAAAGCGCAGGACTGCGGCGAGCATCCACGCGCGCCGGGGATCAAGTCCCATCCGGGAGGGTTTTCGACGCCGGGAATTCCCGTCCGAGGATATGCATAGACCACAACCAGCCCCGGCAGAGAGGAGAGATCAACGCTTGCGCCATCCGTGGCAGCTAACGGGACAGAAGGCATTCGCATTCCCACAAGGTGAGATGCCGCTCCATCATCGACCGGACTGGGTATCGCTGACCAATCGGGAGCATCGATGCTGCTTTTCATCGCATCCTTCGCCGCGGAATTGTTGTAGCTCGCCTCTTCAGAGGCGAGGGTTTTGCGCGCCACGAGAAAACAAACCCCGCCTCTGAAGAGGCGGGCTACAGCAAATCGACTAGAGCATCTGCCGCAGGACGTACGGCAAGATGCCTCCGTGGCGGTAATAGTTGACTTCCTCGGGCGTGTCGGCGCGCGCGACGGTTTGGAACACAGTCTCTTTGCCTTGTTTGTCGCGGGCGCGAACTTCGACCGTCATTCCCGGCGCGAGTTTTGAAATGCCTTCGATGGTGAATTCCTCGAACCCGGTGAGGCCGAGCGACTGCGCCGTATCGCCCGCGCGATATTGCAGCGGCAGAACGCCCATGCCGAGCAGATTGCTGCGATGGATGCGCTCGAAACTTTCCGCGATCACGGCGCGCACGCCGAGCAGCAGCGTGCCTTTCGCCGCCCAGTCGCGCAACGATCCCGACCCGTATTCCTTCCCGCCGAGCACGATCAGCGGCACCCCCTCTTTCTGGTATTTCATCGATGCGTCGTAGATCGACATTTTTTCGCCGTCGGGCTGGTGCACGGTCCAGCCGCCCTCGGTGCCCGGCGCAAGCTGGTTGCGCAGGCGGATGTTGGCGAACGTGCCGCGCATCATCACTTCGTGGTTGCCGCGGCGCGCCCCGTAGGAGTTGAAGTCCACCGGCTTGACGCCCTGCTCGATGAGCCACTTTCCGGCCGGACTGTCGACGCCGATCGAGCCCGCGGGCGAGATGTGGTCGGTCGTGATGCTGTTGCCGAGCATCGCGAGGGCTCGAGCGTTGCGTATGTCCGTGAGCGGCGCGGGGCTCTTCGTGATTTTTTCAAAGAACGGCGGATTCTTGATATACGTGGACTTTTTGTCCCAAGCGTAAATATCACCCACCGGCACTTTCAATCCCTGCCAGTGTGCATCGCCCTGGAACACTTCGCCGTACTCCTTGTGGTACATCGCGGTCGTGACGTTCGCGCGCACGGTGGATTCGATCTCCTGAGGCGAGGGCCAGATATCGCGCAAGAATACCGGCTTGCCGGCCTTGTCGTTGCCGAGCGGCTCGCTGGCCATATCGAAATCCATGCGGCCCGCGAGCGCGTAGGCGACCACCAATGGCGGCGACGCCAGATAGTTCGCGCGCACGAGCGGATGAATCCGCCCTTCGAAGTTCCGGTTTCCGCTCAGTACCGAGACTGCGACGAGACTGTTGTCCTTGATGGCCGCGCCAATGTGCTCTTCGAGCGGGCCGCTGTTGCCGATGCACGTGGTGCAGCCGTAACCGACAAGCTGGAAGCCCAGCTCATCGAGATATTTTCCCAGGCCCGCGGCCTTGAGGTAATCGGTGACCACTTTCGAACCCGGTGCGAGGCTGGTCTTCACCCAGGGCTTGCTGTGCAGGCTGCGCTCGATGGCCTTTTTCGCCAGGAGGCCGGCCCCCAACATCAGGGACGGATTCGAAGTATTTGTGCAGCTGGTGATCGCGGCGATAACCACTGAGCCGTTCGAAAGCTCGAATTTGTCGCCGTTGTTCCGCACGGCGATGTGCTTTTGCGCGGCGCCCTCGAGCGACTTTTCGAACATCGATTTCGATTGCCGCAGCGGGACGCGGTCCTGCGGGCGTTTCGGTCCGGCGAGCGTAGCCTCGACGGTTGCGAGATCGAGTTCGAGCTTGTCCGTGTAGATCGGGTCCGGCGTGGCATCGGTGCGGAAAATACCTTGCGCCTTCGTGTATTCCTCGACGAGGCGCACGCGGCTTTCGGTCCGGCCTGTGAAGCGCAAATAAGAAAGCGTTTCGGCGTCGACCGGGAAGAAGCCCATCGTCGCGCCATATTCGGGCGCCATGTTGGCGATCGTCGCGCGGTCTGGCAGGCTCAAGCTGGAGAGCCCCGTGCCGTAGAATTCCACGAATTTTCCGACCACGCCCTTTTTGCGCAGCATTTCGGTGACGATCAGCACCAGGTCGGTGGCGGTTGTGCCTTCGGGCAAGCGGCCATGCAGCTTGAAGCCGATCACTTCGGGAATCAGCATCGACAAAGGCTGGCCGAGCATCGCGGCTTCCGCCTCGATGCCGCCGACACCCCAGCCGAAGACGCCGAGGCCATTCACCATGGTGGTGTGTGAGTCGGTGCCGACAAGAGAATCGGGGAACGCCTGCGTCTTGCCGTCCACTGTGGCGTCAAACACGACGCGCGCGAGGTATTCGAGGTTCACCTGGTGGCAGATGCCTGTATCCGGAGGGACGACCTTGAAATTATTTAGGGCTTCCTGTCCCCAGCGCAGGAAGGCATAGCGCTCGACGTTGCGTTGAAATTCGAGTTCCGCGTTGAACGCAAAGGCCATGTCGGAGCCGAACTTATCGACTTGCACGGAATGGTCGATCACAAGTTCCGCGGGCAGGAGGGGATTCACTTTTTTCGGGTCGCCGCCCAGCGTGCGAATCGCTTCGCGCATGGCGGCGAAATCGACAACGGCGGGCACGCCCGTGAAATCCTGCAAGAGGACGCGCGCGGGCATGAAGGAAATTTCCTTCTGTGTAGCGGCATTGGGATCCCAACCGGCCAGAGCCTCGATATCTCCGGGGTGAACGAATCGCCCGTCCTCCTGGCGCAAAAGATTTTCCAGGAGTACGCGGAGCGAGAAGGGAAGTTTCGAGACGTGCCCCACTCCATTTTTCTCAAGCGCGCTCAACCGAAAAATTTCGTAGGATTTGCCGTCCACCTGAAGCGTGTCGCGCGTACCGAACGAATTCTTGGATGCGGGAGACATACGGACTGTATTCCTTTCTCGTGTGTTGCAGGGCTCAATCATAACGCATCCTGATGCTCCGCGCAGCCCGGCAGTCCGGGAAACATCCACATGCATGCGGAATTCGATTGCGCACCCTGGTCAAAGTGATGTCCGGCGAACTGGGGCGGGCAACGCCCCCAAACTAAACAGATTTCAATTTTACTGGTAGAATCTGTGATACCATGCCCGGCGATCCTCTCAAAAGGAGACGTTCATGAAAAAATTGATTCTCGCGGTTCTGGTGGTTGCATGTGCATTTACCATTTCCATGGGGACCAGCGCACAGGATGCCCCGAAGACGCATACGATGACGGGATGCTTGAGGGCTGGAACGGCCCCGGGCAGCTACTTCCTCTCCGATCTCGAAAAGGGACCGAAGACGGTCGGAATCGTATCGTCGGATGCCAACCTTGCCCCGCACGTCGGACACAAGATTGACATCACCGGCACGGCGGTTCCTCCTGCTGACGCTGAGGCCATGAAGGGCGTTTAAAAGGCCCCTCACTACATGAAAGTTACGGCCATTAAGATGGATTCACCGACCTGCCCGTAAGGGTCTGAATTTTCCATTTTCGCGGTCGTCGGTATGTCCGCAGCACGACGGTCCGAGATGGTTACAACCTTCCGCCTCGTCCCGGGCGGCCCAGCCGTCGGGACGAGGCGTTTGTCTGCACAGCTGTTCCTCCGCGATCCGCTTCGGTTAGAATGCCAATGAGCGCTCGCATAGCCGGATGAACATCCTTCTCATTTCCACGTATGAACTGGGCAGACAGCCGTTTGGGTTGGCTTCGCCGGCCGCGTGGCTGCGCGCTCGCGGGCACGATGTTTCCTGCCTCGATTTGACGCGCGAAGAGCTCGACGAAGAGGCAATCCTTGCCGCGGATTTGATTTCCTTTTATGTGCCGATGCATACGGCCACTCGGCTGGCGGCAGGACTCGTTCCGAAAGTCCGCGAAAGCAATCCGCGCGCCCACATTTGTTTTTATGGGCTCTACGCTCCGGTGAACGAGGGATACTTGCGCAGCCTCGGCGTCGGCACGATTCTCGGCGGCGAGTTCGAGGAAGGTCTGGCGAGTCTCGCCTCGCGCTTCGAGCACGGCGCGACGAACGGCAACGGCTCCGGGAAGCAGCAGGAGCCCGTGATTTCTCTCGCGCGGCAGAAATTTCTAGTGCCCGACCGCGCGGGCATGCTGGAACCTGCGAAATATGCGCGCGTAGCGATGCCCGGCGGCGAGCATCGCGTGGCGGGCTCGACCGAGGCGACGCGCGGGTGCAAGCATCTTTGCCGGCACTGCCCCATCGTGCCGGTGTATAACGGCGCGTTTCGCGTGGTGGAGCGCGAGGTCGTCCTCGAAGATATTCGGCGGCAAGTTGCGGCCGGGGCGCGGCACATCACGTTTGGCGATCCTGATTTCTTCAATGGTCCAGCGCATTCGATTTCGATTGTCGAGGCGATACATCGCGAGTTTCCGGAACTTAGCTACGATGTGACCATCAAGATCGAGCATTTGCGCAAGCACGACTCCCTTTTGCCGGCGCTGCGCGATACCGGATGCCTCTTCGTTACGAGCGCCGTGGAATCGGTGGATGACGCGGTGCTCGAGAAATTTGACAAGGGCCACACGCGCGCCGATTTCCTCGCGGTCGTCGCGCGCTTCCGGGAATTGGGCATGACGCTCCTACCCACATTCGTGCCGTTCACGCCGTGGACCACGTTCGAGGGCTACACCGATTTGCTGGACGTGCTCGCGGAACAAGGCTTGTCCGAAAACGTCGCTCCCATTCAGCTGGCCATTCGCCTGTTGATTCCGGCAGGTTCGCGCCTACTGGAACTGCCCGAGATGAGCGCGATGGTCGGCCCATTCGATTCCGCGGCGCTCGTCTTTCCCTGGAAACATGAGGACGCGCGCGTGGACGCGCTGGCGCGCGAAATATCGCAGCTCGTGCAGCGTGGAGACAGCCTCAAACTTCCGCGGACGGAAATTTTTGCGCACATTCACCGAGCCGCACATGCCGCTGCCGGGAATCGCGCGCCGAATGGCGTCGCGCATCCTGCATGGAAGAGTGTACCGGTGCCGTATCTCGATGAGCCCTGGTACTGCTGCGCCGAACCGATGGACGTTCAGTTCGTCTCCATCGGAAGAGTAAAGGAAACAGTAGCCAAGGCGGATCAATTTGTATGATGCGACTGGAAACTAATTGTTTCAATTTCAAATTGACCGCTTCAGGGGCTAAAGCCCGGCTTCATTCGGATTTTATGTCGCGGCTAAAGCCGCGACCCACAAGACTTTTCCGTCGGTCCGTGTTTGTGGGGCACGGCTTCGGCCGTGCCGTTATGCGGCGGTGATTAACGCGGCTTTAGCCGCTGGCCTGTACGAACCCAGGATGACCGCCGTTTGGCGTTTTGTTGAAGGCCACCAAAATTGAAAGGTGCGGATGCAGCCGAATCAACCAATATGAGCCGCCTACTGATTCTCGCCAGCAAATTGGGTTACCAGACGCGCAGCTTCGCGGAAGCCGCGAAAGCGCTGGGCGTGGATGTCGTGTTTGCGAGCGACCGCTGCCACCAGCTCGAAGACCCCTGGGCGGATGGGGCGATTGCGGTCCGCTTCGACGAACCTGAAGATGCGGCGCGGCTCATCGTAAAACAATCGTTCGTGCGGCCCGTGGACGGATTGATCGCTCTCGGCGATCGGCCGACGGCGACGGCGGCGCACACCGCGCGCGCATTGGGATTCGCGTACAATTCTCCGCAATCGGTGGAAAATTGCCGCAGCAAATTGCGCCAGCGGGAGATCTTGCGCGATGCGGGACTCCCCGTGCCCGGATTTTTTTCCTTCCGGCTCGACAAGCGCCTGGAAAGAATTCTCCCGCGCGTCCAATTTCCATGCGTCGTCAAGCCGCTGCGCCTCGCCGCGAGCCAGGGAGTGATCCGCGCGAATCAACCGGAAGAATTTCAAGCCGCCGTTGCGCGGATCAAGGACCTGCTGGAATCCCCGGAAGTAAAGGTGACGCGCGAGCCGGAACTCGACCAGCTGCTGGTGGAGCGCTATATTCCCGGGTCGGAAGTGGCCGTCGAGGGATTACTCACGCGTGGAAAGCTGCGAATTCTCGGGGTTTTCGACAAACCGGACCCGCTCGAAGGGCCGTATTTTGAAGAGACCCTCTACGTGACCCCCTCGCGCCTCCCGGACGAAATATACGACCGCGTTCTGGATTGCGCCGAACGCACGGTTCAGGCTTTGGGGCTCACGCACGGCCCGGTTCACGCGGAGTTTCGCATCAATGACAAAGGGCCGTGGGTGCTGGAAGCGGCGCCGAGGCCCATCGGGGGTCTGTGCGCACACGCACTTCGATTCGGGCCGGAACGCATTTTCCTTGAAGAGCTTCTCGTGCGTCACGCTCTGGGCATGCAGGGAACGGACCTCGACAGGGAAGACGACGCGTCCGGCGTGATGATGATTCCCGTGCCCAAGACCGGCGTCCTTGAAAAAGTGGAAGGGGAAGAGAAAGCCCGCGCCACGCCCGGAATCGAAGATGTGCAAATCACGGCGCGCCTGCACGATGTCATCGCCGCGTGGCCCGAGGGCTCGACGTATCTCGGCTTCCTCTTCGCGCACGCCAAATCGCCGGCCGAAGTGGAAGCCGCGCTCCGCCAGGCGCACAGTCAATTGAAATTTGAGATTGCCGAGCGATTGCCGGTACAGCATCCCGTGACGGGGACTGTTTAAGTAGCACAGACTTCAGTCTGTGGGTTTCCATTTGATATTGGCAGGCGTCTTGACATTACTCAAGAACGTGGCCAGCGCATCGTATTTTTTTTTCGAACACGATGAGTGACAAGAGCACAGCCTGGGCATTCTTACAAAAACCCACAGACTGAAGTCTGTGCTACTCAGCCCTTCGCCCTGGGCGGAACATATCCTTCCGGCAGCTTGGCGCCTTCTCCGAAGAAGTACTGCTCCATTTGCTCTTCCATGATCTTCTGCGACTGCGGGTCGAGCGGGTTTAGCCGGTACTCGTTCACCAGCATCTTGGAGTATTCGATCCACAGCTTCCAGGCATCCGCCGAAACGTTCTCGTACACGCGCTTGCCCAGCTCTCCCTTCCACGGGATGCGTTCGAGGCCGGGCATATCCTTGTCAAACTTCACGCAATGGACCACGCGCTGGCCGGGCTTCGCAGGCGCGCTCGAAGCCACCGGATTTGTCGGTCCACAGGATTCATCCGCCATCTGCATCCTCCACCGGGGAACTTAGGCAATCCGTTCCCATCTACGATACTGCAAGACCGGAAGAAATCCAAACGCGCGAGGCTTGCGAATGCAGTGCCAAGCCGCTCAAAAATGATTTTCGAAGAGGGCAGCGTTTCCTGGCCCGCTTCGCTTACAATACCCGGGTTAGGCGGTCGGCTTTGAGGGGGCGCGATGTCGGACGTCACGGCGCTGTTTTGGGATGTGGGTGGTGTAATCTTGTCGAACGGCTGGGACCGCGGGGCGCGCGCCGCGGCGGCCAAGAAATTCGGGATTGATTGGGAAGAGTTTCAGGACCGGCACGAACTCGCCAGCCCCGCGTTTGAAACAGGGCGCATCACGCTCGATACCTACCTTCAGCGCACAGTCTTCTATCGAAAGCGAAGTTTCACGCGGGAGGAATTCACGGATTTTATTTTCGCGCAGTCGGAGGAATTCCCGGAATCGCGCGCGGTTCTGTCCGATGTGGCCGCATGTGGAAAATATCTGCAGGCAACCATCAACAACGAGCCGCTCGAACTCAATGAACGCAGGATCCATCAGTTCAATTTGCGGCGCGAGTTCAAGGCATTTTTCAGTTCCTGCTATTTGGGCGTCCGAAAGCCCGAAGAGGGAATCTATAAGCTGGCGCTCGAAGTGACCCAGCGCAATCCCGACGAATGTTTGTTCATCGACGACCGGGAGCTGAATCTGGAATGTGCGCGCCAACTGCGCATGCGGACGATTCATTTTCAAGACGCGGCGCAATTGCGGCGTGACCTGGTCGCCAGCGGCGTGAATGTCCCTGAAATGTAGCGACGGAGGCGTATATGGAACTCGGAATGGTGGGGCTGGGGCGCATGGGCGCGAATATGGTCGAGCGGCTCGTGCGCGGCGGACATCGCGTCGTGGGCTACGATCGGGACGCCGGGGCCGTGGCGCGCGTCACGTCCGCTGGCGGCGGAGGCGCTGATTCGCTTGAAAATCTCGCCGGGAAACTGCTGGGGAAGCCGCGAGCCATTTGGATCATGGTTCCGTCCGGCGCGCCGGTCGATGAAACGATTGCCGCGCTCCTTCCGCACCTCGCGAAAAATGATATTCTGATCGACGGCGGCAACAGCAATTACAAAGACACGCAGCGCCGCGGAGCGAGCCTGAAGGGGCAGGGATTCCAATTTGTAGACGTAGGCACGAGCGGCGGAATCTGGGGACTCAAGGAAGGGTACTCGATGATGGTGGGCGGAGACAAAGCCGCAGTCGAGTATTTGCGCCCGCTGCTGGAAACTCTCGCTCCGGCGAAGGACCAGGGATGGGGACGCGTCGGGCCGTCCGGTTCGGGCCACTTCGTGAAAATGGTGCACAACGGCATCGAATACGGAATGATGCAGGCTTATGCCGAAGGCTTCGCGATCCTGAAAAAGAAAAACGAATTTGCTCTCGACATGCACCAGATTTCGGAGATTTGGCGGACGGGAAGCGTCGTGCGGTCCTGGCTGCTGGATTTGCTCAGCATCGCGCTGAAGGAAAACGCGGAGATGGCGGGCATCGCTCCCTACGTTGCGGATTCGGGAGAAGGCCGCTGGACGGTGGCGGAGGCGATCGATCTCGACGTACCGGCCCCGGTCATCACCTTGTCGCTGCTGCAGAGGCTGACGTCGCGCGATTCCGATTCCTATTCCGACAAGCTGCTGGCCGCGATGCGGAACCAGTTTGGCGGCCACGCCATCAAAGCGGCCGCGAAAAAGTGAGGGCGCGAACATGACACCCAGCAAAGGCGCGGTGGTCGAAGCCGCCGAACCTGCAAACAGAAGTTCGGTCTCTCCGGCCGATCCATGCACGATTGTCATCTTCGGGGCTTCGGGCGATCTTTCGCGCCGGAAGCTGGTCCCCGCATTGTACGGCCTGGCCGCGCAGAATTGCCTGGCGCGGCGCTTCGCCATCATCGGCTTTTCGCGCACGCCCATGAGCGATGAGGCGTTTCAGCAGTCGGCCGTCGATTCGGTAAAAAAATTCGCCGACGCCAACACGCTGCGGGAAGCGGAGTGCAAGGAATTTGCCGGCGCCCTGGCTTACGTCGCGGGTGAATATCATCATCCGGATGCCTTCGAGAAATTAAAGACCCGCCTCGAGGAGTTGGACAAGGCGCATAAACTGAACGGAAACCGGCTCTTTTACCTCGCTACGCCCCCGGATGTCTATCCTGGAATTATTGAACAGCTTGACAAGGCCGGCCTGGCGAAGAACCCCAACGGAAAATCCTGGACGCGGATCATCATAGAGAAGCCGTACGGCCGCGATCTGGCATCGGCGCGAAAGCTGAATCAAACCGTGCTCAAGGCATTCGATGAATCGCAGGTTTACCGCATCGATCATTACCTGGGGAAGGATACGGTTCAAAACCTCATGGTGCTGCGGTTTGGCAACGGCATTTTCGAGCCGCTGTGGAACCGGAACTACGTGGACCACGTGCAGATCACCGCGGGAGAAACTTTGGGCGTGGAGCAGCGCGCGGCGTTTTATGAAACCGCGGGCGCGACCCGCGACATGATCCAGAGCCACGTCCTGCAACTGACTTCGCTCGTGGCCATGGAGCCGCCGGCTGCCTTCGATGCCACCGCCGTCCGCAACGAAAAAATCAAGGTTCTGCAATCGATCCGGCCATTCACGCCGGAAAGCATCAAGAGGGATATCGTCCGAGGGCAATACGGGCCGGGAAGCGAGTCTGGAAATTCTTCCTTGCTGAACGGGTACCGCGAGGAACCGGGCGTGGCAAAAAATTCGGCGACGGAAACGTTTGTCGCTGCAAGCCTGCAGATCGACAACTGGCGCTGGGCTGGCGTCCCCTTTTATCTGCGGACCGGAAAGCGCCTTCCTTCCCGCGTCACCGAGATCGCCATCCAGTTTCGCCGCGCGCCGCACCTGGTGTTCCGCGGCCAGGATCTATCCTCAAATGCCCTGGTGCTGAATGTCCAGCCCGACGAAGGGATTTCGATTTCCTTTCATGCCAAGCTCCCGGGGCAGGCGATGAAATTGAAAACGGTTACCATGGATTTCAGTTACCAGGCGGAATTTGGCGGGGGCGAGCGATCGGCGTATGCTACGCTCATCAATGATTGCATGCGCGGCGACGCGACGCTTTTTGACCGGGCCGATGGCGTGGAAGCGGCATGGGCCCTGGTGGATCCTATTCTGAATTATTTTCAATCGAATAAACCCAAATTTCCAAACTACGCGGCGGGCACCTGGGGCCCACACGAAGCCGATGAACTACTGGAGCGCGATGGCCGACACTGGCGGAATTCGTAAAGGCGTCCCCTCGGAAATTCTTCCTGGCGTGTACGTGTATCCCGACCCCGCAGAGGTTGCGCGCGGCGCGGCCCGGCATTTCGTCGACTATGCCTGGCAATCGATCGCCCGGAATGGCCGGTTCATGGTCGCGCTCTCGGGCGGAACTACGCCGCGGCAGATGTTCCAACTTCTGGCCTCCGATGAATTTCGAGGCCAGGTGGATTGGGCCAAGGTGCACTTTTTCTGGAGCGACGAGCGCGCGGTCTCTCCCTCCAACGCCGAGAGCAACTACGGAATGGCGCGCCGCGAATTGCTTATTCGAGTTCCGGTTCCCGAGGGCAACGTGCATCGCATGGAGGCCGAAAAACCGAGTATCGGCCGCGCCGCCCACGAGTACGAGGAAGTTCTCCGAGAGTATCTCGAACTGGATGACCGCGGATTCCCGCGATTCCACCTGATCTTTCTTGGGCTGGGAAAAGACGGCCACACCGCCTCCTTGTTTCCTGGCACGCGCGCCCCCCGTCAAACGTCGCGCTGGGTCAGCACTCCGATGG